>Ga0082212_10003907_pt1 | contig 20940 bp, 14 predicted proteins | sample TergutNt197P3_FD_71548 | JGI IMG/M metagenome (GOLD analysis project Ga0082212, IMG submission 71548) | Neocapritermes taracua P3 segment gut microbial communities from Petit-Saut dam, French Guiana - Nt197 P3 | ecosystem: Host-associated > Arthropoda: Insects > Digestive system > Gut ... | reverse complement strand
GTGTGGGCGTATGGGCGGGTGTCGTAGAGGCTGAGGCTTGGGCGGGCGCCCGGGACGGTCGCCCCTACAGGGGTTCCGTCTCCTGGCCACTGACCACTGACTACCGACCCATCGCTTTTCGTGTATACCAAAACTTTCGGCTTTCCTGTTTTGTTGTAGCTGTCGAGCGCAGCTTTGTGAGTATCCGGTAAACCCCCGTCGCCTGAAGGCGGCACCCCCTTTGAAAAGGGGGCTGATTCGCCGGGTTCAGTCAAAAAGAAAGCGAGGGAGCAGTCCGCAATCTCAGCGTCGCGGGCTGCGCCCTCGCTTATTGTATCGTCAAGTATCGGAGTGAAGTAATGCCCTCTGCTGACGTAGCAGTTGTTGATATCGAGAAAGAATAGTCGTAGTTCAGAGACGTCAGTCTTAAGGTTATCCGGCTGTGCAGCGACAAAGATTTTGGTTATCTCCATTTTCAGCACCGTCCTTCACCATTTGCCACCCCTACTTGATCTCCGCCCGTTTGAAGACAGCGTAGCCGCCGGCAACGGAAATGACTATGTAGCATAGTCCTACAAGCAGCATTTTAGTAATCTCTCCGAAAGTCATCGAGCTTATTCCTGCTGCTGCAGCCATGTTCGAGGCAAGCTCATACTCGAAGAGCTGCTCGAAGCGGCGTGAGATAAATGAAAGGCCAAGTATCAAAACAGCCGGCACAAGCAGGAAAGCGATGAAAACCCCGGTAAACCCGCCCGACCTCATTAGGAACACAAAGAAGTTCGCCGCACATGCTCCCGCGAGGCACAGCAATAGCTGCGCAAGGAAGATTTGCGCGACGCCAAGCAAATACTCGCCGTCGAACGCGCCGCCGAAACCGCTCCACAATGTCGCGGCGATAGTGGAAAACACGAAGTAAACGATGAGCAGCGCAGCACAAACGATACAAGATAGCAGCAGCTTGGAGAAGTAGTAGCTGCCCCGCGATACCCCTCCCGCAAGAACGTTCTTCGCGCTGCCGGAAGTGAAATCGGTTACGCCGATGAAAACGACCAGGGGCAGCAGGATATACATGATGTTGGAAGTGCCCCCTGCGGCGCGCACCACCGCTTCCCTGCCTGTCGGCGCACGGAACAGCTCCGATATATCGAAGGCGCCGGGATTCGGATCGTCAAAGTCGAAGTCGCTGAAATCGAACTCGAGCATGTCAAGGGCGCTGCTGTCGACTCCGGCATTCATGTTCATGCCGCCAACCACCTGGAGGATCATAATAAACACAAAGACTGCCAGAGTGATATAGAGGCCTTTGCCCCTCACTATGCGGTAAATATCCGCGCGAATTATGCTCATCGCAGTACACCTCCGATGATTTTTGTATAGTACTCTTCCAGGCTGTCTCCGACTTCATACATCGACGCTACGCGGACGCCGCCCTGGCTGAGCCTGAAAGTGATCTCCGAAGGATTGTCGAGGAACTCGTAGATGCGCAGCTCGTTCGGGCCTACTTGCATGCAGGTGTGTATCTGCAGCTCTGACTCAAGTATTGACATAGCTTTCGCGGCGTCGTCGACAGTGACCGAGAGCGCGCTCTTGCATTCCTCGCGCAGCTCGTCCTGTGTGATTGTCTTGACGAGCCTTCCTTCGTGGATGAACGCGTACTTCGTGGCGACCTGCGAAAGTTCCGTCAGGATATGGCTGGATATGAGCAGCGTCACGCCGCCCTCGTTCAGGCGTTTCATCAGGTCGCGCATCTCGACGATCCCTATCGGGTCAAGGCCGTTTATCGGTTCGTCGAGGATTATAAACTCCGGTTCGTGCATTACCGCGAGGGCGAGCCCAAGCCTCTGCTTCATACCCAAAGAGAAGTTTTTGAACTTTTTGCTGCCGGTGTCTGTCAGATTGACAAGCTCCAGCGATCTGCGAATCACGCCCTTATCCGCCATGCCTCCAAGTATTCGGTAATACTCCAGGTTCTGCTCCGCCGAGAGGTTCGGGTAGAGCGCGGGCATCTCCACGACGCTGCCCATGCGCATCTTCGCTTCATTATGGCCTTGGGCGATGTTCTTGCCGAACAGCTCGATTTCGCCCGCGTCCGGGTGAGCCAGGGAGGTGACGAGGCGCATCAGCGTCGTCTTGCCGGCGCCGTTTTGCCCGACAAGCCCGAAGATATCGCCTTTCTCAACCGTCAGGCTGACGTCGTCGACGGCAGCCTTCTTGCCATAGCGCTTAGTGAGGTTTCTCGTCGTCAATACACTCATACACTTTCTTGGCTTCCCGGCGGAAGCCTCTCCTTATACTCTAAATACTCTACTTTACTCTCGCGACTCCCCGATCCGGATAAACTGATCGCTGATCCTGTCGAACACAGCCACCAGGACCGGGTCAAAATGGAATCCCGCTTCTTCCGCAATGATGCTGCATGCCTCATCATGGGACAGCGCTTTTTTATACGGACGCTCCGATACAAGCGCGTCATAGACGTCCGCGATGGCCATCAGCCGCCCTTCGAGAGGTATGCCAAGGCTCCGAAATCCGATTGGGTAGCCGCTCCCATCCCACTTCTCGTGGTGCGTGCCCGCTATGACCAGCGCGCGCTCGAGAAATGCGTGCTCGCCTGTTTTATTGATGATTTGCTCGATCGCGTCCACGCCCACCGTAACGTGAGTCTTGACAATCTCGTATTCTTCCGGCGTGAGCCTGGAAGGTTTGTTGAGTATCGTGTCCGGGACAGCGATCTTCCCTACGTCGTGCAGTTGCGAGGCTGCCAGATACATTTCCAGGTTCCACTTTGATATTTCATCATAGTAGTCCCCGTGGCGCAGCATCTCATTGCACAGCGCCTGCAGGTATAGTTGCGTGCGCGCAATGTGCCCTCGAGCCAGTTTATCGCGGAATTCCACGAGGTCGGCGACTATAGATATAATGGCGTTTTGCAACGACATGACTTCCGCGGTCTGCTCGCTGACTCTCTTCTCCAGATTGTCGGCGTAGTCCTGAAGTTTCTCGTGAGCTTCGATCAGCGACGACTTCTGCTGCATAATAAGCAGTTGGTTCGCGATGCGTTTGAGCAAGATAGATCCCGAAAACGGCTTTGTGATGTAGTCAGCCGCTCCAAGGTTGAACCCCTCCGTCTGGCTTTCGTCGTCTTCTTTCGACGTCAGGAAGATCACCGGGATATCCGCGAAACGCTCGTCCGCCTTGAGTATCTTGATGGCTTCGTAGCCGTTCATCTCCGGCATTTCAATATCCAGCAGTATAAGGTCCGGTATGACATTGTCGAGGATTTCAAAAAGCTTCGCGGCCGATGGCGCAGGGTATACTTCGTAGAAGGTCTTGAGCATATTCCTGCCTTGATCGATGTTAGGTATGTTGTCGTCGACCAGGATTATCTTTCTTCGCGATTTATCCATTTTATGCGCCCTCTTGCAACACAGCGGATATCTCTTCTATTATCTGCTTGAAGTTCATTTTCCTGATGTTCTCGATGAGGCGCGACGACAAGCCGCCGTCGCCGGTGTAGTGGTATTTTTCCAGCTCAGCCATCGCATCGTCAACGCTGTCCATGCTGTACTCCCTGCATGCTTCCAGCAGCTTGCGCAGCAACTGCTCATCCGGCATTTCCATGGCCTGTTTGTCACCTTCGGGGGATTCTTCGGCCAGCAGGTCCTCAAGGTCAAAAATTAGTTTCCACGCCGCGTTGAGGAAAGTCTCGTTGTGCGCGGCTACGTAGGCGTAGTCGCCGTTTTTTGCCGCTTTTTCAAGGTTTTCCGCAGCGCTGCCTACCATGTCCGCCAGTATTCCCCTGCTCGACCCCTTAATGCCGTGCACGACTATGGCGTAGTCCGCCAACCCGCTCTCGTCGACATGCTTCAGGCCTTCCAGAAGCGGGCGCGTGTTGACCATATATGACCTGAGCACATCGAAGTAGACCTCTTTATCGCTGCCGAAGCGTTCAATGCCTTTGCTGACGTCCAGGCCGGTGTACTTCATATTGACATAGCGGCGGTCCATGCCGCTCCTTCTGTTGGAAATGACCCGCCTTTCCTCTTCGGCGGCCTCCTCCATCGCAGCATCTGCGGCGGCGCGTTCATATTTCTCGTACTCGCTGTCGCGCACCCACCTCTTGATGATATCGTCGAGCCGCGCTATTTCAATCGGTTTCGACAGGAACGCCTGGAACCCTTCGCGCAGGAACATTTCCTCGTTGCCCAAGATTGCATTGGCCGTGCAAGCGATTATCGGGATGCTTTCCGCGTACTCGGTACCCAGCTCGCGGATGCGCCGCACCGCCTCTATGCCATCCATGCCGGGCATCATCTGATCCATGAAAATCGCGTCGTAATGCAGGCTGCTTTCGCTGATCGCGGCTACCGCCTCCAGGCCGCTCGACACGCAGTCGACCTGCATCCCGTAAGGTTTCATCAAACCTTTCGCCACATCGAGGTTGGCGGCCGTATCGTCTACTACAAGAATACGCGCATAAGGGAGTTTTATGCGCTCCATCGTTGCGTGGTCGCGGCGCTTGTAGTCCGAGAAGCGGAATCTTCTCAGGTTCTCGACTACTTCAGCGCCTATTGCCTTATCGGTCACAAACTTTTGCTGCATCGTGACAGTAAAAACGCTCCCTTTTCCGTACTCGCTCTCAACGGTTATGTCTCCGCCCATAAGCCTTGCGATTTTTATGGCGATTGGAAGCCCCAGTCCGGTGCCCATCACGCTGCGGTTGGTCTGCGCGTCGAACTGGACAAACTCCTCGAACAGCGATTCGATGTCTTCGTGTTTGATGCCGATACCCGTGTCTTTTACCCAGGCAGTCAGCCAAACCGTTTCCTCGCCTTCACGGCGGCAGCGTACCCCGAACTCCACTATCCCCTCGTTCGTATACTTAAAGGCGTTGGACAGAAGGTTATTGAATATCTGCTTGACCCGCAGGTCGTCCCCGAAAAGCATTGCCGGCAGACTACTGTCGATGTCCAGCACGAAATCGATCAGTTTGTCCCCGATATGCATTGAGCTCTGTGATACTGTGTCGTCGAGCAGGCTTGGTACATCGTATTTGACAGGCACGAGATCAAGCTTGCCGGCTTCGATCTTCGATATGTCAAGTATATCGTTGACTGTGCTGAGCAGCGTCGCGCCCGCGTTGCTTACCTTCTCCACGTTCAGGCGCGTCTCGTCCTGTATCGACCCGTCCTCGAGGGCAAGCTCAGACAGCCCGATTATCGCGTTCAGCGGCGTGCGCATCTCATGGCTCATCTTTGTCAGGAAGTCGCTTTTTGCGTTATTCGAAGCTTGAAGGCTGCGCAGGATCTCATCCCTTATGATTGCGTTGGCGATGAGGAGCGTGCCGGAGCTCAAAATAGCCGCTTCGTCATCCGTGAAGATCTCTTCCCTGTCGCAGTTATCACAGCCGACATATCCCCAGAACTCGTTGTTAACAAAGACAGGGGCCGCGAACACGGATTTTATCCCGAGCTGTTTCATCCTCCCTTGTTCAATGGGCGTAAGTTCGCGCGCCAGTACATTTATCACTTTCCTGTTCGGGAGCAGGCGCGCCCAGGTATCCGCGTTGCCTTCGTAGGGCACGTCTGTGATAATCCCCGAGTCCGCGCGCTGTTGCTCGTTGTCCACCCACTCCGATACCATTGAGCAGTGCAGCTTGCCTTCCTTAACGGAGTTTTTCCATACGCACATGCGGTTGGCTCCAACCGCGTGGCCAAGCATGCTCATGGAAAGCTGCACAGCGTCCATGAAGTCCTCGCTCTCGGGCTCAATAAGGTTGCTTGCCACGTGGTTGACCGCCTGGAGCAGCAGTGTGTTGCGCTCTATCTTGATGAAAGGCTTCACCGCGAGCGCGGAACAGGCGATTGAGACAAGCGTGCCCAGGGCGATAAAGAGCAAAGTCGCGTACAGCAAGCTGCTGCGGACGCTGCTCTGTGGGCTCTCTTCCAGCGGGGCGACGATCCCGATCCGCCAACTGCCTACTGAGTTGGTGACGTACTTGTATACGCAAAAGCGTTCCTGCCCGTCAAATACATATCTCCCCGATCCCGGCGCGCTTGAAGATATCATTTCCTTGTACAGCTCGCCGGCCGCTTTGAGCTCGGGGTCATTTTCGGCTTCTGTTATGAAGTTGCGTTGCCGCGAAACCAGATCCGGATACAGGTCGTTGTTGCTCGCTACGAACGTGCCCTCGGCGTCTACGATGAAGATGCTCCCGGTCTGCCAGAGTCTGTACCGGCTCAGAATATCGGAAAAAACCAGGCCCGGAACCGCCGCGGCCAGCACCCGATCCGTACCTATAGGCGTGAATACGTGTATCACCAGCTCTGAGTCGCCGTCGATAATGTGCGGGGACGTGAGAATTTTCATGCCCGCGAAGGCAGCAAGAACATACTCATGCTCTCCCTCGTAGTTTGCATGCGTACCCGGGCCGTATCTCGCCGCGACTCCGTTCCTGTCGTAAATGACGAATGAGACAAAGTCCGGAAACTCGGCTATCTGCGCGGCAAGGACTTCTTGCAGCTCCTCGTCAGGCGCGGCGAAGAGCAGGCGGGCGGCCACAGTCTCCGCGTTCGATTTAAGCAGCTCGATTTTCGTCGCCACTACAGTATCCGCTATATCCAGAGCCAGAGACAGCTCTTGCTCCATCGTCTCCGTAATGCTGCGGGTTGTGAAGAACAAGCTCGAGAAGAAGTTCGCTGCAGTCGCCGCAACGAATATGAGTATTATGACTATCGCTACTCTCATTCTCATAGGAGAGCGTATCTTTACTCTCTTCCAGCTCGCCATAACTGTGCCCGTTCCTTTCCGTCAGCGCTTGCCTTCTGTCCGCCTGCATTGATGGTTCGTGTCTGTTGCGGTACCCACTGCCTTCAGGCGCCCCGGCTCCCAAACCATTTGCGCAGCGTGCTTACTACTTCACTAAAGTCCAACGGTTTGCCGATGTGCCCGTTCATGCCGGATTCTATGCTTCTTTCGACGTCTTCCTTGAAAATGTTCGCCGTCATCGCTATGATAGGCACCGTGCCGGCAGCATGGGCGTCCAGGGCCCTTATGTTCCTCGTCGCTTCGAAGCCGTCCATCTCGGGCATTTGAATATCCATGAATATCAGGTCGTATTTTTCCGGCGCGGACGCGAATATAGATACAGCTTCTTTGCCGTTTGCAGCGCAGTCGATTCGTATGCCTGTCGGCTCGAGCAGCGCGAGCACTATCTCCCGGTTTATTTCCACGTCTTCCGCTAACAGGATGCGGTTCCCCGTGAAAATCCCTTCGATATCGAGGGGGGCGTCTTCCTCGAGCTGCTCGTCTGCGTCGAACTCGCCGCCGCGTTGCAGATCTACGTCAAAAGAGAATGCGGCGCCTTTCCCGATTTCGGATTTCACCCAAATGCTGCCGCCCATCATCTCAATAATATTCTTTGATATCGACAGCCCGAGCCCCGTGCCGCCGTATTTGCGAGTCATGCTGCTTTCCGCCTGCTGGAACGAGACGAATAGCTTTTCCTGCTGCTCCGGGCTTATTCCTATGCCCGTGTCGGCGACTTCAGCCTGAATCGTGCACAGTCCATCCTCTTCGCGCACGAGCCTTATGGTTACACAGATCGAGCCTTCCTCCGGGGTGAACTTGACAGCGTTCGAGAGCAGGTTCGTGATGACCTGCGCGAGTCGTTGCTCGTCGCCGTACAGCCTTTCGGGTACCGCATCGTCGATGGACAGCTTAAGATTCTGGCGTTTTTCTCCCATGCGGACTGAGTTGATGCTCAGCGCCTGCTGTACCATCGCTCTAAAATCAAAGTCTGTCGGCGACAGCTCGAACTTTCCCGATTCAATTTTGGACATATCAAGCACATCATTAATAACGCCCAGAAGGTGCTTTGACGCTTCGCCTATTTTCGTAAGGCAGTATTTCATGCGTTCGTCGCTGTCTGCGGCCAGCCCCAGGTTCGTCATGCCGATTATCGCGTTCATCGGCGTTCTCATCTCGTGGCTCATATTGGCAAGAAAAGCTGACTTCGCGTGGCTTGCGTGCTCTGCCACGGCAAGCATCCGCCCCTGCTCCTCCACTTCTTTGATGTAGGATATGTCTATGAAGCTTTCGAGCAGAGCGGGGCGCCCGTTATACTGGATCCTCGCGACGGACTTCAGTATCGGTATGACCGTCCCGTCAGCTTTTATGAACTTGCGCTCGCTGCGGTCTATCTCCTGGTTCAACTTTAGTATGGGGCACTCCTGCGCCGGGCAGAAGACGTTGTTGCACTGCTTGTGGAGCATCGAGCTCTCCCCGCCTCCGTACAGGTTGACGGCTGATGGGTTGACGTTCAGTATTTCCTGTGTCTCAGCGTCTATTATCACCGTGCCGCTTTCGACGCGGTTCCATATCGTCTCAAACTGCTCCAGCGAGTTCAGGCTTGCAGTGTGTTCGCGTTTTACTTTTTCGACGATCTCAAACATGCAGTTTTCGGGGATATTTACCCCGAGCGCGATTTTCCTTGCCATTTTGTAGCATGTCCCCGAGCCGCAGGCGTCGCAGTCCACCGTCTGCTTTGCTTCGTCGTCTTTGTCCATAAGGCTGAAGGCGCTGCGGATGTCCTCCTCGGTGATGTCCATCGGCTGCATGTCTTCCGGGTGATACTCCCTCATGAAACGCGAGAGCTCGAACGCGTCGTCATAGGTTTGGTATACGGATTTGTAGTATTCCCTGCTATGGTCGCGGACGGCGCTTTTCCTGTTGTCGTCCATCGTTTTGTCTATCTCGAAGGTGTTCCTGCCGCTGATGCTTGCCGGACCGACGTTGCAGCCTTTGGCGCAACTAAGCACGTCGAAGAGCCCCGGCAATACCTCTTCCGGCGACGCGGCGTATTCGTCCAGGGCTTCATAGACGCTGTAACCTTCCGCTTTGGAGACGCGGTAGTCCATGCCCATGAAATACTCGATGTTTTCTTTCAGCCCTCCGGGCATAGGGAACATCGAGCCCAGGCCGCTTTCGCTATGGTCAAAACCCGCTTCCTCTTCGGGGAACTCCACTCCTTTTTCCTTGAGGCGTTCAAGCAGCCCGGTGAATGTAACGTTGTAGGCTGTGAGCTGCGTGCCGGCGAACTCGCCGGTTTTCGCAATGCACGGCGTGAGCGCTGCTATTTCATCGGTGACGCCCCGATAGTCTCTCATGTAGATTGCCACGCATGCGGTCGGGCTGTGGACCGGCGACAGGTTTTTCAGCAAGTCGTGCCTGTACTTCTCGCAGTATGCGACGATTGCCGGGCATGGCTGCGTGATCATATGGGGGTTGCCACCCCCCTGTTCTATATATCGCACGTGCGCCCACACGCATATATCCGCGCCGAGGCCGGCGTCGTATATCTTGTTGACGCCGCTGTTTTTCAGGTGCGCGAACAGGTGTTTGTAGTCCGGTATATTCGTTCTGATAGATGGCGCCGCAATGAGCGATATCGGGACTCCGGCGGCAAGGTCTTCGAGGAAGCGGTCTGTATCGTCGAGGTACTCCCTCGCCCCGTGTTTGCATGCGGTGATGCACAGCCCGCACGCTATGCACTTTTCGCAGTCAACTTTTACCTTTATGCTCCCTTCTTCGTCCCTGTAGGTAATGTTGGCCGTTTCCATCGGGCATTCACGCACGCAGCGGTTGCAGCCTGTGCACAGTTCCGGCTTCGTGCGAACGATTTCCTTCATTATCCGGTTTCGCCACCTTTTGCTGTTCGTGTTTTGCCGCTCATGCCGTCTGTCACAATTCAAACTTTTTGTCTACTTATTTATATCACTTATTTGCGCTTTATGTCAAGGAAATCTATAGCGGATATGAAACGGATATGAAACGACGTCCCGCGTTAAGTCGCGGGACGCCATTTGCGTTTCTTGCCTCGCGTTTAGAACTTGTAGGTCTTCGGCTCGCCGCCGAATGATTCGATCGTCGCCGTGGCGTCTTCGAGGTAGAGCACGTTCGTGTTGTCGTCTTCCGCCTTGTACCTGTCCTTAAGCATGGGGTATGCTTCCAGCATGCTCACCTTCGCTTCAAGCCTGTCGTCCGTTATCGCTTTTGCCGCGATGCGGATCCATGAGCCTTCGGACATGGCGCAGATTTCGATCTTCGGGTTTGCGGCCATCTGCTTCGCGCAGGGTTTGGCTTTCGCTGTCTGGATGTAGAGTTTTCCGTCAAAAATGTGCGCTGTGCCGAACGGGCGTACGCGCGGCTGGTCGCCGTCGGCGGTGGCAAGATAGTACGTTCCTGCCTTCTTCAAAAAATCGAGAACTTCCTGCATAATTTTACCCCTTTCTTTCTTTGCCGGTGTAGAAATTCATTATATCATAAGCGCAGCGAATGATATAATTGCCATGTGGTGCGTCCCGCGCCACGGTCCAAATAAGCCTATAATGATTTCGCAGAAATCATTATATCACATTTCGCGCTCGCGCGAAATGATTTTTTTAAATCACCCTGATTGCTTCGGCGCTTGCGCACAGGCCTGTGTCCGTATCTATCTCAAAGACAGCCCCCTCGATCTTTGGCGGCCCGTCCGCAGGCACGAGTCTCCCCGGCGGGTTGCCCAGGAATCGCGAGACAGGCTCGGCGACCTTCATTCCGATGACTGACGTTATCGCCCCGGTCATGCCAAGGTCGGTAATGTACCCCGTACCCTCCGGCAAGACCCCGGCATCTGAGGTCTGTACGTGCGTATGCGTACCCCAAACGGCGGTTACGCGCCCGTCGAGATAGTATGCCATGGCACACTTCTCGCTCGTCATTTCCGCGTGGAAATCGACAAGGATAATCTTCGCGCCGACCGCCTCCAACAACCTGTCCGCTTCAAGGAACGGGTTATCGGCGTTGAACCTGATATTCTCGCGGCCGATAAGGTTTATAACGCACAGCTCCCCGAACGGCGTCTTATAGATCCCCCAGCCGCGCCCCGGTACCTGCGGCGCGAAGTTGGAAGGCCGCAGAATGAAAGTGTTATCGTCCAGATAGCTCGTGATTTCGCGTTTGTTCCAGGTGTGGTTCCCAAGTGTTATCACATCTGCGCCGGCGCTGCGTATCGCCTGCGCCTGATCCTTCGTAATCCCGAGGCCCGCAGCGTTCTCGCCGTTGACGACAGTGAATGACGCGCCATAGAGCCGCTGCAGAGCGCCCAGTTTATCGGTCAGGACGTCGACGCCCGTCTGTCCGCAGACATCGCCTATAGCGAGGATGTTGATGAGCACTACCCCAGCACCCTGACCCTTGTGACGCCGTTGATAGCGCTGAGGGCTTCTTCGAGCCCGTCGGGGCACGAGCTTACGTCGAGCATCATGTACGACGGCAGCCTCCCCTTAGTGCTGGCGTAAATCGAGTTTTCTATGTTGACCCCGAACGACGAAACTGCGCTTGTGATCTTCGCGATCATGTCGGGGACGTTGTCGTGGATGACGCAGATCCTCGGGTCGCCCGTGCGCGGGAGGAAGACCGCAGGCATGTTGACGGAGTTGATTATATTGCCGTTTTCGATATATTCGATAATCTCCGAGCACGCCATGCTGACGCATTTGTCTTCGCTCTCAGGCGTCGAGGCTCCCAGGTGCGGTATTGCGATGACTCCCTTGGCGCCGGCCGTTTTTTCGTTCGGGAAGTCCGTGACGTAGCACGATACGCGGCCTTCTTGAATCGCGAGCAGCATATCGTCGTCGTTTACGAGCTCTGCGCGGGCGATGTTTATTAGCCTGACCCCCTCCTTCATCTTGCCAATGCTTTCTTTATTGATGAAATGGTGCGTCGAGTCGAGGTATGGAACGTGTATCGTGATATAGTCCGATTGTTTGTATATCGTGTCCAGGTCGTTTGCCTGGATAATATCAGACGAGAGCCGCCACGCCGCTTCGACAGACAGGTATGGGTCATATCCGTATACGCTCATGCCGAGTGCAGTCGCCGCTTGGGCTATCTTTGCTCCGATTGCGCCCAGGCCGACGACCCCCAGTGTTTTGCCTATCAGTTCCGGGCCTTCGTACAGTGCTTTTTGCTTCTCCACAAGGGTCGTTATGTTCCCGCCTTCATCCGCGACTGACTTTGCCCAGTTGATGCCGCCGATTATATCGCGCGACGATAGCAGCAGCGCGCATAATACCAGTTCTTTGACCGCTTCCGCGTTGGCTCCCGGCGTGTTGAAGACTATTATGCCTTCTTCGGCGCAGCGGTCGATCGGGATGTTGTTCACGCCCGCGCCGGCGCGCGCGATGCACAGGAGTTCGGGGTTGAACGTCTCTTCGTGCAGGTTCACGCTCCTGATTATCAGCGCGTCAGGCTTGTCCTGGTCGGCAGAGACTGCGTATTTTTCTTTGTCCAGTTTTTCGAGCGCGTCGGCTTTTATGTTGTTGAGAGTCTTGACTTTGTACATGTGTTTCGCCCTTTCTGCGGTTATGGTTATCGTGAAAACTGCTTGATTGTGTTCAGGTACCCACAACCTTCAGGTATTCTTTGTTTCAAATTCGCGCATGAACGCCGCAAGCTTCTCGACGCCTTCTGCCGGCATAGCGTTGTATATTGACGCGCGCAGGCCGCCGACGTTCCTGTGACCGGCCAGGGTCTCAAGGCAGTTTTGCTTCGCTTCCTTGACAAACTTCGCGTCGAGTTCGTCGCTTGCGGTCCTGAAGGTTACGTTCATATCGGAACGAGCTTCTTTTTCCGCTATCGCTCTGAACATCTTGCTGTCGTCCAGGACGTCGTATAGTATTTGCGCTTTCGCGGCCTTCAGCTTGCTCATGCCCTCGACCCCGCCTTGGGCGTCGAGCCATTTCAGTACGAGGCCGAGCATGTAGATCGTGAAGCAGGGCGGCGTATTGTTCATAGAGTCGGAGTCGATCATCAAGCGGTATCCCAGAAGTTTCGGGGTTATTGGGAGTTCCGCGCCCGCGAGCGTCTTGTCAATGATCACGACTGCCATACCGGCCGGCGCCATATTCTTTTGCACGCCGGCGTATATGAGGCCGTACTTTGAGACGTCAACCGGTACGGACATGATGTTCGACGACATATCGCACACGAGCGGGACCGCGCCGGTTTCAGGCACGTACTTCCACTCGGTGCCGTAGATGGTGTTGTTCGAGCAGTAGTAAAAATACGAAGCGTCTGCCGACAGCTTTAGCTGCTCTTGAGCCGGTATGTATGTGTGGTTCCTGTCTTCGGTCGAGTACGCGACGTTGACGTCGCCGTACTTGGTCGCCTCTTCCATGGCAATAGTCGAGAAGTTGCCTGTGACGGCGTAATCGGCTTTGCCGGTCCTTCCGATGAGGTTTAGCGGCACGGCGGAAAACTGGAGCGTCGCCCCGCCTTGCATGAAAAGGATTTCGTGCGTGTCGGGTATTTTCATAATACGCTTGAGATCGGCTTTCGTCTCGTCGAAAATCGCGAGGTAGTCCTTGCCCCTGTGGCTCATCTCGGTCACAGACATGCCTGTTCCGCGATAGTTGACCATGTCGGCGGCAGCTTCCTCCAGCACAGGCTGCGGCAGCATCGATGGACCGGACGAAAAATTATAGATACGTTCTTGCGGCATTCGTGATTTTTCCCTTCATCAGTTTGATTCACGATTATACAATGGAGGCGTTACCCTGTCAAACTATTTCTGCCATTACGAGCCCGTCTTCCGCGCTTATCACGAGCACGCTGCGCAAATCGTTGCGAACCGCGCCTTTTTCTACCGCGACTTCTACATAATTGTCTGAATGCCCTGTCACTAACCCGCCGCGCTCGCGCTCAAAGAGCACCTCCAGGCGCTCGCCCACAAGGCTTTTTCTAAAAGCTTCAGCCATATCCCCGGCAAGCCCTGCGGCAGCGCGCGCCCTGTCCCGCGCTGTCTTTTTCCCGACCTGGCCTTCCATCGCGGCCGCCCTCGTGCCCGGCCTCGGGGAAAACGGGAAAATGTGCATACCGGAAAACCCGGCCTCCTCTATGAAAGCCATTGTCTCCTCGAACTGCGCGTCAGTCTCACCGGGGAACCCGGTTATGAGATCTGCCGTTATCCCGCAGCCCGGGTAACCGGCCCGGAGCCGCGCTATCGCTTCCGCCGCTTCCTGCGCGCCGTACTTTCGCCCCATGCTGCGCAAAGTCGCGTCGCAGCCGCTTTGCAGCGATAAGTGGAAATGCCGGCAGATGTTCGGCAGGGCAAGCAGCTCATCGCAGAACCTTGCGCTGATAGCTCCCGGATCCAGCGAGCCGAGCCTAAGCCGTGCGCCCGGCGCTGAGATTCCGATGCTTTTGAGCACATCTGTCAGCGCGGGGGTACCTCCGAGGTCATATCCGTAAGAGGATATTTCGATGCCTGTAACGACGATTTCCCTGAACCCTCGCCTTTCAAGCTGCGCCGCGTACTCGGCGGCGCGCTCCGGTGGCAGCGAGACAGAACGCCCACGCGCATACGGAATTACGCAGTACGCGCAAAAGTTGTCGCAGCCGTCTTGAATCTTCAGCAGCGCCCTCGTGCGCCTCGCGGAGCTCCCGGGCGGCAGCTCTTCGAAGCCCGGCTTTCTTGTTCGGCCGGCGAGCTTACCTGCGCCGCCTGCTCCTCCATTGGCTCCGCAGCTAATCGCAGCACCTGCACCAAGTTCAGTATCTTCACCGGCCGGCTCTTCGAGCACGCCTGCGTCGTCGGCAGCACCCCTGTTTTTGCTGCCCCGCCGCTCTGACACCGCCATTTCCAGTTTGTCAATGAAAGCGAGCCTTTCCCCGCTGCCTCCGGTCAGATCTGCGCCGAGCCTCTGCGCTGCCGCCGCGTCAAGCTCCGCAAGGCAGCCGCACAGTGCTATTATTGCTTTGGGCTCCGCCTTTTTCATTGCGCGCGCGGCCTGCCGGGACTTTCTCTCGCTCTCTGCAGTCACAGCGCAGGTGTTTATTACGCAAGCGTCGCATCCCGTGCCTGCTTGCGCCGGTGTATGCCCGCGCGAGATCAATATGCTCTCTATGGCCCGGGACTCGTATTGGTTGACTTTGCAGCCAAGCGTCACAATGCAGAATTTCATTGATTTCTTCCTTGAATTATCGTCCGGAATCTTGTACAATGCCTTGTATGGAAGTTTACCTCGACAACGCGGCGACGACGCAGGTTCGCGCTGAGGCCGTCGAAAAGATGCTGAGCGCCATGCAAGATGGCTACGGGAACCCGTCATCTACGCACAGAGCCGGGCGCGGCGCCGCAAAACTGCTTGCCGCCGCCAGGGAATCAGTCGCATCCGCTCTCGGGGCGGCAACATGTGAAATCTGCTTTACGTCCGGCGGGACAGAGGCGGATAACTGGGCAATCTTATCCTCCGCTGAAGCCGGGCAACGCGGCGGCAGGCATATGATAACATCCTCAGCCGAGCACGAAGCGGTCCTGGCTCCCGCGAGAAAGCTCGAAAGCCTTGGCTGGGAGGTCGACTACCTCGCTCCCGATTCTACCGGGCGCGTCCCTGCTGATTCGCTGTCGGACGCGCTGCGCGGAGATACCGCGCTGGTGTCGATCATGCTTGTCAACAACGAGACGGGAGCTGTGAACCCGGTCGAAGAATATGCGCGGATTATCAAAAAACGCGGTTCAGGCGCCATGCTGCATACTGACGCCGTTCAAGGTCTCGGAAAAATACCGATTAACGTTAACGCTCTCGGGGCAGACCTCGTATCTGTCAGCGCTCATAAGATCCACGGACCCAAGGGCGCAGGAGCGCTGTATATCAAGCGGGGTACTAAGCTGCCCGCAATGTTTGCCGGCGGAGGCCAGGAGAGCGGCAGGCGCGCCGGCACGGAAGCCCTCCCCGCAATCGCAGGTTTCGGGGAAGCGGCACGCCTGGCCCACATTGAACTTGAAGAGGCGTCCCGCGCCGTCCGCTACTTGAGGGAGTACGCGGCCGGGCTGCTGGCCGCAGCAATCCCCCGGGCTATTATAATCGGCGAAGGAGACTCGCCGTACATCCTGAGTTTTTCCCTGCCGGGCGCCAGGAGCGAGGTCCTTATGAACTATCTGGACGGCGAAGGCGTCTGCGTGGCCAGCGGCGCCGCGTGCGGCAAAGGCGCCCGCAGCCATGTCCTGAAGGCTATGAAGCTCAAAGACAGCGTAATAGCAGGAGCCTTGCGCGTGAGTTTTTCACGCTACAGCACGAAAACCGAAGCTGAGTACCTGGTGGATAAGCTGAGAACAGCGTACGAAACCCTGCGGCGCTAACTCTATCACACATAGCCGGCTATTTCAACAGAACAAACATTATTACAAAGGTGCGACGACGCATGAACGAACTTCAAAAGAAAGTCATTGACCTGAAAAACGAAAAAGGCGCACTGATACTGGCCCACTACTACCAAACGATCGACATCCAGGAAGTAGCGGATCATGTATGCGACTCATTCGAAATGGCGCGCCGCGCGCGCGACGCGCAAGAGGGACTGCTGATAATATGCGGCGTGCGCTTCATGGCGGAATCCGCAAAAATACTCAACCCCGGCAAGACAGTCCTTCTCCCCTCGCCCGACGCGGGCTGCCCGATGGCCGACATGGTTACGCCGGAGGCAGTGCTGGAGCTGCGCCGGCGCCATCCCGGCGCCGCCGTCGTATGCTACGTGAACTCTTCCGCATCGGTCAAAGCCGTAAGCGACGTCTGCTGCACTTCGTCGTCAGCCGTGAAGATCGTGCGCTCCCTACCCGGCAAAAGCGTAATCTTCATACCAGATAAGAACCTCGGCTCTTACGTCGCCTCTCTCATACCGGAGAAAGACGTAATACTATATGACGGCTATTGCCCCGCGCACAACAACATCACGGAAGCGGACGTCACGGCCGCGCGCGCGGCGCATCCCGGCGCGAGGCTCCTCATGCACCCGGAATGCAGGCCAGAAGCGCTAAGGCACGCCGACTACATTGGCAGCACCGCCGGCATTATTGAAGACGCGCTCGCAACAGACGCGGAGTCATTTATTATCGGCACGGAGTCCGGCGTGACGGAAAGGCTGGAACTGCTGGCGCCCGGAAAAACATTCCACCCCCTGGTCAGCGCATTCATTTGCCCCGATATGAAAAAGACGACGCTTGCCGACGTCCTGGAATCCCTCGAGCGCGGCCGGCACGAAATATACCTCTCAGACGAGGAAATATCCGCCGCCGGCGCCTGCCTTGAGCGCATGGTGGCAATCGGTTAACGCACCATGCAGATGAAAGGAGACGACTAATGTACAACTTCAGCCCTGTGACGCCGCGCATCTCCGATATGCGCGACAAAATACGCAACCGCACGATCAGGCTCGACTCGGAACGCGCGATGATCGTGACCGAAGCGATGAAGGACTGCGTCAATCTCGTGCCGACTATACGAAGGCCGACCCTGCTAAAAGCGGTCGCATCGCAGGTGACGCTGCGCGTCGAAGACTTCGACGTCCTCGTCGGCAACCGCGGTCGCCACTTCAGCAGCAACGTCTGCTACCCGGAGAACAGCGAAGGCCCCGGCTGGGCCGTCGCCGGGGTACGCTCGGGCGAATGGGAGCTGCAGGAAGACGGCCTGTACCACAACAAAGACTCCGACAACATCCGCCTGTCCGCCGCGATAGAAGATATCGAGGCCATCGAAAGCATCCAGGAGTTCTGGAAAAACAAGACCTTCGACACAATCGGCGACGGCTGGGCGCCGGCCGGCCTCGACGAGCTTTGCCGCCTTGGAGCCACGAAGCACTCAGCCTTCATGCGGCACTTGATAGGCTGCCGCCCCGGCCATCTGATACCCGGCTTCGGAAAGATCATAGACGTCGGGTACGGCGCGATAAAAAAACAAGCGCAAGACTGGCTCGACGCGCACTTTGGAAACGTCATGGGCGAGGATGTAAAAAAATGCCTCTTCTACTCTTCAGCGGTCATCGCCTGCGACGCCGCCATCATACTGATAAAGCGATACGGCGACGCCTGCGCCGAAAAAGCCGCCTCGGAGAAGGACGCAGAGAGGAAGGCCGAGCTGCTTAAAATGGCCGACAGCCTGTATTGGATCTCTGAAAACCCTGCGCGCACTTTTTGGGAAGCGGCTCAAGCTGCCGTCCTGTACGACCTGCTGATGTACCATGACGGCTGCATGGCATGGTCAATTGGCAGGTTTGACCAGTTCACGCACAAGCAGTACGTCAGCGATATAGAAAACGGCACTCTGACGCAAGAGGAAGCGCAGGAGATCGTCGACGCGTTCTTCCTGAAGATAAATAACAACTACGGCGGCGGGACGCAGTTCCTTATCCACATGATCGGCGCGAACACATATCACCACACTACAATCGGCGGCGTAACGAGGGACGGGAGCGACGCTACAAACCCCATCAGCTATATGGTGCTGGAATCCATAGCAAGGCTGAAGCTCCACGATCCGACGATTTCTCTGCGCATCGCGAAGACGACGCCTGCGGACATTTGGGAACTTGCAATCGAGACGACGAAGATTGTCGGCGGGCTTCCCCTCTTCCAAAATGACGACGTCATCATTAGCGGGCTCATGCGCGAGAACGGGTTCACGCTTGAGGACGCGCGCGATTTCGCTATCATGGGCTGCCAGGAGATCGTCGGCCCCGGAACGGAGTACCCCTGCGCCAACGGGAACACGGCGCCTTACTCGAGCCTGCACTACGGCACAGTTTTCGCAATGGCGATGAACGACGGGAAGAACCCCTTCAATGGCGAGCAGTGTTCGGTGCATACGGGCTATCTTTACGAGATGGAGTCCATAGAGGAAGTCCGCGAGGCTATGCGGAAACTTGTCTACTACCTCATCAAGCTGCAGGCCAGCGTCGATAACTATACCGAGTACCTGCACCAGTACCACGGCACGGAAAATCTCATTTCCCTGAGCATGGAAGGCTGCATGGAAAGCGGCATGGACGCCACATGGGGCGGCTGCAAGTACAACTCTTACGGAGGGACGGCGACCGGGCTCGGCACCATAGCCGACTGCCTCACTACGATAAAGTATATGTGCTTCGACGAGAAGCTGGCCACGACGCGCGAGCTCTACGAAGCGGTCATGGCCAACTGGGAGGGGTATGAGCCTCTGCGCAGCCAGATCATCACGCAAGTCCCCCACTACGGTAACGGTGACCCGTACGCCGATATGGAGATGAAGTGGATTTGCGACACATACTACGACGCTTGCAAGGAATGCTACAGTATGCGCAGCTCGAACTATAAGGCGGGCCTGTACGGGGCTTCCGACCACGTAACGCAGGGCTACACGACCTGGGCGACGCCGGATGGCCGCATGACCGGGGAGCCGATCGCCGACGCCAGCTCCCCCGCACAGGGACGTGACTTGAACGGCCCGACAGCCGTGTTCTCCTCGTCCGTCTGCTTCGATCACTCAAAGTTCATGGATGGCCTGGCAGTGAATCTAAAGATTCATCCAACCGCTTTGCGCGGCGAGGATGGCGTCGCGAAGCTCAGGGATATGACTCTGGCTTACTTCGACAGCGGCGGGATGGAAGTGCAGTACAACGTCGTCTCGGCCGACGTCCTGCGCAAAGCGCAGGCAGACCGCAATGAGTATAAAGATCTCATAGTCCGAATCGCGGGCTACAGCGCATACTTCATCGAGCTCAGCGATGATTGCCAGAACGACCTTATCCGCAGGCACGACCATAGTATGTAACCAAGGCAGTACGCTGTCTCAGTCAGGGATATTAACATGTAAATAATTATTTTAGGAGGACAAACATGAGCAGAATCCCATTTGACCCCGCTGAAGTCGAAAACGCGGAGGAAATCCCCGGCTTTCTTGGCAGAGTGTCCAAGAAGTACAAGACCCCGGTGTCGCCGAAAGAAAACTATCGCATGGTGTATGAGCACAAACTGCCATACTGGATCCCCGTTTCCGGCGACTCGCTGATGCTGACCCCGCGCGTCGACCCCGATAACGTAGCGCGCTGCTTCTGCTTCGAGGCCAATCCCCTCAAGCCGGAAGAAATGGTCGGCGGCCCGGATAAGTTCGGCATTGAGTGGGTCTATGTGCCTATGGTCAACGGGTCGATGGTCAAGCCGGGCAGCCCGACTCTTGCAGACGTCAACGATTGGAAGACGGTCATCAAGTTCCCGGATATCGAGACCTGGGACTGGGAAGGGTCGAAAGCATCCAACGCAGCGCATGTCAACACGGACAGATTCATCTCCGCCACGATCCTCACGGGGTTCTTCGAGCGTCTGATTTCGTTCATGGACTTCGACAACGCCGCCCTCGCATTGATAGACGAAGACCAGCAGGACGCGGTGCACGAGCTGTTCGACGCCCTCGCTGATCTTTACATCAAGATTATCGACAAGTTCATCTACTGCTACGGCATTGACCAGCTCAGCTTCCACGACGACTGGGGCAGCCAGCGCGCGCCGTTCTTCAGCCTCGCCACCGTGAGGGAGATGATTGTGCCTTATGTCAAGAAGGTTTCGGACTATTGCCACTCAAGGGGCGTGTACTTCGATATGCACTCCTGCGGCAAGAACGAGTTGCTCGTTCCCGCTTACATCGAGGCCGGGTGCGACTCATGGAGCGGCCAGGCTATGAACGATAAGGCCATGCTTTACGACATGTACGGCGACAAACTGATCCTCGGCATCGACGCCGACGTCCAGTTCTCATTCGAAACTCCTGCGGATCCTGCCGAGGCGGCCGCGTCTGCTAAGCGTTTCACGGGCAAGTACTGCCCCGACTACGCCAACAGGCCTGTTCTTGCCGGCGGCTTCGGAGCTCCCGGCGAGTATATCGACACTCTCTACGCCGAAAGCCGCAAAGCGTTCAACCCTTAATAGCTTGATGCCTTAAACGCAGTACGGGGTGTGTCCGAAAAATTATTATTGAAGCGTAACTGTTCAGGTATCCCGTCCAGGCGCTATATTTCATTTCGTAAGCGCAACCTCGTCGCTGCGGATTACACTAAGACTCGCATTACAGCAAGCTGTAACGCTCGCTCGTTCCATCGCAGCTCCTCTTCGAA
>Ga0082212_10003906_pt1 | contig 20940 bp, 14 predicted proteins | sample TergutNt197P3_FD_71548 | JGI IMG/M metagenome (GOLD analysis project Ga0082212, IMG submission 71548) | Neocapritermes taracua P3 segment gut microbial communities from Petit-Saut dam, French Guiana - Nt197 P3 | ecosystem: Host-associated > Arthropoda: Insects > Digestive system > Gut ... | reverse complement strand
CCAGTAAACCTTGACCCGGTCGGGATGGTCGCCGAGGACGGTCACGGCCACCCTCTTGCGCTGGATCCTCATCAGGGTGACGAAGCGGTCGGGCGAGCCGATGCGCAAGTGGTCGTATCTTTTTATCATGGCCGCGACTTTTTCCCGGTGCTTGGGCATGGACTGGCCGATGGTGACGAGGAAGACGGCCTTCTTGTCCGGGCTGGAGAACATCATGTAGCCGGGTTCGAGCGGGGTCGCCTCCCAGTCCGTCGGAATGTCGATGGTATAGCTGTCATCAACGGTCAGCACCTTGGCTTCGGCCGGGGCTCCCCCCAGGAGGAACAGAAATATGAACCCCAAGAAGCGGAGCATAGGTCTGAACTGCCTGAATTTTTTATGGACGATCATTTTCTGATTATGCCTCTAAACTACGGCCCTTGTCAACTGAGGCTTCGCCCTGAACCCATTTTTACTGGATTCTTGTGTGGCCTCTTGTCAAGAAGAAAACAAATGACGGGATATTGTTTCCGTCATTGCGAGCGCCCTACTCGGCCTTTGGCCGAAATTTGAAGGAAAGAACAAATATGTAAAGGCGATTATTTAGTCTGGATTGCTTCGTCACTTCGTTCCTCGCAATGACGGATGGGGGGTTCCTCATAATTGCGGGGCCGCATAAGTATTCCTATTTCCGTCATTGCGAGCATAGCAGCGAAGCAATCCAGTAACTCAAATTTAGTTCTTTATAAGCGCCCTACTCGTCCTGTGGCCGATTTTGTCATTCTTGACTTTTTTTTAGCTTTATGATGTAATTTTAGCCAGGTACTGCAAATACCTCATTGCGGTCGCACGCCCGGAGCCGTGTCTTTTTTTTCGCTTGATCGACGGCACGGGCCGGGCGTGGGCTGAATACAATACCCTTCGGGAATACGTCCGCAGTTCAATGAGCTGTTTGCAGCGCCCGGCCTCTTTAAATTCAGAGGCTATCCAGTTGAAACTGGATGGTGTTCATGCCGGTATTGCTCAACAATCTTCTCGCCAACAAATTCTCCTTCATCCATCTCGTCCCTCAACGCCTCCCTCTTGTCCCTCAAGGCCACCGTTCAGGAAGATCGTCTGAATCCTACGGTGGTTTTTGGCGGTGTTTTCGGGATATTTCAAGACTGTGTTTCAAAGCCAAAGACCATAAGATTTAAGGAGCATCAATCATGAAGCTGAGCGCTAAAATCTTTCTGGGATTCATTCTGACCAACGTCATCTACGTATTGCTGTTGCTGGCCGTCTTCGTGGTCGTCCTGCCGGTGGAGACGGATTCTGAAAAACTCGTCAAATACGTCATGAAGGCCTATGAACAAACCGCCAACATCCGCTACCTGGTGGCGGAACAGCGTTCGATCATGAGAAACTTTCTGGCCAGCAACGACCGAAAGATCTTCGACCAGTACGTTGAATTCAACAGGGCCACAGACGACTCCCTTTCGAATCTCAACCGGATCTTATCCGATCCCGAGGCGGACTTTTTCCGAACTCCGGCCATTACCGGGGCCTACCAGAAGGCCTTAAGTAATTTCAAGGAATACACCAGCCATGCCATGGCGCTGCCCGACCAACAGGAAAAAAATCGCCAAGCCCGCCTGGTCCATACCGCGGCTTCCGCTGAGGCCGATGACCTGCTGACCGAAGCGATAAAATTGGAAACCGAAGATTTCGAGAATGAACTTCGGTCCGGCGGCGAATTGAGATTGGATAATGTCAGGCGGCGCTACCAGCGGATAGTGGACCTGCAAAACGCGCGTGACACTTTTGCTGAAGGCGATGCGACTTACGTCCGGGCATTTGTCCGGAACGACCAGACCCTGTATGACCGCAGCAGGGCCCTGACGGTCGAAAGCGCGCAAAATCTAGCCCCTATCATAGCCGATACCAGGAACCAAGCGGTCCGGGCGGCCCTGGAAAAAGCCCAGAAGGCCGTGACGGATTCTTTGCCCCTCCAGCAGGCCATCCTGGATCTGAGGGCCTTGGAAGCCGAATTATCGGTCAAACGCAATGTCCTGTTCAATGAGATCGTCAGAGGGGTCGAAGACCTGGCCACCGCCGTCCAGACTCTGTCCCACGAATTCACGGCCGAAATAGCCGCGGCGGTGAGAAAAGTCGATGCGGTCATGCTCACCGGGACCGTGCTGGCCCTGACGGTCAGCTTGGTCATGGCCGCCTTCCTGACCCGGAGCATCATTCTGCCCGTCAACCGGATCATTGATACCCTGACGGAAAGCGCCCGGGAGGTGGACGGGGCCGCCTCGCAGCTCACCGGGTCTTCCAACACCCTGGCCGAAGGGGCCACGGAAAACGCGGCCAGCCTGGAACAGACCAGCGCGGCCCTGGAGGAACTCAGCTCCATGACCGAGCGCAACGCCGAAAACGCCATGGAGGTCAACTCCCTCATGGCCCAGGCCGCCGCGTCCGTAGGCCAAGCCGAGAGTTCCATGGCCAAGGTCATCGGGGCCATGGAGGAGATCTCCCGCTCGGGCAACGAGATAGGCAAGATAATCAAGACCATAGACGAGATAGCCTTCCAGACCAACCTGTTGGCCCTGAACGCGGCCGTGGAGGCGGCCCGGGCCGGGGAGGCCGGGGCCGGTTTCGCCGTGGTGGCCGACGAGGTGCGCAACCTGGCCATCCGCTCGGCCGACGCGGCCAAGAACACGGCCGACCTCATCGCGACCACCATAGCCAACATCAGTTCCGGCTCGGAGATGGTCAACACCACGGCCGAAAATTTCAAGGCCGTCAGAGCCAGCGCGACCCAGGTGGGCGGGCTGGTCTCGGAAGTGGCCGAGGCCTCCAAGGAGCAGAGCCAGGGCATAGGGCAGATAACCACGGCCATGAGCGAGATGGACAAGGTGACCCAGACCAACGCCGCCTCGGCCGAGGAATCGGCCAGTGCGGCCGGGCAGTTGTCCCTTCAGTCCGGAAACCTCCTGACCGCGATCCACGAGCTGAACGTCATGGCCCACGGGGCCGAGGCCCGGGAAAATATCCACCATTCCCCTTCCCGCCCGGCCGCGCCGACGCCCAAGCCTCCGGCCAGGGCCTCAGCCTCCGGGGGAGCCTCCAACAAGGCCCTGCCTATGGATGATTTTGATTTCTGAGTCTTCAGCGGAAGCCCTATAAGGGAATGTTGTCCTTGAAACCGAGACCCCGGCGGGCCTCGGTTTCTTTTTGTCACCCGCTTAAGGGGGTCCGGCATTGAGCCAGGAGGTCAGGTGGCCTTCCCGCAGTTCTTCCAGGCTCAGGCGGGGGGCCCGGAGGCGTTCGGCCAGGTCCCGGGTCAGCTTGTAGTCGTTGTAGGCCCCCCGGTCGGTATCAATGAGGATGAAGTTCAGGCGGGGATCGGCGGCCAGGATGCCGGCCATGGTCAGGACTTCGGTCCAGGGGTTGGCTCCGGGCACGAGGGGGATGTTGGGCCGGCCGTCGGTCATGAGCACGACGTGGGGGGTCAGGGCCGGATCCCTGGCCTGCTCCACCCTGAGGAGCCGGCCGGCGAGGGCCAGGGCCGCGGCCATGGGGGTCTTGCCGCCGCTGGGCAGCTCGGCCAGGAGGCGGGCGGCCAGGTCGGGGCTGTTGGTGGGCGGCAAAAGGAGTTCGGCCTTCTGGCCGTAAAAGGCGATGAGGGCCACCCGGTCCCGCTTCTGGTAGGCCTCGGCCAATAGGGCCAGGGCAGCGGCCTTGGCCTCTTCCATGCGGTAGAGGGTGCCGATGGAGCCGGAGGAATCCACCACAAAGACGACCAGGCGGCCGGTCTTCTGGCGATAGACCTTTTCCCGGAAATCGGCCGGGGTGAGGTTGAGGAGCCTGGGTTCGCCCTCGGCCCTGGCCCTGCGGGCCGCCTGCCAGGGGGCTGCCGCCCTGAGGGTGGCCGAAAGGGAGAGAGGCCGGCCCAGACGGCGGGCCGAGGTGCGGGCTGAACGGCCCCGGGCCACCCCGGTCTCCCGGGCGGACCGGCGGCCGCCGCGGTCCCGGGTGCCCACCTCGCGCCTACTCTGGGGGGTGACGGCCCGGAAAGAGGCCCCGACCTTATATATCTGGGTGACCATTTCCTCATCCTCAGCGGCCGCCCCCCCCTTGGCTTCCGGCGGGGTCTCCGGCAGATCCGGCAGATAGACTGGTTCGAACAGCTCCGTTTTTTCAGCCTTTTCCACCAGGGTCACCTGGAGCCGGGCCGGGCGCTTGGCCGGGGCCGGGCGGCGGCGGCCGGACAGGGCCAGATCAGCCACGGCCCGCACTTCAGCCGGCCCGGCCTCATTAAGGCCCAGGAGGGCGGCCCGGGCCCGGGCCGCCTTGCCCAGAGCCAGGTCGCCCCGGTGTCCGGCCAGGTAGTGTTCCCTGGCCAGGTCAACGGCCAGGACCTGGGCCGGCGCGGTCAGTTTCGTTTCGTTAAGGCGCCCTCGCCCGGTCGCTACTTGCCCGGCCAGGGCGGCTGTTCGAGCCGCGTGGCGTCTTCGGAAACCGGCCGGGTCGGCTTCAAATTCCAGGCGGCGGCGCACCACCTGGGCCCGCCGGGCCGGGTCGGCCTCCCCGACCAGATGAACAGTCAGGGCGAAGCGGTCGGCCAGTTGCGGCCCCAAGGGGCCTTCCTCGGGGTTCATGGTGGCCAGTAAGGCCACCCGGGCCGGCAGCTCCGCGGACAAGCCCTCCCTTTCCACCAGCACCCGGCCCATAGAGACGGCGTCCAGGATGAGGTGGGCCAGGCCGGGTTCCAGGAGGTTGACTTCATCAATATAGAGCAGACCTTCATCAGCCTCATTCAAGAGACCCGGCTGGAGGACCGGGCGGCCGGATTTGATGGCGCTCTCCCAATCCAGCCCCCCCAGCAGCCGGTCTTCGGTCACGCTCAGGGGCACGGTGCGGAAGGGGGCGGGCCGGGCCGAGGCCTCACGGCCGACCGGGGGCAGGAGTTCGGCCAGGGCCCGGGCCGCTGTTGACTTGGCCGTGCCCTTTTCCCCCACCAGAAGGACCCCGCCCAGGGAAGGGTCCACGGCCAGGAGCATCAGGGCCGCGACCATGTCCTCCTGGCCCACCAGGGCGGCCAGGGGAAAGTTATCATCTCTCAGCATGGCCCGTATTTAGCCTGGCAGGGCCCGCAGGCCGCGGCCGGGCCGGTAAAGTCCCCTGAGCACAGGGACTGGCGGAGCGCGGCCAGGGCCGGCCCCTGCCAGATCTCGGCCAGGCTTTGGTCAGCCAGCCGGCCAACGCTGAGTCCGGCCCCGGAGGCATCGCAGCAGGGGCAGACCCGGCCGTCGTGCCGCACCAGGAGCCGCTTGAAGGGCTGGGCGCAGGGCCCCTCCGGCCCCGCAGCCCAAGGGGTCCGGGGCCAGTCCGGGGCCCCGGGGGTGGGATAGCGGCCGTAGGCCTGGACGGAGATGAAATCCGCCCGGCCGGACCAGCGGGCCAGAAAGGCTTCCAACTCGGCCTCGTTCAAGGCCGTGCGGCAGAAACTGAGACGCAGGAGGGGCAGGCGTTGGCCCATCTTCTTTCTCAGGTCCAGAAAATTCTCGATGTTGACGACTACAGTGGCGAAATCAGAGCCCGGCCGCATAAGGTCATAGGTGGCCGGAGAGTCGGCGTCCAGGCTGACCATGAGGCGAGTGAGGCCTGAATTTATGAGGGCCCGGGCGGTTTTTTCCGTCAAAAGAAGGCCGCTGGTGTTGAGCATAGCGTCCACCAGGCCCCGGTCCCGGGCGAAGGCCGCTATTTCCGGCAGGTCCGGGGCCAGGAGGGGTTCCCACAGGCCGCCGAACCCCAGGGCCCTCTGGCCCCGGGCCGCCCCCTCGGCCACCAGGTCCAGGACGGTTTGGGTGGAAAGTTCGAGGCCCGGGTCGCCATAGACGCCGGTATCGTCCAGGCTCATCAGGCACATGGGGCACCTTAGGGGACAGGCGAACTTCATTTCATAATCAACATGGAGGGGGAAGGGCGGCAATTCCTTAAAAGTGCGGGCCCGTTCCCAGAGGCGCCGATATTCATTATAGGCCGGGCCCAGTTCCGCGCTGAGAACCGTGTCCGGGTCGGCCTGGGCGGCCAGAAAACGGGAGACTTGGCGGGAATCGGTATAGATCGAGGTTTGCATGTCAATCGCCGGTCGGCAAGAGGGAGGCGGCAGCCTCTACAATATCCCAGGCGGCGGCGAATTTGGGCCGCCGGCCCAGGTCCAGGACCCGGCCGTCCCGGAAGATAAGGCTGACCCGGCTTTCGGCCGCGGCAAAGGCGCTCCCGGGGCCGCCGGCCTCGTTGGCCGCCACCAGGTCCAGATCCTTGTCCTTTAGTTTTTTCCTGGCCCGTTCCACCAGGTCCCGGTCCTCGGCGGCAAAGCCGACGCGCAGCCCCCCGGGCCGCCGGGGCAGGCTTTTCAGAATATCCGGGTTGGCGGCCAGGTCCAGTTGAGGCGGGCCCTGGTCTTTCTTTATCTTGCCGGTCCGGGGGGCGGCCGGCCGGAAATCGGCCGGGGCCGCGGCCATCAGCAGGTCGTCATAATCCAAGGTTTCCAAGGCGCTTAAAAAATCCCGGGTGCTCTCCACGGTCAGGGTGGTCAGGCCCGGCAGGTCCGGGGCCGGGAGGGCGGCCGGGCCGGTGACCAGGGTCACCCGGCCGCCCTGTAGCCAGGCGGCCAGGGCCAATTCCCGGCCCATGAGGCCGGAGGAACGGTTGGCCAAATAGCGCAGGTCATCCCATTTCTCCCAGGTGGAGCCGGCGGTGACGGCCAGGCGCCGTCCCTGGAAAGCCTTGGGAGCCAGGGCCCGGGCCAGGCCCAGGGCGATTATTTCCGGGTCGGCCAGGCGGCCGGGGCCGGTCTCGCCGCAGGCCAGGAGCCCGGAGGCGGGGCGGATGATCTCAACCCCGCGCCCGGCCAGGAGCTCCAGGTTGACCACCGTGGCCGGGGCGGCCAGCATACGGCTGTTCATGGCCGGGGCGGCCAGGATGGGTCCGGCGGCCGCGGTCAGGAGAAAGGTGGAGGCCAGGTCGTCGGCCAGGCCGTGGGCCATCTTGGCCAGGATATTGGCCGTGGCCGGAGCCACCGCCACCGCCTCGGCCCAGTCGGCCAGGGCCACATGCTCTATTTCCAGCCTGGTCCTGTCCCACTGGGAGAGATAGGCCGGCTGGCCGGTGAGGGCTTCGAAGGTCAGGGGGGTTATGAAGCGGGCCGCGTTTTCTGTCAGGACCGTCCGCACCAGGGCTCCGGCCCGGGTCAGGCGCCGGGCCAGTTCCGCGGCCTTATAGGCGGCCACTCCGCCGGTGACCACCAGGACCAGGCGGCGGCCGGCCACCAGGGCCAGGGCGGCCGGTGGGCCGCTTAATTTGGGGTCGGGCACGGCCGTTGATGATTTTTTCATATCTTCCTTAATGTGAGCGGGCCGTAACATAACCGGCCAAGGCCACCAACTGCTCCCGGGCCGGCGAGGGCGGCCAGGAGGCCAGGGCCCGGATCGCCTGGTCCGCCAGGGCTTCGGCCGTCTGCCTGGCCGCGGCCAGCCCCCGCCCTTCAGCCACCAGGCTGGTTATTTCCTGAAAAACTTCCGGGCTGAGAGGGCCGTCGGCCACCGCCCTCGCCAGCCCGCGCAGACGCGCCTGCCGGGCCGGGGGCAGGGCCTGCCGGGCCAGGATGAAAGGCAGGGTTATCTTGCCCTCGTCCAGGTCATGCCCCGCCGGCTTGCCCAGGACGGTCTCGTCGCCCTGGTAGTCCAGAAGGTCGTCTATTATTTGAAAGGCCAGCCCCAGCTTCCGCCCGTAGCGCCTGGCCCCGGCTTCGGCCCCGGCCCCGGCCCCGGCCAGCACCGCCGCGCTCCTGGCGGCCCCCTCCAGAAGGACCGCGGTTTTGCGGTAGATGATGCGGAAGTATTCGGCCGCGCTGAGGTCCTCCCGGCGGCGGGCGCCGAGCTGGGTCAACTCGCCCAGGGCCATGGTGGCCACCAGGTCGGCCATGATCCTGATGAGGGCCAGGTTTTCAGTATCAGCCCCCAGCCGGCTGGCCTTGGCCAGGAGATAGTCGCCGGCCAGGACTGTTTCCGGCACCCCGAAGGCCAGGTGGGCGGCGGTCCGGCCCCGGCGGACCTCGGCCAAATCCACGATGTCGTCGTGCAAGAGGGAGGCCAGGTGCAGGAACTCAAAGGCCGCGCTGGTATCCATGACCGCCCGGGTAACTTCCCGGCCCAGGGCGGCCGTGACCAGGCAGAAGATGAGGGGCCGGAGCCTTTTGCCGCCCCCCTGGAAACTGTAGCCGCTGATGCGGCCCACAACAGCCGCGTCCCGGGCTAAGAGGTTCGCCAGGGTCTGGTTGATGCGGTTGGCCAGGGGGGCCAGGCTGGTCATGATATCGGTCATGGAAGGTTTCCCGGGGTCGGGATTTTTTTCGGTTTGACCATAATAACATGTTTACCGCCGAGAACCAAATCGGGAATTGAGGGCCGGGGGAGCTGTCAAAAAACTGGCCCGGCCGCCTAAATCCTTGGGGGACAAGGTTTTCAGAAGTTGGCATTCAAGTTGCTTATCTCTCCTCAAGTGAAACTGAAAGGAGGCGCAGCCCTCATGAATCTGACCCTTTTTGAAAACCGCGACCTTATGCCCGAACTGTGGTCCCGGCCGGAACTGCCCGGCGAACTCTGGCCCCTGTTGTTCGACCAGGTGCCCTATTGCCTGATGGTCTTTGACCAGGAGGGGCGTATTCTTCTGGCCAACGACGAGGCCGGCCGCCGCCTGGGGCTGACGGAAACGGATGATTTCCGCCTGCCTGAAAGCCTCAAGCCCCTGAAGGCCGGAGCCTTCCAACTGGAAGCCCTGGGCAGCCGCAGCCGCGGCGTGTCCCTGGCCTCGCCGGTTGACGGCCGGCCCCTGGTCTTTCAACTGCGCCATCTGCCCTGGGGCGGACAGGGGCTGATACTGGCCACGGGCCAGAGCGCCCCGGTCGCCCCGGCCGTGCAGCCGGGCGCCCTGGACGAGACCACGGCCGTGGCCCAGGCCGTCAGCCGTCAGGTCACCGGGCCCCTGGCCGGCATTGAACTCTACGCCTCCATCGTGGGGCAGGAATTGGAAGAGGCCGGCGACAGCGCCCTGGCCGATCTCATTGAGCGGATCCGCTTCGGCGTCCGCGAAGTCAACGAATACCTGAGCAGCTTTGAATCCATGGCCCAGCCCCTGAAGCTGGAACTGGCCCCCCACCAACTGATGGATATAGTTGACGAGGCCCTGGGAGCCATGCACGGCGTGTTCAAGGAACGGAACATCGGCGTTCTGGTGACCCAGAAGGAGGTCCAGGTGGAGGTGGACCGCGGCCTGATGGTGCAGGTCTTCCTCAACCTGCTCCTGAACGCCGTGGAGGCCATGCCCAAGGGCGGCCGTATTTTCCTGGAATTCGACATTGAAAAGCCCGGCCAGGTGGAGATAGCCATCATCGATAGCGGGCCGGGCCTGTCCATGGACCAGATGAAGAGCGTTTTCAGCCCCTTCTGCACCACCAAGGCCCAACCCCTGGGGCTGGGGCTCCCGGTCAGCCAGCGCATTGTCCAGGCCCACCAGGGAACCCTGGCCCTCGGCTCGGACCTGGACCTGGGAGGCCGGGTGACCCTCAGGCTGCCCTTCATGCCGGAAGGCAACAACGAAACTTTGAACTAGGGAAGCGGAAAATGAGCGTCAGATCAATATTGGTGGCCGATAACGAAAGGCACATGAGGCAGGCCCTGTTCACGGCCCTGACCCGGCTGGGACACGCGGTGGAACTGGCCGAAAACGGCCGGGAAGCCTTGGACAAGTTCCAGGGCCGGCGCTTCGACCTGGTCATCTGCGACCTGAACATGCCGGGCCTGGACGGCCTGGGGGTGCTCAAGGCTGTCAAGCAGCGCGACCCTGGCCTCCCGGTCATCCTCATGACTGCCCACGGCGCGGTGGAAACGGCCGTGGAAGCCATGCGCGAAGGAGCCCACGATTTTATTCTGAGGCCCTTTCCGACCGGGGTCATCGAGGAAGCGGTCAACCGGGCCCTGGCCAACGCGGCCGCCCCGGCCGCGGCCCCGCCCGCCCCGGCCCGGGAGGAACACCGCGAAAACGCCCGGCCCCTCCTGACCCGGAACCAGCGCATGACCCGGCTCCTGGAACTGGCCCGCACCGTGGCCGCCTCGCCGGCCACCGTGCTGCTCCAAGGCGAAAGCGGCACCGGCAAGGAACTCCTGGCCCGCTTCATCCACCAGCACTCGCCCCGGGCCGACGGGGCCTTCGTGGCCGTCAACTGCGCGAGCCTGCCGGAAAACCTTTTGGAGAGCGAGCTTTTCGGCCATGAAAAAGGCTCTTTCACCGGCGCGGTGGCCCGCAAACAGGGCAAGTTCGAACTGGCTGACGGCGGCACCATTCTCCTGGACGAAATAAGCGAAATGGACCTGGCCCTCCAGGCCAAGCTCCTCCGGGTACTGCAGGAGGGCGAAATAGACCGGGTGGGCGGCAAGGAGCCCCAGAAGGTCGATGTCCGGGTGATTGCCACAACCAACCGCAACCTCAAGGCCTGGGCCGACAGCGGCCGGTTCCGCACCGATCTTTACTACCGCCTGAACGTCATTCCTTTCTTTCTGCCGCCCCTGAAGGAGAGGCTGGACGACCTGCCCTTGCTTACCGACCACTTCCGGCGGAAATACGCCCGCCAGAACCAGAAGAATGTCACCGGCCTGTCCGCGGCCGCCTTAAGCCGCCTGGAAACCTATGACTGGCCCGGCAATATCCGGGAGCTGGAAAACACCGTGGCCCGGGGCGTGCTTCTGGCCGCCGGGCCCGAGGTGGAGCCGGGCGATCTGTTCATGGACGAGGCCGGCTTCATGGCCGCCCTGGAAAGGACGCTGCCCTCCGAAACCAAGGCCCCGGCCCCGGACGACTCCGCCCCCGAGGCCCTGCCCGACCTGGCTGACCCGGCCAACGAAGGCCTCATGACCATTGCGGAAATGGAGCGCCGGCTCATTGGCCAGACCCTGAGCGAAACCGAGGGCAACCGCACCCACGCCGCCAAAATACTGGGCATCAGTGTGCGCACCCTGCGCAACAAATTGGCCGAATACCGGGTTTCCGCCTGACAGGGTTCCGCCCCGCTCTGGTTTTCAAATCAAGTGGCCTTCAATCGTGATCCCTCACGATTGAAGGCCGCTTGCTATCAGGCCGGTTCGGCCGGTTTATGCTATAATCTCACCGAAATTATCATCCTGGAATCTTGGAGTAAGGAATGCGTTATCTGGCAGCCTTGGCTATTATGTTCATATCGGCCGCCACGGCCCATGCCCACACAGCAAGCAGGGTGGATTTTACCTGTCCGGTTGACGGCACCCAATTTAGCGAATTAATGACCGGGTCTGATACCGCGAGAGGCACAAGGCTTGATCTGCGGCCTATAAGTATATCTGGCATGACTTTCCCTTGGCGCGTGGCAACATGCCCCACTGATGGCATGATCCTTTATAAAGAAGACTTCACCCCGGAAGAAATCGCCATTTTAAAAGACTATCTGGCCTCGCCTGAATACCAGAAGATGCTGAAGGAGGAAGCCCAATATTGGGTGATAGCCAAGCTCAAAGAAAAACTGGGTGAACCTTTGAGTAAAATAAGAGGCTCCTTATTAAGCGCTACCTGGCAAGCGCCTGGAGATAAATACGAAGCCTACGCTCGCGAGACCATTAGGGCCTACGAGGCCTTTCTGGCCGACCCCGAAGGGGAAAAAGACAAGGTTATAGAAGCCGCCCAATTGCTATTGGGTGAGCTTCATCGGCGAATCGGAGATTTCAATAAAGCCCAGGCTATTTTCGAAGAGCTGATGGCCCAGCCCAAATTTAAAAACCACGAGTTTTATTCGCTCCTGATCGGCTATCAATTGGAATTGATCAAGGCCAGAAGTAGCTTCTCCCACAAAGTTCCTGACTTTAAACAAATCGGAAAGGGTAAGCAAACCCTGGCCGACCTGGCCAGGGCGGAACTGGCACCCGCTGAGTCCCTAAGGAACGCCAGCCGAAGCGGTGCTGAGATGAAGATGACTTCAATTGAAAAGCTGCCTGATTTGCCTGGCTGTGGTGATGTGCCAAGCCTGCATCAGGTTCTGGCTCAGGAAAAAAATGGTGTTTTGCGGGGCTTGATGGAGCAGTTTTTGGCCGCCGAGCCGCTGACGGCCAAAACCCTGGTCTGGGACATAATTTTCGCCTGGACCGGGGTGACGGACATGGACCCGGCCAGCCGCGGACCACACATGGCTGATGCCCGCAAACTCTATGCTATGGAAAAGATTTGGGGGAAGAAATGGTATTCGCTTTTGAGCAGGGGCGGGGTTGACCCCAATCCTCACGCAAAAGACGCCACTACTGTTTTAAAAAAGAGTTTTGCGGATTTTGAACAAGAGGTAGCCGCTTATCTCATGTTAAGTAGTCATTATAGGTTTTATTATCGGCTGGCTTCTCGGACGGCTGAGCTGCTGGAAGCCGGTACGCCGAATCAAGATGCCTTGGTATCTTTACTCATGTTCTTGGCAACTTATTATCGTGGGTCGGAAGCAGACCGGGCGGCAATATCGGACTTTTTGAGCTTGTTGAAAGTCTATAATGACCCCCGGGGACTCGCCTGTTCGGCAGCCTTGTGGCAGTTCAGCCTTCACCAGCCGACTCTGCCGACTCAAGATGACTTCATCAGGTTCATTCGGCGTCATTACTATGTTGAACTTTCCGGCACACCGGGGAATGACAACCTGATTGCGGGGAGCGAAAACACCTGGCTGTCCGGCGGCGAAGGTGACGACATTCTGCGGGGCGGCGCGGGCCACGATTATCTTGAAGGCGGCGGAGGCCGGGACAAGCTCTACGGCGGGGCCGGTAACGATATTCTGGACGGCGGCGCCGATGACGACTACCTGGAAGGCGGGCCTGGTAACGACACCTACATATTCGGCCTGGGTTACGGTCACGACACGGTGAACAACATCGGCAGCCCCGACTTGGCCAGCCGCCGGGATATAGTCAGGTTGGTGGGCCTGAACCCGGAGGATGTTGAATTCGGAATCGTCCGCCGGACGGCCGGTAATACGACCTATAAGCATTTGGTCATCACCATAAAAAAGACTGGCGAAACCCTGACCATCCGAAGGGAGGCCGGAAACCTGGCCAAGTATTGGATAAACGCGGTGGAGTTCGGAGACGGCACGGTCTGGGAGCGGGACGAGATTTACCAGCACCTCCAAGGCCCGGCTGGTGACGACTAATCATCAACTATGGATTCCGGCTTCCGCCGGAATGACGAACACCATCCCAAACCGTCACCCCGGCTAAGGGGCGCACCTCAAAGCCGGGGTCCAGGGCGAAGCCCTTACTCTTGCGCTATATGCCGATCCAATTTATCAAGCACGGCCAAGGCAGCGGGAATACTCGCTTTCGCCGCCATCGCTTTGAAGCGGGTTTCTGTATCATAGGAGGTAATAGCTTGGGCGCTGATTTCAGTAATAAGCTTGTTTACGCTCATTCCTCGGGCTTCAGCCACGCTTTTCAGTCGCAACGCCAACTCTTCCGGCAGGCGCAAGGTCAAAGTACTCATGGCAACTCCTTCAGGCAGTCTCCTGGCGTCAGTATCCGTAGCTGCGGCCACAAAAGCTGGCCTCGCTTTAAATCTTTGATATTGTATGTCACGATGGCTTGGGCGTTGCCTGCTACAGCCAACTCAATCAAGTGATTATCGTCTTCATCGGGCAGGTTGGGCCTCCATCCATTAGGCGACCTGTCAAGTATATCACTTTATGAACTTTTTTGGCTTTTCAATCTGCCGTCCCGGCAAAATATATCTATGATAGAGGCATTCCTCGGCTGGTTGACCGATTCCACACTCATACGCATGGCTTGATTTTTCGGGGGCAACACCCTAAAATTGAATACCTAAGGAAGCGCTGATTAATGAGGATTTTTGTTTCCTGGCTAGGCGCGATTGTTTTTTAAGCGCAGGAATATATGGCTATATTTCGAGCATTAAAAAATATAAGCAACGCCGCCAGGGAGCGAAAAGACCATTAAGCAGTGCTTCCCTAATCCCAAATGATAAAAGACGGGGTTGGCATGGCACAGAAAATTATATGCCCGAATTGCAAAACCGAGATTTCAGTTGATGACGTTTTGCACGCGCAGATCGAGGCGCGTATTCGCGGGCAATACGAAACAGACAAGCGCAAGGACCAGGCGGCTCTTGAAGCCAGAGAAGCGGAATTAGCCAAGAAAGCCGAAGAACTGGAAACCGCCAGGAAAAATGCGGACCAGGCCGTGGCGGACGCTGTGAAAGAAAAACTTGCCCGGCGCGAGCAGGAAATTGCAAAACAGGCCAAACTTGATGCGGATAATGAAAAGATGGCCGAGATAGAATCGTTAAAATCCCGCGAGCGGGACTTAACCACAAAATTGACCGTTGCCAGAGGCGAACAGATTCAACTGATGGACGAGAAAAAGAAGCTGGAGGACGAGAAGGAAGCGTTTGAAATCGAAAAACGCAAGCAACTGGACGCGGAACGCGCCGCAATAAAAGAAGAAGCCGATAAAAAGGCCGCCGACGCCTACCAGACTATCCTGGCCCAAAAAGAAAAGACGTTAGCCGACGCGTTAAGGGCCAACGAAGACTTGAAGAGGAAGATAGAGCAGGGTTCGCAGCAGAGCCAGGGCGAAGTGGCGGAACTCAACCTGGAAGAAGAATTGGGCAAAGCGTTCATTTATGACACTATTGAACCCGTGCCCAAGGGCATTCGCGGGGCGGATGTTATTCATAAAGTCCGCAATACCGCCGGCAAAGATTGCGGCCACATCATTTGGGAAGTCAAGAACACCAAAAATTGGCAGGAAAACTGGATACAGAAGCTAAAAAACGACCAGCGCGAAGTTCGCGCCGATGTGGCCATTATTGTTTCCAGCGTCCTGCCGGAAGGGGTAAAAACCTTTGCCCCCCGCGACGGAGTATGGGTCTGCGATATGCCCTTGGCCATTCCGTTGGCCATGATTATCCGCGAAAAGCTGGAAGCCATAACGCGCGAGAAAGGGCTCGCCGTCGGCAAAAACGAAAAGATGGATATTCTATACCAGTATCTGACCGGCGTGCAGTTCCGCCAGCGCATAGAAGCGATTGTGGAAGCCTTCTCGTCCCTGGGGCAGGATATAGAAAAAGAGAAGAAATACTTTACGAAAAAGTGGGCCAGCCAGGAAATGCAAATCAAAAAAATCCTGACCAATACGATTGGGGTTTATGGCGATATTGACGGCATGGTCAGCCTGCCGAAGATACAGGCCCTGGAATTGGAGTATCAAGAAGGCAACATGAGTGAAGGGGAGTAATAGGAAGCATGTTTGCCAACAGAAGTGAACCCCGATATACTGTCCCCATTGATCGGGTTCGGGCGGGCATGCCCAAGGCGGCGATCGGCCTCAACCTTGCAGAACATGTTATCCAAAAGGAGCTACAGCAATGAAGTGGTGGAAAATTCTTTCGGCGGCCGCGATCTTCTCCCTGGCTTCCAGCACGGCGTTTGCCGCGCCTTCCGTGAAACTCAGCCGCGATACCTTTGATATCGCCGAGGCCGTAAACGATGAAATTTTAGCCCAGGTAAAAGCTGACGTGGACAAGGTGGACCAGGCGAAGCTCGGTTTCAAGCTCAGTAAAATCAAGGACGAAGACCTTGCCAGGCTGTGTGAAGCCTATCCCAATATTGTCAACCTACAAATCTCCGGCGATGGGGTCACCTCCCTCGCTCCGGTGGCCGGCCTGAAAGGATTGCAAGGCCTAAATCTGAGCGGCACCATGGTTGTCGATCTCCTTCCCCTGGCCGGGCTTACGGAGATGCGGAGCCTTGATCTGAGCGCCAAGTTTACCACGCCGGATCTCAAATGGATGTCCGGCATGACCAAGCTGACCAAAGTTTCCATAAAAGGCGGCGACTCGCGGCTTTTGACCTCTCTGGAGGGAATTCCGCCGCTCCCCGGCTTGAAGGAGTTCTATTTACAAAACGCCGCGCCCGTTGACCTTAGCCCGATGGTAAATTCGCTGCCGGCTTTGGAGAAACTGACCCTCTTCTGGTGTACTCTTCAGGATCTCACGCCCCTGACCAAACTGGAGAATCTGAACGATCTGAACCTGTATGGCTCGACAGTCAAAGATTTCAGTCCCCTGGCCGGCTGTCCCAAATTGGCAAAGCTCATGTACTACGCCACCAAGGATTCTGATTACAGCACCCTGGGCAAATTGACCCAAGTGCGGGAACTTAAAGGCGGCCTGACCGCGCTGAATGACATCTCCTGGGTGGAAAACCTGCCCAACCTGAGAAAATTCGACGTGTTCTCCGAAAAGGTCACGAATTACGCCCCCTTGGCCAAAGCCAAGGTGGAAGATTTCCAGATGTGGAACATGATGGCCCCGACTGACTTGAAAACACTTGCCGGCGCCGTATCCCTGAAGAAACTGAGACTGTTGAACTGCAAGGGCTTCAGCGGGTTTGAAGGCCTGGGTTCCCTGGTCAATCTGGAGGATCTCACCCTGCAGGGCATGAACGCAAAGGACGGGAGCCCGGTGGACATGGCCTTTGCCAAGTCCCTGGTCAATCTGAAAAATCTTGAGATAACCAGTTCGGAAATCAGCAATTTTGACGCCGTGGCCGGTTGCGCCAAGCTGGAAGATGTGAGCATCGACGCAAAAACAACGGGCATCACCAGCCTTGCGGCACTGAAGAAGCTGCCCAACCTCAGGCGGGTGACCGTGAGCAAGGACCTGTTCCCGGATGCCGAACTTGAGGGTTTTGACGTAAAGGTAAAGATTAACCAGCGTTAGCGGGAGCAGACGGCGGCTGGGCGGGCCAGGAACCGTTTGATGGCCGAGCCTTCGCACTTGAAAACCGTGAAGTCGGCCCCGTAGAGGCTGATGGTCGCGCCTTCGGCCGGCACTTCCCCGAACCGTCCGGCCAGGAGGGCGGCCAGGGTGTGGTAGTGTTCGGGGGCGTCCGGCCCCAGGTCCAGGGGCAGATGGGCGGCCAGTTCATTGGGTGAGACCCCCGGGTCCACCAGAAAAGCGCCGTCCCGCCAGGGGCTGATGCGGGGCGGGGCATGGTCGAATTCGTCCTTTATCTCCCCCACTATGGTCTCCAAAAGGTCTTCCAGGGTGATGATCCCCTGCCAACTGCCGTATTCGTCCCAGACCAGGCCGAATTGCCGGCCCTCCCGCCTCATGCGGGCCAGCACGTCATCGGCCGGGGAGTGGTCGAAGACGGCCAGGGCCGGGCGGATGAATTCCCTGACCGTATGATCCAAGGGCTGCCCCAGGAGATCCTTGCCGTGGATGAAACCCACCAGGTTGTCCCGGTCCCCTTCGTAAATCGGCAGGCGGGTGAAGCCATGGCCGCGCAGGACCCCGATGGCCGCGGCCACGGTCTCGGAGGCGTCCAGGGTCACCGCCCTGGTGCGATGGACCATGAGGTCGCGGGCCTTGCGGCGGTCCAGGTTGAAGATGTTGTCAACGAAGCGGGCCTCGTCGGCGTCCAACTCCCCCCCGGCCCGGGCCTCGGCCACCAGGAGCTTTAGTTCCTCCGAGGAATGGGCCGTTTCGCGGCGGTCCAAGGCCGCGCCCCCCAGGAGCCGGATGGTCAGGTCGGCCGCAGCGTTCAGGAACCTGACCCCGGGCCGGAAAAGATAGTAGAACACCAGCATGGGCCGGGCCAGGGCCAGGACCGTGGCCTCGGCGGCCCGGATGGAGACTATCTTGGGGGCCTGCTCGCCAAATACCACGTGGCCGAAGGTGATGAGGCTGAAGCCGAAGACAAAGGCCAGGCTTTTGACCAGCTCGGGGTTGTCCAGGCCCAGACGGTCAAACACGGGCCGGAGCAAGGCCGCCGCAGCCGGCTCGCCCAGCCAGCCCAGGCCCAGGCTGGCCAGGGTGATCCCCAACTGGCAGACCGACAAATAGGAATCCAGGTTGTCCCGGCCGAAGAGGGCCGCCCGGGCCCGCTTGTCCCCGCCTCGGGCCATAACTTCCAGGCGGGTGGTCCGGGCCTTGACAAAGGCGAACTCCGCGGCCACGAACAGGGCGTTTAAGGCAATGAGCAAAACGGCCAGGGCCAGGGTGGGCAGTAGGGACACTTTTTCTCCGCTGAAATCTTTAATCTCCAGCCTATTATATGGTATGATGAAGAAAAGGCAATCCTAGAAGCCAATTGGGGAGGCAAAGCCGATGAACCAGGGGGAACTCTTCGTCAGCGGGCAAATGTCCGATCCCTTCAGTTTTTTGGGGGCCCATGCTGAAACGCAAGGCGGTCGGCCGGGCGCCGTGTTCCGGGCCTTTATTCCCGGGGCCCGGCAGGTGACCGCCCTTTTAAAGCCCGAGCCCCTGGACCTGGCCCGGGTCCACGAGGCCGGCCTCTTCGAGGGTTTCCGGGCCGGGCCCCACGATTTTGCGCCCTGTCCTCTCAAGGCCCTTTTTTCCAAAGAAAGCCGGCCTTCCTGGTTCTATGACGCTTACAGCTTCGGCCCGGTGCTGTCGGAATACGACCTCTTCCTGTGGAACCAGGGCAACCACTATGAGATATACAACAAGCTGGGGGCCCACCCCCTGACCCACCAGGGCGTGGGCGGGGTCCACTTCGCGGTCTGGGCCCCCTCGGCCCGCCGGGTCAGCGTGGTGGGGGACGGCAATTTCTGGGACGGCCGCCGGCACCCCATGAGGCCCCGGGGCGCCTCGGGGATATGGGAGCTCTTCGTGCCCCACGCCCAAAGCGGGGCCCTCTACAAATACGAGATCCACACCCAGAACGACCAGCTCCTGGTCAAGACCGACCCCCTGGCCTTCATGCTGGAACAGCGTCCCAAGACCGCCTCGGTGGTCTATGACCTGGACCGCTACCAGTGGCACGACGGCCAATGGCTGGAAGAGCGGGCCAGGGCCAACTTTCTCCAGCGGCCCATGAGTGTTTATGAAGTCCACTTGGGCTCCTGGCGCAAGAAGAACGGCTGGGAGTGGCTCAGCTACCGCGAGGCCGCCGACGAACTCGCCAACTATGTCCGGGACATGGGCTTCAACTGGGTGGAATTCCTGCCCCTGGCCGAGCATCCCTTTGACGCCTCCTGGGGCTACCAGGTCACCGGCTATTTCGCGGCCACCTCCCGCTTCGGGACTCCGGACGACCTGCGTCTCCTCATAGACCGGCTGCACCAATGCGGCATAGGGGTGATAATGGACTGGGTGCCGGCCCACTTTCCCCGCGACTCCTTCGCCCTGGAATGCTTCGACGGCACCCATCTCTACGAGCACGCCGACCCCCGCCAGGGCGCCCACGAGGATTGGGGCACCCTCATCTTCAATTACGGCCGCAACGAGGTCAAGAACTTCCTGGTGGCCAACGCCCTGTTCTGGGTGGACAAGTTCCATATCGACGCCCTCCGGGTGGACGCCGTGGCCTCCATGCTCTACCTGGACTATTCCCGCCGCGAAGGGGAGTGGATCCCCAACCAATACGGGGGCCGGGAAAACCTGGAGGCCATGGAACTCTTGAAAACCCTCAACACCAAGCTCTACGAACTCTTCCCCGGGGCCATGACCATAGCCGAGGAATCAACAGCCTTCCCGGCCGTCTCCCGCCCGGTCCACCTGGGGGGCCTGGGCTTCATGTTCAAGTGGAACATGGGCTGGATGCACGACATGCTGGACTTCATGACCAAGGACCCCATCCACCGCCGCTACCACACGGACCGCTTGACCTTCGCCCTTCTCTACGCCTTCCACGAAAACTTCTGCCTGCCCCTGAGCCACGACGAGGTGGTTTACGGCAAACGGTCCCTCTGGGACAAAATGCCCGGTGATTACTGGCAGAAATGCGCCAACCTGCGGCTCCTCCTGGGCTACATGTTCGCCGAGCCGGGCAAAAAACTCATCTTCATGGGCGGCGAATTCGGCCAGATAAGCGAGTGGAACCACGACAGCCAACTGTCCTGGGAACTCCTGGACAACCCGCTTCATCAGGGCCTGGCCGCTTTCACCCGCGACCTCAACCACCTCTATTGCCATGAGCCGGCCCTCTACGAGCGGGATTTCGAGTTTCAGGGCTTTGAATGGCTGGATTTCCACGACCACGACGCCACGGTGGTCAGTTTCATCCGCCGGGGGTTCAAGGACGAAATCATCTTCGTCTTCAACTTCACCCCCGTGCCCCGCCAGGGCTACCGCCTGGGCGCGCCCGAATGGGGTTATTACCGGGAACTGATGAATTCCGACTCGGCTCATTACGGCGGCTCCAACTTGGGGCTCAGCGGCGGGGTCCACACCGACCCCATCGCTTCCCACGGCCGCCCCCAGAGCCTCTGCCTGACCTTGCCCCCTCTTGGGTTTCTGGCTCTTAAAAGGTAAGCATGATATTCGACCTCCACAACGAAACCCTGCCCCGGGAGGAAATGGAAGCCCTGCAACTTCGGCGCCTTAAGGATCTCTGCCACCGCCTCTACGCCTGCGTTCCATTCTATACCCGGAAATTCGATGAGGGGAATCTCAAGCCGGAACAGGTGCGCAGCCTGGATGACCTTAAGCGCCTGCCCTTCACGGAAAAACAGGACCTGCGCGACAGTTTTCCCTTCGGCCTCCTGGCCGTGCCCCGGGACAACCTCATCCGCGTCCACGCCTCCAGCGGCACCACCGGCCGCATCACCGTGGTGGGCTACACCCGCCGCGACGTGGACAACTGGGCCGCCCTCATGGCCCGGTCCCTGGCCGCGGCCGGGGCCGGGCGGCAGGATGTCATCCACGTGGCCTATGGTTACGGCCTCTTCACCGGCGGGTTGGGGGCCCATTACGGGGCCGAATGCCTGGGGGCCACGGTGGTGCCGGCCAGCGGCGGGGCCACCCGGCGCCAGATCCAGCTTATGAGCGGCCTTAGGGCCACCACCTTATGCTGCACCCCCTCCTACG
>Ga0082212_10003905_pt1 | contig 20941 bp, 16 predicted proteins | sample TergutNt197P3_FD_71548 | JGI IMG/M metagenome (GOLD analysis project Ga0082212, IMG submission 71548) | Neocapritermes taracua P3 segment gut microbial communities from Petit-Saut dam, French Guiana - Nt197 P3 | ecosystem: Host-associated > Arthropoda: Insects > Digestive system > Gut ... | reverse complement strand
GTTGCAAAGTGTTTGATGGCTGAGTCTATGGCTTCCTGCTGGTATGGCCTGGGCTGTTTGGGTTGTTTTCTGGCTCTGTCGCCATGTACGCCCTTTTCCAACTCTGCCCAATCTATGTCCGAGTTTCGCAGGTGGCTTAGTGTGATCCTGCCGAAAGGGGGCTGTTGGTTTCTTGTGCTTATCTCTGCGTTGTCTGTCCAGTTGTCGGTGGTTGATACCCAAAGGCGAAATGCAAAGCCTACTGTTTTACCGTCTTCTGCGGTAAATGACTTGCCTGAGGCCGATATGAATGAATCCAGATGCTTTTTGTCTATGGTGTCGCCGTCTTGGTAGCACTTGCACTGGATAGCCCAGTACTCTCCTGTGATGGTCTCAGCCACCAGGTCTATGCCGATGTCTTTGCCCCCCCATTCGCCTTTGGCAAAGAAGTCCTCCCACAGCCATACTTCCTTTAGCTCGTTGCTATACTGGCGGTCTGTCTTTAGGTAGCCACGTATAAGGCGTTCAAATCTGTTGCCTTTGTCCCGCTCGGAATGGGCTTGGGTGCGGTATTGGGAGAGGAGGGAGTCGAAAGAAAAAGGCATTCTACCATTTTACTCTGTCCTGCCCGAAACACACACAGCAGGATATTTTGCCCTCTTGATGTTTATGTCCGACAGCTTCATAACGCACCCCGCCAATTTTTTCAAAATTGGGGGCAAGTTTCATTTTCAAGTCCAACTTGCCCCCAGTTTTGCCCCCAATTTAACCTGCATTCCAGCATACCGCATTGGACAGAATCGAGCATAACAGTACACAAAAACAGCATCAATATTTGTTCTATCTGAACGTATTTGACGCGGCTGGACGGTTTTGGAACTTTCAGTGGTGGAGGTGGTGGGAGTCGAACCCACGTCCAAGAAGCATGAAGAGGAAGTTCGTCCACAGGCTTGGTCCGCTTTGTGTGAGCCTCTACAGGGATTAGAGCGGGCGACCCTGTTCAAGACTTTGCCTCCTGTTTTCAGATGTCGTTAGGGGGCGTGGCAACATCCTATTCCGTCCCTTCATTCGGCAGGCTTTAGAGCCACCCGTCAGAAGGTTTTACGAGGCCGCTATCGGAAGGTTACGGTTACTCGCTCGTTGCTGTTTAGGCAGCGAGGGCCAGTTCGAATCTATCGTTGGCATTTTTGTTTTAGTCGGCTTGATAAGGGGGCCCGCCGGCCAACCCCCGCCTGCACTTCGCACTCCTAAAGTCAACCTGTCGAAACCGGTCACCCCCAGAGTCCTTTTGTTTTCCCTCGGGAATACTCAAAAAGGGCTATCAGTGTAGCATGTTTCAAAAAAGCGCAAGGGGGCATTTTTCGGAGCAAAGCCCAGTTTTACACTCTTTTCATAAAAGAGGGCTAGACTCTCTCTTTCATACCTGCCTAAGGTATGGCTCAAGTTTATTGTCAGGTAATCTCGTAATTCTTGTTTTGTCCATCCTATGGTGCGCCAGGCTTCGTCAATGATTTGTTCAAGGTTTATTTTCCCCAACTCATAACTCTGGTGAAAGAATGGGGCGATGCCTCCGGGGGAACCCAATTCGGGGGCATCTTGCCGAATGGCCCACAGGGCAAAGACGAAGGGCAAGCCTGTCCAGGTGTGCCATTCTTCTGCCAGATCCAGCACAATCAAACCATGGCGACTTATTCGCATTGCTGTATCGCCAATCACCAGGGCAGCGTCATGGTCTGCAAGCATGGTTCCGATGTCGGGGGGCATTTCTGTTACTTTCGGTGCTGCCCCATATCGCTCCCGCAGGAGTATTTGGGCTAAAACCACAGATGTGCGACTAGAGACATCAAGTGCGAGTGCATTGATGGACTCTGGAGGCACTTTTGAAAGCAGAACAACGCTCCTGACTCGCCTTGGGCTGGCAATGCAGAGGTCTGGGACTATTTTCAGGCCAGGAATGCGTAAATATTCAATGGAGCTTATCAGGCCAGCGTCCACCTCTCCTTTTCGCAGACTGTCAGAACAAACTGATGGAACCTGGAACTTTAGATGAAAGTGTTTGAATCCTGAACCATGTTTGAAGCCATAGTTCAGCGGCGCGGCATTCAGGTAATCAATGATTGATATGCGGAATGGTAAGGTGTTTGACATATTATGGAATGAGTCTTGAAAGTAGTTCCTTGACCCATGAAGGGACGGTTTTTGTGGCTGGTCCCTGGATACTCTCTCTAAATGCGCTGTTTACGATACTTGGCTCCAGATTGATTTCTACCGTGTGACACCCCGGGCCTGCCCATTGGACAAAACCTGCTGCCGGATATACGTGGCCACTGGTGCCTATCGCGGCGAAGTAGTCACAATTTTGTAGTGCGCTGCCTATTTCATCCATGCCTATAGGTATTTCACCAAACCAGACGATATGGGGGCGAAGCGTGCCTTTTTTGCTACAAGTGGGACATTCAGAATCTGGTAATACGTCGGTTTCCCATGGGACAGCGACATTGCAGGACATGCACCTGACCTTCATTAACTCCCCGTGCATGTGCAATAGTGAACGGCTACCGGCCCTGTCGTGCAGGTCATCGACATTTTGGGTGACCAACAAAAAAGGGCCAGGCCATTCTTGTTCCAGCTTTGCAAGGGCATGGTGAGCGGCATTAGGCAATACTTCAGATAGCTGTCTTCGTCTTTGGTTATAAAAGTCCTGGACTAACTCGGGATTGCGCCTGAAGCCTTCTGGACTGGCTACGTCTTCTACTCGGTAGTTTTCCCAGAGACCATCGCTTGATCGAAATGTCTTGATGCCTGATTCAGCACTAATTCCAGCACCTGTAAGAATTACTATACTTGGTTCAGAATTCATTATTGATTCTCCATAAGTTTTTGCTGCATAGATTCAATCAACTCTTGTGGAGCGTTTAGCTTATCCATACTGCGTTTCAGGCGAGTCCAATACTTTTCTGCCAGGTAAGTTTTTTGCTCATGTGTGGGCATTTTCATCAAGGTAACTTTTTGTATCCATTTTGCCCTGTCCCAATCCAGAGCTAACATTGTGCCATCTGCTACTCTGATAAAATTTGTAGCATTCATGTCGGGTGCCCAAAGACCCCATTCAGTAAGAGACTTTATCAATCTGGCAATTTGCATGATTTGATTTGAAGAATCTGTTTCTCCCCAAATTTTTGGCCAGGGTTGGGAATCAGCCCATCTGGTAATATACATGCCCTCCACCCCCCACAAATGCCTTCTGAATGCAAAGCCAAGCGGCTCCACCGTAGGATAGCCTGAAGCCCATAGGGAGGCGTGTACGGTATATTCGTCCCTAAAACGATTAGCGGTCAAATACATGCGCTTATTGAAATGGCGAAAAAGGCCGCCACGCCTGTACGGGCGCAAAATATAGTTTCCGGCATGTATCAGGCCTCCCCGCCCAAATATGCCATCCAGGCTCGTAGCGGCTGTCAGATCAGGGATAGCTGAGTTACTGCATATGTGCCACCTCCCTGTCAAACCAGGCAGGTTTGAACTGTCAATGAGTTTTATTTCTCCACAGGCTCTTCGGGCCTCAAAGGGCCAGTCATCAGGCAGTGGTGGCGAATTTACCATGAGTACAGACAAAAGTCTTTATACCTTATTATTTGAGCATTATACACTTAAGAGAGGATGCAAGCGACGTTTTCAGTTTCGATTCAGACTGGGGGAAACAATGCCAGACCACACATTTTCACGAGCGGTATTTATGTGCCATGCCCCAATAGTAATTCCATCAATGGGTGGGGTTCGCGCAGCTCAGTGCAAGGCTACAACTGAAGCAATGTTAAAGGCAGCAGAGGAAGTAGCTGCAACAAAACCAGACAGGGTTATTGTTTTTGACCCTCACCTGTCCCGTTTCCCCATTTCCTATGCCTGCATTGATATGCCTGAAAAAATACGAGGCAATTTTAAGGCCTTTGGCAGGCCAGACATGAAAATCGAATTTCAATCAGATAACGATTTTTCCAAATATCTTGTAAAAAGCGCAGAGGAAAATCAGTTTGCCCTGGAATTTTTAGGGGATGATGAACTAGACCATGGTGCGGCTGTGCCTCTTTGGTTCCTGCAAGAGGCAGGTTTCCAAGGCTCTGTTTGCATAATAGGATTTCCATGGAAAAACCCTCAAAAAGCTCATACAGACTTCGGACGGTTATTGAAGAGAGTTTGCACTCAATACAACGGTAAAACAGCAATTATTGCGTCTGGCGATTTGAGCCACAGGCTGCAAGTTGGTGCCCCATCCGGCTATAACCCCAGAGCATACGAATTCGACCGAGAATTTAAGGAGCATATTGAGGCCGGAAAGCTATTTGAAGCCTCTCAAATACCTGTTGATTTACGCGACCTGGCAGCTGAAGATTCCAGTGAATCAATGGCTATTACTGCAGGTGCAATTGGCGAAACTGTCCAGAACGTAAGGGTACTTTCCTATGAAGCACCCTTTGGTGTCGGCTATTTAGAAGCCGTGTTGATCTAATGGCTCAAATTGCCAGCTGGTGGCATTCTGGTAAAGACCGTATAACCTGCGGTCTTTGTCCGCAGTCGTGTTCCATGTTGGAAGGAAACCTGGGAGGTTGCGGTGCGCGATATGTGCGGGATGGCAAACTTTGGACGAGGGCCTTTGGAGTAGGGACAACACCGGTTGCAGATCCGGTAGAAAAGAAACCCCTCTACCATTTTTTACCAGGTACAAAAGTCCTCTCTTTTGGAATGGCAGGATGCAATCTCAAATGTGCCTTTTGCCAGAATTGGAGCCTCAGCACCAGCGATAACTATGATGCGCTCCCAGGTCTTTCTCCAGAAAAATGTGTCCAAACGGCTATTGGACAGGGGTGTACGGCGATAGCTTTCACATATAACGAACCGATCATTTATTCGGAGTTTTGTATCGAAGTATCACGTATAGCCCGCAGCGCAGGCATAAAGACCATAGCTGTCTCCAATGGCTACATCCTTGAAGAACCCAGAACCGAACTTTTCAGCGTAATTGACGCAGTAAATATTGATCTCAAGGGAATAGTGCCAGAGTTTTATACAAAATACTGTGGAGCAAGGGTTGAACCGGTCTTAGAGACGCTCAGATACCTTGTCCATTCGTCTGAAGCATGGGTAGAGATCACAAATTTGTTAATTCCTGGCCTCAATGATTCGCCGAGGGATATTGATTGTCTGATTGACTGGATATGCGCCAATCTTTCTTTAGACATTCCACTACATTTTTCTGCCTTTCATCCGGCTCATCGCATGGAATCACTTCAAAGAACACCAATTAGCACATTGGCCATGGCAAAAGAAAAGGCCCTTGGCCGCGGCATGCGATATGTATATCTGGGCAATGTTTCCCATCCCCAGGATACGATGTGCCCGAATTGTAGAAATCTGGCTGTCAGGAGATTGCATTTTACTGTTTCCGAATACCAGGTCAGAGATGGCAAGTGCAGTCGTTGTGGATGCGCGATAGCTGGTATTTTTTGAAATCGACTGATTTTATAAGCTCAACCAATCGTCATCATCATCTTCAATAACCTTCAAGCCTGGACCAGACTCCAGTAGAACGGCATCTTCATAGAGGTTACGGAGTTTGATTGCATATTTATCATGACGGTTCAGTTTTGGGTCATGCTTGAAGACTATGCGTTCTCGCTGAAATTTCCCCAACTGTTCTGGGCCGACATCCATGATGCCAGCAATGATTTTTTGAGGGTTGAGGGCCTGTCCCTGGATAATTTTTGTTGAAAACTGAAGGTCTCTGTCATCCCAATCAATCCATTGTACCATGTGCCTGACTTCAATCGTCTTTGTACTTTTTTTGCCTTCGACCTTACTTGTTTTGGTGATCTGAAAGCTATCACTATTTTTGAAAGTTTCAATTTTATTTAATGCGTCACGAAACAATTCATATGGGCAAAGCCATCGCCAACAGGCTTCTTCGCAGAGTTCGGCAATGGAGGACGCATGAAGTGGGATTTGCTCGACACCAATAATATCCAGCCCTTCAGGGCTACATGACCTCAGTCGCTCCTTGATTACATCCAGTGAATCTGTCAGACCAGTTTCGATAGTAATGTCGGCCCACTCCTCAAGCCCTTCAACGCCAAGAGGCAATGGATATGCTAAATGGGCGATTGGTTTTCGATGCTTTTCTTTTCCCATCGCAAGAGGTATCCCCGCTCCGACAAAAGCAGACAATATTTTGTTCAGCAACAGCGGTGGATTGCAATCTGTAAGGGAATCCCGAACAGAAAATTGTAATCTCAACACGCGGTTTTGCATCATATCAGGCATATGCCAATAATACTATAAAAAATTTTTGCCTGACTGGGGTAGAAATCCGCAAAAACTGCTGAGAACTGGTGTCCAAAGCCTAAGAATCCATTGAACAACAAACATGCTCCAGAATGCTGCACTTTATGTGCAAGCTCGGTTCCAATTTTTTAAGGGGCAGCGAGCGATTCTCAATTATTATAGGTTTGATAAAAATTAGCGATTGCCTTGACTTCATGGTAGCAGGCCAAATTTTTCCCTATGTTGGTGTATTGAATTGATAATCCTTTGGATGTGTTCATCAACTGTGCCTCCAACGGCCTCAGTTATCAAGCGGAAACCTTCGGCCACTTCATTCCTGTCAACCCCAGCGGCAAAAGCAGGTGATTTTAGCTTTTTGTGAACGCTTTTTGGCATCAGCCCCTCAGTGCCTCCTGGCCTAACGAGGGCACAAGCAATTACAAATCCGGTTATTTCATCTGAGGCCACCAGGGATTTTGCAAGGAGTGTATCACGCAGACTATCAAATCCTGGGTAATGCGCTTGAATTGCCTTGGCAATCTCGGCTTCACCTCTTTCATTGAGCCAGTTGATTACCAACCTGGGGTGCTCATCGGGCCAGCGGTCATAGTCGGCATCATGCAAAAGGCCAGCTAATCCAAATAATTCTGCATCCTGGCCATATTGGTGTGCAAAATCGCGCATGACGGCCTCCACTGCGAGCGCATGTATCCTCAATCTGTCTGAATCAGTCCATTCCTGAACCAGTGTCCATGCTTCTTCACGTGATAGCATCCCATCTCCAGAAAGTATAACTCTTTTAAGTTAGCGGTCATAAATTACCTTACAGCGCGATAGCTGCTACCCCTTGCCTGATGATTTGTTTTCAACAATCCTCTTAGCTTCCTTACGCAACCCTTCAGCAACGTTGCGATCCTTGGCCATCAGTTTAAGATCGAAGTCGTTGACCCGTTTAAGCAGATTCATGGCGATTGGCAGGGGTGTCCTTGGATTTGAAACCAATGCCTTGAGAACTTGGTACTTCCTCATCCATTCGCGGTTGTTTGAAATAATGCGGATGACCTCTTCATGTACAGTACGCATTTGGGCAATGTAGGCTACCTCGCCTTCGGTGATGCGTCCATTCAATATGACGTTGACCTGAATCAGTCGGTTTGCCTCCCTCATCAATATGGTTCGCTCTTCTTTGCCTCCCTTTAGGGCCAGCATAATCTTTTGATTGGTGGCAAGCCGCATAATTCTCTGTGTGACAGAACGGGTTGGGGCTTGCTCTTTGGGCGCCTCTGCAACATCTACGGCAGCGGTGTCTGCTACAACTTCCTCTGGAGTTCCGTCATCTTCTTTCGGCAAAGGTAATTCTGCCCAGACCTTGTCCAAAACCCCAGACTCTACATCGTCCAATATTTCAAATCGTTCCTGGGCCAGTGCAGTGTCCAGCTGGCCCAGAATGTCTTTGCGAAACTCGGTAATTCTTCTCTTTAGGTTTGTTGTCCCTTCGGGGTGAACTTCAATTGCGTCCAAAATGGTTGGTCGTTGAATCCACAGTACTTGGTTATTTAAGGCAATTTCCAGGAGTCTTTCTGGTAGGGCTGGGATTGCACGTTCCATCCACTCCGCAGTCAGTCCGCTATTCAATAGGGCAGCTTCCAACAGGTCAGCTTCGGTACGGTGAAGAAGTACCAGGCCCAGTGGGTTTGCAGATTCTACTGCTGTATCTATGGCTCCCAGAACAATGGAACTTGGTATGCCCTTGAGGGTTTCCAATGCCTTTTCTGCCAAAGGAGACTCGCTGAAAACCGCATGGGACAAAGCATGGAGTAAATCAATGGTAGGCAGCGGTAGTCCGCCTCCGATGAGTGTGGCTGCCATCCCCGCAGGTAATTCGTTGTTGATATATTTTTGGACGATTTGATGCATGTTCCCTCATTTATTCAAAATAAAATTTTAACTTGAGCCACTTACAAAACCAAAGGTTTTGCAAAATCTAACCCAAAAATGCTGTCATACCAAGTTGCACCCAAACGGGAGCAACTTGGTATGAAGGCAACGCGGAAGCGGTGCCCGCAAGTTTTTGATAATACGGGCTTTGCTCGTGTTCTCAAAAACTTTGGCGTTTCGCGTTCAATCCCGATTGAACGCAAATTGGTATCAGGCTGGGCCATCATCAATATCGTCATCGGCCAATTCAATTCTTGGGATTGGACGTTGTACTGGGCGCAACCAGTTTCCTTTGGCATCAAATGATCCAGACCAATGCTGCCCAACTATTGCTCCGTGCTGTATTTTGTGGCCGGCAATCTCCGCCACGACTACTCCTGCATTATCAAGAGATATTGTAAAGGAGCCTTTTATCCTGAGCTTCCAGGGTTCTGACATGCGTAGAACCTGTATCTGGGTGCGGCCATTTTCTGTAACGATTCGCGCATTGCAAGTGTCTGTAGCCCTCAAGCTAATCAATATTCCATCATCAGTTATGGGACTCTCTGGAAATACTTCTCCGAGTACGGGGTATGGCTGGTCGCTGTCCGGTTTCAGCCAGCGACTTTGTTGCATTGGCGGGGGTTGCGGATTCTTAGCTGGCAGTTGGCTCATGTCTTTTGCAGGGATCAATAGCCACGCCAGCACAGCTACAGTGGCAAGAGTCATGGCAAACATAACGATCCGTTCTCGCCTCAGGTCGCCGGGCCTGGCTTCTTCCTTATTTACACCACCCTGAAAAGAGGACCTTCCTACAGAATGGTTTTTCAGGTCTATTTCCAGCCGCCTCGCCATTGCTTCTATCAACATATATTCATGGCCGGATGGAATTTCTGCCCAGTCACATCCTTCGATTGCCCGGATAAATCTGGGCAAAACGTCTAATTCCTTTGCCAGGGTTTCTGGTTCGAGTCCCAGCGCAAGACGTTTTTCGCGAAACGTGTTGCAGAGATTTCGGACAGCAGAAGATGTCATACTACACCGACCAACAGAAAAATTAATGTTTGCCAACCTTGCGACTATAAAACCATGTAACTGCTAAACTGTTTAACTATTAATCTATGAAACAATGAAATTATGAAACTATGAAACTATGGTTTCCAACCTACTGCGACTTCCTTTATTATCTTTTCCATGATACTACGCCTATCCTCTCTATTCAGCTTTCTGTCATCCATCCTGCCACGATGAGCCATGGTGTCTGACAAGGTGGCCTGTAAATGGTCTGGAGTAACAAAGCGTTGTCCCTGAATCCAGGCTTCTGTCTTGGCTAAGGCTAACCATTGGCCAACTGCCCTTGTAGAGCAAAATCCACCATCTGTGCGGATTTGTGCTACTACCCTCTCTAAGTATTCTAAAACAGCGTCAGATACAGCTACCTGGCTGGCCAGCTTTTTTGCGGATACCCAATCTGTAAGCGGCATGGCAACATTTAAACTATCTAAAACAGTAAGTCCTGCCTCGCCTCTCAAAATTTGTCGCTCGGCTGCTGGAGATGGATAACCCAAATGAAGCACTGCCGCAAAACGATCTATCTGGCTTTCTGGCAACGGGAATGTGCCAACATGGTCTGTCGGGTTCTGAGTTGCGATCACAAAAAAAGGGTCTGGTAGTGCATGTGTGGAATTATCCATTGTTACTTGCCCCTCGACCATCACTTCCAGCAGGGCACTCTGGGTTTTTGGGCCAATGCGGTTCAATTCATCCAGCAAGATGACGTTGGCAAATATGGGGCCTTGCTGGAACCGGAAAGACTGTGTGGATGCCTCCCATAATTGCGCACCCAACAGGTCTGAAGGCAGTAAATCATTGGTACCCTGGATTCGCTGGAAGCGTCCCCCCAGCACTGTTGAAAGGGCGCGTGCAAGGGTAGTCTTGCCAACCCCAGGCAGGTCTTCCAGAAGCAGATGTCCGCCGCTCAGCAGAACCGCCAATGCTCTTCTGACATGGGAATCCTTTCCCACTACTACTTTTGTTATGGCATTGAGAGCTGTTAGCACTCTGTCGCGCAGCAAAGATATTTCCTGAGTTGATATTTCCTGAGTCAATTCATACATCCTTTAAGGATATGCCGTAATCCTTCAATTTATGAATATAGTTTTTTGTTGTCATCCCCAATTGCTCTGATGCCTTTGCCAAATCCCCGTCTGCGTCCTTCAGGGCTTCCTCCAAAAAATACCTTTCTGCACTGTTTGTAATATTTTGAAGCATTTTTTCCAGCTTGTCACTTGCTGGCCTGGGCAACACCATGGAATGAATACCTTGGGGAAATCCCACTGGCAGTTTTTTTAACAGTCCGCCTGGGCACAACCTGATTGCTTCAGAAGCTACCCATACCAGCTCGGCCACGTTGCCCTGCCAGTCCCTCATCTGTAATTCCTTTTCGGCTGCGCGGTCAACAATTGGAGCCAATCGTCCATCACGATTGCAAATTTCTGTAAGATAACGATGAAAAATCGGCAAAATATCATCCCTGCGCTCTGACAACGGAGTCAATGTCACACATAATACTCCAATATGGGATCTCAGAGGCTCTGGCAAACTGGATGACTCTTTGCAAGTCCCCATCCAAAACAGATTTGGGTGGTGTTCAATACATGATTGCAATGGTGGCAGCATCGCAGTAGGAAGTTGTTCTAAATCCTTCAGCAATAAACTACCGCCGACATGATCCCTCAGAAAGGCATCAGATAAGGACTCTGGAACAATATCCCTTGCAAACCATGAATGAAATGAGGCTGCGGGATGCCTGAGTGTGTGGAGCCTTCGGGCTGAGCGGCTCCTGCCAGTTCCCGCCTGACCCGTAAACAAAACGGGTTGTGTCGTTTCCGACAGCGTTCTGAGGTCATTCTCGACAGCCTGCATTGAGGAAGAAGCTATAACCCATGGCTCTCTTTCGTTTGGAGGCGGGGACAGGAAGAGAACGCGCAGTTTTTCAAGACGTTCAAGAAAAAAATCAAGGTCGAAAGGCTTTGAAAGAAAGTCATCTGCACCAGAGTGCAAGGCTTCGACTATATCTTTTGGCTCTCCAAATGCACTCATCAGAATTGCCCGCATTGAGGGGTTAGACCGCTTTGCCCGCTTGAGTAATTCCAAGCCGGAAAAGTTCGGCAATCTCAGGTCTGTTACAAGCACTTCGACTGGGTTTGTTTCCAGTATTTCCAAGGCACTTGCTGGGTCTGTGGCCTCATATACATCCCAACCAGACCCATCCAGTGCCTTCATCAATACTCGGCGGAAACTATCTTTATCTTCTACGAGAAGCAAACGCATATTATTCCCTGAACTGCAACTGGTGCAGGCGTGCATATTCGCCGTGCAGTGCCAACAGGTCTTCGTGACGGCCAACTTCTACAACCTGCCCTTGTTTCAGAACATATATCCGGGTCGCTTTCTGAATGGTTGAAAGCCGGTGAGCAATGACCAGCGCAGTCCTGTTTTGCATCAGAACTTCCAGAGCTTCCTGGACTGCCCTCTCACTCTCTGTATCGAGAGCAGAGGTAGCCTCATCCAGTACCAGTATCGGTGGATTATGTAGCAGTGCCCTGGCGATGGCGATCCTTTGCCGCTGCCCTCCACTCAAACTGGAGCCTGTCTCGGCAAGAGGAGTGTCATAGCCATCGGGCAACTGTTGAATGAAATCATGGGCGTGTGCCCTTTTTGCTGCCTCAACAACCGCCTCTCTACTAAATGACTTTCCATAAGCGATATTGTCATGGATAGAATCCATAAATAGTAAAGTTTCCTGCGTGACAATTCCAATCTGCTGTCTCAATTCCCCCGGGTCAAATTCCCTTATATCCCTGTCATCTATCGTAACCCTTCCTTTAGTTGGATCATAAAATCGCGGAACTAAGTTTACCAAGGTGGTCTTGCCACCGCCGGAGCCTCCAACCAGAGCAATGGTTTCGCCAGAATTGACTTGGATGTTTATTCCGCTCAGGACTTCATGTCCCTGCTCATATGCAAAATGAACGTTTTCAAATGCTAATTTTTTCGGCACTGAAGGCATCTGTGCTGGATTGGCGGGAGGCGGCATCTGCGGCTCGCGATCTAACATTGCATAGATTCTGTCGAGGCTGGCCCTGGCAACCTGAACTTCGTTATTGATTCTGGTGAGCCGTCTCAGGGGGTCATACATCGCAAATACTGCCACGAGGTATGTCATAAAGTCACTGGTGGCCAATCTGCCAGCCTGAATATCTGAGCTTACCCAAAGGATAAGCCCTGCAAGCATGAAGCCACCCGCCATTTCCATTATTGGGTGACTCATGGCAATGGCTCTGGCACTCTTCATACCAATCCTGAACAGCTCCACATTTTGCCCCTCAAGTCTCCTGGCTTCATATCCTTCCCGCGCAAATGCTTTGACCACGCGGACGTTGCTGAAAACTTCCTTAAGTCTTTGGAGTAGGCGGGCTATGGCTTCCTGATTTCGGTGGTTTATCTTTCTGATTCTTTGACTGAGCTTTTTCAGGGGAAAAATTATTAACGGAGCTGCAAGAAATAAAACCAGACTGCGCTGCCAGTCCAGATAGAGGACAAATGCGATACCAGCAACGGCTGTTGCTGCTTCTCTTATTGACTCTGCAAACTGGTTGGAGGCGATGCCCTGAACAGCTCCTACGTCACTAATGCAGCGTGTCAATAGCTCTCCCACCGGATGTTTTTGAAAAAATGCCGGCTCTTGTTTAAGCAGATGACCAAAGAGCCTCTCTCTCAGTCTTTGTGTAGCTTTTATTCCACTCCTCACCATGAGCATGGTGGCAGAAAAAGAACATATCCCTTTGAGGGCAAAAATTACAATTACCAAAGTTGGGACAAAGGCACTGGTTCTCAATGCTGAACCTTCCGGTAGATGCGAAGTCAGCCATGCCTTGGCCGCAGTAAAGGCTGGCAGGGCATCTGGAATGGGTGTACCTGCCGGAATAATTGTCGGTGCAAACCCCTCAAATACCCATTTGAGGCTACCCACAAGGAGGGTTTGCAGCAGCCCGGCAAGCACCGCCAATCCCGACCCAGCCAGAATCAGTCCCAGATTCGGGCGCAGATGCTCTCTAAAAAATCTCGACAGGGTATTCATTGTTTTCCATGATGAACTTTGACTGAAAGACGCTAACAAGGCATATAAAGGCATATTATAGCTATTTACGTTTTTGTTGTTCACTTGACGGCGAGCCATGCCCGCCTATGAACAACAAACGGCCATGATTTGCAGGCAAATCCTGGTATATAGCAGTTCAACTACAAAAAGTTGAACCGCTATATTGTAAAATAAAAACGGGGTGTCCTGAAAATGAAAAAACAGACACTCCGAATTGATTTTGGCAGTTTGATAGTTTGATAATCCAGGTTGCCCTTTTTGTTGGTGCATTGTGAAATTTAATTGTTACGTTGCGCCAGGTCGGGATTTGTCAAACTGGGATCGCCGTTAAACATGCATCTAAATCGTTACTGGGTACCAAGGGCAGGAGTTTGAATGTCGAAGATAGCAACCATACTGGCTGATTGCCGAAAGCCATTTCCAGCCTCAGAAAAGGTCTATGTCATTGGTTCGCGGCCTGATGTCAGGGTTCCATTCCGACAGATCAGTCTCAGCTCCACCAAGGGAATGGATGGCAAGGCAGTGCCAAACAGCCCTGTCACCCTCTATGACACCACCGGCCCTTATACAGACCCAAAGGAACTCATTGATTTAGAAAAGGGGCTGAATCCCTTGAGGTTGCCATGGATTTTGGAAAGGGGTGACTCAGAAGAGCTGGACAAACCTACCAGCCGCTATCGTCAATTGAGAGACGCAGAAAAGAATTTAGACACTATCCGTTTCCCAACGTTGCGCAAGGCCCGCAGGGCGAAGCGAGACCAAAAAATTACTCAGTTGCACTATGCCCGAAAGGGAATCATCACGCCAGAAATGGAATTTGTTGCAATACGCGAAAACCTTGGCCGTACTGAGGGTAGCTACATCACCCCTGACTTTGTGAGGCAGGAGGTTGCAAGCGGGCGGGCGGTAATAGCGGCCAGCATTAATCACCCTGAAGCCGAGCCAATGATTATCGGACGGGCCTTTTTGGTGAAAATTAATGCCAATATCGGCAATTCGGCCATAGCTTCATCCATTGAAGAAGAAGTAGAAAAAATGGCCTGGTCTGTCAGGTGGGGGGCAGATACGGTGATGGACTTGAGTACCGGGGCAAATATACACGAAACCCGCGAATGGATATTGAGAAATACCCCGGTTCCGGTAGGCACAGTTCCAATCTATCAGGCACTGGAAAAAGTTGACGGCAGAGCTGAAGATCTCACATGGGAATTATTTCGTGACACTTTGCTGGAACAGTGCGAACAGGGTGTGGATTACTTTACCATTCATGCTGGCCTACGCCTGGACCACATTCCGCTGACTGCAAAGAGAATGGCTGGCATAGTCAGCCGAGGTGGTTCCATACTTGCAAAATGGTGCCTGGCACACCATAGAGAAAATTTTCTCTACACTCACTTCGAGGAACTCTGCGAGCTTCTGACGGCCTATGACGTGGCTGTTAGTTTAGGTGACGGTCTGCGGCCTGGCTCTATTGCGGATGCAAATGACGATGCTCAATTTGCAGAGCTTGATACCCTGGGCGAATTAACACTGAAGGCATGGGAGCAGGATTGCCAGGTATTCATAGAAGGCCCAGGCCACGTGCCGATGCACCTGATCCAGGAAAATATGGATCGCCAGCTAAAGGCTTGCCACGGCGCACCTTTTTATACGCTAGGGCCGCTGACCACGGATGTTGCGCCGGGCTATGACCACATTACTTCTGCCATCGGCGCAGCGATGATTGGCTGGATGGGTACATCCATGCTCTGTTATGTCACGCCAAAAGAACACCTTGGCCTGCCCAACAAAAAAGATGTTAAGGACGGAGTGATCGCTTACAAAATAGCTGCCCACGCTGCAGACCTGGCAAAAGGGCACCCAGGGGCGAGGGTATGGGACGATGCCATGAGCAGGGCGAGGTTTGAATTCCGTTGGAGCGACCAGTTTAGTTTGGCTATAGACCCCGAAACCGCTATAGCTTTTCACGGCGAAGCCAACAGTACAAATAATGGTTGCGGAGTTCATTCATCTGGGGGAGTGGAATCCGCCCATTATTGCTCCATGTGTGGCCCACGATTCTGTGCCATGAAGATGACTGAAGAAGTCAGGGAGTACGCGTCCAGCAAAAATATAGACACATCGTGCGCAATCGAGGAAGGCTTGAAAGAAAAGGCAGACGAGTTCAGCAAAAATGGCTCTGAAATTTATAGACAGAGCGAATTGAATAATTGATAGGCAAAACCAGCCTATTTTCAAAAAAAAAAAAAATAAAGTATAAAAATACAGGTTGAAAAATGCACCTGCGTTACCAAGTACCTGGAGCCGTATTATGACCAGATTACACGCACTTTTACTGTTGACTGTTCCTGCCGTAGTATCCCATGCGCAGCAGACTACAAGCATCGGACAGCCGAACTTTGGGCAGGACTACTACTATCTCATTTCTCGCCCTAACTATAAGGTAATTTTGCTGGGGGAATGGGTACCTGCCGACAGAGCCGCGTGGCGGCAAACACTTGATACGGAAGGGATTTTTGAATACGGGTTTATGCTCTTTGACCGAGCATCATATGGCAGCACAGTCCAGGGGCGTTTTAATGCAGACGTTGAGAGGTTTGAACACTGGTTTTACCAATTCAGCGGTGCGCCCAGAACCGCTAGGTGGGCGATGCTTGGTATGGACAACCGCCTCATAGCTTCCGGCACTAAGGCCCTTGATGCCAAAGAGTTTGGTAACCTACTGGACAGAAATGGGATTGAAAGTCCGCAAAAAATCATTAGGGCCTTTTTGCAAAAGCACCCGAATCACATAGATGCCATTTCTGATTATTTGCGGGAAGTGCGCCGGAGGGCCACGTCCCGTATTTCTGCAAGCATTACTGCAGATTCAATTACAGAACAAGACTTGGGCCGAGAGGCAGACCTGAAAATCTGGGGTGTATTGGCCGCTGAAATAGATAGGATTTTTAATGGGCAATGGCGAGGCATAGAACTCGGCTTTTTCAGGCCAGACCTGCCGCAACCGGAATGTTTCAGCCCACTGCTGAGGGCTGGTTTTACAAGACAAATTTCAAAGGTTGAAGTTGCGCTTCTGGAGCAGCCTGACAATGAGGCTCTGTGGGATATCTGGGCCTGGATGGCACGATGCCTTCCCGACTATAAATGGGAAAGGTTCATAAAAACTGTTGATGCGCTCCCCTCATCAAAAGTGTGCGCCTGGCTGGTGGCCGAGGCAAGGTCGAAGTCTGACTGGAATACAGTTGTTGATTTGTCTAACCGCGCAAAACTCTACGCAATATCTGACAGGGAAGTAAGGGATACCTGGATACCCGGAGGCCGGATGGACAGCTATGCCAGCATCAACATAATAAGAGATTGGCCGCTGAAATCTGCATACGTCCCTCGTTTGGAAGCACTGTTGAGGCTGGGCAGGATTGAGGAAGCCCACAGCGTTTATGATGAATTAATCCGCTCGGTAGCTGATTACTCTAAGAACAACGCTAAGATGGCAGCCGAGGCGGCCAGGTTGGCTGGCATGGAAAATATCGCCGAGCTTTGGGAGAGAGGTGAGCAGGTTAATAAAGTGCCCCACCTGGGAATGTATTCTATGACGTCATGCTTTTTGATACTTGGCGAAGAGTCGGACGATTATGTCAAAGAGTTCAGGGAAAGAATGAAGGGCCAGGACCCCCAGGCTCGGATCCAACCCAACATGCCATCAAAGGATCCGAGGCTTGAGCCGATGGGCTGGAAGGATGAGGACGGTCACCGCTGGGCGTTTATAGACCATAACCTATTAGCCATAGCCGAAGGGCGGGAAATACCAAGTGCAGATGAAATGCAGAGAATCATTAGCCGCCTCTATCCAAATTTCATAGAAGAAGGTCGCCAAAAGATCAGGGAGAATCCAGGCGACTATTACTCCATGCTCCGTCTGGCCTTTAACCTGATTTGGCGAAATGTCAGATCCATTGCAGATAATGCTGAAACCACACCTCTGAGCGATGAAGAGGACGATGCTCTCTGGGGCGAAACGGCCAGGCTATTGAATAGAGTAATGACAAATGCTCCGCACCTGCTGATAGACCTGCCATGGGTCGCCAACCCTCCGGCGGCGATTGGACGCAGTCAGTTATTAAAAGCGTTGTCAGCACGGTATTTGAAGGAAATCGAAAGTAATTTGGAAAAGAAACCGTCTTCAGATAATCTATGGTTCCAGTGGCTTTTCTGGAGTGCAGTTGAAGGTGATGACCGCGATATGGCCCCTGTGGTGGAAGGCATAGAGCCAAGTCCCTTTTCTTTGCCCGGCTCAGTTCCGCCATATTTTGTTTTGGATTCATACTATAACCAGTGCTGGCAGAAGGAAGCGTGGCAAAAGGTCATTGAATTGCTAAAATTACCATACGAACGCCAGAAATTGCGGATAGACGAGTCCAGGATAAAAGACCCGAATTATAAAATACCCGACACCAAATTTGGCGACAGCGTTGTATCGCCCTACATAATCGCGCTGCTAAACGATGGTAAGAGTTCTGAAGCTAATGAGATTTTTTCTGAGTGGACTGAGCGGGGGGGTGCTTTTGCAGACCCCGCAAAACTGATTGAAGCTGCAAGAACAACTGTCAGTGATAGGCTCGCCAGAGCCTGGGAGGATAAGACGAGTAAAAAATAGAACTACAGCCATCCTCAGAGGCCTAGTTTTTCTCTGATCAGAGCCTCCAGTTCATCTGCCATTTCCGGATTGTCCGTCAGGAGCTTTTTGACGTTTTCGACACCTTGCCCAAGACGGGTATCTTTGTAGGAATACCAGGAACCGCTCTTTTGAATTAGTTCGAGAGTAGTACCTAATTCGATCAATTCTCCCATTCGGCTTATGCCTTCGCCATACACTATGTCGAAGTTGGCAACTTTGAGGGGCGGAGCCACCTTGTTTTTGACCACCTTAACCTTTGTCTTTTTACCTACTATGCCCCCTTCGTCATCTTTTCCGGTAGATGTCAGGACATCGCCTGTATTTCCCTTGATGGTCTGTCCACTTCGAACTTCCAGGCGAACCGTAGAATAAAATTTGAGGGCATTTCCTCCGGTGGTTGTTTCAGGGTTGCCAAACATCACGCCTATCTTCATGCGGGTCTGGTTGATAAATACAACACAGGTATTATTGCGGCTAATGGTGGCTGTCATCTTTCGTAGGGCCTGGCTCATCAGCCTTGCCTGAAGGCCCATGTGGGAATCTCCCATTTCTCCATCAATTTCTGCCTTAGGAACCAAGGCTGCGACAGAATCTATCACTACGATGTCAAGTGCCCCACTCTTTACTAACTGGTCGCATATTTCCAATGCCTGCTCACCGCTGTCTGGTTGGCTGATAAACAGGTTGTCTATGTCAACTCCCAGTTTTCTTGCATAGTCAGGATCGAGGGCGTGTTCTGCGTCTATATATGCTGCCAGACCATCCTTCTTTTGCGCCTCTGCCACCATATGCAGCGCCAGAGTGGTCTTGCCACTGGCTTCCGCTCCATAAACTTCCACAATGCGTCCCTTGGGGACACCGCCAACACCCAGGGCCAGGTCGAGGCTTATAGAACCTGTAGAAATGACTTCAATCCCTTCGGCGTTCATGCGGTCGCCGAGCTTCATCACGGAGCCTTTTCCGTAGGCGCGCTCAATATCTATTAGAGCCTTATTTAACGCTTTTATCCGATCATCTGCCATTTCATCTCCCTCTAGTTTGACAAAAATCACCCAGAATCAATCGCTGAATCTTTAGGTCAATTACAGAGTAGCACAAAAAGCGAAAAAAAATAGAAAAATTTTCAAAAATATACAGAAAAGTTTTTTTCAATTAATCATGCTTTTTAATATTGGGTAGCTCCAGCCCATAACCATTTTTGCGGTCTGCGGCTTTTAGCATCATGGCTACTATCAGGGCCAGCACACCGAAGACGGTAAAAATCATCATCGGCAGCGTGTAATTGTAGCTCGGACGGCCAGCATGGTCGCCGATGACGCAGAACTTGTCCAGAACCCAGCCTATGAGGAGCGGCACCAGGCCAAGACCAATGTTTTGGATGAAGAAGATCATGGCGTAGGCGGTGCCAAGCTGCTTTTCGGGAATGAGTTTGGGGACGCTGGGCCACATGGCGGAGGGCACTAGCGAAAAGCCCACGCCGAGAAGCAGGACTGCAAACAAGGCCCACCCCCACTGGTTCAGGGCAGGGATCGAGTAGATGACATGGACAATAATAAGCAACACCGCGCCAAGAGCCATGATTGAAGCTCCCTTGCCCTTGCGATCGTAGATTGTCCCAAAAACAGGAGTGAGCAATATGGTGCCAAAGGGCAGCAGGGATGGAATAACCCCGGCCCATTTTTCGCTGAAGCCATATTTGTTGACCATCAGGTCGTTTGCAAAATCGAGGTACGGGAAGACTGCCGAATAAAACAGTACGCACATGATTGCAATGAGCCAAAAGCCTTGGTTTTTCAATATCTGCAAAATATCCGAAACCTTGAAAGCGTCTTCATCTCCCTTAGACTGGCTTTCTGTCGCAGTCGCAGGTTCGCTGGCATCCAGTTTCTTGTCCATCCCTGTGTAGATGACAAAGGACAGCAGACCTAATGCCAGGAGTACCAGCCCGAAGAAGAGTGGTCGCCCTACGCTGGGGTTACTGATTCCCCAGGAAACGAGGATCGGGCCAATCAAAAGGGCCATGCCGGTGCCCATTCTGGCGGCAGCCATCTCCAGGCCCATGGCAAGCGCGAGGGACTTGCCCTTAAACCACTTCACTATTACCTTGGACACTGTGATGCCGGCAATTTCGTCACCAGTGCAAAACAGCGCGAAGCCCGCCGAAGCTACCCAGACCTGGGTAGAAACATCAAACCCCCCAATGATGGCGTAGTAGCACAGGGATGCCCCTGACAGCATTACGATGCCCGCCATGATTCCTGAAAAGCGGACTCCCTTTTTGTCGAGTATTATGCCGCCTATGACCAGCATTCCTGCAAAGACCGTCAGCCACATGTAGGAAAACCTGAATATTCCAAAATGCGTACTGGTCCACTGTAGGCCATCGCCCATAATGTTGGGGTCACCCAACTGGGTCTTGATACCAGAGACTATTTTTTCGAAGAAATAGCCGCAAAGCATTGTAAAGGAAACCAAGGACAGCGCTATCCAGCGCATAGATTTGGACTCCCTGAGAGATTGTTTGATATTTTCCACCATGATGGGTCTCTTATGCAAAGAAATGATTAGACTCGAACCAAGTCGTAGAGACATGGCCTGGATACAAATGATTAGCGTACATCAATATTGGTATGATATTAATAACATTTCTTTTACTTTTGAGCCACTTGAAACAACGGAAACTGTTGCAGGTATAGCGTGGTGGTGGGAGATATGACAAAACTTTAGAGACGAAAAGACAACCATGGGTACATCGTAGTTGCGCCTAAATATAGCGGTTCAACTTTTTGTAGTTGAACTGCTATATGCCAGGATTTGTTTGCAGAACGAAGGTGAAGCTGGAAAAGAACCTGCTAGCGTGTCTCCAAGCCTGCCAAATTTATAGTGGTTGG
>Ga0082212_10003904_pt1 | contig 20943 bp, 18 predicted proteins | sample TergutNt197P3_FD_71548 | JGI IMG/M metagenome (GOLD analysis project Ga0082212, IMG submission 71548) | Neocapritermes taracua P3 segment gut microbial communities from Petit-Saut dam, French Guiana - Nt197 P3 | ecosystem: Host-associated > Arthropoda: Insects > Digestive system > Gut ... | reverse complement strand
TCTTCACGCCCATATTGACGATGCTTCCTTCATAAGGCTCGCTGTCAAAAGTGGCGTGGACTTTGACGCGTCCTTTGCCGAATTCCTTGCGAATATCATACGGGAACGCCACATATGCGCCGCCTTTGCCTATTTCAGAAGGCTCGATTACCGCTTCAAATTCATAGATTTTTGCGTCCATCTTGCTCTCCCGCCTTTTTGGTTATTTTTTGAAACTGCTGGCGTTCCTGTTGCTTAATATGATATAATTTGCTGACAAATGACTATTAAGGGGAATCGTTATGAAAATTGTACTTATAGGAGCAAATCACTCCGGAATCGCCGCCGCCAACACAATTCTAGGTTACGGAAAAGATGAATTGACGATTTTTGACCGTAACAGCAATATTAGTTACCTTGGCTGCGGAACAGCGCTTTGGGTAGGAAAGCAGATATCAGGCACAGACGGTTTGTTTTACTCCTCGCCGGAGGCTTTGAGGGAAAAAGGAGCCAGAGTCTTTACAGAGACTGCCGTAGGGAAAATTGACTTTGCGGATAAGAAGGTGTATGCCGAAAACGCGGAAGGCCAAATTATTGAGGGCTATGACAAGCTGATCCTAGCCACGGGATCCTTGCCGATAGAACCTAAGATACCGGGCACAAAGCTGAAAAACGTCCATTTCGCAAAGCTATTTCAGGATGGCAAAGCCATAGACGAAGCGCTGGCAAACCCTGAAATAAAAAGTGTGGCCGTAGTTGGCGCAGGTTACATAGGCGTGGAACTTGCCGAAGCTGTCGTAAGGCGAGGGAAAAGGGCGCTGCTATTCGACGTAGCCACTACAAGCGTCGCCAATTACTACGACCCGGAGTTTTCCACTGAGATGGACAAGGTTTTGGCGGACAGTGGCGTGGAACTTCATTTTGGCGAGGCGATCACAGAAATAGAGGGTCAAGACAAGGTCTCGGGCGTGAAGACCGGCAATGGGTCTTACGCTGTGGAAATGGTGTTGCTATGCATAGGCTTTGTACCTAACACCGATTTAGGCAAAGACGATTTGCAGCTTTTTCCAAATAAAGCCTACCATGTCAACCGTATGCAGCAAACAAGCCATCCCGATGTTTATGCTGTGGGAGATTGCGCCACTGTATGGAACAACGCCACCGGTTCGGAAGCGTATATAGCTTTGGCGACGAACGCTGTTCGCTCAGGTCTCATCGCAGGGCATAATGTTTGTGGTACTGCATTGGAAACAGCGGGGGTGCAGGGCTCGAACGGCATATCAATTTTCGGCTGGAATATGTTCTCGACCGGGCTTAGCCTTGGCGCGGCGAAAAAAGCCGGATTTGACGCTGTTTATACTGAATTTGAGGATTTTCAGAAACCCGGATTCATTACCGAAAACAACAACAAGGTCAAGTTGCGCATAGTCTACGACAAAGCTACCCGGCGGGTCCTCGGCGCGCAGATGGCTTCCCGCCAGGATGTTTCAATGGGCATTCACATGTTTTCGCTAGCCATCGAGGAAAAGATCACGGTTGACAAACTGGCTCTGCTAGATATCTTTTTCCTGCCGCACTTCAATCAGCCCTATAATTACATAACAATGGCCGCGTTGAGCGCGAAATAGGAAAACCTCATACCTGCCTTTGCTTGCCAAACAATGTCCGTCACAACGTTTGATGGAGTTATAGCGCCAAAATCTATGCCCTTTCCGTAAAATCAAGCGATATCCAGCCAGCCTGAATTCCATTTTGCTCTGCTTTGAGCTTGCCCCATTTTGTAGCCCCGGCGCCGGTTGCTTCTTCAATGATTGTAAATATGCCTTTGTCCTTGATTGTGCCGCATATCGGGTGATTCGTACCAGCGCCGGTTCTAATATTGAGTGGTACGCCTGTTATGCGTACATCATAGCTTGTCGGATTTATCGGATTTATCGGGTTTGATACCGGGGGCCATCCGGAAACATTTTTTGCGCCGCGTCCGTCGCCGTCGTCCTGTCCGCGCCACTTTGCTTCACGCGTGTCAACATGGACAAAGTTTTGTTTCGTATACAAGCATATGCCGCCAGATATTTTATGCTCAGACAAAGCGGTTTCAGCGGCTCTGCATATATCCACTGTCGATATGCCGCTAATAGTGATATCAGCCGCCATGCCTTTGGTATGGTATGAGTTGGCCGCTCCGGAGATTTTTTTGTTGTACTCAGGGGTTCGATATCCGCTTGTTATAGTTATCGCCTTGTTCCCGGTTAATTCCCGGATCCTTTGCAATACTTTAGGTAGGTTGTCATCGAGCAATATACTGTCTGTGCCGTCCTTGCAAGCAAACTCGGTGATTTGGAAGTTCTGTGTTATATTGTTTTTACCGTCTTTTGATTTACTATAAGTTTTGACCATTTTTTATACCTCACTCACAATGCGTCCACATTCGCAGAGCATGGACTATGAAATTTGCTATTGCTACACTAAACGCCGGGCTAGCCCCAAGGAAAAGAACTTGGAAACGCTTCCACTTGCGGGAACCTGGGTTCAAGCAAGGTAACATTCAAAGTGCAGGAGCCCGGGCCGCCGCCATGGAAGCGCAGCAACAGATGGTACGTTTCATCTGCTCTCAAGAACACAGTCAGCACAGCATTGTTGTTCTCGCCTGTTCCGTCATCATTATCGTTATATGGTGAATGCTGGCTGCCTATAAAAAGGCGAGGCGCGAATGAGCCGTTGTCCGACGTACGCAGCTCCCAGATCCCGTCCTGTTCCGGCCTGAACGTGTAGCCCCGCGTGGATGTGACGGGGTATGAGCCGCCGCGCATGAGGATATCCTCCGGAGGTAAGATGTTGACGACGCAGCTCCCGGCGCTGCTGCCATTGAAGCTGACTTCGATCCGGTAGACTTCTTCTCTCAAGGGGGTCCTCTCAATCAATGAGTTGAGGTCGCCCCAGCCGTCGTCATCCTCGTCAATAAGCTCACCGCTTTCACTATATAGCCTCAGCATAGGGTCGCTGTCGCCGTTGTCAGAGGTATACACGACCCAGAATCCGTCGAAGGCCGACTCAAAAATAATCGTGGTGGGACCGTTGACACGCACCCTGTGCGTCCTGGTGCGGCCCGACAGCCTAATTGGTTCGGAGGTCTGCTGAGAGCCTGACGGATCCACGTACGTCGCAGTAACAGTCGCGCTGTATGAAACGCCAAGGTAGAATCCCGTAAATATCGTATAAGAGCGCCCCAGCACGAGGTCGACGTAAACGACGGCGTCGAGGTTCCCGGCGGCGTCGTCGTTATATGCGATGCTGACGCCGTTTGCGTCAAATACTTCCAGAAACGGGTCGCCGCCGCCGCTGTCTGACGTGCGTATCTCCCAAACTCCGCTTTTGTCGGGCGTGAACTCCAGGTTCGTGTCGCCGGTGACGCCCACGGGATCTCCGCCGCCGCTCATGATGCCGGAGTTTGTTCCCGGCGGCGGGGGGGCAAACAGCGCTGCGGGAGCCGGGGCGTTCGGCGCGGAAGCGGCGCCTGGCTGCAAATCCGGCGCGGAGGCTTCCCCGGCCCCGGTTTCGGCCTCATTTCCGGCGTCGCCGTCGGTATGCGATATTGAGCTGCCCTCCTCGGACCGGTCCGGCGCGGGGGCTCTTCTGTTTTTAGAAAATGGGAGATTGCCGGTCAGGAGCAGAGCGAGAAAAGCTATCGCCAGCACGGCGGCTGCCGCGACGGGGATAAGTATCTTAGAATTGCTTTTTCGCTTGACAGGTGGCGGAGCGCTATAGGGAAATTGTCCGCCGTAAGGAGGCTGCGCTCCGCGCTGCGGGCTTGCCGGAGGCGGGTGAGCGGGTCTTGCCGCCGTTCCGCATTTTGGGCAGAATTTTGCATTGTCGTCGATAACTGCGCTGCATACAGGACATATCATATGTGCTTTTACTCCTACATGTTGTAAATGCGAGTACGAAGTAATATAATGATAGTACATATCATACACGAAAACTGATGATTGTGAAAGAGGCAAAAAGTTGAAAAAAGCATTGGCTTCGATAATGGTCTTTGTCACCATATTGTCGATAACGGGGTGTTCGCGGCCGAATGATAGGATAGAGAATGAAAGCCTACCATCAGAGCCGCTGCAAACGGCGCTGCACCAGCCGGGCCCTGCGGTCAGCGGGGGGCAGCCGGGCGGCGGGGCGGGCGCGCCCAGCTCCGAAGCCGCGCCGTCCTCGGGCGGCGCTGTCAAGCTGCCTTCGGAACACAGGGCCTCGATCGCGATAGGCGACGCTTTTTTCGAGGGAGGCGCTTTTTTTGAGGATGCCGGAGGCAATGTGAGCCTCGTTTTTGAAGACGCCGTATCCTTGCCGATGCCTTTCACGTTATTCGAGGCTCCATGTTTCGAAATCTGGATCTTGAACATGACGCTTCAGCGATCGGCGGAGCATTCCGGAGCGGGCATCGAAGGCAGGTATGAAGGGCAGTACCGGATCGACGTCGAGTACGACTTGTCCGGATTCATGTCGAATCTCGATACTTATGTCTGGAATACAACATATTTACAGTTATATGGCATGAGCTTCCTGTTTTTCGGCGAAGTCGGTGATCAATACCGGGGTTTTGCGCGTCAAACTGTTCAAAACCATGGCGAGTACGAGGCGAGCCGCAGGCTTGAGGGGGTCGCGGAGGCATTCATGTTCGATGGCGACGGACACTGCTCTATAGTAGCGGCGCAGACAAGCGATGTAAAGGACGTCGATGTGCGTGATATCACAGTGCTGTTCCATTATGCCGAAGCAGGCAGTGATTCCACCACTGGAAATGAGTTTGTTTTTGAACTATCGGCAAACGGGGACAACATGAACGGTCGCAATACCATGGCCCGACAGAGCGTTGTAGACTACTGGGACAATGAGTTTTTAACTATTGATATACCGCTGCTCAGCAGCGTTGACACACCATGGGGCAGCGGCATGTGGGGCAGCGACGCGGTGTGGGGCGGCTATGTATGGCGGCGTGCGGACAACGCCGGCGAGGGATGGAGCATAGAGGTGAACCAAAAAATACTGGGTAACCGCTGAACAAATCCCACCGCCATCTTTGTATCGTCTCTTTCCGCCCATTTCAAACAAAATGAAAGAATGGTTATAAACATGAAAAAGAAGCAGATACTCTGCGTAATATTGACTCTCGCGCTCGTTGCGCTAACGGCGATGTTTGCAGCATCTTGCGGCAACGGGGCGACTGAGTCGGGCAGCGGCGGAAACAGCGGCGGTTCCGCATCCGGTACAGCTTATGAAGAATTGCAGGGGCCCGACGCAGGAAACGGAGCCGAAAAAGAAACCGGCTCCGTACCCGGAAGCGAAGACGCAGGGGATCGCGAAAACGAACCCGAGCACGGGAACGAACCTGAAAAGGAGAACGAACCTGAACAGGGGAGCGCCCCTCATTCCATATCGGATCCCGCGCTCGAGACCGCGCGGGGCTACCCTGCGCTGATAACAATCACAGGCAGTTTTTTCAATGAGTTTTCGGATACTCTTGATGTAATGCCGCAGGATATGGATATGCCTGACGGCTTTGAGGGCATGTTAGGCGGATTTCTTAATATGCTCGACGCCGCAAGGTTCAGCGTGCATTTCGCCCCGCCGCTCGTGGTGGCTTCAGGCGACAGCGTTGCGGAAGCGGTTCTCACAATGAGCGAAAGGCAGATCGATGTTTTTGGCACAGCGCTAAACGGGCCTGATATTGTTAGCTACCTTATGGATAACCCGGATCTGGTGGGTACTGCTTTCACCATTACCGGCTATCTTGATTATCAGCCGCCGGATGATACTGTCTACGAGGGCATAGACTTGAGTATGATACCGCCCGGCATGCTGCCCGAAGATCTGCGCCCGGGAGGCGTGGGGCTGGGCGGTCTCTTGGGCGATCTCCCGGATGAGTACAACCCGTTCTTGAACATCCCGGGGAGCGCTGGAGGCCAGGGGTCATATAGTTTTACTATTATCGAAGTGAGCGCAGGCTGAAGCGCAACGAGATCTGCAGCAGCAATCCGAACTCTACACCGACCGTGAAAAATAATTGGTGCAGCGTTCGGATTTTTGTTTTCTTCTATATGAGGATATGCGCACGATGTCAACTTATGAGACTTGTAGTAAATAATTATTTAGTAAAAAAATATTTACTAATTTTAGGGATTGATGTATAATAACCATAACAAAAGGAGGCGAGGATAAGTTGTTTATTGGACGGAAAAAAGAGCTTGATACGCTTAATAAGCAATACGCAAGGGAAGAATTCACTTTCATCCCCATCTACGGCCGAAGGCGTGTTGGTAAGACGCAGCTTATCGAAGAGTTTATCCGTGACAAGCGAGCGATATTTTTTACAGGCGTAAATAAAGAGCTCTATAAAGATCAGATTGTACGGCTCAGCAAAGCCATTTTTAACAACAGCGAATCCGCGCCTGTTTTTGATGATTTTGATAAAGCGATGGAGACAGTCTATCAGATGGCGCAAAAAGAAAAACTCATTTTTGTAATCGATGAATTTCCTTATCTCGCAAGCGCGAATAAGAGCGTCGTTTCAATATTGCAGCAGTTTATTGATTTGAAATTCCTCAAAACGAACATGATGCTCATTCTCGCGGGTTCCTCCCTGTCGTTTATGGAAAATCAAGTTTTAAGCACGCAAAGCCCCTTGTACGGCAGACGGACAGGGCAGATAAAACTGCTTCCGGTCGATTTTCAAACATCCCGTGCGTTTGTGCAGAATATGTCAAAACACGACCAAGCGGTGGTATATGGCGCAACCGGCGGTATCCCCAAATATCTTTCGCTGTTTGACGATGCATTAAGTTTGGACGAAAACCTGTCCATCCAGTTCTTTGATAGAAATGAGTATCTCTTTGAGGAACCGGGGAATCTGCTCAAGCAGGAGTATTCAGACCCGTCGCTATATCAGTCAATTATCACGGCGATTGCATCAGGTTGTTCGCAAATGAAGGACATCAAAGTCAAGACAGGCGAGGAAAGCAGCGCCGTCGCAACCTACATTAGGTCATTAATAGATACCGGTATTATAAAAAGAGAAGTACCGGTTATGGATAGGCCGGAAAGCCGGAAAACGATCTATCGGTTGGACGATGGAATGTTCCGGTTTTGGTATCGGTTTGTTTATCCCAACACATCGCTCGTGGCATTGAACAAAGGCGAACTGGTCTATAAACGGATCAAACCGCAAATTTCGGATTTCATGGGCGAAGTATTTGAAAAGCTATGTGTCGAATATATGTGGAGTATTTACGACGAGTTGCCTTTAGCATTCCAAAATATCGGTCGTTGGTGGGGGAACAACCCCGATCTGAAATCACAAACCGAAGTTGACATCATCGCATACAGCGAAGATATGGAGCAGGCCATATTTGGCGAATGCAAATGGCGAAATGAGGAGCTAGACAAAGGTGTTGTTGGTGGTCATATAGAAAAATGCAAGATGTTTAATCAATTCGAAATGAAGTATTATTACTTCTTCTCGAAAAGCGGGTTTACCCTCGGCGCACGTGAACTTGCGAAAGAACGGGACGATATCCGCCTAATTGATTTTAACGATATGTTCGAGCAAAAATCATAATTTCCATTCACGAAGCTTGATTTTCATAGCGCCACCAACACTACCCAAGCCTCTCACGGCGCTTATCGCGCTACTTTGTTTGACAGGAGTTTCTTGTTTGGGCTATATGACCGCTAAACGCCTTGCTCGTGTTGTCACGGAGCGACGTGGCTAGTCCACCGCATGATTGTTATTTTATTGGCTGCTGCAACAGTACGATGCAAATGGACGCGATGCGCCGCAGCGTAAAATATGCAAAACAACAAGTATATTCGCGGGGGATTTCTGCACGCAACATCCGGCTAAATGCCGGAGCTTTTTTGTCCCTCATCGGGTCTGCGCGCAATATATGAAAAATCTCCCTTCTATACATGGTATGGGCAGAACCGCACACCCGATAAAAAGGAGCAGTATAAAGCATTTGCGTCAATTGTTGAGACAGAATGTAACGATTTGTTTCTACTGATACATCATACCACATACATAAACCGCGTAACAAGTAGGAAAATGTAATTTTTTCATCTTTTCGGTTTAATATGCGATATTGACACAAAACGTCTCGACCGCCCTGTTTGCAGGCTCTTTCAGCGCTGGGAAATGTTACCGATGAAACAAAATGTTACTTCGGGATGCGACATAAACCCCATTACGCGCTTGTGGCGCAATTAAATGAAAAAGGAGACTAAAACAATGCAAAGAAAAACGAAGAAATCATTATCCGTGATCCTCGCGCTGGCTATGGTAGTCGGCCTGTTCGCCGCCCTGCCGCAAACGGCAAGCGCGGCCCCAGGAGAATATAACCCAGACGACATCGCGGTGATCAATGGCATTATCACCACCAACGGATTGGGCTGGACGTCGGCTGCTCCTGCGGACGGATCATATGTTCCCGGCGACTGGACGGGCATTACATGGTCATCCGACGCAACGGATGCGCGGATAATCGGGCTGGAATTTAACGGCGAAGGTCTTACCGGCGCCCTTGACCTGACCGCCCTTGACGCGCTGGAATATCTGTACTGTTCATATAATGATAGCCTGACCGCCCTGGATGTAAGCGGCCTTACGAAACTGGAAATCTTGGACTGCTACTACAGCCCCCTTACCTCACTGGACGTGAGCGGCTGCACAAATCTGGTTGAAATATCTGTCGGTTTCAACCCCGGCTTCGACCCCACCGGACTGGACACTGGCGTCCTCGCGAACCTGATGTATCTGAATTGCCAGGGAAACGGCTTGACCGCGCTGGATCTGAGCGGTTGCCCGAATCTGGTTGAATTTAGTTGCCCCGACAATGCCCTCACCTCACTGGACCTGAGCGGCCATACGCAGCTGGAAAAATTGACCTGCTTCAGCAATGCCCTCACCTCACTGGATCTGAGCGGCTGCACAAATCTGGAATCTCTTGATTGCAGCGACAATGCCCTCGCCTCGCTGAACGTTAGCGGCTGCACAAATCTGGTTGAAATATATGTCAGCAGGAACCCCGGCTTCGACCCCATCGCGGAACTGGGCCCTGGCGTCCTCGCGAACCTGATGGTGCTGAGTTGCAATGGAAACGGCTTGACCTCGCTGAACCTGAGCGGTTGCCCGAACCTGGAAGGATTATACTGCCAGGGGAATACCCTGACAACCCTCGACGTAAGCCCATGCAGTAACCTTCGCTACTTGCAATGTCAGAGCAATGCCTTGACCTCTTTAAATCTGAGCGGCTGTACGGCTTTAGAGATATTATACTGCCATACCAACAGCCTGACCTCGCTGAACCTGAGCGGTTACGCGGCTTTGAGAGGATTGTTTTGTTATACCAACAACCTGACCTCGCTGAATGTGACCGGTTGCGTGGGCTTGACACAACTGTATTGTTTTACCAACAACCTGACCTCACTGAATGTGAGCAGCAGTTCGAATCTCCAAGAATTGCATTGCTACTCCAATAACCTGACCTCGCTTGCCCTGAACGGCGTCGCGCCCTATACTGCTGTTTTCACCGACGATAACTATATGGCGAGTACGGCGGCGGTGACAGGCCGGACGATAGCATGGGATGGTAGTGCGTTTAGGTTTGACCCGCAGAAAACCCCCGCCATTAACGCCGGAACAGTCAGCCGCGCAAGCGACGCGGCTGCCGTGGTGAACTTCGTTAGCAACGCGGCGGGAGACTATTACTATCAGATTGACGGTACGGCTCCGGCAAACGCCACCGCGCTGATTGCGGCTCCCGACGGGACGGACGCCATGTCCTCCGGCGCGAACGCCATTAACCTCTCCGGCCTCTTCGCAGGAGCGCACACCATCTATATCGCGGCTAAAGATTCAGTTCCCAACAACAGTAATCTGCTGACCATAACTATCCCGGCATATTCCTCCGGTGGCGGCGGTGGCGGCGGCCCGACGACGTACACCGTGAGCTTCAACAGCAACGGCGGGAGCGCGGTGGCGAGCCAGAGCGTGGCACAAAACGGCAAGGCGGCGCAGCCCGCAGCCCCGACGAGGGACGGATTCGTCTTCGCGGGGTGGTATACGGACGCCGCGCTGAACAACGCCTACGACTTCAACAGTAACGTCACGGCCAGCATCACCCTCTATGCGAAGTGGACGGAAGTGCAGGGCGTCATGCCGGAGCTGCCCGTCAACCCGTTCACGGACGTCACGGGCGACGACTGGTTCATCGACGACCTGATATACGTCGTGAGCATAGGGCTCGTCAAAGGGAAGACGCTGACTTCATACGCGCCGGACGACAACTTCACCTACGCCGAGGCGGTCACGCTCGCGGCGCGCATGCACCAGCTCTACACGACGGGCGAGATCACCCTCGACAACGGCGAGCCGGTGTGGTACCAGAGCTACATAGACTACGCGCTGGAAAACGGGATAATCGACAATACCGACTACGACTGGGACGCCCCGGCGACCCGCGCCGACTATGTCGGGATATTCGCCAACGCGCTGCCCGAAGAGGCCCTGCCTCTGATCAACGAAGTCGCTGACGGGTCGATCCCGGACGTGCCGATGGACCACCCTCAGGCGGCGGCGATATACAAGCTGTACCGCGTAGGCATACTCGAGGGCGTGGACGACGACCACTATTTCCTGCCGGACACGAACATCAAGCGCAGCGAGATAGCGGTAGTGGCCGCCCGCATGATGAACCCCGAAGCGCGTGTTGAGTTCAGCATCTGATCCGTAGCCCTTGCAGTTAGTTTTCATGCAGAATTCAGCAAGCACAGCGAAAACGTCGGATGAATATATACATTCCTCATCTCTGTATACAGGCAGCGAGCTGCGCCCCTATTTCCACCGGGACGCGGCTCGCCACTTTTTTGCTCATTTTGTAAGCGGGCGACGATAAGTTTTATGTGCATCAGTGCGCCGATATGCTATTTAGCACAATCCATTATGTGCGCCAAAACACATACAATTGTCACATTTCGGTTGACATAACGGCGGGAGCAAGTATAATATATGTGCAGGCAGTGAATGAAAGGGGTTCATGATGATGAGAGTACAAAACGATGTGCGTGTAACGATACGCGTCGACAAAGATCTTAAGGAACGCGCTGACAGCTTGTTTGACCGGCTTGGCATGAACATGACCACAGCGTTGAACGTATTCTTGCGCAAAGCTGTTGATGAGGAAGCCATTCCTTTCGCAATCGGCGCGAAAAGTATGGTGTTTGGCAACGGCTATGCGCCTAACGAAATCACAAGCGCGTTTGAAACCACCGTCAGGAATGAGATTGCCGATGCACAGCGGAAAGGGTTCCCTGTCGCGCGGTATGACGCAGACAGCAAACGGTCGTATTTAGAGTCTGCCGACGGGACGCGGGAATATGTCAATGGGTAACGGATATGTCAAACCTGCGATCCTGGCCTTTGCAGGCCCCAATGGGTCAGGCAAAACAACGATCACGCGTAGCCTCCCGGTATTCGGAACCTATATTAATGCGGATGATATGAAAAAAGATTACGGACTTACCGACCTCGAAGCGGCACGGCATGCGGAGGCGCTGCGAAACAGCTTGCTCCACAGCGGCGCTAATTTCTCGTTTGAAACAGTGATGTCCACTGACCGGAACCTGCTGCTGCTTGAGAGGGCAAAGACTCGCGGATACGAGGTGCAGTGCATCTATGTCCTGACCTGCGATGAAAATATCAATGTCGCCAGGGTCAGAGCTCGCCGAGCCGCGGGCGGGCATGATGTGCCCGAAGACAAGATCAGGGCCCGCTACAGCCGCGCGTTGGCGCTGCTGCCAAGGCTGATCGGTATATGTGACAAAATTCTGGTTTATGACAACTCTGACAAACCCGCCTTGATCTTTCGCAAAGACAACGCATATTCGGAGTTTTTTCAGAACACCCACTGGCCGGAGGCAAGATTAAGGGAATTGCTGGGACTATAGCGATGTCGAGCACATTCCAATTCTCCGTAATCATATAAGCCGATAAAACGGAGGACCGCTATACGATACTCAGATTCTACAGCGGCCCTCCGACTGGTCGGAGTGCGGGGACTTGAACCCCGGGCCTCTTGGTCCCGAACCAAGCGCGATACCAAACTTCGCCACACCCCGATATTATAAATATGCAGTTATCAAGCGCTTCAAACAAAGAGCGAAGTTAATTATAGAACGTTTTCTTTTTAATTTCAAGTATTTTTTCTTATCCGGATTTATATCTGGAGTTATATGATTACAGGTCAGGGGGTAGCCGGAATTGTGCTCTTGCGCAGCGTGAGCGGAAGCTGAGGTCGGCAGGAGCACATCCCGGGGTAGGGATAGGACATTTTCTAAGACTTGAAGCCGACCAAGCGACTTATTCATGCAAGAAAGAGTACAATTCTGGCTACCCCTTGACCTGTAACGTTATATGCTGGTATCAGTTTTTTTCTTCCAGAATACGCGTATCAATACGGCTGTTGCTATGGCAAGCGCGGCAACAAGAATGATAATCAGCGCCGGAATCGATAGCCCCTCCCGCAATTCACCAGTCTGAGCCGTCGGCGAAGATTGCATCACCAGCGATTCACTAATCGGGCGCGCCTCGCTGAGTGTCCAAATCATATGCGACTCGGCTGGCTGCCACGGCATAGGCTCCGGTTCGGCGTTAAATGCGGGAATATCAGCGTTCGACGGGTCGCTGACGCATACCCATACATTGCCGCCATATTTCATATACTCAGAAATGAACGCCCATTCCCTGCCGTCGGGGTCTTCGTACGCGTATGGTATTAGGGAGCTCATAATACTTGCATAAGGGTCAAAGTATCTATCAAACCATTGTTCTTTATACGGCTGCCCCACTATCCTGTGATATTTGCCGGAACCCGGCCACTTCCAAAAAACGATTTCTTCAGCCTCGACCAGCGCATCTGTGCTGCCGCTGAATCTATGGCACTCGCTTTCATGATCTCTTCTAAAAGAGATATAGTCATATGCCATGAGAAGTTGATCCATCAACACCCAGCCATACGTTATGCCGTACGCGGTTTTGTCTGAGGCGATCATGTCAATCAAGCCCCATATTTCGCCCTCATATCTGCACACGTGAGTTATGAAAACTATTTCTCCATTATTGATTTCGGCGAACCCCGTTCCCGCGCCCGGTTCTGTTCTTGCATATATTATCCCTTCCTCGCCATTTGCGTAGAAGCCGCGTTTTAAGCTAAAGCATACGCTTCTGTTGCGCAAATAAAATACATTGTCCGGCGGAGGCGCTATCATATCAGAACGCGCTGCGAGTGGAATCGTTGCAGATAGAATAAAGATCAGTAGCACAATTAGAATAAAACGTCTTTTCATAGTCGGCCTCCCGATGATGCCCTCTTCAATAAATGCGCGTTGCGCGCCCTCTCTCCGGGTGATATACTGCAAACAAAGAAATAAAGCATGTGCTATGTAAAACCATAAAAGGACTGGACCATGACAAAACAATTTGAAATCGGGCCGATCCGGCCTCCAAGCGAAGCTTCGAGCCTTCTGCTGCGAATCACGCGCAATTGCCCGTGGAACAAGTGCAAATTCTGCACGATTTATAAGAAACACCGGTTCAGCACGCGGTCGATCGATGAAATCAAAGCCGATATAGACCAGGTCGCGTCCTACAGGAACCAAATACTAAACGGGCAAAGCGATAGTCTGTGCGAATTGCCTGAAGAAGCTCTTGAGCGTTATCGTTATGTAATGCAATGGGTCGCTTCCGGCGGAGAGTCCGTGTTTTTGCAGGACGCGAACACCATGGTTCTGTCGTTTGACAAACTTCGCGAGGTACTTATCCATTTCAGAAAAACGCTGCCCTGGGTAAAGCGGATAACCACTTATGGCAGGGCGGATTCTTTGAATAGGTTCACGATCGAACAACTGTCTGAACTAAGGGCCGCGGGGCTAAATCGCATTCACGCGGGATATGAATCCGGCTCGGACAAGGTGCTGGAGCTTATAAGTAAAGGCGCCACGAAAGCGCAGGAAATCGAAGCAGGGCAAAAAGTCAAGGCTGCCGGGATAGAGCTTTCAGTTTATTTCATGCCCGGCGTCGGAGGAAAGACCCTGTCAATGGATAATGCCATTGAAACAGCGGACGTCATAAACAAAATAAACCCGGACTTTGTCAGGATAAGGACTTTCGTCGCCCAAAAAGGGACGCAGTGGCTGGACGATCTGATGTCTGGCCTTATAATAGAATGCACAGACTATGAAAAAGCGATGGAGCTGAAGAAGATGATCGAACGCATTGATAATGTTGACGGTCGCTTGTTCAGCGACCATATAATCAACCTCTTTGAGGATGTCGAGGGTCGCCTGAATACTGAAAAAGACAGGATTCTATCCGTGTTTTCGGCATTTGAAGCGCTTGATAATGAGGATCGCCGCAGATATCAGATAGCTCGCCGCACGGGTATGGTAGGCTCTCTTTCGCATATGGGTCTGCTCAGTAATGAACTGCTCCGGCAAATCGATAATATCCTTTCACAGCTTAGTACGGAAGAAGCGTTTGAGGCGTTTCTTACAAAACTGCTGCGTCGCTATGTCTAAGAGAATATCCCGCCTGATTCCGGCCTCCGGGCTATGGCTTTGAGGCAGCATAGGCAGAAACCGGCCCGCTGCCCCTGCAAGAGTTCGGCTTCTGGCTGCTTAGCTGTTGTCGGCGACATAGCGGTTCCATATCTCGAGCTTTTCACTGACGAGCATGGGTATATCAAGCTTATACGGGCATCTTGGAACGCATTCGCGGCACTGCGTGCAATCGAGCGCAGTTTTCATTCTATGCTCCAAATGCCCCAAAACGCGCTTATATGGCAGGCGTTTTGTGGATTTTTCCAGAGCCAGGATCGCGCTTATGGCTACTTTTTGCGGGCATGGCTGGCAATAGTCGCAGCGATGGCACCATCTACCGCTGAACCCGGTTTTTATCCTCTCTATGGCGGCGGCGTCATCCTCGCTAAACCTATCGCCGGATTCAATGATCCCGGCGATTTCTTCAATCTCCGACAGCTTCTCTATGCCGGGGTCGGGAACGACGTTTTCATACTGCATCAGATACTTTATCGTCAGCTTGGCGTCGTCCAGCATGCCTCCGCCGAATGGCTTCATTGCCAAAAATCCCATATCTAGCTCTTTCGCAAGCGGTACGGCCTCCGCCGCTGCTTCGTCGTCAATATAGTTGAACCCCAATTGTACGGCGTCAAAAATACCTTCGCGCATGATTTTAATGGCTACGTCGATTTCATGGCCGGAAAAACCCGTATATCTCACCTTGCCTGCTTGGATGGCTTCCAGCATGCCTTCATAGGCCCCGCCCTCGCCCATTGTCTTGTCGTAGCTTTCAGTGTCGGATATATTATGGTGCTGGTAAATATCGATGTAATCTGTGCCAAACCTCCTGAGCGACAAATCCAGGTGTTCCAGAAACGTCCTTTTATCGCGCGCCGGCGATTTCGTCGCCAATATCAGGCTATCCCTTCGTATTCCTTTGATTGCCAGCCCGATTTTCTCCTCGCTGTCCGTATAGGTGTGGGCGGTATCGATAAAGTTTATCCCCAGATCGATCGCGCCGCGTACCACTTTTACAGCTTCTTCGACGCCGATGCGTTCGATAGGGATGCCTCCCAAAGCGATTTTGCTCACCATCAATTCCGTTTTGCCAAAGCGAACCCTGTCCATAACCATTCTCCTCAGGTAATGTGTCGGGGTAAGAATCCCGACGCCCTTGTTTTACATAATCTTTTGCGGGATGAAATTCGTGAAATCTGCAGAAACCATTTCATAGAAAATGCCATCGACTGTGCCGCGCACCGCCAGGCCGTGCCCCATGCCGTGGATATGCCCGTACCAGCATTTTCTGACGCCATACTCGTTCATTACGCTCACGATATCTTCGCATACCATATTGTAAAAACGCGGCGGGTAATGAAAGAAGCACAATTTGTTTTCTGCGGCGCCCGCTTCAAGCAAAGACGTGCGCAGTCTCGCTGTTTCGCGCGCCATTATCTTATTATTATGCGAATCGACAGTGACGTCATCCATGAGCCACCCCCGCGTACCGCAGATTGCAGAGCCCTGGTATAAGAAACAGTTGTTGTGCAGTATATCGATATTTTCAAGGCCGTTTTCTAAGAAAAACGTCTTCATTTTTGACGCCGTGGTCCACCAATAGTCATGGTTCCCTTTTAATATTATTTTCTTTCCTGGCAATTCGTTGATAAACTTGAAATCCCGGATGCTTTCTTCAAGCGACATGCCCCATGAAATATCTCCGCATAGCACGCAAACGTCGTCCGGCTTAAGCGCGGAAAATCCGGTTTCGATTTTCCTGATATAATCATTCCAACCTCCGCCGAAAACGTCCATCGGCTTATTGGTCCCAAGTGACAGATGGAGGTCTCCGATCGCGTATAGCGCCAATGCCATCAACCTTTCAAAGAGTCTGTTACCACTTTTTTCATTCCGTCGGGCGTCACGCAGCCGGGGAAACGCTGCGTCTTTTCTTTTATTGCCGCCAGCGGCGCGGGAATCATGCAGCCCGTCGTTTCGCTCAGTATGTCGATAAGCGCGGTTCCTTCCTGCGCACACGGTTTGCCCAACGCCGAGAGGACGCTGTCGCAAAACTTGAACGGGCTGGCAGTCGATACGACAACCGTTGGCGTTTCATCTCCGGTATCAGATCTGTAATCGCATAAGACCTTATACGCGACTGCTGTGTGGGTGTCGATGAGGTAATTATTTTTGCTATATGTCTCGCCGATAGTCCTTGCAGTGTCTTCCTCCGAGCACCATCCTCCGGCGAAAACGCGCTGTATCTCGTCGCGTATTGCGGGCATGACTGCGTATCGACCGTTGGCGGACAGCGCCGACATATACGCCGACACAGCGCTTCCGTCTTTTCCTGAAAGCTCGAACAGCAACCTTTCCAGATTGCTCGACACAAGGATATCCATCGAAGGTGATACTGTTGTGTAAAACGGCCTGTTTTTGTCGTAAACGCCTGTATTGATAAACTGTGTCAGCACATCATTGCGATTTGACGCGCAGATGAGCTTTTTCACGGGCAAACCAATCTTTTCGGCGTAGTATGCGGCAAGGATATTCCCGAAATTCCCTGTCGGCACACAGAAATTCACATCATCCGAAAGCTTTATCTCCCCGCCGGCAAGCAAATCGCAGTATGAGGAAATATAATAGGCTATTTGCGGGAGCAGCCTGCCCCAATTGATCGAATTTGCCGACGATAGGAAATACCCTCTGTCGCTCAGTTCCCTGCGCAATGCCTCATCTGAAAATATCTCTTTTACGCCCGTCTGCGTGTCGTCAAAATTGCCCTCGACTGCATATACATTGACGTTATCGCCTTCCTGTGATGTCATTTGAAGTTTTTGCACGTCTGAAACCCCGTCTCGAGGGTAAAAAACCGTTATTTTGGTTCCCGGCACATCGCGGAACCCTTCAAGCGCGGCCTTGCCCGTGTCGCCGGAAGTTGCGACCAACATGCACACGGCCCGCTTTTCGCCTGTCTTTCTAAGCGACGCGGCAAGCAGATGCGGGAGTATTTGAAGCGCCATATCCTTAAACGCGCAGGTCGGGCCGTGCCACAGTTCCAGGAAATGCGTGTTCCTGTCAAGTTTAAAAAGCGGCGCGATTGCGGGATTGCTGAATCCCGGCTCTTTGTATGCCTCGCTTGAATAGCGGCTGATTTCCTCAGCGCTGAAATCTTCCAAAAACAAGCCCATAATATATGCCGCGCGTTCATTGTAAGGTTTTTTTGCTAGTTCGCTAAGGGTTTCCGGTTCCAGTCGCGGGAATGATTCGGGAGCCAGAAGCCCTCCGTCTTCAGCCAATCCCTGCGCTATGGCTTCCGCAGCCGTTATCCTGAGCCCGCTCCCTCTTGTGCTTTGGTATAGCATATCTATGTTTCTCCTTCTCCGGCAACATATGAAGCATACTAAATGCCCCCTTATGACTAAAGCAAGGGTTGTCGCTCGCTCGTCTCAAATCCCGGTCAGAACGCGTTTTCTATGTGGTTGATTTCCGGTTCCGCCGTCATTTCCGCAGCGTACACTTCAATTACGTCAAAACGCGGCTGTAGCTTTGTCTGATGTGACGCAAGCCATATCTTTGCCGTCGCGGCAATCTTTCTTTGCTTGTCTTTCCCGACATATTCGCGCGCATACGCGAAATTCGAGTTCTTTCGCAGTTTCACTTCCACAAAAACTATATATTTGTCGTCTTTCACGATAATGTCTATCTCGCCAAAACGCGACCTGTAGCCTCTTGCTATCGCAGAATAGCCCTTTTTGCTGAGGTACCCGAGGGCGACTTCCTCGCCCCATATCCCGCGCTGCCTTGCATCCACCTTTTGCCTCCCGTCAGGTAAGAAATACGCTCTTGCTCCGCATAGAGATTTTCGGAAAAATAGCGTCAGTCATGCTTTCCACTTCTTCAAAAATGACTCGCGGTGGATCTCCGACTGCCCAAATTCGCGCAGTTTCTCGTAATGTAGTTTCGTGCCGTACCCTTTATGCCTCTCAAATGAGTATTGCGGGTATTTTGCAGCCATTTCCGCCATGAACCTGTCTCTGCTCACTTTTGCCAGTATGGACGCCGCCGCAATAGAAGCCGATTTCCGATCCCCTCCGACAATGCATATGCTTTTATATTCAAGCCCCGGATCGCGGTTGCCGTCGACCAGCACAATGTCCGGCTTTGCCATTAGCCTGCCGACAGCGCGCGACATGGCCAAAAAGGTCGCGTTCAGAATATTCATGCTGTCGATCTCAGTGTGGCTGGCTGACGCAATTCCATATGCCACCGCTGACGAAGTTATGATTTCATATAATGCTTCCCGAACGCTTTCCTTGAGTTTCTTTGAATCGTCCAGGGCCGGGATGTCAATTCCTGGCGGCAATATGACCGCAGCTGCGTATACCGGCCCCGCCAAAGGCCCTCTCCCGGCTTCGTCGACGCCGCAGATCGCTGTATATCCGTGCGCGGCCAGATCGCGCTCAATTTCCCATAAATCCATTGTCCGCGAATCTCCCTGCCTCGCCCCTGTAATGCTGTTTCGCTCTTTTTACCGTTGTTTCTCGACAAATCAGCTCGCTGCGCGCTGCTACACCCTGTCGGCAGCTTTCTCCAGCGTAATCTTGCCTAATTTCCCGCCCCGGAACTCATCAAGAAAAATCGCTGCCATGCGGCTGATGTCATACTCACCGCCGGATATTAGAAAGCACCGGTTTTTGGCTGCCATCTCGAGCATATCAAAACCACCGGCAAATGAATCCGCTTCGATTTTATAGCGCTCTTTCAGGCGATCCGGATAATACTCCTTCATCCTCAGCATCAAGTTTGCTCCGAGAGTCTCGACGTCCATCACCGCATCGCGTATCGCCCCGGTAAACGCCAGGTTTTCAGCAACGTCCTGATCTTCGAATCTTGGCCATAATACTCCGGGCGTATCCAAGAGTTCAATCCCTCTGTCAATATTGATCCACTGTTTCCCCCTGGTGACGCCCGGCCTGTCAGAAGTCTCGGCCGCCTTGCGTTTGGCCGCTTTGTTGATGAAAGACGATTTTCCGACATTCGGTATTCCAACGACCATCAGGCGCAGCTTTCTCCCCGCTTGCCCCCTCGATGCGTAATGATCCAGTTTGTCGCGCAGCAGTATTCGTACTGCGGCCGGAAACCCGGACACCCCTCTGCCGCTATTGCTGTCTGTTTCAAGAACAGCTCCGCCACCGGACTGAAAAAAAGACGACCATTTCTTAGTCTCTTCCGGGTCAGCCTGGTCCACCCTGTTAATAATAATCAACCTCGGCTTGGCGCCTGTCAATTCGTCCAAATCCGGGTTTCGGCTTGAATACGGTATTCGCGCGTCTATGATCTCGCAGACCGCGTCGATAAGCTTCAGATTGTCTGCGATCATCCTGCGCGCTTTGGTCATGTGGCCCGGGAACCACTGAATATTTATATCTTCACGCATGGCGCTAATTATAGACCAGTCCGAAGCGGCTCCAGTCGCGCTTTCCGAATGAGTCCGCACCGGGTATGACGATGAACAAGACCTTGCCCAGAACATATCTCGTATCGACGAATCTGACGCTGGAAGCCCGGCTGTCTGTCGAATGGTTCCTGTTGTCTCCCATTACAAAGATATGGCCCTCCGGGACAATGAGAGGCCCTCTGAAATCAAGACGGCGCTGGGTCGGCTCCCTGATATATGGTTCGTCAATTATTTCTCCGTCGACATAGACGTCTCCGGTCTCAAAATCAATATCTATGGTTTGGCCGGCTACCGCTATCACGCGCTTGACCAGCGGGACGTTATCGAACACTTCCGATGGCGATCGAAACACGACTATATCCCCGTTTTTTGGCGTATAGAACAGGTTCGTCATTATGACCCTGTCGTAATAGTATAGCGTTTCTCGCATTGAGTCGCCTTCGACGCCTATAGTCCTTCCTATAAAGACGAAGATGAAAATCCCGCATATGATCGCTGAAACGATGCACTGCAGCCAGTCATACAGCTCCATTCCGTTTTTTTCTGTTTTTTCGTCTGACCCGCCTAATTCTGCAGAAGCTTTTTCGTCAAGGATGACAACAGGCAAGTCTTGCTCATCTGGCGTTTCGGCTGTTTTTCCGGCTGTTTCATCATGTAGCCGTTCTTTGTCAGATGATTTTTCAAATTCCATTCGGCAATTCCTCTTTTATTTTTGTTTGCTGGTAACATTATACACCATTTTTCAAAAAAAAAAAGGGGAGCCGCCCCTTTTTCTCAGCAATTGCGTCGGCTGTGTTACAGGTCAGGGAGTAGCCGGGATTGTGCTATTGCGCAGCGTGAGCGGAAGCTGAGGTCGGCAGGAGCACATCCCGGGGTAGGGA
>Ga0082212_10003903_pt1 | contig 20943 bp, 21 predicted proteins | sample TergutNt197P3_FD_71548 | JGI IMG/M metagenome (GOLD analysis project Ga0082212, IMG submission 71548) | Neocapritermes taracua P3 segment gut microbial communities from Petit-Saut dam, French Guiana - Nt197 P3 | ecosystem: Host-associated > Arthropoda: Insects > Digestive system > Gut ... | reverse complement strand
TTTTAATGCGTAGTAGAAAATTTCCTTATGCGGTTTTTGAATGGATACATCTTCGGACAGCAGGATGCGTTCAAAGTAGGAGGCAAGTCCGGAATTTATCATTTTCAGGGACTGTATCTCCCTGAAGCCATTTGACAGAATGAATAGCCGATATTTAGGGTATAAATAATCCAGCAGGTCAATAGCGCCTTCAATCAACTTGGTTTTTGTTGTCGTACGATGAAGAAAATCATTGTTCAGTTTCAGGGTATAGCTCACATCACTGATGCCCATCGGACGCAATACATATAAAAGCCGCTCCAGAATCAGTGTCCGGCGATCAATCTCGTGACGCCTGTATTTTTCCCATAACATCAGGTTATGTGGCATATAGATCGCATAAAAATCGTCGAAAGAAGTATAATACCTTCCGAAATGGTAGTCATAATATATCTCTTCCATACACGCCCTGTTATTGTGAGCCGTATCCCACAACGTATCGTCCAGATCAAAAAACAAAGAAGCGTATCTCAACTCTAAAAAAACTTACCTGACTTCGATTACTAAATAATGGCTCAAGCTCCAGAAAACTGTCGGGGAAATAATATCCAGTACAAGGTATCCATCCAAATCCTTAGTAAAGCGATAGGAGCCATCCGGATGATTTGTTTTTATTGTGGCTTTCGATGAATACAAGGGAATGGTTGATAGCGCCCGTTTGTCGATAACGATAAAATAATCCATGTCGAAATCGCCCTGAAGCGCTTTTGATTTGGAAAACAGGCCGCCGCCTGTCAGAATGTTTTGTTCTTTCAGCTCTTTTCGGGTGCCGAAACAATAAAAGACGGTGTTTATTTCTTCCTCCTGTTCGATTATTCGCTCAATTTGCGACTGGTTGATCTCTTCCAGTTCCTGCATGTCGGCATGAAGCTCTTCAATCTGCGAGGTAAGCGTTTCGATATGTATCTCTTTCTTATCTATTTCATTTCTTAAAATAACGACAAGTTCGCTCTTTTCATTCATGTCTTTTGTCAGCCGTTCAATTGTTTTTTGTAAGGAAGATGAGTTGATACTGCTCACATTCAGTTTGTCCTGCAACTCGGCTAATTTCAGCCTGTTTTTTTTCAACGTTTCATTGATCAGGTTCATGTTGTTTTTTAAATTTGCCTTACGTGACTCGGATAATTCCGAATCCTGCTGAATGGTGAGTATTTCTTCGGATAAGCGGATGGATTGAATATCATTTTCAACGGCATTCAGGATACCCAGAATATCATTTAATTCGGTCTCGCTTTTTAAAATTTGAAGTTTTAAGGAATCATTTTCCAGCTTTGTCCGCTTGTATTCCGCTGAAAACTGCGTACAGGCGGTTAGCATAAGCATAAAGGCACAAAAAATAAAAATTTTTTTCATTGCTGCAAGGGGTTTTTAAAGTTACGGGTTGAGAGTTAAGCGTTAAGGGGGTTAAGCCTTATTACCTTCCAGGATAATAACAAATTCACCTTTGGGTTCATTTTCGGAAAAAAAATGAATCACTTCTTCCAGTGTGCCGCGAACTGTTTCCTCGAACCGTTTTGACAATTCGCGCGATACGGAAACATGCCGGTTTTGTCCGCATGTGCCTGATAACTGGATAAGCGTCCTTAATAAACGAAAAGGCGATTCGTAGATGATGCCGGTACGCCGCTCGGAAGCAATTTCAAGGAAACGGGTGCGGCGACCTTTTTTCACGGGCAGGAATCCTTCGAAGTAGAATTTGTCGTTCGGCAACCCCGAAATTACCAGCGCCGGAATAAATGCGGTGGCGCCGGGCAGACATTCGACTTCTATGTCTTTCTGAATACACGCCCGGACGAGCAGGAATCCGGGATCGGATATGGCCGGCGTTCCGGCGTCGGATACCAGTGCAATGTTTTCGCCGGCTTTGATTCGCCCGGCGAAATGCTCGACAGTTTGATGCTCGTTGAATTTATGATGCGACTGGATACGGTTTTGAATGTCATAATGCTTTAATAAATTACCCGTAGTCCGTGTGTCCTCAGCCAGGATTAAATCGACTTCCTTTAGCATACGGATCGCCCGAAGCGTTATATCTTCGAGGTTTCCCACCGGAGTTGGGATAATATAAAGTTTTGCCATTCTATTGAAATCTTAATTCCAGTTTTTTGACAAAATCTTTTACCGTCGGATCATTGAAATCCCAATGTAGTTTTTGTCCTAAAAACGAGATGGATTCATTCAGGGTCTGATGGTTATTGAGACGGGCTATTACATTGTTCATCGTTTCTTCATTTCCGTCAAACAGCTCTTTCCGATACCGGAAGTGGTCGTTCAGGCTGAATGCTTTTCGCAGGTCGGACAAATTCTTCTTTTCAATGGCATCATTGAGGGTGGGTTGTGCAGGCGCATCCTGTGAAATCAGATCGTTTCGGGTAACAGGGGCCTCGGAGCCTGCCGGAGCAGGGACGGGAGGAATGACGGGTGAAACAGGATGCGGTTCGGGCGTTTTTTCAGGCGGCAGGGGCCTTGACGGTCTTGCCACAGGCGCTTCAGGTGGCATGACGGGTCTTTGCGGTCTTGCTGCAGGCGTTTCAGGTGGCATGACGGGCCTTGCCGGTTGTGTTGTGGGCGCTACAGGCGGCATGACGGGTCTTGGCGGAGGCGCTACAGGCGTTTCGGGCGGCATGACGGGTCTTGCCGGTTGTACTACAGGAGCTACGGGCACTACAGGCGCTACGGGCGGTACAGGTCTAACCGGTATAACTTCAGTCGTTTCAGGTTGTACTGCCACATTTACAGGCGGGGGCTGGATGACTGGTGAAATAACCGGCGGAGCCGGATTAGTTACTTTTGTAATAATGTTTTGTGTTTGTGTTGAAAAATGGCGCATTTGCTGATGAATGGATAAAATCAGCGCCTGATGTTTTTTCAGCTGTTCGGCAAACATTTCAACCTGCTCTGCTTCCAATGTATGGAAGTCGCTTTGTAATTTTTGTATCAGATCAAAAGCCTTGCTGAAAAAAGATACCGGATACATTTCCAAATCAACCATGCTGTTTGCTAATTCGCTCAATTGCTGCACATTCGAAATAATCTGTTGTAGTTTGTCATTATTCGTCATAACTTATTTATTCTTATTGGTTATAAAAAAACATCATCATATAATTATTCACAAGGTATACTATCCTGATAGAGTGTATCAGGACATAATGAAGCATTGTTCGCCCATTCTACACTCAAACCATCCGGATGAACAGAATTAAAAAATCCTTCTTCTTTCAATGGACGAAACACCTCATAATTCAAATAGGGTTTGACATCAAAACATCGAACCTCGCCATTTGCAAACCAAAGGCGAATCATATAATTTTTTTCAGGTATTACTCTTATTACTCGCGGATTCATAACTAACTATTTCAGAGGGTCAATTTTAAAAATACTTTGGCCGTTAACTGCTAAATCCCAATCAGCCATTAACTCTTCAGCATGAATTACGATCCATGCCTGTATAAGTTTTAATTTGTTTGGCTGGAGACTTCCTTCCAACAATTGACCATCAGGAATGGTGAATACAGCATTTTCATCCTGATATTTTACATGAATATGTGGAATATGATGTCGCTTGTTATCTTTAAAATACAAGTATATTACCAACCCATAAAACATTGAAATAACTGCCATACTATTATTTATTAAAAATTGATTCTGCAAAGATAGTGCAAGTTGAAAGCAAAACAAAATAATTTATTAATTTTTATTTCCGAATCGCCAATTAACAAGGTACAGCCGTTTGGCGGCGCGGGTGAAGGCTGTGTAGAGCCAGCGGTAAAAATCTTCACCCATCATGTTTTCAGTGACATATCCGATATCCAGAAAGACATTACTCCATTGGCCGCCCTGCGCTTTGTGACAGGTTACTGCATAGGCGTATTTTACCTGCACCGCGTTGAAGTATGGATCGTTTCTAATCATTTTGATACGTTCCGATTTTAAGCGTACATTGGAATATGCTTCATTAACAGCGGCAAAAAGCTTTTCGTTCGATTCATTCGACAACGCCGGCGATTCGCTGTGAAGTGCGTCCAGCATTATTTTGAGTTCCACCTCCATGTCGTAGTCGTCGAATCGCGCCAGGACATTGCAAAAACGAAAACCGTACATATGTTCCATTTTCCTGATGCGCAATATCCGGATGATCTCGCCGTTGGCGATGAAGTCGATCTCCATGTTTTCCTTCCCGCCCCAGTAGTAGTTGTTTTTTACAACCATCAACCGGTCGCCCGACGACAATTCATCTTCGCGATACAGGATCCGGTTGCGGATACCGGTATTATAAATGTTTGCATTTTTGTTTGACCGGCAGATGACAATGGTATCATCGACCCCGTCGCGGCTATACGACGATGCTATTTCCTCAATCAAATCGTTGCCGTCGATCTTTCGGATGTCGGTGAAATTTTCTATCCTGATCGTTGGATAAACGGCAATTTCCCCGCTATGAAGCGCATTGCGTATGCCGGTTGCATTGATCAGGATTCCAGAGGCTTCCTGCTGGCGTACCACCTGCGTGAGTTGCAGTTCCGTGACCTGCAAATTGTATTTTTTCAGGTATTCCGCGCTTAAGGCAGGGCTTTCCGTGAGCGAAACGGGCGGCAGCTGTGCGGAATCGCCCGACAGAATCAACCGGCAGTCGGCTCCCGAATATACATAACAGACAAGATCGTCCAGCAGTCGTCCGCTCCCGAAATTCGATGATTCCGATTTTTCGTTTGAAATCATGGAGGCTTCATCGACGATGAACAATGTATTGGTGTGCAGGTTAGGCGAGAGGGTGAAAAAGGATGATGCTGACGAAGCAGTGGAACTGCTTTTCTGACGGTAAATTTTCTTGTGAATCGTGGATGCACTGTGGCAGGCATATTCGGCGAACACTTTTGCCGCTCTACCGGTTGGCGCAAGCAAAATGACCTTCCGCTGCAGCGCGTCCATCATTTTTACCAAAGCGCCAAGCATGGTCGTTTTCCCCGTTCCGGCATATCCCTTAAACAGCATGACGCCATTACAGTCACGTGACGTAAGAAAATCCGATAAAGTGTGTATCGCCGTATATTGCTCTGAATTAGGCTCATATGGTAAATATGAAGTAATTTTTTGCCGATAGAAATCTTTTATCATAAAAAAAAATAAAATAATTTTGGCGATAAAGATAGTAAATATAAATTATCTTTTCTATATTTGCAGAATGAATTCCGAAAATTTAAACAAGATATAATTATTATGAAAATTGTACTAAGGATTTTAATGTTAGCGGCTATTGTAGTTCTTACTTACGTTTGTGTTCAGACGATCGTGTCATCAGACCAGTTTGACAAGGTAAGGAAAGTGCGCGAAGAGATGATCTCGGAGCGTTTGGTAAATATTCGGACTGCCCAGATCGGGTACAGGAATATGCATAACACTTATGCAGGTAATTTCGCTGAACTTCAGCGATTTTTGAATGAAGACAAAATTCCCTTCCTTGTCAAGGAAGGCGAGTTGACCGACGAACAGCTGAAAAAGGGAATGACAGACCAGGAGGCTGTGAAAAAAGGCATTATCCGGCGCGATACAACATGGGTACTGGCGAAAGATACTTTGCTGGGCCGCGATTTTGATGTCGCATCCATCGCAAAAGTGCCCGGATTCGAACAGCATAATTTTGCGCTGGATACGGCTACCCTGATTTCACCTTCCGGATATACCGTTCCGGTTTTTGAAGCAAATGTGCCCTATGACATTTATTTGGGAGACCTAAATAAGCAGTCACTGATTAACTTAAAGGATAAGACGAAGAAAATGAACCGTTTTGCCGGACTTCGCGTGGGTTCGGTGAAGGAAATCAATAATAATGCCGGTAACTGGGAGCAATTTTAAACGAATGTCATGATTCCGGACAAGCTGACGGCTGAACTTTCGGAGAAATATAAAGTATCCATCCGGCTTATGCCGGATGGACTTTCTTTTTGGGGGTATATCCCTTCCGAAAAGGATAGTCTTTTTATGGAGACTTTCCCTTTCAATCAGGATTTGTTAATGCCTGATGCATTGAAAAGTATTATCTTCAGTTATCCCTGTTTTTCTTTCAGCTACCAGTCGTTCCATGTGGTTTGTGCCGGCGGGAAATATACGGTTGTACCGGATCATGTTTTTATCAAAAAGGAAAAAGACCGCTTATTTGACTTTTGTTTTCCGAAAGACCCGTCATTGAAAACCCTTGTCCAGCCTGTCGGCGTGCTGAACGCCTCCATCCTGTTCGGCGTTGATAATGAAATATTTTCATTCCTGTTGCGTTCGCTGTCGAATCCGCTGTTTATCCACTCCATTTCACCACTTTTGATAACCTGGCAAAAAAAGAGCCTTCATGTTTTTCCCAAACTGATGCATGTGGAAATTCATCCGAATCATATGGACGTGCTGTGCGTGGAACAGGGCAGTCTGCTGTTTGTTAATTCGTATGGTTACAGTAACAGCAATGATATCATATATTATTTAATGTATATATGCAAGCAAACAAATTTTAATCAGTTAGATGACTGTATTACGGTAAGCGGTGACCGGGATTTGTGCCGTACGGTTTTAGCGGTTATCAGTAAATATGTGAAGAAAACAAGCTATTTGCAGCAGACGTCAAACGAGTATCCGGTTGCTTCCGGAAACGAACTGAATTTGGATATGATCTCCTTAATGGAATGCGGATTATAAGCGGACAATACGGTCGCCGTCGCTTCCATTTGCCTGCGTCGCTCAAAGCGCGTCCCACGACCGACTTAGCAAAAGAAAGCCTGTTTAATGTGCTTGTTCACCTGATTGATCTGGATGGAAAGGAGGCGCTTGACCTGTTCGCCGGAACCGGCAGTATTTCATTCGAATTGCTGTCGCGCGGATGCCGGCGGGTGACGGCTGTCGAAAAGGACAGGGCGCTCAACGCCTTTATCGAGAAAGTAGCCGGCGAGTTGCGAACAAATGCCCTGCATTTAGTCAAAGGAGATGTTTTTCGCTTTCTAAATACCGCTCCTGCCGGCTCCTATGATTTTATTTTTGCAGATCCTCCCTATGCGTTACCGAACCTGTCCGATATACCCCGTCTGATTTTCGCGAAAAATATCCTGCGCGAAAACGGCATCCTTGTCATCGAACATCCCAAAACACACGATTTTTCGACGCATCCATGCTTCAGTCAGCATCGCAGTTATGGAGCGGTGAACTTCAGCTTCTTTAAATTATTGTAGGGGCAACGCCTTACAATAATGGCGCAAACAGCCGCATGAACGATTCCGCAAGCTTGGAAGTTATCGGGCGCTTACGCCAGGCAGGATACGAAATCTGCTCACAATCCGTCATGTCCTGCATAAACATTGCTTTCATTTTTTGCGCAAACTCTTTTTGATAGACGAAGGCGTTTATTTCATAATTATGTTCAAAACTGCGAAAATCGAAATTCGACGAACCGAAACAACTGACCTGGTCGTCTATCAGCAATAACTTGGAGTGCAGGAATCCCCTGTGGTAAAAATATACCCTGACGCCCGATCGTAACATTTTATCCACATAGGAATAACTGGCCTTCTGGGCTGATTTTGTGTCCGAATATTTCGGGATCATCAGGCGAACGTCAATACCTCCGAGCGCCGCCATCTGTAGCGCCTGATTGAGCGCTTCCGTCGGAAGAAAATAAGGCGTCTGTATGTATATGTATTTTTTTGCATTCGATATGCAGAAGATGTATGCCTGTATCAGCGTATGCCATTGTCCCGTCGGGCCGGTCATGACCACTTGCATCTTGGCATCTGTATACTTTTGTAAATCAGGATAATATTCCACTCCCTTAACCAGTTCGTTACTGACGGCATACCAGTCGAGAATAAATGACGACTGCAGACCGTAAACGCCGGGACCGGTAATCCTGAAATGAGTATCGCGCCAGGGACCTATTTTACTGCCTGTGACATACCGGTCGGCAATGTTCATGCCGCCCATATAGCCAATCCGGCCGTCGATGATGACAACCTTCCGGTGGTTGCGGTAATTGACTTTGCTGGTAAGGATCGGGAATACAACCCTTAGAATGGAATATACCTCGATTCCCTTTTCTTTCATATCCCTGTAAAAACGTTTTTTCGCACTCCAATTCCCTACATCGTCGTACAATATCCTTATTTTGACGCCCTCCTGCGCTTTTTTTATCAACGCCGACTTTACCTTGTTGCCGATTTTGTCGTCTTCAAAAATGTAATACTGCAGATGGATGTGGAGGCGCGCCCCGTCAATATCGGCCAGCAGTGACTCGAATTTATCCTTTCCTTCCGTGAAGATCGCCAACTGGCTTCCGGTGAATATGGCCGAATAATTGCTGTTGTGCAATATCCTGGCTAACGGGTGATAGGCAGCGGGGATGGCGCTTACATCCTGCGGCTGGTATTCGGCACGAATCTGTTTTTTAAACCGTTTGTACATCCGGCGGGATACAATGCGTAACCGGCGATTGTTGCGACCGAAAAAATAATAAACGATCAGTCCGAGGCCCGGAATAAAAATCAGGACGATCACCCAGGGGATTGTTTTCAACGGATTGCGGTTTTCCAGCAATACAATAAGAACCAACCCTATGATCGTAATGCTATACAAAACGATAAAGGTTGTTGTCACAAATGTCGGGAATCTTATGTATGCGAACACTTTTTTTAATTATGAATTATGAATTACGTTGACTGGATTGCAAATCCAGTCAATGGAAATTCAGTCAACAATTGTCATGGCAATTAACGAAGAAGCAATCCAGATTCGTAATTCGTAATTTGTAATTACTTTCCGGATTGCTTCGTCTTTTCGTTCCTCGCAATAACGTTTTGAGAAGTCCCCTTAAATTGTTTTGTCGCTGTTGCTTATTTTAAGATTCTGAATTTTCCGATGAGCGGAAGTTCCTTCATCTCGCCTTTTGCCGCGTTAATGATTCCAAGAATCACAAAAACAAAGCAGCCTATCCCGACAATCATGTAAAGTACACTGGCTAATGCGGCAAGCCTCCATGAAATGACAGCAAGGATCGCAGCTAAAATGGCTATGGCAATATATAATACTATATATGCAATAAACAGAACAAGCCCCTGATTGGCATGAAAACGGGCAAAACGCGATTCTTTTGCGGCAAAGATGGGTACTAACACCAAAATTCCTAAATAAGCGAGGATTCCCATAACTTTATTGTCCTGGGCATCTTTTGGGTCTACAGTTAAATTCTCCATAATGTATTCATTTTAATAAGTTAGTAAATATTGATAAAAAAAATCTTTTCTTTTCAACGGTCAAAATTGTTAGCAAAAATAGATATTATTTTATTAATAACAAAAAAAATCATTTTTTTTTCAAAAATAAAAAAAGTTTTTTACATTTGTGCCTGAACAAACCAATAGCTATGTTAAATAAAAGTTTAGTTTCTATCGACCAATGTACAAAGGATGACATTTTACGTGTTATCGGAAATGCACAAAATTTTGAAGAAAATCCGAACCGGAAGATTTTGGAAGGGAAGGTTGTCGCCACGTTGTTTTTTGAACCGTCAACCCGGACACGGTTGAGTTTTGAAACGGCAGTCAACAGACTTGGCGGTAGTGTCGTCGGGTTTCAGGATGCCTCAACGACAAGTTCTTCCAAAGGCGAGACCCTGAAAGATACCATACTGATGGTCGCCAATTATGCAGACGTCATTGTGATGCGGCATCACTTGGAAGGCGCTGCACGGTATGCCTCCGAATTGACGGATGTCCCGATTATCAATGCCGGCGATGGCGCCAACCAGCATCCTTCGCAGACTTTGCTGGACCTGTATTCCATCCAAAAGACGCAGGGGAAACTGGATAACCTGACCATCACAATGGTAGGCGACCTGAAATACGGCCGTACCGTTCATTCACTCATCGTCGGCATGTCGCATTTTAATCCGACGTTTCATTTTATCGCTCCCGATGAACTGAAAATGCCGGAAGAACAGCGTAATTTTTGCTCATCTCATCAGATTGAGTACTATGAGCATACTGTGTTTTCAGAGCAGATAATCAATCAGACAGATATCCTGTATATGACCCGCGTGCAACGGGAGCGCTTTACTGATCTGGTTGAATATGAACGTGTTAAAAATGTGTATATTCTACACAACAAAATGCTTGAAAACTCGCGTCCGAACCTTCGCGTGCTTCATCCGCTGCCCCGCGTCAACGAGATTGCTTACGACGTTGATGACAATCCGAAAGCCTATTTCATCCAGCAGGCGCACAACGGACTGTTCACCCGCGAAGCGATCCTCTGCGATGTACTGGGAATTGAAGTTAATTACTAATTACGAATAATAATTATGGCAAAGAAAAAAGAACTGCAGGTCGCCGCGCTGGAAAATGGTACATCCATTGATCACATTCCGCCGGAACAGTTATTTAAGGTAGCCCATCTGATCGGGTTAAGCAGGATGGCAAACCGCATCACTTTCGGGAATAACCTGGAAAGTAAAAAGATGGGGCGGAAAGGTATGATAAAGATTGCAGACAAATTTTTTGAAGAGGATGAGATCAACAGAATTGCTTTAGTCGCTCCACATGTGATCCTGAATATCATCCGGGACTATGAAGTCGTCGAGAAAAAAAATATTACGCTTCCGGATGAACTGATCGGGATTGTCAAATGTAATAATCCGAAATGTATCACCAATAATGAGCCGATGACAACGTATTTTTATGTGACGGACAAGGAAAAAGGGATTATCAAATGTCGCTATTGTGAACGTAAAATTAATAAGGAAGATATTGTTATCAAATGAAACTATATATATAATGTACGTATGAAAAGAGATTGGAAGCCGGGTACGATGATTTACCCGCTGCCGGCTGTGATGATCAGCTGCGGCAGTGAACTGTTTGAGTATAATCTGTTAACCGTCAGTTGGGTGGGAACGATCTGTTCAAATCCTCCAATGTGCTATATCTCCGTTCGTCCCGAACGTCATTCCTATCAGATACTGAGAAAAAACATGGAATATGTGATCAACCTGACCACGCGCGACATGGCTTTTGCAACCGACTGGTGTGGCGTGGCATCGGGAAAAGACCATAACAAGTTTGAAGAAATGAAGCTGACGCCGGGCCGGTCGTCCATCGTACGCGCACCGCTCGTCGAAGAATCGCCATTATGTATCGAATGTCGCGTAAAAGAGATATTGGCGCTTGGATCGCATGACATGTTTATTTCGGATGTCGTCAATGTACGCGCCGATGAAAAATTTATCAATCCGGAAACAGGCGCCTTCGACATGGGGAAAGCCGATTTGCTTGTCTATGTACATGGCAATTACTATGGCTTAGCCGATCTGATCGGTCATTTCGGATGGTCTGTGAAAAAGAAATAGTCAGTTTATGTTCGACCTCAGGAGACCTTTATTGTGGCGCCAGTTAACGGTCATTATCCAATCAGGGAAAATGTGACAGTTTGCGGACTGTATGAAGTAATAAACTATTTAAGCGGAATCAGGTAGGTGATTTTGGTGGCGATGATCTGTCCGGAGGCTTTCATAAAATAGTCTTCACGACGGGTATTATAGATGTCGCCAAGCGAATATAAATACCGTCCATCCAATATGAAACAGCCGATGCCGGTTCGTATTTCGATACCGACACCGCCGCTGATACCCCATTCAAACTTTTTCTCGACCGGCATTGTGTGTTGCATGAATTCTTTGCCGGGATTAGCGCCGTCGAGGTTCTCTTTGGTCGATTCGCCAAGCATATAGCCGATTTGCGGCCCCGCCAGAAAAAATCCCTTTACATTTTCGCCTGCAAGATTAAATTGAACGCGTGTATGAAAGGGGAGCTGGATGTAATTAATGAGGCGGCTGTAATGATATTCGTTGATGGGTTTTCCTTCCTCGTCCTCATATTTCTCTTTCCAACCCTGTTGTGCGTAGTTCAATTCGAGTTGTAATCCCATATTTTGACCCATGTTCATACGCCCTGTGAGGCCGAAAGTAACGCCCGGCCGCATGGTTTGCAGGACGCGGGGCGTGAAAGATACGGACGAAAAAGTAGTCCCGCCCGATACACCATATGCAAATTCATAAGGTGTCGTTATAACTATTTGAGCCTTTGTTGTAAAAACAGTTCCAAATAATAAAAGCAGGATGCAAAACCGTATTTTCATCTGAAATCGGTACGTAAAATTTTATATTCCCTGTTGAAATGGATAATATATAGATTTGTATTGATAAAACCGCCCTGATCATTGACGCGCTTGAAATTGAATCCGGTCTGAAGACTTTTATAATTTAAACCCGAAAGACGTTCTTCAAAATCCGCGCCGAATTGTTTCAGTGCGCTGAAGAAGTACATACCGGTATCGTAGCCTAACATGGAATATTTATAGTCAGCCACACCCGGACTTTTACTATACCATTTTTTGTAATCATCATAAAACTGTTTCATGTTCGGATGGGACACATCGGCATAAAAATAACTGTAAATGTATGTGTCCAGCACATGGAAATCCTCCAGACATTCCTCCAAATAGGTCTGCCACAAAGGATATCCATATAACGAAAGGTTATATTCCGGATTCAGTTCCACTAGCTTACGCAATACGGGTTTCATCTTAAGCAAGGCGGCTAATGACTGCGAAACAGGCATGATCATATTCGGTTTACTGGCAGAAAGTTTTGACAGGATGTCGTCTTCAAACTTTTCCGCATCGTAATTGACTTCCTTGTATGAGATGTTGCGGTCACTCAATTCCTTTTTGAATTCTTTTATAAAATCGGCATTATTGTTTAATGTGTCTTTTGTGTCTATAAAGATGATATTGTACGTCCCGAAAAGATTGGCGCCGGCATAAGCCGCTGTTACATGCAGGTAGTCGCGGGGCGTGTTCGCCTGAAACAGGAAAGGATTGTCGTATACCTCCCTGTCGATTCTGGAAAAGGGATTGATATATTTTATCTTGTGCTGTAGTGCAAAATCTGAAATTAGCCTGATTTGTTCAGGTGATTTCCCTCCGATGATCAAATTGGCTTTTTTTAGTTCCTCATTTTTTTCCCGTAACAACTGCTTCGTTTTTGTATCGCTCAGTTCACCGATTTCATAGGTAAATATTTCCGCAACAAAACCTTGCTTGCTACGCATCGTTTCAGCCGCTAAAAGTATTCCTTCATAAAACTCCGTTATTTCCGCCGACTGGGAACTGGCAGCATCAACGGGTAGCAACAGCGCTATTTTCGGCGCGCTGGCAAGTCTTAACAAATTGGCGGCGCTGGTCGTGGCAGTTACCGGTTTCGTCACATTCGGCAGTTCACTCTCGCTGATTCTTAATGGAATACGAATGGTCATGCCGGCGCGTAATCCTCCAGCCATTTCAGGATTCAGGCTTAATAATTCACTTTCGGTAGTTTTGAACCTCCTGCATATATTATATACAGTCTCTCCGGTCGGAACGGTATAATACACTTCAATCACTCCGCTATTATTTACTATTTCCGAAACCGGCTGCTGCCTGACGGCTTTTGGAATGCGTATTCGTTTGCCGATGGTAAAAGTGGCGTTCGACAAGCCGGGATTCGCCTGTAGGATTTGATCTTCGGTTACGTTGTATTGCCGGGATAAGCGGAATATGTTTTCACCTTCCATGATGGTATGAATCGTATAATTGTCATCACTTTTCACATTCAAAATACTTTTTTCCTCGAATTTTCTCTGGGGAATTTTCAACTGCTGGCCGGTTTTGATTACATCTTCGCTGCCCGGGTTTAACCTGTGAATATCAAGAACCATCACATCATACAGTTTCGCAATCGAAAAAACTGTTTGACCGGATTCTACCGTATGATAAAATATATCCATGTCCTGTACGTTACTATTTGCAGGACGGTTATTCTGTGCGCAAATGTTGATCGCTGTTAGAAAACATACTAATAATAATGCCAATTGAGTAATTTTCTTCATGATTATACATGTTTATAGTTGGCGCAAAAATACAATAATTATTTGAAAATTGAAAATTGAAAATTGAAAATCATTTTTGCACCCGGGGAAGTTGTGATTATTGGATACAATTTGTAACTTTGGAGCCCGTTTTTTGATATGAACAGAATGAAAAATAAGAGATTCAGGTGGCTCGTAGCCCTGATGTTGGCCGGTTGCCCTGCTTTCGCGCAGAATTATAATGTTACCTCAGGCGGCGCACATACTCCGCTACTCGCCGAGCATAATACCGCCGGCAGGATACAGGTGTATCTTGTCTACGGGATGAACGGCGTGCAGCTTCATTATACCTCGTCGTCAACGTCGCATCAGTGGTATCGCTACCGGTCGGGAGCGTTGGCCGATTCCGAACCGGTAGCTTCCACGCAGAATGGGACAACCTCTTTGGTCGCCAATCCGCAGGAGGGGTATGGATACTATGTGAAAGAGACGGAAAATATTGGCATGAACAATTTTGTGTGGATTATCGATTACAGTCGATATGAGTTTTTTATACGGGAGATGCATCTTTCTCTGGATGTAGATGAATGTATGGCCGTCAGCTTTAACGGGGATGCAGAACTGGCGGACATGCTCTATTTTACGCCTGCCGGCTCGCAGATGAAGCTGGATCGTGTGTTTGAATTGAATTTCGAAACGCTCCGCTGGAATGAATCACTGAAACGGTTTGAACCGCTGTCGTTCACGAAAACATTTAATACACACCCTTTTGCAACAACTTTTCCGCTTCATTCGGACGATCCGGCGTTTTTGGCCGATACGGATATTTCATTGAATGGCGACCTGTTTGCCCGTCATTTTGGCGTGGAGAAGACTTTCACCCTGTCTTATCAGGCAAAAGCCATTCAGGTGTATGCGGATACACTGATCTTATCGGTCGGGTCGGGCAATATCGGCGATTCGGACGACGAATTATGCGCGCCGGTTGAGATTCAGTTTAATGCGTATGCCAATCTGCCGGTGGCCTCACGGTTTGTATGGAAAATTTTTAATGTCGAAGACCCTGATAAAATGTTGATACAACATAATGGCGAGGAGTTACTGTATACATTTAACCGCGCAGGATCATTTATCGCCCGATTAGATGTAAGCGACCGTACAGGTATTTGTACGAACGAATACGATGACCATGAATTTCGGATTGACATCACAGAAACGGAAATGACCATACCGAATGCCTTTTCTCCGGGAACGACGCCGGGTATTAATGATATTTTTAAAGTCAGGTATAAATCAGTTATCCGGTTTCAGGGCTGGATTATCAATCGCTGGGGAACGGAGCTGTTTCACTGGTCTGACCCGTCGCAGGGGTGGGATGGGAAGTACAGAGGCGCCTATGTGCCTGCCGGTGCGTATTATTACCTGATAGAATATACCGGAACAGACGGTAAAAAACGTGTGAAAACAGGAGATGTCAATGTTTTTCGGGGGAAAAACATTGACGATGAAATTACTAATTTCTAATTACGAAATATGAAACGAATTACATCTTTTATTTTTCCGGCAACAGCTTGCGTGCTGTGCCTTACGGTTTATTTTTTTACCGGATCCCGCGATTCGGTGAGTGTACAGGAAGAAACGCCTGTGGTGGTTTCGTTCACCGCTTCACCTGTTCCGCCCTCATCTATTCGTTTTTGCGGGAAAGAGATAGACCTTACACGCTATCAGATGCAGGAAGGGATGGACCGCGAACTGAGTAGTTTCACGTATTACCATTCGACCACGATGCTGTTGATTAAGCGGGCGAATCGAATTTTCCCGATCATCGAACCGGTACTGAAAGCAAATGGTATCCCGGATGATTTCAAATACTTAGCGGTCATCGAGAGTAGCCTTGACCCCAAAGCTACCTCACCCGCCCGTGCGGCAGGCATATGGCAACTGATGGAAGGCACCGCTAAAAACTATGGATTAAAAGTGACCGCTACAGCAGATGAGCGGCGCCACATAGCCAAATCAACGGAGGCAGCGTGTAAATATCTGCGAGAGGCTTATGAAAAATATGGCGACTGGGTGACCGTTGCACTGTCGTATAATGCAGGTATGGGACGTATTTCGGAACAGTTGGAGAAACAGCAGGAGTCGTCGGCGCTCAATCTTTACTTGGTGGAAGAAACGCTCCGTTATCCGTACCGGATATTTGCCGCAAAACTGATTTTTGAAAATCCGTATAAATATGGCTTTGTGCTGCGTGCAGAAAATTTATATACGCCAGTTGATTGCGTCGAAGTGTCAGTCAGTCAGGATATTGCCGATCTGGCTTCGTTTGCGAAGGAAAAAGGTGTTACCTATTACGACCTGAAATATTTTAACCCCTGGCTGAAAGACACAAAATTGATTACGGGAGGCGCGAAATACACGATTCTTATTCCGAATAAAAATAAGCTTTATCATAGTTCTTCAAATTCGTATGTGCACGACAAAAGATGGGTGGTTCGGTAATGGAAGCAGGAAATATTGAAATATTAGGTGCACGCGTCCATAATCTGAAAAATATCGACATCACCATCCCGCGAAACAGGTTCACCGTGATTACGGGAATGAGTGGTAGCGGCAAGTCCTCACTCGCTTTCGATACGATATTTGCCGAAGGACAACGACGATATATTGAGACATTTTCGGCTTATGCACGGAATTTTCTCGGCAACTTTGAGCGTCCTGATGTTGATAAGATCAGCGGCCTCAGCCCGGTTATTTCCATCGAACAGAAGACAACCAACCGCAATCCGCGTTCGACCGTCGGCACCACAACCGAAGTGTACGATTTTATGCGCCTTCTCTTTGCGCGTACGGGCGTACCTTATTCTTATATGAGCGGAGAAAAGATGGTTAAATATACGGAAGAACAGATTCTGCAACTCATCCTGAAAGATTACCGGGACCGCAAAACATATGTCCTTGCGCCCGTTGTGCGAAACCGGAAAGGACATTACCGCGAACTGTTTGAACAGTTACGCAAAAAAGGATACCTCAATGTGCGGGTTGACGGCGAACTGCAGGAGATACGGAACGGGATGCGGTTAGACCGGTACCAGATGCACAATGTGGAAGTGGTGATCGATAAAATGGTCGTTACGGCTTCCGACGAACAGCGGCTGAAAAGCAGTTTGCGCATCGCCATGAAACAGGGGGATGGTCTTATCGTACTGCTGGATGCCGATACCGGCGTGATACGATATTTCAGCCGCCGTTTTATGTGTCCGGTAACAGGCCTTTCCTACAGTGAACCGGCTCCACACCATTTTTCATTTAATTCGCCACAGGGCGCCTGTCCGCGTTGCAAGGGGATCGGAACGGTGAACAACCTTGATATGGATAAGATTGTTCCCGACCCGTCGCTGAGCATCTTTTCAGGAGGTATCAGCGCACTTGGCAAGTATCGGAATTCATTGATTTTTATGCAGATCGAAGCGCTTTGCAAGAAGTATGGGGCAACAATCAGGACACCTATCAGGGATTTGCCTGAAGATGTAATGGACGAAATCATGAACGGTACGGACGAACGAATACAACTTACGAATGAAACGCTTGGTAATTCCAGTTACTTTATGTCGTATGAGGGAGTTGTCAAATATATCCGGATGCAACAGGAAGAGGATGCATCAGCTACGGCACAGAAATGGGCGGAGCAGTTTATCAGCGCTGAAACATGTCCGGAATGTAAGGGACAGCGCCTGAACAGGGAAGCGCTGCATTACCGGATCGGCGGGAAAAATATTGCCGAACTGTCGAAAATGGATATCTCCGAACTGTACGAATGGATGATGTCGGTCGGGGCACAAATGACACCGCAGCAAAAAACGATTGCGGCAGAGGTGTTGAAAGAAATTCGCGTGCGCCTGAAATTTTTGCTGGAGGTTGGACTTGATTACCTGTCACTGAACCGCGCCTCAGCCTCCCTGTCGGGTGGCGAAAGCCAGCGGATTCGTTTAGCCACACAAATCGGTAGCCAGTTAGTCAATGTGCTATACATTTTAGATGAACCGAGTATCGGCCTTCATCAACGCGATAATGCGCGTCTGATCAGGTCGCTGAAAGAGTTGCGCGACGCCGGAAATTCAATTGTTGTGGTCGAACATGATATGGAAACCATGCTGAACGCCGATTATGTGATTGATCTGGGACCAAAAGCCGGACGGCTCGGCGGCGAAGTGGTGTTTGCAGGAACACCAAAGGAAATGATAAAAGCCGATACGCTTACTTCGGCCTATCTGAACGGACATAAGTCAATCGAAATACCCCAGTCGCGACGAAAAGGGAACGGATTATTCCTGAAACTGAAGGGAGCCAGTGGAAACAACCTGAAAAATGTTGATGCGACATTTCCGCTGGGGACGCTGATCTGTATTACAGGCGTTTCCGGCAGCGGAAAGTCAACGCTGATCTGCTATACGCTGCAACCCGCATTAAGTCAACACTTTTATCGCTCTTTAGAAGCGCCCTTACCCTTTCAGTCGATAGATGGAATAGAACATGTTGATAAAATAGTCAATGTCGACCAGTCGCCGATCGGCAGGACGCCGCGCAGCAACCCGGCTACTTACACAGGTGTGTTTTCAGATATCAGGAGTTTGTTTGTCGGATTGCCCGAATCGAAAATTCGCGGATACAAACCCGGTCGTTTTTCGTTCAATGTGGCGAGCGGACGGTGCGAGACATGTAAAGGTAACGGTTATAAGACAATTGAAATGAATTTTCTGCCGGAAGTGTATGTTCCCTGCGAAGATTGTCATGGTAAGCGGTACAACCGCGAAACGCTCGAAGTACGCTATCGCGGCAAATCCATTGCCGATGTGCTGGATATGACAATCAATATGGCCGTCGAATTTTTTGAGAACGTCCCTTCGATATTAAAAAAAATAAAAGTATTGCAGGATGTCGGGTTGGGTTATATCAAACTCGGTCAACCCTCGACCACCCTGTCGGGCGGTGAGAGCCAGCGCGTCAAATTAGCGACCGAACTGTCGAAACGCGACACGGGAAAAACCTTGTATGTGCTCGACGAACCGACTACCGGACTGCATTTTGAAGATATCCGCGTGCTGCTCGGCGTATTGAATAAGCTGGTCGATAAGGGCAATACGATTATCATCATCGAACATAACATGGATATTATCAAATCGTCCGATTATGTCATCGATATGGGACCCGAAGGCGGACGTAATGGAGGAATGTTGGTCTTTGCCGGAACACCCGAAGAATTTATCACTGTCAAAACCAAAAGCTATACGGCGCCGTTCCTTTGCGCTGCGCTTAATTGCTAATTACAAATTACTAATTACAAATATGAAGAATCCGATTCAAATGATCAAACAGTGTGTGGCCAATGAAGAGCCATACTTCCTGCTTCGCGGCAAGGATATTTGCGCCCTTTCCGCCATTGAACAGTATTATGAAGCTGTTAAGGGTGTTGTGAAAGACCCTTATTTCATCGAAGAAATAGAGGAAATCATGAAAGATTTTCGCGCGTTCCGCGATGAACAGCAGACGCATGTGCCGGATTGAAAATTAATTACTAATTACTAATTACGGGTATGTGTGATTCATATAAAACGGTTAAGGCGTTGGCAGAAGGGTATTATTCGGAAAAGCGAAGTCGTTTTTTATCCTTTGCATTACCTGTACGGACGGTAGAGGATGTAAAGGCGCATGTACAATCATACAGGAAGAAGTATTATGACGCACATCATGTGTGCTGGGCATATATGCTGGGCGCTGAAATGACGACTTTTCGCGCCAATGATGACGGCGAACCGTCGTCGACTGCCGGAAAACCGATTCTCGGACAGATTAACTCCCATGAATTGACAGATATCCTGGTGATTGTCGTCCGCTATTTTGGCGGTATCGAACTGGGTACAGGCGGACTGATTGTCGCTTACCGGAAAGCCGCCGCCGAAGCCATTGCCGCCGCAGAAATAGAAGAACGAACCGTTGACGAGGAGATTACCGTTGTTTTTGAATATCCCAGCCTGAACACTGTCATGCGTATCATAAAAGAGGAACAGGCCGAAATCGTATCGAAAAAAATTGAAATGACCTGCGAAATAACCCTTCGCATACAAAAAAAATTTTCCGAACGACTAAAAAACAGACTGCAGCCCATTCAGATTTTTCGTTGATCCGTTGATTAGATTTATCATCCGTATGAGGAAAAACACAAATATAATCGTGAATTGTTTATTTATCTTTTTTTTCATGTTCCTGCCAAGTTCATGTGATAATAAAAAGGATGTACACCTGCATAATGTTATACCGGTTGCGAGTACTGTAGGAAATTACAATATACTAAAAATTAGTGATTTTGCATCTGAGATCAAGTACATCCCTTTAGAAACAAACGACTCTGTTCTGATCTCACCAGTAATCCTTCAAGTCATTTGTGAAAATGAAAAAATACTCATTTTAGATGTAACATCAGCAAATAAAAACAATTGCTATTTATTTGATAGCAATGGGAAATTTTGCTGTAGAATAGGACAATACGGACAAGGACCGAATGATTATCTTCAAATAAATAATGTTTCGATGCATGACAATTTCATTTTTTTAATGGCTTGGCATAAAATATTAATATATGATACCAATGGACACTTAATTGAAAATATCAATTTGCATTCAAATGAAATTCCCGATGAATATAGAGTATCTAATATACGCAGTATAATCCCGTTGAAAAAGGATGCTTATGTCGTGAATGTAGTTACAAGTCAAGGAGATTATCCAACCGCTTTTCTGTTTAAAACGAATCTTTCTTCGGTTGAAACAATAAAAGAATATCCAAGTTCTATAAAATTAGACAGAATGGGAGGAGGATTCAATTCTATTGAATTAGGAAGTATGTATCGTTTTAAGGATCATGTGAGGATATATAAACCTGTAAACGATACAATTTTCTCAATTAGTCAAAATACAG
>Ga0082212_10003902_pt1 | contig 20947 bp, 17 predicted proteins | sample TergutNt197P3_FD_71548 | JGI IMG/M metagenome (GOLD analysis project Ga0082212, IMG submission 71548) | Neocapritermes taracua P3 segment gut microbial communities from Petit-Saut dam, French Guiana - Nt197 P3 | ecosystem: Host-associated > Arthropoda: Insects > Digestive system > Gut ... | reverse complement strand
TTTATTCCATTCGTTTACATTCGCGTTATTCGTTGATGAAAATTCTTGAAATTAAGGAGCAGGTGTTATGAGAAGAATATCAACGGACATGCCCAATACCGATTCCCAGTTTTACCTGAGGCGTCATGAGGAAAGAATTGCGAAGCTGCAGTCCCAAATTTCATCCGGGAACAAGATACACGAACTGCGCGACGATCCCCTGGCGGCTTCCCACACGGTGCGCTATGAATCCTACCTTGCGCGGCTTGAGCGTTTTGAAAAAAACACCCTGTACGCGAAAGATCACTACAATGTCGTACACGTCTACCTGAATGAGGCAATCAATGTGATGCAGCGGGTGCGGGAACTCGCCGTGCAGGGAGCCAACGGTACCTACACTGCCGAGGATGAAAAACTCATTGGCGTGGAAGTTAACGAACTGCTCAAAGAGCTGGTCGCCCTTTCCAATGCCGTGGGGCCGGACGGTAAACAGATTTTCGCCGGGGACAAGGCGTTTACCGAACCGTTCCGCATCGTGGAAGGCACCGTACCCGGCGGCGGCGAAAGCATGGTAACCAGAGTGGAGTACCGGGGCGCAGGCCCATCGCGCAGAACCGAGATAAGCGACCGCACCTATACCGACCTTGACATCGGCGGCGGCGAGGCATTCTGGGCTGAAAAAATGCAGATATTCTCCACCGTGGATGCCTCGAATTACCGCGTAAATACCACCGGATCGTTTTTTATCGACGGCGAGGAGATTCGGGTAAACCCCGGCGACACGCTGCCGGCGATTGTGGCGAAGATTAACGATTCGCCGGCACCGGTAAAGGCGTACATCGATCCCCAAACGAGGGGGCTTGCGCTGGAAGGGACCAGCCCCCATCTTATCCGCGCCGAGGACGGTATTGAGGGCGCCACGGTTTTGAGGGACCTGGGAATAATCCGGGGCAATATGGAAAATAACGCCCCCAACTGGGACACCACCCGCTCGCGGGTTTCCGGCGGCTCGATATTCGACATGCTCATCCGGCTGCGGGACGCCATGTTCCGGGGGGATCATGATTTTATCGGCAGCCAGGGGATCGCCGGCATGGACCTTGCCATCGGCAACCTTTCGACGCGAATTGCCGTCGTCGGCAGCCGCCAGGAGCGGTCGGAGACTGTGTGGCAGCGGCTAAACCGCGAAATTCCGGATATGGCTGCGCAGATTGCCCGTGAATCCGCCGTCAACATCGCCGATGCCGCCACCGACCTTAAGATGATGGATTTCGCCCACCGGGCAAGCCTCCAGACCGCCGCGCGCATACTGCCTCCAACGCTTTTGGATTTCTTGCGATAGGGAGCGGAATGTGAAAGTTGCGACCAAGGCCTACGGCCTTATTGATGTTGACGAGCGGCAGAAGATTATTTTTCCCCATGGCCTCCTTGGTTTTGAGACATTGAAGGATTATCTGCTCCTTGACGCCGAACGCCAGCCCTTTTACTGGCTGCAGTCGATGGACGAGGAGCAGGTGGCCTTTATTCTGGTCAACCCATTTTTGTTCAGGCCGGACTACGAAGTTAATATCAGCAATGAGGAGCTTGCCGAGATACATCTTCATTCGCCGGAAAAGGCCCTTATTTTTTCGATAGTAACCATCCCCTCCGACGAAGGCCCCATGACAGCTAACCTTCAGGGGCCGCTGGTCATCAACCGCGACAACAGAACCGGCAAACAGGCAGTGTTGTCCGACACCCGCTGGAGAACCAAGCACGATATTATGGCGGAGCTTGCGGTGACGGGGAATGTGTAATGCTGATACTATCCCGAAAGGTCAATGAAAAAATAATGATCGGGGACGACATCTCCGTTTCGATTATTGAAATCCGCGGCGATCAGGTACGCATCGGCGTGGATGCCCCCAAGGCAGTAAAAGTCTTCCGCCAGGAAGTGTTTGACGCAATCAAGGCCGAAAACAGGGCCGCCGCCGAATCGAAAGTTGTGCTGCCGGTTGTGGACTTCGGCAAAATGCGGCAGGAAAAGGCAATCGACAAAATCGCCGGTAATTGATCAGCTGTCCCGTAGCTCTGCCAATAGCGCGCCGCTTTTTTGATCCCGCTCGTTTTTGATAACAGCGTTTACCAGCGCACCGGAACCTGCCTGCTCAATACGATTTCTCTCCCCGGTGAGCAAAACCAGTCCCTGATCCGAACAACAGTAACGCCCCCGGCGGCCATGCGGCAAAGAGAAAGCGTCGGACACCACTCGTAAAAATGCCTCTTTTGCGTCCTTTGCGTTCTCTGCGCCTCTGCGTGATGAATTTTCGAGTGAGTCATTTCCGGGAACGGCAAGCAGGAAACTTAAAACCGCACGCTCTTTGGGAAGCCCCGCCGCCTGCGAGAGACGGTGCAGGGCTGAGGGGGCGTCTTCCGTTTCAAAAGCAAAGTGGCACCAGCGGTTTTTACCGGTTTTTGATCCACCGCCGGGAATGGGGCAGCCGCCGTTGTGGGGGCAGGGCGAGAGCGGCTCGCGGCCGCGTTTCAAAAGTTCGCCGCGCAGCAGGCTGATACATTCTCCGCAGCGGGGCGTGCCCGGCTCCACGGTCAAAATGGCAGAGGTTCCTGAGGCATGGCTTTCAAGCAGACGGGCAAATTTTTGAACATTGCGCTGCATAGCGCCGCTTCTGGAAATGTCGCCGAACATTTCGTTGAACACATTTACCGCACAGACCAGCGCTGCCGGATTTGCTTTTGTTTTGGCCTTTGCCATCTCAAGATCGCTTTTGACCGTGTGTATTTTCCAGGGACAGTCTTCCCCGGCAAGCGCGGCAAAGAATTTTTTGCCCGCTTCCAGCGCAGGCCCGCTGCGGTCAATGCAGCGAAACTCAAGCGGCAGGGCTCGCAGATCGGGGCGGCATATCCACAGCGCGGCGGTAAAGGTTAAAGGTCCGCAGCCCAAATCCGTTATGCGGTCATTTGCCGCGAGAGGCAGGTTGAGGCCGGGCAAAAGGCGGCAGAGGCGGTACAGGTTCCAGGGCAGAAAAAAGCGCAGGTACGCGGAAAGCAGCTGGGGCCGCCCCATGTAGGAAAGGCCGCGTTCGCCCCTGCCCGATGTTAAAAGCCGCGAAAGTTCCGCCACACCCGCCGGCAGCGCGGAACGGAAACGGGCGGGCAGGGGAAAAGCTTTGTCGATGAGCGCGGGGATCCCCTCCAGCAGTTTGCGGGTTTCCGGCGGCAGCGGCGGGAACAAGGTGTCAGTCACCATAGGATACATAAAATATCAACGAATTACGCGAATGCAAACGAATGAGAAAAGATAAAGTAGGAATTTGGAAGCAGGAGTTAAGAGTTAGATTTTTATTCCTACTTCCTCCCTCCTCCTTCCTACTTTTTATTAGCGTCATTCGTTGATCCTACTTCTTGTTTTTATTTGTTGAAGACCGCAGTTCTATGCCGACGGGGATCATCGAAAAGCCGAGGTCTTTGCGGATCCTGTTACGAAGATACGAAATATACGCCTCACTGACTGCCTGGGGGCGGGAAACAAAAAAAATAAAATGAACCGGGTTGACGGAACGCTGTACGGCATACTTTACCTTAAAGCGGGTTTGCGGTCCGTAGGGGGGAGGGTTCTCCTCAAGCCATTTTTCAAGAGCCTGGTTGAGGCGGCTGGTTTCAACCTGGGTGTGCAGCTGGCGGTACATGGTAATGACCGTAGAGAGGAGCTTGTCCATACCGGTTCCGTCCTTCGCGCTGATCGGAACAATGGGGGCATATTCCATCTTGCCAAACAGAAAATGGATTCGATCCCTTGCCGCCTCGAAGGTGTTTTTTATTGTAGGCATGACGTCCCATTTGTTCAGCGCCATGATGATACCCCGCCCCTTGTCGTGGGCAAGGGCTGTGATCTTCTTGTCCTGATCGGAAAGCCCCTCCTGCGCGTCTATCAGCAAAATGACAATGTCCGCATCATTTATCGTTTTTATGGCGCGGTTCACCGAGTAGTATTCGATGTTTTCGGTTACTTTCGCCCTGCGGCGAATACCGGCGGTGTCAAGAATGATAAAATCAACATGCTCGTCTGTTTTACGGGTGTCCGGCTTCCAGCGGAAGCTCCCTTCAACCACATCGCGGGTAGTGCCGGGAATTTCGCTTACGATTGAATCGTCCGATGCGGTAAGCCGGTTTGACAGCGTTGATTTGCCGGTATTTGGTTTTCCCAACAGGGCGATGCGGATGGGCATGTGCTCCTCCTCAGTTTCCTGCACGTCAGAAAAATCAAGGCGGCTGATGATTTCCTCTATCAGTTCTCCGACGTTATCGCCATGTTCGGCGGAGATCATAAACACCTTATCAAAGCCGTATGACAGGAGGTTCCAGGAATCGGCTTCCCGTCTGCCCCCTTCACACTTGTTAACCGCAACGACGAGCCGTTCCTGAAAGGGGCGTAAAAGTTCGATAAATTCCTCGTCCTCGCTGCTTATCTCGCCCGCTTCCAAAAGCAGAACAATGAGGCTGGCCGTTTTGATCGTTTGCAGTGTTTTTGTCACTACCAAATCGTCAATGGCATTGCTGTTTTCTGCTTTTGCGCCCCGTGCCGGAAAGCGATCCAGCTTGAAGCCTCCGGTGTCAATCAGCCTGACAGGTTTGCCCGCGATAAATCCGTCTGTCTGCACGGGGTCACGGGTAACGCCCGGCGTGGGATCGGTAATGGCGCGGCGTTTGTGCAGCAGACGGTTATACAGCGTAGATTTTCCCGTATTGGGACGTCCCGCCAGAACAACTGAGGGAAGATTGCGGTATTTTTTTGACGAATCAAATTCCATGCTGGGAGGGGGCATACTCCGCCATCCATGCATTTACGACGGCGCGGATTTCTTCGATAGACCTTGAGCGCAGGGCTTCGACGGCCAGCCTTTTGCAGGATTTAAGCGATGTCCCCCGGATTATTTGCTTGATCGGCAGAAAGGAAGAAGCCGCCATGCTGAATTCATCAAGCCCAAGGCCGACAAGAATCCCCGCTGCAAGCGGATCTCCGGCGAGTTCTCCGCACATTGCCGCCTTTATCCCCCTGTCGTGGGCGGAATCAATGATTCGCTTGAGAAAACGCAGCACCGCCGGGTGATGTGATTCGTTCAGATAATTTACCTTTTCATTTCCCCTGTCTACAGCCAGAGTGTACTGAATAAGATCATTTGTCCCTATTGACAGGAAATCGGATTTTTCCGCAAGAATATCGGCGGTCATTGCCGCGGACGGGACTTCTATCATTACCCCGACATCGATTGCATCGCTGAAGGACTGCCTCTTTTTTTTGCATTCGGCGCGGGCTTCGTCGAGCAGAACGCGGGCCTGTTCCAGTTCTTCAATGCCGGAGATCATGGGGAACATGATTCGCACATTGCCGTGGACGCTTGCCCTTAGTATTGCCCGCAGCTGCACCTTAAAAAGTTCAGGGTTGGCAAGGGACAGGCGCATCGCCCTCCATCCCAACAGCGGATTTTTTTCGCTGTCGTGCTGCTCAATGGCCGTCTGGAGTTCGGGGACGACTTTGTCTCCGCCTACGTCCACGGTTCTGATGGTAACGGGCAGATTCCCCATCGTTTTCAAAACATGGCTGTAGGCATGGTACTGGGCTTCTTCTTCGGCGGCCATGCCGGGTGTGATAAAAAGAAATTCCGTGCGGTAAAGGCCTATGCCCTCCGCCCCGAATGAGAGTACTTTCTCCACCTCTTCCGGCAGGCCGATATTTGCCTTAATTGTAACGCGGTGGCCGTCGGTGGTTTCTGCGGGAAGATCGCGCAGGGCAACAAGCCTGTCACTCTGTTTTCGGTGAATTTTTTCTTCGTTCTTCTGCTTTGTAAGAGTACGTTTGTCGGGATTGATCACAACAATTCCCGACGTGCCGTTCAGAGTCAGCATTTCGCCGTCTCTGACTTCTCTTGAAAAATCGGAAAGCCCCAGCACGGCGGGTATATTGAATGCCCGCGCGAGAATCGCCGTATGGCAGGTGCTGCTTCCCTCGTCCAGGGCGATTCCCTTTACCCGTGACTTGTCCATGATTAGGGTGTCGGAAGGCATAAGGTTATGTGCCACCAAAATCACGTCCTCGTCCAGACCGGCAAGGGAGGAAGACCCGTCCGTACTGCCAAACAGACAATCGATAATCCGGTAGGACACATCGGCAATATCCACCGCCCGCTCGCGGAGAGCCGGATCCGGCGACTGCATCAGTTTCTGGCTGAGTTCGTGGGACATATCCCAAATAACCCAATCTGCATTATGAAGGCTTTTTTTCAGCCTGTCCTTTAACTGATCCTTGAAGTCATCATCATCCAGCATGAGAAGCTGAGCCTTGAAAATATCCGCCTGTTCCCTGCCCATCTGGCTTTTGGCGCGTTTATGAAGATCCCTCAGTTCCCCCGCCGCTTCCTTAAGCGCCTTTTGGAGCCGTTCCCATTCTGCGGGGATTTCAGCCTCCGTAATGCTGAAGTGAGGTATCGAAAGTCTTTCATTTTCCACATACACCAGGGCTTTGGCGGCCGCAATGCCCGATGATGCCGGAATACCGGTAAAAGTCTTCATTGTATTATTGAAAGAATAGTGAAAAATATGGAGAATGGCAACATGCGCAGTAAACGGCGGATATATATATTGGACACTACCCTGCGGGACGGAGAACAGGCGCCCGGCTGCTCCATGAATCTGGGCGAAAAGATCGAGGTCGCAAAGAAACTGGAAAAACTCGGCGTTGACATCATCGAGGCGGGTTTCCCTGCTGCCAGTCCCGGCGACCTTGAATCGGTGAAGGCCGTTGCCGCCGTTGTCAAAAACAGCGCCGTGGCGGCCTTGTGCCGCTGTGTTGAAAAGGATATTGACGCGGCAAAAGCGGCGCTTGCAAAGGCGGCAAGTCCACGGATCCATGTGTTCATCGCCACATCACCGGTTCACATGGAACATAAACTCAGGATGAGCAAAAAGCAGGTGCTTGAGCGGGCGGCGGCATCGGTACAATATGCGAAAAAATTCTGCGATGACGTGGAATTTTCGGCGGAGGATGCGTTCCGCAGTGATCCTGATTTTGTCTGTAAGGTCTTCGGCGCAGCGATAGAAGCCGGCGCGCTGACGGTCAATTTTCCCGACACAGTGGGTTACGCCATGCCCGCAGAATTTGGCCAGAGAATCCGCTACATCAGGGAGCATACTTCGCACATGGAAAAGGCGCGGCTTTCTGTCCATTGCCACAACGATCTGGGGCTTGCTGTTGCGAACAGCATTGCCGCCATTGCCTGCAGCGCGGATCAGGTTGAATGTACGATCAACGGCATAGGCGAGCGGGCGGGAAACGCATCGCTGGAAGAGCTGGTTATGGGCCTTCGGGTACGCCATGACTATTTTTCCGTTGAAACCAGAATCGACACAACGCAGATATATCCGGTAAGCCGCCTGGTATGTCAGGTAACGGGGCTGAAGCTCCAGCCGAACAAAGCCATTGTCGGCGACAATGCCTTTACCCATGAGGCGGGGATTCATCAGCACGGGGTCATGGCGAAACGGGAAACCTACGAGATAATGTCGCCCGATACCATCGGCATCCCGGGAAACCGCGCTTCTCCCAACCGGATTGTTCTGGGCAAACACTCGGGACGCCATGCCTTTGAGGAACGCATTAAGGAACTGGGATTTACCATCGGCGATGAAACCATTGATAATATTTTCGCCGAATTCAAAAACCTTGCCGACAAAAAGAAAACGGTCAGTGACCGCGACATTGAAGCGCTGGTAATGGACAGTACCGTGTCGGTTCCGGAAACATGGAAGCTGGAACATTGGGCGGTAAATACCGGCTCTGCCCTGGGTGCCTCCGGCATTATCCACCTTCGGCATAAGGATGGCAGGCACAAAAAACATATCTGTATGGGCGACGGCCCTGTCGACTCGATTTTCCGGGCGATTAACCATATTGTCGGAAGGGAGCCGGAACTGGAATTATACGAAATCGGCGCGATTACCGGCGGCTCATCTTCGCAGGGCGAAACCCTGGTAAGAATCGCCCTTGACGGACGGCGCTGGAACGGCCGCGGCCTTTCAACCGACGTGATAGAATCTTCGATAAAGGCGTACCTTTCGGCGATAAATGCGATGGAATGGCGAGAAAGTGAATGGCGCGAAAAAACAGGATCAACGAATGACACTAATGAACGCGAATAAAGCGATTGCTAATTCTTTCTTTTCATTCGTTTGTATTCGCGTAATTCGTTGATTCTTGTTAAATTTGAGAGGTGGATGAATGACTAACATAGAAATACTCGATACCACATTACGCGACGGGGCGCAGGGTGAGGGGATTGTGTTTTCCCTGAGGGATAAACTCGCCGTAACGGAAGCGCTGGACGAGCTGGGAGTGGCATGGATCGAAGCGGGAAATCCGGGAAGCAATCCAAAAGACCTGGAATTTTTCCGGCAGGCCGCTTCCCTCAAACTGCGCAGTGCACAGTTATGCGCCTTTGGCCCGACCCGGAAAAAGGGAGTGAAGGCGCCGGACGATGCACAGCTCCGCTCGCTGCTTGACGCAGGAACCGGCGCCGTAGTGATCTTCGGCAAAAGCTGGGATCTGCACGCGAAGGAAGTGCTGCGGGTCGAGCCACAGGAAAATACCGCCATGATTGCCGAGACTGTGGCCTTTTGCAAAGCCGAGGGAAGAAAGGTAATTTATGATGCGGAGCATTTTTTTGACGGCTGTGCTGCCGACCCTGTTTACGCACTTTCTACTTTACGGGCGGCAATGGAAGCCGGAGCCGACCGGATTGTGTTATGCGACACCAACGGCGGAGCTTTTCCCGAAGCTGTCGCCGCCGGGGTAAGGGCGGTTCTGCGCGAACTTGGGGATGCGGCGCTTGGGATACATGCGCACAACGACTGCGGGCTTGCCCTGGCGAATACGATAATAGCGCTGCAGGAGGGCTGTGTTCACGCACAGGGAACGCTGGTGGGATTTGGCGAGCGCTGCGGCAATACGGCGCTGGCGGCGCTGATCCCCGGCCTGGAACTCAAGATGGGTTTTCACTGCCTGCCCGAGGGGAACCTTGTCCGCATTGCCAATTTGACCCGCCGCGTTGCGGAGATTGCCAATGTTTTGATCAGCGATGATATGCCCTATGTGGGAGCGCACGCCTTTTCACACAAGGCGGGGATGCACGCCGATGGTATTTTGAAAAACAGGCGATCTTTTGAGCATATAGAACCGGAGGCGGTGGGTAACGAGCGGCATTTTTTAATGAGCGAGATCGGCGGAAGGTCGGCAGTTGCCGAGCGGGTAAAAAAAATCGAGCCGTCTGTCACAAAAGATCATCCGGTTATCACTGCGTTGGCTGAAAAACTGAAAGTGCTTGAAGCGGAAGGCTGGGCATTTGAAGGAGCCGGTGCAAGTTTTGAACTTCTGGTGAGGAAGGAACTGGGCAGGCATAAACCCCTGTTTCACATCGCAGCGTACCGCGTGATGAGCGAGCATCCCGCCGGCGAAGCCCTTGCCTGCTCGCACGCCTGGGTAAAGGTGCTGGTTGGCGAACAATACGAGATTGCCGCCGCCGAGGGAGACGGGCCGGTGAACGCGCTGGACGGAGCGCTCCGGCGGGCATTGACCCGATTTTACCCGGATTTGGCGAAGGTGCGGCTGGAGGATTATAAAGTCCGCGTGATCGACGGCAAGGAGGCAACCGCCGCGAAAGTACGGGTTTTAATTGAGACAACAGACGGTCAGCGAAGCTGGAACACTGTGGGGGTTTCTGCCGATATCATCGATGCCAGCCGTGCCGCGCTGGTAGATTCTATCGAGTACAAGCTGATCAACGACATGGAAATAATAACAGGATCAACGAATGGCGCGAATGCACGCGAATAAAGAATTATATACGGGAGCGCGGATACTTATTGAAGCGCTGATCGAGCAGGGGGTAGACACGATCTTCGGCTATCCGGGGGGAGCGGTGCTCCACATCTACGACGAACTGTACAGACAGCGGGATCGTATTCGCCACATCCTCGTAAGCCACGAGCAGCACGCCGCCCACGCGGCGGACGGCTATGCCCGTTCAAGCGGCAGGGTAGGGGTATGCCTTGCAACTTCCGGCCCCGGCGCGACAAACCTTGTTACCGGTATTGCCACTGCCTGCATCGACTCGGTTCCCGTTGTCGCCATCACCGGCAATGTAAGCGTTCCCCTGCTCGGCAAGGACAGTTTTCAGGAAGTGGACATTGCCGGGATCACCATGCCCATAGTCAAACATAACTGGATTGTCAAGGACGTTAATGATATAGCCGAAGTGGTTCGGGAGGCGTTTATTGTCGCCAAATCGGGCAGGCCGGGTCCGGTGTTAATCGACATTCCCAAGGACATTGGCGCCGCCCTGTGCGAATGGGAAAAATCCCCCGCAGGCAGCGAACCGGGTGAACGGGCGCGGCGCCTTGCCGCACGGGACAGCCGCGTTGCCTTCAGCGGCGCCGATATTGACGCCGCCGCCGCCCTGCTGAAAAGCGCCAAACGGCCGGTGTTGTATGCCGGCGGAGGGACGATTCTTTCCGGCGCAGATGCCGAGCTGCGAATACTTGCCGAAAAACTGAACGCACCGGTGGCCATGAGCCTTATGGGAATGGGGGCTTTTCCCCATAACCACCGGCTCTGCACCGGCCTTATCGGAATGCACGGAACCGCCGCTTCCAACAAGGCGGTACAGAAAGCAGACCTCTTGATCGCTGCAGGCGCGCGTTTTTCCGACCGTGTTACTTCGCAGGTTGAAAAATTTGCCCGCAGCGCAAAGATCCTCCACATCGACATCGATCCGGCGGAGATTAACAAAAACATACAGGCCGACGTCTGTATTACCGGCGACATCAAAACCGTGCTGTCCCGCCTGATACAAAAACTGCCCGCACAGATGATGACTGAATGGAATGAGGAAGTTGCCGAATGGAAAGCGGTAATGCCTAAAGATCACCACCGCAAGACCGCCCTGCATCCCCGTTTTGTAATACAGGAAACGGCAAAAGCCCTGGGGACAAAAACCATTGCCGTTACCGATGTAGGCCAGCACCAGATATGGACAGCGCAGTTTTTCCCTTTTAACCGCCCCCGCTCTTTTTTGACTTCCGCCGGCATGGGTACGATGGGTTACGGTCTGGGCGCGGCAATGGGGGCGAAGATCGCGAATCCCGCAAGCCCGGTCGTGCTGTTTACCGGCGACGGCTGTTTCAGAATGAACTGCGCCGAAATGGCAACGCTTGTCCACTACCAGCTTCCCGTGCTGATCATTATCTTCAATAACCGCGTCCTGGGCATGGTGCGCCAGTGGCAGAACTTTTTTTACGGGGGACGCTATATCGAAACCAGCCTTGACGAGAGGGGACCGGATTTTGTCAAACTTGCCGAAGCGTACGGCGTTCCCGCCTGGCGCGCAGTCGGGGAATCTTCTTTTTTCGATGTGCTGCAAAGCGGCCTTAAAGCTCTGGCCGCCGGTAAACCCGCGTTAATCGAAACGATAATCGATCGGGACGAGCGGGTGCTGCCGATGGTTCCCGGCGGCAAGCCTATTGACGAGCAGATAATGTAATTGCATTTTATCGTTATCTATGATGTAATATCTCTGTGACAGACCAATCGAAATTATTGCCGTGTTTTTCCGCCCCCGAAGCCAGAATTCTTATTGTAGACGATACCCCTACAGAAATCAGAACCACCGCAGAGATGATAAATCCCTGCGGCGCAAAGGTATTTATTTCCCTGGGCGGGGCACAGGCAATTGAGATGGTGCAAAACGAACGCTACGATTTGGTTTTTATGGATCAGGTAATGCCGGAAGTGGACGGCATGGAAACTGTTTCCCGCATCCGCGCCCTGAAAGATGATGACGGTTATTTCCAAAACCTGCCGATTGTGGTGCTTACTGCCAGTACGCTTGACGGACTGGAAGAATATTTTGCCGGACAGGGAATTGACGGTTTTATAACCAAACCCATTATGCAGGAAAAAATCCTCGGTGTTATCGAAAAACTGCTCCCGGCGGAAAAAGTAATCCGGCCCTGAGGAATCATGCGCCCCTTTGAAGTGATCTCGCCGTTCAAACCCGCAGGGGATCAGGGCGAAGCTGTCGCCGCGCTTGCTGCGGGGATTAAGGCAGGGGACAAGTATCAGGTACTACAGGGCGTAACCGGGTCGGGAAAAACCTTTACCATGGCGAAGATCATCGAGGCAGTGCAGATGCCCACGCTGATTGTCAGCCACAACAAGACCCTGGCGGCGCAGTTGTACCGTGAGTTCAAGGGCTTCTTTCCCCACAATGCGGTGGAGTATTTTGTTTCCTATTACGATTATTATCAGCCGGAAGCCTATGTCGCCAGCCGCGATCTGTACATCGAAAAAGACGCTTCGATAAACGACGAGATTGAACGGATGCGGCTCTCGGCAGCGCGCAGCATGATGGAGCGGGAGGACGTGATCATCGTAGCGACTGTTTCCTGTATCTACGGCATGGTAACGCCGGAAGTGTATAAAAAGATGACATCCACTTTTTCAAGGGGTGAGACTGTTGATGTAGAGGCTTTGATTCGCCGCTTTGTGGAACTGCAGTACGAACGTAACGACGCGGTGCTGGAACGGGGGCGTTTCCGCCGCCGGGGAGATACGCTGGAAATATTTCCCGCCTACATGGAGGAAGCCTACCGCGTCGATTTGGACTGGGATCGCGTTGAGCGGATCCGGCGCTTCAATCCCGTGTCGGGGGAGACTCTGGAAGAGTTGGACAGGGCGCTCATTTACCCCGCCAAGCAGTTTGTGATGCCCGCCGAAACGGTGCGTAAAACAATGGGGGTGATCAGGCAGGAACTGGCGGCGCGGCTTGAGTTTTTCAGAAGCGCGGGCAAGATAATGGAAGCAGAACGGCTGAAAACCCGTGTCGAATACGACATCGAAATGTTAACTGAAATGGGTTACTGCCCCGGCATTGAAAATTATTCCGCGCTTTTTGCGGGGCGAAAGCCCGGCGAGTCTCCGGACACCCTGGTCGATTATCTTCCGGCGAAACACCTCACGTTTATTGACGAAAGCCATGTTACCCTTCCCCAAATCGGGGCAATGTACGCCGGGGATCGCAGCCGCAAACAAAGCCTGGTGGATTACGGTTTCCGCCTCCCCTGCGCCCTGGACAACCGCCCCCTGCGCTACGACGAATTCGCCTCGCGGCTGGATACGACTGTTTTTGTGTCCGCCACCCCCGGCAAGACCGAAATTGACCAGAGCGCAAGGGTCGTGCAGCAGATGATCCGTCCCACCGGCCTGTTGGACCCGGTAATCGAGGTGCGCCCCAGCGAAGGCCAAATGGAGGACATCTACGGCGAAGTACAAAAACGGATCAAGGCCGGTGAGCGTTCCCTGATCCTTACCCTCACCAAAAAAATGGCCGAAGACCTTACTGATTATCTTTCCGGCCTGGGTCTGAAAGTCCGGTACATCCACAGCGAGGTAGAAACCATCGAGCGGGTAGAGATACTCACCCAATTGCGGCAGGGGGATTTTGACATTTTGGTGGGGATCAATTTATTGCGCGAAGGGATAGACCTTCCGGAAGTTTCGTTCATTGCGATTCTTGACGCGGACAAGATCGGCTTCCTGCGCTCGCTGACAAGCCTCGTCCAGATAATCGGGCGGGCGGCGCGGAATGCTGCGGGCAAAGTGATAATGTATGCCGACCGCATGAGCGAGGCGATGGAAACGGCGATAGCCGAAACCAACCGCCGCCGTGAAATTCAGATTGCATACAACAAGCAGCACGGCATAACGCCGGCGACGGTAAAAAAGGCTATCGCAGACATTCTTGTCCGCCATGCGGAAGAGGCGGGCAGCGCGGCGTCGGCATCCATCGAAGTTCTGAGAAAGTCCTACAATGTGCTGATCCCCGCCCAGCGCAAACAGCTCATAAGGGCGCTGGAAAACGAAATGCTGGAACACGCTAAAAACCTCGAATTCGAGCAGGCAGCGGCAATAAGGGATGAGATAGTTCGAATACGGGATATATAGGTTACTGCCGCCGGTTCGCGCTTATTCGCGTAATTCGTTGTATTACTGATTCTGCCTCTGACCCTGGGCGGTGTACTTGCGAAGATCAATCAGCGCCTGTTTTGCCCGTTCCCTGACCGGCAGGGCATAGGAACCTTCCGATATCCTAATGAGCAGCTGAACGGCGGTGGGATCCTTGATGCCGTTGTTTCTTGCGGCGATTTTGTCCAGAGCGTCAACTGCGGAAAGGGCAAGAAGATTGTCCGGTGCTGTATAGTTGTTGAATCTGCTTGCGATAAAGACAATGGCGGCAACCGCATCATCGTTGTCATTCGTACCAATGGAACCGAGAGACTTGACGGCTTCCTGCAGTACCATCGGTTCGTTTTCGCTGGTGCATATTCTAATGAGCGCGGCTTTTGCTTCCGGTGTTCCTATTGTGCCCAGATGCTTTGCGGCCTGACGGCGAACCTGGGGGTAATCATTCATCAGACGTTTGTTTTCCATGACCCTGTTCGTAGTACCTTCCGTCGACAGGAATTCCAGCGTACGGCGAATTTCATCGTTGGTATTGCCCCGTTCAAGGGCCTGTTCGATATACTCCAGCGCAATCAGTTTTTGATCCAGGCTGTCCGCCCTGGCAGTTTCGCGGATAATCATCATCTCAATCGCTTCCTGCAGATAGGCTTCCTCAACTGACATTTCCGAATTGCCCGACTGCCCTGTTACTGCAGGTACGGCAATAAGAGCCGTGATAATCAGGATGGATAAACGCCTTAAAATCATCTTGTTTCTCCTTCTAGTTTACAATCTTCCACTTATCATCGACTTTGATCAAGTCATACAGCCGCAAGCGCCTGGTTTCGGTTCTGGTCGTATTGTTTTCGCCTTTAATATTCCTGGTTTCCACAAAGTAGGCTTTGACCCTTGTATCATCTTCAAATTCTATCTCGTCCACCCGGCTGTTGGCGCGAGAAGGGACAACTACATTGGTAAAATAGTCATTCACCGATCGAAGAACAATTCTCCTTGTCTTTAGTGAAGGCTGCTCCGAGGCTTCCGCCAGAAATTCCGGCGAAGATATTTTTCCAAAATATTCATCCGTCAGAGCGTCTCTCCAGCCTGCATAGTTTTTGGCGCTGATCGTTCTGTTGAGAGCTTCGATAAAAAGCCTTACTTCAGCCAGAGTATTGTCATACACCTCCTGGCTGCTTGCTCCATGAATATCAGGATTTTCCGCTGCGGCAATTTCCGCAGCAGCCGGCGTGTTTTCCTTTACTGCAGCCGGTCCGGACTTGCAAACCGTAAACAACGCGGGTATTAAAAGCAGAAACAGCTTCGATCTTTTCATATCACCCCTAATTTTAGGCGTTTTTTGGCCTTTCGTCAAGGGACTGGGGCTGTTTAGGTATCCTTTATGCCCAGTTCAAGGACAAGCTCCACTTCTCCCCTGGAAATACCCATGGTTCGGGCAATTTCTTCATCTTTCCAGCCCTGGCGCTTGAGCCTGATTATGTTTTCGCGGGATCTCTGGGGGGGGGCGCCGTCTTCAGACTTCCCGGCACGGGCGGCTGTTTTCCCTTCTTCCCTGTTTACCAGGGAATTGAAGAGGTTTAGCTGATCCTGGCTTCTTTTTTCAAGGTTTTGCAGTTCGGTGGCAAGCCGCGCCAGGCTTTCCCGGGCAATATTCATTTCGCCGATGCGTTTTTCCAGCCATTTGACCGAATCGTCCAGTGTTGAGAGCTTCTCGGCGGCATCCCGGGCCTTTTCATTCTCCGAGGAAAGGGCATTAACGGAGCTTTGGATTGTTTCCAGGTCGGTTTTGAGCGTGACAATGGTATCCTCAATCCGCCTTGTAGATTCCTCGTCTTCCTGCAGAGCCCTGAAATTCCGGTCAATCCCGTCGTTGATTTCCTGCAGGGCTTTGCCTTTCCGCTCCATTCGCTGATATTTTTCTTCGGTTTCCTTGATTACATCTTCCAGATGGCGCAGTTGAACCTGCATGGTCTGCAAAATATCGTCCGAGTTTGAAACCTGGGTGAGTTTTTCCTCTACCGACTGTGAGGTCTGGAGCAGACGGTTGAAATCGGCTTCCATAAGTTCTATGCGGCGTTTTTCCGTAAGGAAACGGGTCATCTTGGCGTTTACGTCATCTTCAAGGCGCTTAAGCTGGGTAAATTCATTTTCAAACCGGGTCATTTCCCCTTTAAGCTGGGCGAGTTTGTCTATATTGGCGTTCATTTCAACTGCATGGCGGTTAAGATCCGTTTTGAGTACTTCGGTTTGTTCAAAAAGTTTGGTCTGTGCGGCAATTTCCCGGCCGATTTCATCCATCGCATTGCGTATTTCAAGCAGACGTTCATCATTTTTCTCGATGATCTCACGGTTGCGGCGCCGGGCGTCTTCCATTGAGACATCAAGTTCCTTGATGCCGGCACTGTACCGGGTTTGCCATTCTTCTGCTTCTGTGCGGATACCGCTCTCGAATGCGGCAGCTTCCGTTTTGAACCGTTCCAGGCTGGACAGTATTCGTTCGCTCTGGGCGTTAACGGCCTTGTCCAGTTCTTCAGAGATGCGCTCTTCGGTGTCCCGGCATTTTATTCCGGAATCCTCGGCGATAGCCGCCAGTCTGCTGTTCATTTCTTCCTGCCATGCGGCAAGCTGGCTGTCTATTTCGGCGCTTCGTTTTGAAAGGTTCGCAAGGAATTCATCTTCAAAGCCCTGGAGTTTTATGGAAACGTTTTCAAATGATTTTTCCTTTATCCCCGAAAGTTCCCTGTCCACTCCCGCAAGTCCTTCCTGCAGGCTCTCCAACTGGCCGTTGATTTCTCCGCGAACGCTTTCCCATTCGGAGCGGAGTTCATCGCCGAAATGGTTAAAATCACCGCTGACCCGGTTTATCGCTTCCTGCATTGAGAGCCGCAGTTCCGCCTCGACTCTGGCGGTATCGTCGGAAATGCCGGCAAGCTGACTGAGTTGTTCCTCCTGTGCCTTGCGGTACTCTTCGAGTCTTTGTTCTGTTGCGGCGAATATATCCTTTCCGGCATCGCGTAAAATGATTTCCCAGTCTTCCTTCTGATGCTTTATTGTGCTGTCCAGTTCTTCGGCCTGCTGTTTTGCGAGGCTGGTATACTGGCGGATGTCCCTGTTCCATTCTTCCTGCTGCTGTTTTGCGTATGCGGTCAGTTCCTGCAGGTCTTTTTTCCAGTCTTCGCTGTACACTTTCTGTCGTGCTTCAATGGCGGCGGCTTCGGCTTTCCATTCTTCACGTCCGCTTTTAAGACCTTCCTGAATTTCGCCTAACTTTGTTCTGACGGTTTCCTGTACGGTTTTGATCTTTTCCTCAAAGCTGGCCTTGATGGTATTCAGCCGTTCCTGCGCCTGTTCGCGGAGTTTTGTCATAGCCGCTTCTTCGACCTTGTCCGCCCGGCTGCCCGCCCGGTCAATCGCTTCGGTCAAAAGTTTATCGATTCGTTCCTCGTCCCGCGCAAGCCTGTTTTCCCTGTCCTGTTCCAGCCTGTTTACCGCTTCGCGGTGTTCCTCTACTTTGCGGCCAATGGTTTGGGCATTTGCCTCGAAATCCGAAATCTTTGAACGGGCGCCGGACAGCGCGGCTTCAACTGCCTTTTCAAGCGCGGCGGTATTTTTCTGACCGAAATATTCCTCTATTGAATCCAGCTTGCCGTTAACGGATTCTATCTCGCCTTCGGCATTTTCGATTTTTTCCCTGATCTCGGTTACCCGTTTGCCGACATTTTCCACAAAAGAAGATTCATCGCGGATTCTGTTAAGGTTTTCCTGGACTCTGCCGGTCATCTGGACAAGCTCTTCAAGGGAAGCATCGTAAATCTGAATTCTATCGTCAATCTGCGTGAGCGCCTGGACTTTTTGCGCCAACTCTTCCCGCGTAAGCGCCTGGATGCGGCGCATCAGTTCGGCGGCGGCTTTTCGTTCCACTTCGAGGGCGATGCCGTAGTCTTTGATAACGGCACCCTTTTCGTCAATGTAAGCGTTGATGTCTTTTTTCCATTGGTCTGCGAATCTTCTCGCTTTGTCCAGGGACCGGTTCCCCCTGTCCAGAAGGCGGAAGAAAATCAGGACAAGAATCACAATGCCAAGGGTTATCAGGTTTCCGACATCAAATAACATGGTCTTACTGTAGCACAAAATCACGTAATTGGCGATAGTTACGGAAGGTAAAATCGGCGGCAGTTTTTGCCTTGTCCGGCCGCCCGGCTCCGGCAAGCAGCGCCGTTTTCATACCTGCCCGCCATGCCCCAAATACGTCATAACGGCGGCTGTTCCCCACATAGAGAATCTGGGCGGGGGCGCATCCCAGTTCTTCGGCGAGGCGGACGAAGGGGCGAAGGGCGGGTTTAACAGCTCCGGTTTCTTCCGAGCAGAGCACCGCGTCCCAGCCCTCCGCTATGCCCAAATTGTTCAGTTTGATTATCGGGGGAAAATCCGAAAGAAGGCCGAGTTTAAGTCCCGCAGAGCGCAGTTCCGCAAGCACTTCTTTCACATGGGGAAACAGTTTTATTTTCAGAAAATGTTCCTCAAAGCCCCGGTAGATGAGGCGTTCAAGCATTTCGCCGATCTGTTTCGGCGGCATATTCAGCCGTTCGGCGGTTAATTGCGCCTGGTAATCATAAAAATCATCCCTGAAAGACGAGGGGGATGTTTCCTGTTCGCTGCGGATATGGTCCCTGGCTCTGGCGAAGGCAAGGAGGAGCCGCCAGTGCCCCATCAGAAACGGCAGCAGCCGGATATTCAGGCGATAGTTTGGATAGAGGGTTCCGTCAAGGTCAAAAGCTACGGCAGTAATCCCGGGGAGCATAAGGGTAGTGTAACAGAGAACAGAGAACAGTGAACAGAGAACAATGAATAGTGGACTGGGAGGAACTTTTTTCTTTCTTTTTGAGAAAGTAAAGGTTCGATGATTATCCTTTACTTTCTCTGTTGACTTGTAAAAGTTCGCGGCGTACAATTAAAACAGGAAATGAAACGAAAACGGCATGGAAAGCTCCTGAAATCCTCGCTTGCCGCCGGTGAGCGGTATGAGAACTTTATTCCCGATTCATTGCCGCCTGTACCGGCAATAGCCATTGGCGAGATCGGCGATTGGCTGGAAAAAGCCAACATTGCCATCGGCGAACTGAACGGATTTGCCGAATCTGCGCCGGATCCCTTTGTCATAAACTATGTATATGTCCGCAAAGAGGCTGTGCTGTCTTCCCAAATTGAAGGTACGCAATCCACACTTGACGATCTTTTGCGCTATGAGTCGGGAGGGGCTGCCGGTGTGCCGGTTGATGATGTGGCGGAAGTATCTTCCTATGTCGCCGCGCTGAATCACGGGCTGCGGCGGGTGAGCGGCGGATTTCCGTTATCGACTCGGCTTATCCGGGAAGTACACAAAATTTTATTAACCAACGCAAGGGGCCATCATAAAACGCCGGGAGAAATCCGCAGATCGCAGAACTGGTTAGGAGGCACTCGTCCGGGAAACGCCAGGTTTGTTCCGCCGCCGCCGGATATGGTTGCAGACCTTTTGAGCGATCTTGAAAAATTCATGCATGCGAAAGATACAATCCCCGTGTTGGTAAAAGCAGCGCTTATCCACCAGCAGTTTGAGACGATACATCCCTTTCTGGACGGCAACGGGCGGACTGGACGGCTGTTAATCACGCTTTTCCTGTGCGCTCAGGGCTTTATCAGATTACCGTTTCTGTATGTGAGTTTGTTTTTTAAGCAGCACCGCGATCTGTACTATGCATTGCTGGATGAGCCGCGCAGGACCGGCGACTGGGAAAGGTGGATCAATTTTTTCCTCGAAGGCATAGCGCTTACAGCGGCGGACGCAAAAAAAACGCTCGTGGCTGCCAGGAAGCTATTCGCCGAGGATGATGCAAAAATAGCCAAACTGGGCAGGGCGCGAAAATCCGCCGAAATGGTTTTTGCTGTTTTTAAACAAAAACCCCTGCTTGCCATATCGGAAGTAACCGAGCGAACCGGACTAACCAAACCTACCGCCATTGGTTCTGTTGAACGTCTCATCGATCTTGGCATTATCAGCAACATTAGTGAAAAAAAATGGGGCAGAGTTTTTGCCTATTCCGGTTACACAAACTTGCTTGTGTAGAAAGTTAAAATCACCAATAAAACCTCTGCGTTCTCTGCGCCTCTGCGTGAAAAAATTAAAAAAGTGTCTTTCTCAGCAAATCGATAAAATCCACGCGGCTCATTACCTGTCCGCCGAGGCTGGCGAGATGAGGCGTGGGGACCTGGCAGTCGATGAATTCCACGCCGTCTCTGAACAGACTCTGTGCGAGGCTGAGGAAGGCGGCTTTGGAAGCGTTGGGTTTTTGCGCGAACATCGACTCGCCGAAAAAAGCCTTGCCGATGCGTACGCCATAGCAGCCGCCGGCAAGCATGCCGTCAATGAATGTCCCCGCCGATATTGCCCAGCCCAGACGGTGCATTTCGGTGTACGCCTCGATAATGTCGCTTGATATCCACGTTCCATCCTGACCGGGACGTTCCGTTTCGGCACAGCCCAGGATGACGGCGGCAAAATCCCGGTTAACGGCAATTCTTACATTGCCCCTTTCGAGGATTCTTCGCATGGAACGTGAGATGTGAAGATTGTGCGGAAAGATTACCATACGGGGATCGGGAGACTGCCAGAGAATCGGATCGCCGGGGCCGTACCAGGGGAACAATCCCTGCTCGTATGCCGAAAGAAGCATACCAGGCGAGAGATTGCCCCCGACAGCGATGATGCTGTCCTTCCAGGTTTGCGGGGGAGGGAAGGAGTAGCGGTCGTTTTCGCTTAAGTAGGGAAAATCCGGGTCGGGACCTGGACGGAACCTCATGCTTCCTGCGGTTCAGGGACGGTTTCTTTTATGTCGATGCAGTATTCATCCCGCCAGTCCACCA
>Ga0082212_10003901_pt1 | contig 20949 bp, 18 predicted proteins | sample TergutNt197P3_FD_71548 | JGI IMG/M metagenome (GOLD analysis project Ga0082212, IMG submission 71548) | Neocapritermes taracua P3 segment gut microbial communities from Petit-Saut dam, French Guiana - Nt197 P3 | ecosystem: Host-associated > Arthropoda: Insects > Digestive system > Gut ... | reverse complement strand
TTTTTTAACGCGAAGACCTCCACGGTGACCCCAAGCATCTCCGGTTCGGCGGCAATCAAGGTCCTCAGCACCTCGGCGAACGCCATGGTTGGCGATATGAGCATTGAGGTCTTGCGTCTGGCATCCGCCGCTACGCTGAGTTCCCAGTACTCTGTCGGCGCGGGGGACTCGGTCGCCGGGAAAGATATCGCCTCGTCGGTGCATGCGAGTTTTAATAAAAACCTGAACCTGATGATCAACAATGAAAATGTCTTCGTGGATCTGAACGGCATCGATGATCCGGACGCGATGGTGGCGAAAATCAATGAAGCGCTTTCCGCTTTTGTATCCTCTTCCCTTGAAACCACAGACGCGACGGCAAGTATTGTCAACGGTCAATTGAAGATATTCAGCGAATCCGGAGACTATATCCGCGTCGGCAACGCTACGACGCCCCTGGCTTCCAGGATGACCGGCTTGTCATTCGGGCAGACGTCTAACGTTGCCGGGACCGGCCAAATCTTAAACGCGGGCAGCATGATTAACCCGGGCGCCGGCGTGACGATTACTGTAAACTTAGACGGCGTTGATAAGCTGATTACGTTGAATCCGGCGTCGAACAGCAGCGGCCAGGTCACTGTCGAGACTGTGAAAGACAGTTTACAGGAAACCTTGGACCGGGCTTTCGGTAACTATATCAACGTGAACACCGGGAACGACGATCCGATAACGCTGACGCTCAAACCGGGTTTCGGCGGGCTTGAGGGGCACACCCTTTCGATTTATGGTACAGAAGCGGGTAAGCTGGGAATCGTACCCGGCGCATCCACCCGGTTGAATACTTCCTCAAAAATCGGCGATATCGACGGGTTGATGGGCGAGCGTTTCGCTTTCTCCGTCAACGGCGTCAATTTTAGCTTCACAAAAGACGATACTATCGGCGCCATGATTAATAAAGTCAACTCAAGCAACGCCGGCGTCACCATGACCTATTCTTCTATCAGCGGCCAATTTAAGCTCACCGCGAACGTGACCGGCAGCCAGGGTAAGATCGACGTCGTCCAAAAGGAAGGCGATCTTCTTGGCGCTATCTTTAAAGACGAATTTGATAGCCCGATGTTCAACCCCAGCAATACCGCCGTCAGTACGCTGTTGACTGCCAACGCGATCAACGGCAATGCGATTGACGATACTTATACTTTCACCAACGGCGCGAAGTTCACCATAAATGTTGACGGCGCAGATTATACGTTTACTTTATCAACAGGCGCTACCGGCGTAAATGGATCGACGATGCTGGACGGCTTGAATGATTGGCTGAAAGATAAATTCGGTACGGACGACGGGACTTCGGCCGGGACTCCAAACATTGAATTTGTTGGTGGGCAATTGATCGTCAGAGACGGTTCCCTTGTTAAATTCGCGCAAACAGAGGTGAATACAGGAAACGCTGCCGCCTATCAAGCCGGATTAAAAACAGATATCGCCCTGGCTCTTGGGCTTAATAACATAGCAAAGAACAATCTTGTTACAGCGGACAGCGCCGTCGACGACATTTATCAACTGAACGGCTTAATCACAGCTTTGCAAGATAATTTCCCGTTTATAACGATTCCTGCTACCGTAGGCGAACTTGGGACGCTCAAAGACTCGTATCCCCTGCTTTTCGCCGGTATCATGGATCATGCGGAAATCGGTTTCTCGGACGGCCGGTTAACGCTTACGGCGACGACCGGTACGGCGCTGAATCTGGCGGATCCGAATTCAGATCCCGCCGCTCAAATTCGCAATGCATTCGGCGTCCTCCTTGGCGGACTTGATTCCCTTGTTTATCACGCGGATGGGGGGAGCCTTTCCAATGAGGCGTTATTTAATGCGGGTATGGACGCGGAATTAAAAGTCAACGGGATGACCACCACCCGTTCCGGCAACACCTTCGAGATCGACGGTATCACAATGCAGCTCGTCGCGGTCAGCGAGCCAGGCGACCCTACGGTAATCAGGACAGAGCGGGATACGGAATCCATCGTCAGCTCGTTTAAGTCCTTCGTCGACGACTACAACGACATGATCAGTAAACTATATGGTTACGTACGCGAAGAAACCTTGTTCAGGGATTACGCCCCCCTCACCGACGAGCAAAAGAAGGAAATGTCCGACAGGGATATCGAGCTCTGGGAGCAAAACGCCAAGACGGGGCTGATCCGCAACGACATGGAAGTCATGAACCTCTTGAATAATTTATACTCAACGCTGTACGCGAAGCCCTTATCCTCAAACTACGCCCTTTACGATATCGGGATAGAGGCTACGGATTATAAACAGCCGGGCATACTTTTCCTGGACGAGGATAAACTGAGGGCTGCCCTCCTGAACGATCCGGCTTCCGTAGAGAATCTCTTCATGGATCCCATCAACGGCCTGGCGAAGCAGATGGGCAACCTGATGGATAACGCGGCCAGGGTCAGCCTGGCGAACCCAGGTTCCCTGGTGGCGCTGGCAGGCGTGGAAAACTCCGTTACGGATAAGAGCAACGAGTTAAATACCAGGATCAACGAGATCAATGACAGACTGAAGGATCTCTGGGAAAGATACGAAAAGGAAAGGGCCCGCTACTGGCAGCAGTTTAATACGATGGAGCGGATCCTGGCCCAGTATCAGGCGCAGAGCGAATGGATATATCAGAACATGGTTATGGGCATGGATTATTAAAGGAACCGGAGGTAGCTTAGATGATCAATCAGCACTCATACGAGACATATAAGCAGCAATCGGTCATGACCATGACCCAGACAGAGATGCTGACCATGCTGTACGACGGTATCGTGAAAGAGATTTACATTGTCAAAAAAGCTTTTGCCCAGGACCCCCAGGACGTCGCCGAGATCAACAGGATACTGCAAAAAATCCAAAAAATAATCAACTATTTAAAAAATTCTTTGGATATGAATTATGATATTGCAAAAAATTTATATTCATTATATGATTACTGCAATTGGATTTTGGTCCAGGCGAACATTAAAAAAGATCCGTCAAAGCTGGATGAGATTGTAGAAATGGTCAACGAACTGAAAGAGTCCTATATCCAGGCTGACAAATCCACGCGTGTGCAGACCCTGGAACACGTGAGTATCGGGTAAAAACAAGCGCAGTCAGAAGCGAAAGAGGCAAGCGAAGATGTTTTATGATAGCAGAGCGTTCCGTACTATGGAAGCCGGCGTCAGCGCCGCGTGGCTGCAGCAAAAGGTTCATACGCATAATCTGTCCAACTATGATACGCCGAACTACAAGGCGAAAAGCCTCATCTTTTCCGAAACCCTCAGCAGGGCGAGAGGCGCGGACGGCAAACGCAAGTCGGCGCTGAGCATACGGATGATCGACAACGAGAACACCACCGTACGTCCCGACGGCAATAATGTAGATTCGGATGTAGAGAGCCTCAGTTTATATAAATCTTACGTCCACTATTCTATGCTTCTGGATAAAATCAAAAGTGAAGTAAATAATCATAACTACGTGATTAATAACGGCCCTAAATAAAGGAAGGATTTTATGGCATTTTTACATTCATTAGATATCGTGGGTTCCGCGCTTACCGCCGAGCGGTACAGGGCTGACGTCATCCTGCAGAATATCAGTAACGCCAGGACGACCAGGACCTCCGCGGGCGGGCCATACCGCAGGAAACAGGTGGTGTTTGAAGAGAAACCCTTCAAGCAGGGCACTTTCGGCGAGACTTTCCATCACGTCTGCAAGCTGCGAAACAGCCGTATGGTCCATACGGGGGGAGTCAAGGTACAGACCATGGTGGACAGCATCAACGAGTTCAAACCGGTCTATGACCCCGAGCATCCCGACGCCGACGCCGACGGATACGTCTGGTATCCCAACGTGGACACCACGGAAGAAATCGTGGATCTGATGGGGGCCACCAATGCCTACGACGCGAACCTTACCGCTATGTCCGTCGTTAAAGCGATGATCAGCAAATCGTTGGATATCGCGAAATAATCGCGATATAAGCAAATTAGGATAAGCCCCGTAGAAGCATGAGGCGGAGGGGCAGTCGGTACAAGGATGTATCGGCTGCTCCTTTTGAATGTGCTATATATGGTAGGGACAGTGTTTATTTTTAAACAGTAAACGCTAATTATGGCGATAATTTTCGAAAAAAATGTTATAAAATAGCAAAAGTATTGAAAAATTAAACACTTTTTTACCCTTTTCCTCTTTACTTGTTCATCAATTGTAGGTATAATAAACTTTGATTAGACATAGATAACGCTAATAGTATCAAAATATAAGAGATTTCCCAAACGGTAATTACCGAAAAGTAAAGCCGAAAACGCAGGATTGAAAATGATGAGGTGAAATGATAATGTTTATCGTTCCGATTGAGCCGATGAAACCTATGGAATTTTCGGAAAGCGGAAGAACGTTGAAAGAAGCTGTGAATCCCGTAAAGGACCTGGGCTTTCGAAATGTGTTAAACAACGCGATCTACGCCCTGGAAGAAACCCAGAGGGCTTCCCGCTACGACGCCATTCAACTGGCATTAGGCAACGTAGACGATATGTCGGAAATCATGATTAACACATTAAAAGCGGAAAGCATGATCCAGACGACAGTGCAAATCACGTCGCGGGTAATCAGCGCGTATAAAGAAATCATGAGCATTCAAATATAGGAAAGATGATCGGAAAGTGAGTTAGGCTGTGGCGACACCCGTAGAGCAGAAGAAGAACCCGGTACAGACCATAAGGATTTTCATCGATAACATCCCCCCCAACCGCAGAAGGCTGATCCTCATCGGCGCCGCCGTTTTTATCCTGGTGGCCGCCGTTTTAGCGTTACTTTTTCTAAGCAACGGCGGGTCCGATTACCGCGTGCTTTACTCAGGCCTGGATACGGTCGAGGCGATCGAAGTTCATGACAAGATACGTGAACTGGGCGTCACGCCCCAACTGGACAGGCGCGGTCAGATACTGGTGCCCGCTTCGCAATACGACTATCTGCTTCTCCAGCTGGCAGCCCAGGGGCATCCCAGGTCAACGCTGGCTTACGACGTCTTTCTCGATAACACGGGCATGACCTCAACGGAATCGGATAAGAAGCAGATATTGATATTCCAGTTGCAGAACCGTATACAGGATACCCTGCGCCGGATAGGCGGCGTGGAAAACGCCGTAGTCAACCTCACCATACCGGATACGGGCGCCAGCGTGTGGGATATGATCAACACGGAACAGCAGCCCGCTACGGCGGGGGTCATGCTTACCCTGGGCAGGGACGTGGAGCTGTATCCCGAGCAGGTCAGCGCCATCAAGACCCTGATCGCCGCCAGCGTGCCGCAGCTGGTGCCGGGCAACGTCAAAGTCGTGGACGCCAATACCGGCCTGGAGCTTGACGACGCGGTCACCGTACAAACTACCATAACCGGCACCCTTACCGCCATGCAGCTTGAGCTGATGTATCAGGAAAACATCGAAAGCAACGTGCGGCGCATCCTGCTGCCCTGGTACGGGGAAAAAGGCGTGTTTGTGGTCGCCAGAGTCACCCTGGACCTGGACCGGATGATGCAGGAGAGGTTTGACCTGCTGAATAAAGTCAGCGAAAACGGGGACGATCTGGGCGGTTATCCCACCCATTATGAGATGGAGGGGATAGTGGACGGCGTAAGCACGGTAGCGGGCATCGTCGGGGAAGAAAACAATACGGATATCCCCACATACCCGGTAATCGGCACTGGGGAAGCGAGGGACCAGCTCCACTACTACCGCGAAGGCGACTATGATTACGGTTATCTGAAAACACAGATCGAAAACGGCAACGGCAGGATAAAGAGCGCCACCGTATCGGTAGTGGTGGATGAGAAAAACCTTACCGAAGCCCGGAGATACGACCTCATCGATATCATATCCAAAGCCGCGGATATCGGACCGGAATTCATCGCCCTGTCGGCGTTGAATCCGCCGCCGCCGCCCATACCGCCTATAGAGCCTGAGCCGGAGATCGTAGTCAGCTGGTGGCAGACCCTGCCGCTGTGGCTCTGGATCGCAGCCGGCGCGGCGCTGCTCCTCATCGTCGTGATCGTCGTTATCTTCCTCTACCTGCGCAGGCGGGCAGCCCGTCGCGTGGAGGAAAGGGAAGAAGAGGTCAGGCAGGAGCAGGAAACCATGCTCGACGAAATCGAACGGTATAAACAGGAACTGGCCGACGCGGCCCTGGCGGCTGTCAACCAGAAAGACGACGCCATCACCGACGAGATACGACAATTCGCGAGGGAAAATCCTGAAATCACAGCCAATCTGCTCCGCAACTGGCTGAAGGAAGGAGAGACATAAGCATGGCCGCATCGGATCGAAAATCAGGCAAACTAAGCCCCGCCAGCAGGGCGGCGGCGGTAATCGTCGCTCTGGGCGCCGATCACGCTTCCGGCGTATATCAGCATCTTAAGGAAGACGAGATCGAAAAGCTCTCCCTGGAGGTCGCGAAGCTCAACCGTCTCTCCTCCGACGAGCTCTCCGAGATCATCGAGGATTTCTACGGGCTGTGCATAACACAGAAGGTGATTTCCGAGGGGGGCATCCTCTACGCCAGGGACGTGCTGGAGAAGGCCTTCGGCAAAGACGCCGCCGCCAACTATCTGGAGCGGATATCCAAATCCATGCAGGTCAGGGCTTTGGAATTCGTCCGGAAAGCGAATAATAAGAATCTCATGATGATGCTCCAGAACGAGCACCCGCAGACGGTGGCCTTCGTATTATCCTATGCCAGGGCGGATCAGGCGTCTTTTGTAATCTCATCTCTGGAAAAAGAAATCCAACTGGACGTGATCCAGCGCATCGCCAAGCTGGAAAGCGTATCCCCCGACGTAGTCAATATCGTGGAGCAGGTGCTGGAAAACAGATTCGCCGACGTAATCTCCGTGGATATGACGGAGATCGGCGGCATCAACTATGTGGCGGACATCATGAACCACACCGACCGCACTACGGAGAAGCATATCTTCGACGAATTGAACAAACGGGATCCCGTACTGTCGGAGAACATCAGGAAGCTCATGTTCGTCTTCGAGGATATCGTCAACATGGACGACATCACCATACAGCGCTTCCTGCGGGAAGTGGACACCCAGGATCTGGCTATCGCCATCAAAGGCTCCAATGAGGACGTCAAGGAAATACTGCTGAACAATGTTTCCCGACGGGCGAAAGAGACCATCCTCACCGATATCGAATATCTCCGCAATGTCCGCCTGAAAGACGTGGAAGAAGCCCAGCAGCGGATCGTCAACATCATCCGCAGCCTGGAGGAATCAGGCGAAATCGTGATATCCAGAGGCGGAGAGGATGAGATCATTGCCTGATATCTTTAAAACGCCATGGTATTACATTAACATCGACGATACCGTGGAAATCCCGGACGTAACGTTTGAGGAAACGGATCAGGAAGAAGAAACGCCGGAAGAAGCTGAATTCGACGAAGAAGGGCGGGGACCGGAAGAAATCGAAGAAACGGAAGAGGAACGCCGTCTGGGCGAGGAACGCAGAAGGATGGACCGGCGGGCTGAAGACAACCTGACCGAGGACGTGGTGATCCGCCGATACAAAGACCGGCTCCTCATGACGAAGGAAGAGTATTTCGAAGAGATCGAAGAAGAGCTGACAGCGGAGCTAAGGCGGCAAATGGAAGAAATCCGGGCCGAGGCTTTCCGGGACGAACTGCTTAATCAGCGGGAGAGGATCAACCGGGCGCTGGACGCTCTGGACCGGGGACTAGGTACGCTGGCGAAAAACCATCAGGACTTCATGAAGGAGTACGCCGAAGAACTGAAGTTTATGGCCCTGGACATCGCGGAAAGGATATTGCATAAGGAGATAAGGGAAGACAGGCACGCCCTGGAGGAAATGACCGTGGAACTGGTTTCGGAAGTGAGGAACGCCCCCTGGATCAACGTGGAGGTTTCCGAAGAGGTCGAAGGCCTGGCGGAGTATCTGAAAGAGCGGCTTAACATGGCGGAGCAGGATAAAACGATCTTTGTGGAAACCAGGGAAGCCCCGCCGGACAGTCTCAGGATCGCCACCGAGGAAGGCGTGATCGACGCCACGATATCGATACAGCTTAAACAGCTGCGGGACGCTTTCATCAACGCGGAAGAAGAAGGGGATTAATCCTTGACGGTATTATCAAAAGACATCGCGAAATATTACCGGGTCCTGCGCCACAGCGATCTATGTATCTACGAAGGGAAAATCAGCAAGATCGTGGGGATGACGGTGGAAGCCACCGGGCTGGTCTGCAGTATCGGGGATATCTGCAACATCTTCCTGGAAGGCAAAGAAGACAGTATCATCGCCGAAGTCGTAGGGATATCCGACAACCGCGCCTATCTGATGCCTTATGAAAGCATGAACGGCATCGGTTACGGATGCGCGGTAATCAACACCGGCAAGAAGCTCACCGTGAGGATCAGCGACGGGCTGATCGGGCGGACCGTGGACCCCCTGGGCCACCCCATCGATATGGGCCCGCCCATCGCGGACGAGGGGATACCTTTCTCCATAGACGGGGAGCCGTCAAACCCCATGGAGAGGCCGCCTATATCCGAACCCATAGAGCTGGGGGTCAAGTCCATCGATTCCCTGCTTACTATAGGCAAGGGCCAGAGGATGGGCATATTCTCCGGCACCGGCGTAGGCAAGAGCACGCTGATGGGGATGATTGCCCGCAATGTCAAAGCCGATATCAATGTGATCGGGCTGGTGGGGGAGCGCGGCAGGGAAGTGGTGGAGTTCATGAACAGGGATCTCGGCGAGGAAGGCCTCGCGCGTTCCGTACTGGTCGTAGCCACTTCGGACCAGCCGGCGATGATGCGCTACAAAAGCGCGTTAACGGCGACCGCCATCGCGGAATACTTCTGCAGCCAGGGCAAACACGTCCTGCTGATGATGGATTCCCTAACCAGGTTCGCCATGGCGCAGCGGGAGATCGGGCTCAGTACCGGCGAAGCCCCCGTAGCCAGGGGATATACGCCGTCTATCTATTCGGCTATGCCGAAACTTCTGGAGCGCTGCGGCAACTTCGCCTTCGGCTCCATCACGGGCATCTATACCGTGCTGGTGGAAGGGGACGATACCAACGAACCCATCTCCGATATCGTCCGGGGCATCATCGACGGGCATATCATCTTATCCCGCAAGCTGGCGGCAAGGAACCACTATCCCGCCGTCGACGTACTCAATAGCATAAGCCGTCTGATGACCGAGATCGTGGACGAGCGGCAGAGGGAAGTCGCCTCCATGTTTCGCAATATGATGGCTGTGTATAAAGAAAACGAGGATTTGATCTCCATCGGCGCATATAAAGGCGGCACGAACCCGGCCCTGGACAACGCCATCGCCCATAATACGAAGATGAATAACTTCCTGAAACAGGAAATCGGGGAGAAATACGAATTTGACGAGACGAACGACCTGATGCTGAAAGCGATATCCTGACAAATATTTAATGAACATATAAAGCAATGAAACAAATCAAAAAGCAACAGAATTATCAATAAAATTAAAGTTTGAGGTTGTTGAAAATGAAACCCTTCGCGTTTTCCCTGGACCGTATCAGGGACTACAGAATCCAGGTATTGGATACTGAAAAAAATCTTTTAATGGAACTATATAAGCATCTCTACGATATCGAGGACAAGATTTCTCTATGCAGTAAGTTCCGGCATGAGAAACAGGAAGAGATGCGGGAAAAACAGACCCAGGGCCTCACCATGCGTGAACTGGAAGAGTGCAAGTTTTATCTGGAGAATATGCGCATACAGCTGGAAGCCCTGGAAGAAGACCGGGAGAAGGCGGCAATGGAGGTAGAGCGGCAGCGCGTGGTAGTCGTCAAGTGTTCCCAGGACGTATCAAGCCTGGATAAGCTGGAAGAGAAACAACTGGAAGATTACCATTATCTGGAAGCCAGAGACAGTGAAAAAACGATCCAGGAACATGTTATCAATTCCCTGGTTTATCCGAAAAACGGGCTGCATTAAGTAACTAAAGGTATCAACCGCGTAGGCGCGTCAAACGCCGGGCGGATGATATAAAGACACAGGTAGGATTAAGTGACGCGAGTCAGATTGGAGGTGATGGAAAATGGAAATGAGTTTTATCGCCCCGCCTATGGTTGATATTCTGCCGGCAATCGGAACCGGAAGCACGGGGATCGGCATAGGCCGGACAGCGATGAGCGGAGACGCCTTTGCCCAGTTGTTTCTTCAGTTGACCGGGGGAACCGGCGAGGACGGCATGGAAGGCATATTGGAAAGCCTTTTATGGTTGCCTGAGGAGGAGAAATCCCAGGGCAAGAAACCCGGCATAATGGAAATGCTCATGGCGATGCTGAACCAGAACCCCGCGCAGTTCGATTTCCGGCAGCTTGCGCTGACGGAGACGGATGAGGGCGCGGCGCTGAACTTCGACGCCATACAGGAAGTAGTCAAGCTCATGCCCGATAGACTGGGCGAATGGTTGACTGCCCTTGGCGGGTATGAGGCGCGGAACGCGTCGGTACTTGCTGAAGAGGACGCCGGGCAGGAGTTGGCGATCCCCATCCTTGTACAGGACGCTTTGCCGAGGCCGCCGGGGACAGAGAAGACCGAGGACGGCTTCAACCGTATCCGCGAGCCGGCGCAAGCCGAAGAACCCGACGGGGAACGGACCGGCATACCGATTAAGGTGCTGGGTTATGAAAACCCGGGAAGAAGCGGGCCGAACGACGAAAGCGTCAGGATGGGTCAGGAACAGTTCAGCCAGGCGGTGCGTGAAGCGAGAAACAAGCTCTCGGATAAGGGAAACAAAACCGAAAGCAATCCCGCGGAGATCATTCTCGGACAGAGCGCGGTACGCGCGGCGACGGCAGGCGGCTTCATGGCGGCGGAACCGAAACCCGCGGAAAGCCCGGGCATACCGGATCAGATCTTTCTGGGGCTCTCCCAGAACCTGAAAGCAGGCAAAGGCGAGTTTGTCATCAAGCTGATACCGGAGAACCTGGGCGAGATCACGGTGAAGCTCCTGGCTAAAGAAGGCAGGACTACGCTGAGGATCATCACGGCAAGCGCGGAGACCGCGAGGCTGATCAACAACGATCTGGCCGCCCTGCAAAACGCCCTGAAGCCGATCCGCGTGGAAGTCCAGCAGGCGGTACCCGAGACTCAGGCGGACAAGGAAGCCGGCGCGTATTTTACCGGTTACGACCAGTTCAGCCAGTTCAATGAGTTTAACCAGTATGGGAACCAGGGGGACGCGAACGCGTATTACAGCGAAGCGCGGAACGCAGAAGCCGGAGACGGAGCCGACGCAGAGCGCATTATGCCGATGGGAATGACGGCGCCGGACAGCGAACTCGACATGTACATCTAAATTAGTCGCGAAACCAGAAAAGAAATAGAAATACAAGTCGCGAAGGATATTTTGGTTCTGGCAAGGCAAGCGACGAAAGCCGCGAGGGAGCGTACTTCTGATGGTACGTGACCGAGTAGGCTGAGGACGCGGGCGCCGCCAGAAACGAAATAGACAAGCGAAGAAGGGAGGGAAGAAAGTGGCAATCGAAGACGTTCTCGGCAGTACCAGTACAGACAGGATGCTGGGCGCGACGAAGATATACGACGCGGTGTTCACGGACAAGAAGGAAAACGCCAATGTGAAGCCTTCGGATTTTCTCAATCTGATGGTAGCGCAGATGCGGAACCAGGATTTCATGAACCCCATGGACGATACCCAGTTTGTGACCCAGATGGCTCAGTTTACGACGATGCAGCAGATGATGGAGATGGCCGAATGGGCCAAGTCTACCTACGCCTTGTCCCTGGTGGGCAAGACGGTGACCGCCTCAAGGTTCAATGTATCGGGCGGGTTGGATACCGTGACGGGCGTAGTGGACAGGATATCTTTTGTGGACAACGAATATGTCCTCTACATCGGAGACGGCAAGTGGAATCTGAACCAAATCATGGAAGTCCTTGCGGGGACGCCGGAAGTAGATAAGGCGAAGGAAGCCGACCCGGCGAAAGACAAGGATCCCGATACGGATATGGACTACGGGGACGCGTCCCAAATCAGCCTGGTCGCGGGCGAGACCACACAAACCGCCGCCATCGTGGCGTGGAAGGCTCCCACGGAGGATATAGCCGCCGCCGCGGAACTGAGGTATTCAGTGTACTACAGCCTTGAGGGCCCCTTTGATACCCTCGAGGAAGTGAAGAACGGTATCCTGGCGGGGGATGAGAACCGGCCCGGTATACTGGCGGACATCATCGTAGGGCTCAATCCGGGCGCCGAATACTTCGTCAACGTAGTCGTGTTGGATCCGAACGGTAAAGAAACAGTTTACCAACCGGTAATGATTATAACCAAAGGCGACGCGGTAAACGGGGTAGGAGAAACCGACCCGGAAGGGGAGATCGACGAAGACGAGCCTGCCGAACCCGAAGAAATCGCCGGGGGCGGCGCGGCGGAAGCCGAAGAAGCGCCCGAAGGCGACGAGGCCCCCGAAGAAGAAGAACCCGCGATCACAGGGCAATCCCCCATCACGGGAGAAGAAATCACTCAGTAGGCATAGTAACGTAACAACTCAACCAAGTAACAACTCAGCAACACGCAGGAAGGACGATCAATCATGGAGGATTTGAGAATCCGATATTACACACCGGTAACTACCGGTACTCCCCATGTTTCGAGGCCCTCCCAGCCGCAGCAGCCGAAAGAGACGGAAGGTAAACCCACGGAAAACCCCTCTTTCCGCGAAGCTTTGGAAGCCCAACTGCAGCAGACGAGCAACGTCGCCTTTTCCAAACACGCTGTAAACCGGGCCATCCAGAGAAACCTGGACCTTTCCGAGGACAATATCGCCAGACTGAATGAAGGCGTGCGCCTCGCGAAGGAAAAAAAGCTGGAAGATCCCCTGATCCTGGTGGACAGGACGGCGTTCCTTGTCAACATCAGGCATCATAAGGTAATCACCACGGTAGACGCCGAGGAACTGAAGGGAAACGTATTTACCAATATTGACGGGACTGTAATCATCTAGCCGGCCCTTTTCAGGAGGCTTCATCCCGTCCCGATTGACGGACGGACGGGGCGGTCCCCAGGTAAAAAGGAGAAATGAAAGAATGAATCGAGCTATGTTTTCCGGGGTGGCGGGCCTGAAGGTCCACCAAACCAGAATGGACGTGATAGGCAATAACATTGCCAACGTCAACACTTACGGGTATAAATCCCAGAGAGCGGTCTTCAGCGACATTTTCTATCAGACGCTGCGGGGCGCTTCCATGGGAACGAACAGCAGGGGCGGCGTCAACCCCTCGACGGTGGGTTACGGCTCCATGCTGGCCGGCATCCAGAACATGATGACCCAGTCCAGCATGCAGAACACCGGTTACGGGCTGGACGTAGCGATCACGGGCGAAGGTTTCCTGCAAGTCATGGACGCCGACGGTAACGTCTTCTATACGAGGGCGGGCATGCTGGACTTCGACTCCGTGGGCAACCTGGTAGATATCAACGGCAACTTTGTGCTGGGCTCCCGCGACCTGAACGGTACGGACGGCACCCAGAAGATCAACCTGGTGGATCCGCTGGGATCGGTCAACTCCGGCAATCCCAAATCCGTACAGAGGCTAAACGGCCTGATCTACACCCTGACCGGAAGCGGAAACTCCAAGTACGGCAACGTAAGCGTGAACTTCGCCGCCGACAAGACCATGGGTTACAACGACGAGGCTACCATGGCGAAAGCCAAGGCGATCATCAACGCAACAGGCACCATCGACGTGAAGCTGAACGCCTACGCCACATTCAGTTCCTTGGACGAACTGAATAAAGCCATCAACGACGCCATCATCGAAGCGGTCAAAGCCGATACGGGGGAGAGCCAGCATATCGCCGGCGATCTGAAGATCACCGTCACGGAGGACAACGGCGCGACGGTCGACCCCTTCGCTGACGGCCCACTCACCGGGGCGGAGATCGCGGGCTCCAACTTCAGCGTCAAACCGGGCATATTCACAGGTATCCCCTCGGGCGGCATATCCGGCTTCAATATCAAGGAAGTCAACACCGGCTTCACCGGCGTCGGGGATCTGGATGAGTTTACGATCACTTTCTATGACGGAACCCCGACTTCAGCAGCCGACTACGACGTACCGGGCTGGGAAGTATACATGAAGATTATCGACCCGGATACGCTCGACGAAAAAGAGTACATCTGTTTCGTCCCTTGTGAAGCGGAGGACATCGGTTCAGCCCTTTTGATGATGAACAAAGATCCCATGGCTTCGGGCAGCGACACCTTCACCGTCACCTTCCCCGGCTTCGCCAGGATGAACCAGTTGCTGGATTCGACGACAGCCGCGGATACGGATTTCGAGGATTTACTGGCGCTGAACACTTTAGCGTCAGGCGACATCACCGTTACCGCATCCGAGCCTTCCAGGGAGCTGGGCCTGGGCAGCGTGAACTTCAGCCTGCAGGGCGCCACCGAGGGCGGGCCGGTCACCCCGGATCAGCTCACGGGCATCACCGTCGGCGCCGACGGGGCGGTCTACGTGAGCCACGCCGAATACGGCACTGTGGCGGTAGGCAAGATCATGCTGGCGAACTTCGCCAACCCCCGGGGCTTGCAGCAGGTAGGCAGCAACTATTATAAGGAAACGCCGAACTCCGGACCCGTACAGTACGCCGACCCCGGCTCAGACGGCACAGGGGCGCTGAAAGCCAGCACCCTGGAAATGTCAAATGTCGATCTCTCCGACCAGTTCGTGGACATGATCGTCACTCAGAGGGGCTTCCAGGCCAACTCCCGGGTCATCACCGTATCCGATACATTACTTGAAGAACTGATCAACCTGAAACGGTAAACCAATCGACGACGGATTTAGTGGCGTAGGATTTTCCGCTTCCGGCAAGGCAAGCAACGACAGACGCGAGGGAGTGTACTCCAAATAGTACATGACCGAGCAGGATGAGGAAGCGGGTGAAGCCGGAAGCGGAAAAGACAAGCCAGGCGCCGTCGTCGGCGAGGGGAGTAAGCAAGGCCGCTCCCTTCGCCCATGACGGCGACAGAAGCAGGAAACGATACACACGGAAGCAAAAGCGATAATAGATAAAGTAATAAGCAGAGGAGAAGAACGAAATGATCACATTAACCAAGCTGGACGGTTCGATTTTTGCCCTGAATTCGGATCTCATCGAAACTGTGGTGGAGAATCCGGATACGACTATTCACCTGACGATTAAAAAATTCTACATCGTGAAAGAATCGATGGATGAGGTCGTAGAAAAGGTTGTCGAGTTCCGGAAAGAGATTAACGGCGCCTTAAACCGGTTTTAGACGGGATAATCGCTTAAGGAGGATATGGCAACCATGAAGAAAAAAACTGACATCATGTCGATACTTGGTTGGGTATTCGGATTTGGCCTGATGTACGTCGGTATCTGTCTTACCAAGGATATAGCCAGCGGTTCATACGCCTTCGACCCGGGTAATATCGTTAACTTCTTCGACCCCACAAGCCTGGTTATCGTCGTCGGCGGAACGTTTACCGCGCTGATGGTCTCCTACCCGGGCAGTCAGATCGCCAAGATACCCAAGCATCTGATGATCGTGCTGACGCCGAAGCAGTACGAGCCCATCAAGTATATCGACCAGCTTGTGGAATTCGCCAAAAAAGCGAGGATCAACGGCTTACTGGCGTTGGAGGAAGACCTGGATCATATCGAAGACAACTTCCTGAAGAGCAGTATGATGATGGTGGTGGACTCCATCGACCCGGAGAAAGTCAAGCAGCAGCTGGAGACGCGGCTGGAGCATCTGGACGAGCGCCACGCCTCGGAAAGGGGCCTTTACCAAAAGGGCGCCGGGTACGCCCCGGCCTTCGGTATGATCGGCACGCTGATCGGCTTGATCAACCTGTTGAAAAACCTGGAAGATTCATCTTCCATCGGGCCGAACATGGCTGTCGCTCTGATTACGACGTTTTACGGTACGGTTTTGGCAAACCTGATTTTTACCCCCATCGCGAACAAGCTGGAAGCCCGGCATGACGAAGAGTTTCTATGCAACATGATTATTTGCGAAGGGGTACAGGCTATACAGGCGGGTGAGAATCCCAAGTTCATCCAGGAACGCCTGATGAACCTCCTGCCCCATTATAAGCAAGACCTTGTGGGCTCCGGCAGCGGCGGCGGCGGCGAGGATTAAAGCAATAATAACAGCGCGAATACCGGGGCTGACCACAACACAGCGCGCAAGTACCCGGAGCACAGAGATGGGGTTAGGGAAACGCCCCATGTAACACAGGAAGGCAGGTGAGGAGATGGCAAGGAAAGGCCGTGGAGAAGGCGGCGGGGAATCATGGCTAAATACATACGCGGACATGGTCACGTTGCTGCTCACCTTTTTTATCGTTATGCTCAGTATGTCTACCATTGAAGTAGAAAAGTTCGACGCTTTAGTCAAGTCGTTTAATCCCGGTTATGACAAAGGCGTGTCGGACGGGGGGGAATCCGACTTTATCGTAGAGGATCCCATGGACGGATTGAGCGTAGACAAAGAAATGACTATGGAATCCCTTTTTGAGTTGATCCAGGAGTACATCCAGGAAAACAACATGCAGAACGACATGTCCGCTTCCCTGGAAAACGGTTTGATTTATCTGCGCTTCAGCAGCGCCATGCTCTTTGTGCCGGACAGCTATACCATGCTCAGCGGTTCCCGGCCCCTGATGGATTTTGTGGGCAACGTACTCAAACTTTACGAGGAAAAGATCAAGTCCATCAATATACTGGGGCATACGGCGCGAACGGGCAGGATCAACTCCAACGTATCCGACTGGCTGCTCTCCGGCGAAAGAGCCGCCACGGTAGCCATGTACTTCGAGGATATCGGCGTCAATAAGAACAAAATGATTACATTCGGTTACGGGGATAACTACCCCATCGCGGATAACGCCACGGAATCCGGCAGAAGCCAGAACAGGCGGGTGGAGCTGGTTATCGTGGGGATGGAAAGCATGGATAACTTCGATATATACGGCATGCTCAGTGGAGTCATCGACGATAACGATATGGCAAGCGGCGACGTCCTGACGCCCAGGCCGCCGGCGGGAGAGCCGGCTGCCGGCACGGAAGAGTAGAAAAGATCACAGCCTGACAAGTATGATACCTGTGGATAAGGGGGAAGACGACCAGTGGCGGAAAACCTGTCGCAAAGCCAGATCGACGATCTGCTGAAGCGGATGCACAGCGGCGGCCCGACCGAGCCGGAAGCTGCGGAAGAACCGGCGTCGAAGGTAAAAGAATATGATTTTACCTCGCCGAAGAAATTCACCAAAGATCAGTTGAATTCACTTAGTAATCTGTACGACGGATTCTCCAGGGTAGTCGCTTCATACTACACGAGTATATTACGCGATCTCTGCGAAGTGAACGTAGTACAGATAGAGGAACAGCGCTACTATGAGTTCAGCAACGCCCTTCCGGATAATACCCTTGTGGCGATGATGGATTTCAAACCTCAGGAATCCAATTATGACGAAACGGTCCTGATGCTGGAACTGGCCCCCTCCTTCGGTTATCTGCTCATCGAGCGGCTGATGGGGGCGTCGGGGGACGTTTACCTGCCGGACCGGGATTATACGGATATCGAGATCACCATACTGCGGACTGTTATCGACAGGGTGACCGACTATCTACAGGAGGCCTGGCGGAATTATTTCATGGTTACGACAGGCTTGAGGGGGATAGAGACGAACGGGCGTATGATCCAGGCTTTCGCGCCTCAGGACGTGGTTGTGATTATCACCATGGAGATCAACAGCGGGAATTTCTCCTGCACTTCCAATATATGTATGCCTGCGGAAAACCTCGATGTGATCATCGCCAACTTCAGCACGAAGTTTGCCCGGGCTTCCAAGCAGCAGGCGCCGGAAAGGGAAAAGGCGAAAAAAGACCTGGTTATGGATTATCTGAAGCAGTCCGATTTACTGGTGGAGGCTATATTAGACCAGTGCCAGATGACCTTTAGCGACGTCCTGCAGCTTCAGGTCAACGACGTGATCGCGCTGAACAAACGGATAGACAGCGATATCCATGTGACAGTCGACGGCGTTCCATGGTACTATGCCAGATTAGGCGAGAGCAAAATGAAAAAAGCGGTAAAACTGATCGATACCATCGATATGTGAAATGAGGGGTTTACTTGGCTAACGACGAGACAATGTATGGCGAAATGCTGACCGAAAACGAGCTGGACGTCATCGGCGAGGTCATGAACATCAGCATGGGTTCAGCCGCGACGGCTGTGTCCGCTATGCTGGATAAGCAGGTCACGATCACGACGCCGACGCTGACGCAAAGCAAATTCGGCGAGGTCGACTATTCGGACATGGATCCTTCCGTATTGGTGAAAATCAATTATGTAGAAGGGATCAACGGTACGAATGTGATCATGTTCCGGAGCCGGGATATGCAGATCATATTGAATCTGCTCATGGGCGACGAGGATATCCCGCCGGAAGACAGCGATTTTGAGTTCGACGAGATGAGCATGAGCGCGGCCTGTGAAGTGATGAACCAGATGATGGGTTCGTCCGCCACCGCCCTGTCGGAGGTAATGGGCTCGACGGTAAATATCTCGACGCCCACGGCCCACATCTCGGAAAGAGGAAATAACGTGGCGTCCAGCCTAATGGAACTGGACGAAGGGGAACCTGTGGTTTGCATTTCCTTTAACCTGATGGTAGACGATGTGATGGACTCAAACTTTATCAGCTTTCTGTCCATCAAGCTGGCCCGTGAGATCATTTCCATCGTCATGCCCGAGGACGCGGATATGACGCCGCCCGCTCCGTCGCCGGCGCCGCCGGCCGAAGAAGCGCAGCCGGAACCCGCCGCGGAGGAGGCACATGCGCCCGTCGTTGAGGAAGAGCAACCGGAACCGGTGGCAGCCGAGCCGCCGCCGATGATGGAAGCTCTGCCGGTAGAACCGGCGCCTGAGCCGACGCCTATACTTGAAGCCGCGGCTCCGCCGGAACCGCAGCCTGAGCCTGAGCCGGCGCCCGCGCAGGGGTACGCGCCGGAAGCCGTGGAGCCCGTGGCAGCCGCGCCGGTCATGGAGCAGCCGGCGATCGCGCCGGAGCCCGTGGCAGCCGCGCCACCGCCGCCACCGCCACCGCCGCCACCGCCACCGCCACCGCCGCCACCGCCACCGCCGGTCGTGATTGTGCCTGTCGCGCCGCCGGATGCGCCGCCGCCTGCGCCGCCGGTCGTGATCGAGCCGGAAGACCCGCCGCTTGAGCCTGCGCCGGAACCGCCGGAGGAGAAAATCGAGGACGAGCCGGAGCCAAAATCCGACTTCGGGACGTGGGCGCTGCTGAACCTGATCCTCACGATCCTGACAGGGCTTGTCATGATAGCGCTTATCATCACCTTCTTCTTCAAGCGCAGGGAGGATGACGAAGAGGAAGGCAGTGAGGACGAGGAAGGCAGGAAAGTCAAGAGGCACCTCGGGCTGCGGCTGATAACGGTGGCTGCGACCATCATCGCGATCATACTGTTCATTCTGACCGAGAATATGACATTGCCCATTGGGTGGATTGATCAGTGGACTATCTGGCATGTGATTATCGTGGCTGCAACCATTATTCTCGCAATCTTCAGCAGGAAGAAGTATGAGGACGAGGAAGAGGAAGATGAGACATTGGCGATGAGCTGATATGAGATAGTATGAGCTAGCTGATAGCGAGAACGTTATAGCTTTTGGAGGGCGGCCCTGCGGGGCCGCCTTTTCGCTAAAGTTTTTTAAAATATAAGATTAGATTTTTCGCTTAAAATGAACAGAACACAGGTGTATAATGAAACCGATGTATACGTCTTTCGGGGGTGGTTTCTGAAAGAATTGTATTTGTTTAAGGTAGACTAGAATTGTTATGCGACGATTTCTTCAGTGTTCTGGCTGAGTTCGTCGCGACCGGGTAATTAAGAAAGGGTAGGGAGACAATGCTTAAACAATTGAAGAGTGGGGGGAAAGGCTGGATTTTCAAGCGGCTGCTTGTAACAGTGCTTGCAGTCATGCTCGTTGCGATGTATATCGTAGTCCCCAGCCAGTATGTGTTTGCTGGCAACGATGTTGAACCGGATGAAACTACGCAGGTAGCCGGTGATGAAACAGGCGATGGTGACGGCGGCGACGCTGCGGATGGTGGCGACGCAGAAACTGTTACACCGGTTGTTGTGGCTCCGGGGGATGATTCTGAAAAGGAGCCGGGTGCGGAGACAGGAGGAAAGGAAGATGGGCAGGGCGGTACTGACGGCATAGCGGCGGTTAACTCAGAACTGGGAGATGGTGATGAAGGAGATGATCCAGAAGAGCCAGATGATTCTGAGGGAGTGGAAGAGTCCGAGGAAACAGAGGAATCTGATGAACCAGAAGAAGTGGATCATGCAGATATCATTGTCAATTACTTGTTAGTTGACGAGGAGTCTTTTGAGTACATTGAGGATATCATACCTCCTAAAACGTTTTCAGTCGAGGTTGGTTCTTCAATAATTGTTGAGGATGAGGACTTCATTGAGGAATTCCCTGGATATGATTTCATCAAAGCCGTTCCAGAAGAAATTGACGAAGTGTCGGCAGAGGGCGAAGAAGTCGATTTGCTCTATAAACTCCCTATGCTGTTGTTCGCGCAGGATGGTTACTATGATGTAGTATTTGTTGGCTGGAGTGGATACGATGTTATTGATTCGCAAGAAGTTTTAGAGGGTGATTCGGCAACGCTACCGGTTCCAGAGTACAGGGCTGGATATAGTTTTCTTGGCTGGTACGACCAAATTGGCGGAGAAGGTAATGAATATACAGGCGGCCCGGTATATACGGATTTGACTCTTTTTGCGGGTTATGAGATAGCGGAATACGATATAACCT
>Ga0082212_10003900_pt1 | contig 20949 bp, 16 predicted proteins | sample TergutNt197P3_FD_71548 | JGI IMG/M metagenome (GOLD analysis project Ga0082212, IMG submission 71548) | Neocapritermes taracua P3 segment gut microbial communities from Petit-Saut dam, French Guiana - Nt197 P3 | ecosystem: Host-associated > Arthropoda: Insects > Digestive system > Gut ... | reverse complement strand
CGAAAATATCGGCAAGCGGATGACCAAAACGCCGAAACTTTATTTTACTGATACCGGTTTAGCCTGCTACCTGTTGGAAATAGAAAGTCCGCAACAATTGGACAGGGACAAAATGAGAGGAGCGCTGTTCGAAAATTTTGTTGTTGCCGAAGCGTTAAAATACAGGCACAACACGGGGAAGGGCAATAATCTCTATTTTTTTCGCGACAGTCATCAAAATGAAGTTGATTTGCTTTTGAAATACGGCAATACGTTTGACGCCATAGAAATAAAATCAGCGCAAACTTTTCATGTTGATTTCGAAAAAGGACTGAAATCGGCAGAAAAGACTTTGGGCAACCGTATTGGAAGTAAAACGATTATTTATGCCGGCGATTTTGAAAATACTGCCGGTAGTATTAACTTGCTTAACTATAAAAATTTGATAAAAATTTGGCGGGAATGATTAAAAATTTTTGATTTTTGTTTGGAAATTTCAAAAATAGTTTGTATTTTTGTGACGAATTAATTTAGAAGTTATTTAATAAAGAATGAGTTGTCAACATAACAAAGCAATGGATTGTCCTTGCACTTATCCATGCGGCAAACATGGAAAATGTTGTGAATGTGTCGCCTATCATTTGCGCTCGGGCGAATTTCCGGCATGTTTTTTTAGTAAAGAAGCTGAAGCCGGATATGACCGCAGCTTTGAAGCGCTAAAAAGAGACCGGAGAACCTGACGGATAAGGATTAGCGGTTTAAAAATCAATGGCTGCGAAGTTGAGCATAATTGCTATCTAATAGAATAAATCATCTAATAAAACTTCGCTTTGTATATTGCCCCAGTATTCGTTATGCTTTACTCCATAAGTTGTTATCATTGTGATATGTACCGATTTTTTAGTATTACTTTCTTCGACAAAAGCGCCGCGCTTGTTACGCAAATTTTCATCATAACTTTTTGTGATTACAAATTTTTTAGTTGTATGTTTCATTTCGCAAAGATTTATAATATTGTCGTTTCGGTCAATAAGCAGGTCTATTTGTGCGCCGGTTTCTGCATCTTTGCTTCGCCAGCCCGAAATGTACGAAATCACGCCGCCAATACTTAATGCTCTTTTAATCTGTAAAGTATGTGTACGGCACAGTAATTCAAACGAGTAACCAGCCCATGCTTTGCGGGTTGTATTGTCGATTAAACCGCTCCAGTGACCGCCGCCCGTGCCTCTTATATTTTTCACAAAATTGAGATAAAATAATGAATAAAAGTCGATTAACTGATAAAGTTGAAGATTCTTTTTTGTGGAAAAATTATTGTTTATCAAGATAAACCCGCAAAGTTCCAACTCTTCGAGCATTGTCGTCAAGCCGCCTCCATTGGAAATTTTTGAATATTTTACAATTTCGTCGCGAGTTAAGCCTTTGCGTTTTTTTGCCAGCGCCTCAATGATTTGCATATATTTTTCGGGCGATTTGAAAAGAGAAGAGTAGAGTTTTGAATATTCATCCCGCAAAGGCGCAATTTTCTTAAAGAACAAATTATCAATATTTTGCGACAAACTGAGCGATTTTTCCAACTGTTCCAAATAATAAGGTATTCCGCCCAGAGTCATGTAACATTCGGCAATTTGGAAACGTGAAAAAACAATTTTTTTCGATTTCAAAAATTGCTCCGTTTCATTCAGCGTAAACGGCTCCAAACATATTTGGCGCGTTACCCGATTATGCAAACCGCCTCTATTTTTAATGATTCGGTTCATTATCCAAGAAGTAGCCGAACCGCAAATGACAAGAAAAATCTCTTTTTGTGAAGAGGCATAAGTGTTCCAAAAATATTCAAATGCCGACAAAAATCCCGATTTTGCATTGTCTAACCAGGGCAGTTCGTCAATGAAAATCACTTTTCTGCCTTTGATTTTGCTTTTCCGTAAATATTGCTCCAACTGCACAAAAGCGCTTTGCCAGTTATCGACAACCGGATTTTTCACTCTGCTGTATTCGTTTAAAGCCGCAGTAAAATTAAAGAGTTGCTGTTTTTTGTCTGCATTTTCAGCACCCGAAAAATAGAACGTGAAGTTTTTATCGAAAAACTGTTTTATCAAAAATGTCTTTCCAATTCTGCGTCTGCCGTAAACAGCAACTAATTCGGCTTTTTCCGATCTAACATACTCTGTTAGTTTTTTTATCTCTGATTTTCTGCCAATTATCCCTTTCATTATATGAATTATTTTTCGCTGCAAATATACATATATTTTATAATATAGCAAGTAATTTTAAAATTGTTCGCTAAAATTTATATTTTTATGGTATTTTTAGCGAAAAATAAATTCACAAAGTGAGACTCTATGATTTTTTGCTTACAAGCTTTCAAATAACTGTATATATGGCTCAAACGAATACAGTTTATTACGCTGCGCTCCTGTAATTTCCTTCAAAATTTCAGCTTTTTCCATTTCGGCTATAAGAGTATATGCTGTTTGAGGCGTTTTGCCTATTATTCCCATGACTTCGGCTGTTGAAACAATCGGTTTTCCGTATAGATGATTGAGCAAAATTCTCGCGTCAGCGCCGCGTTTGCCCATTGTATCAATATGTTTTTCGGTCAATATTTTGAGTTGCATAATGTTGTTAAGCGTTTCTACGCCCTTTTGCGCGGTTTCCATAACTCCGGTCAAGAAAAATTTTAGCCATTGCGTCATGCTGTTATGCGTACGAACTCGCGTCAGATTGTCGAAATACAGCATACGATTATTTTCAAAAAAATCGGATAAATAAAGAATAGGGCGTTTGAGAATGTCTTTGTACACAAGATACAGCGTAATTAGCAAGCGTCCTGTTCGTCCGTTGCCGTCAAGAAAGGGATGGATGGTTTCAAACTGGTAGTGTATCATTGCGATTTTAATCAAATCGGGAATATTATCGTTTTGATTATTGGCAAAAAATTCAATATCGCTCATCAGACTGGCTATTTCGGTATGCACGGGCGGAATAAAAACGGCGTCGGAAAGCGAAGCCCCGCCAATCCAGTTCTGACTGCGGCGAAACTCGCCCGGCTGCTTTTCCTGTCCGCGAACGCCGTGCATCAAAATTTTATGAGCCTGTTTTATCAACCGTGTGGAAAACGGCAAACTGTGCAGCATATTTACCGCTTCATTAATTGCTTGAATGTAGTTTTGCACTTCTTCCCAGTCGTCGCGCTTTTCTGCCGAAACATCCGCCTTGTTCAATAACGCTTCTTCGATACGGGTTTGCGTGCCTTCTATTCTTGACGACTGCGTTGCTTCTTTTGCAACGTGCATCCGTATAAACAAGTCAATATCAACATATTCAGAATACATATCAAGTCGTCCCAACGCCCTGTCTGCTTTGCTCAAAAGCGAAAATACCGCCATATCGTCAATTTTCCAATTCCTGTTTAGCAATTCCGGCTGAAAACTTTTGTAACCGCCCTGATTTATAAATACTCCCGACTTAAAATTTTTCATCTCTATTTTAGTTAAAAAAATTAGAACAAAGGTAATGCTTATTCTAAAAAAACCAAAAAAATTAGAATAAAAAATCTCTTATTCTAAAAAATGGCGAAAAATTAGAATAAGGGGTTGCAAAGGTAAAACTATTGATTACCAATACTGTATCATTTTGTGAAAAATTTTTTGCATATTTTTTTAAAATGGACAAAGAGCTGTCCAGCGAACAATCATTTATACAGATTATTTCAATATCTCTTAATGTTTGGTTAACTAAGCTATCCAAGCACCTACACAGGTAAGGCTCCACATTGTAAACCGGAACTATAACGGAAACTTTAATATCATTCACTTGATTTCCTTCCATTTATTATTCCCTTTGCCATTTAAACTGATACAAACAGGCATATTATTTTCGCGAAGCTGATATTTGCTTAATCCGTTATGTTTTTCTCCCAATATTTCAAGAAATCCGTTTTTTCGTCCTCGCTGTAGAAGTGGTCCATTTTGGGATTATCTTTGTAATACATATCAAATATTTCTCTTGGAATTATTATGGCATCTTTTACATTTTTATAAAGATATTTGTAGTGTTTATCATTGCCTATATTGGCATTTATCAACTTGAATTGCGGCGCTCCAATAAATTCGCTTATTACTTGTTCCAAAGAATTTAACTTTTCCAGTTTCATTGCCAACACTTCCACATTACCTTGCTTTATTATGGAATAACCTTTTTCTTTGTCAAATGGATGAGCATATATGTCAATGCCAAAATATTCTTTCAATTCGTGGTCAAACCAGTCGAAAAGCAGCCTTCCTTCCATTAAATGTCTTGAAATGATACTATCAAAACTCATATCATAATTGGGAAAGTCGGCAGGATTTTGAAAAATCGCGGACAAAGTTCTGCTTACAGGTTCCCTGACAAGCGTTATTATTTTTATTTGATTCGCATTTGGAATATAGCTGCTAAGGTACCTGAAAGAATGTACATGATAACTCTTAATTCCAATATTATCCATACTCGCGCGAAGTGTCGTACTGCCTACCTTACCCATTTGATATATCAGCAACCAATTAGAGGATTTTATCGCATTTTCAGTGCTTTTCATTCCCAGGCAAATATTAAGCGCCTGTATAGTATAGATCTTACGTGTTCTCAATTTCAAGTTTGCAAGTTCATTTATTATTTTATCGATGACAATAACGTCGCTATTTGGGATAATGATTACGATCGGTTTTTCTTTATCTAATTTTTTTAGATCGGCGAGAGATATCATATCAATACCATAAACATGTTTAATATCTTCATTGTTTTCATTTTCGAATAAATATGATATGGAAACTCCGAAACTTTTGAGTCTGTGGTATAGCCTAATTTCCAAAGTTCCCAGGCTCTTTCCGTACAGGATTATTTCATTTTCAAATAAAATATTTATGTTTTTAACAAGTTCAAGGTCATTAATGACAAGTTCGCCATCTTTATCAGTTTTTGTAATGCTATTGATATCAAAAGAGCAGGTTTGTTTACGGACTTGTTTACAGATTTGTTTATTGTAGTTTGCCTTTACATCTTCAAAAATCTCAAAATCTTCACCATATACGTAACCATTATTTTTCAATTTTTCAACCATTTCATTTACCGTAAACCAGGCGGCAATAACTATTTTGCCCTCTCCGCCACTCACTATTTGTTCGGGAGCAAATACCTTATACCCAAGCCTTCTATTTCCTTGAAGTTTTTTGTCGCTATCTATAAATCCGGCAATGGTTTTACCTTTCTGTTCCATATCAAGCGCCGCCAATGCCCCGAAGTGGCCTGCACCCCAAATGTATACTTCTTTCATTTTCACTCTCCTTGAACGTCCTGTTTTTCAAATATAATATTCCATTACGGAAAGTTCCTTTTTATCAGAATGGAATTTACTGTGCGAGTATCTGTTACATTGTTTTAATTTGTAATTCATCCAATCAGACTGAACAAAAATCTCTGGAGAAATTTTTAAATGTTCATATTTTTTGTTAAACTCCTTTATCGCCAAACTCTCTCCATCAAATTCAGAATCCTTGTCAATATCATCAAAATACATGTAGACTATCGGCAAAAAATGATCATCATTGTCTGCAAGTAAATTGAGAACGGCAACAGTAGAAGAATACAGGTCAACATCGACCAACATTCCGCCTATGGGAGCCGGATTGTATTCCTTCAAATAAGTTTTACACGTTTCTCTTATATCACCTATCACAAATTCAACATCAGGCAGCATCTTTTGTATTTGTGAAATGTCGGAAATGTAATCTCCGCACGACCATGCGCTTCCATCTTTATCACTAATTTGAGGTAATCCCTTCCCCCAGTCAAATCCCACCAATCGTATATTTACGCCGGTAAGGCGCATGATTTCTTTTGAATATATCTCGGCCAGCTTCAGTCCGGCTCCCCCTGCTACACCAAATTCTATCACGCTAATTTCCCTATATCTCTTTTGCTGTGCTAACTTTGCAGCATTCATAATTACGCTTGCATAACCAAATTTATTCAAATTACGCCGATTGAAAAAATCCAAAAAAAACGCCTGCCATCTTGAAAAAATATCAATCGGATGGAAATCCTCATCTAAAATAGGCAAATCACCTATCGCGTCTCCTGAGTCCGCAAAGATGTTTCTACCAGATAAATATCTATCATCTTTTGCCTTAATATATTTAAAAGTCTTGTTGCAAACTTCGCCGACAGATTTTCCATCAAGCCTATCATGCCGCAAGATATAACAATACTCCTGTCCATTAATTTTTACCGAGTCCAAATCAGATGGGGTGATAATGCCCACTGCCTTACCAGAATCGTTCACTACTATCAATATCTTTCTTAATTGAAAACAACTCAAGTAATAATGGGCTTTATGAGCGGATTCATTTTCATTAATTATATGCTCACGTATATGATAACTTTTACCGGTGTTCATAAATTATCCTCAATCCATAATCATAATTTCTTTTTTATAAATTTCACTGCCGACTATTTCTCTTGCCATATTTAAAATACTTTCCCTCGCTATACTTGAACCAATATATAAAACGTCAAAATCGGTTTTTGATAAAACACTGGGAGACCGCACATCAAAACCTAAAAATTTATCTTTAAAGCAACGGCAATTTCGGTCCACTATCACAACGACAGACTCTCTCATATCCTTATTCGTGGCAAGCCTGAATTTAGCTTTTTCCGACAATCCCCATACTGCTATTTTTTTTTCTTCGTAGTTAAATTCATTAAAATAGCGGAGTTCAAAATAATTATTGTTATATTCAGATGAAAACATTATTTTACCGCTACATTCCGTACAGCTTGAATCATGTGTTAACCAAAAAGAAAAGCCGCCAGCAAAATGGTCGGTATAGTTTACTGTCCCGCAATAAGGACAATTGCCGCAAATCAAAACCGAACCGTCTGCACCGGCTTCAAATCGTACATTTTTAGCTGGTCTTTTCATACCGTGGAGGCACAAATTATGCCATTGAATTTTATTGTATTCCGCATCACTCATAGCCGAAAGATTTACGGGAGGACATCTATCTTCTAAAAAACTGAGTTTGTTATTTATACGACCTGTTTTTACACCATACTTGTATAGTGCGCTACCGGGGAAGGGTATTACCATAGTAAGACGTACATTATACTGAGTATTTTTAAACCACCAATCTAGTGATTCTTTTGCCATATCATATGTTTCAGCCGGGTCTCCAAAAATAAGGTTTCCAATATCAGTAATATTATATTTGCGAGTAATTTTCAAAGCATATTCTATTTGTTCAACAGTAATATTCTTACGCATACTGTCCAGAACTTTTTGATTCATGCTTTCAATGCCATAGAATATCGCAATACACCCTGATTCCGCTAATACCTGGATAAGTTCCTCTGTAACGATATTAACGCGAAGGATTACCACATAATTTACATCGTATTTTTTTATTCTACGGCAGAATTCGAGAGCTTCCTCTTTATCTTTCGCGAAGAGTTCATCCCTAAATACAATCGTTGATATTGGAAATTTTTCTCTCCAATAATCAATTTCCAAGAAAATATTGTCCAAGCTCCTTTTCATATATTTGTAGCCATTGTAACGAAAACAAAAAGTGCAATTATTAATACAAGAACGGGCAGTTACCATAGAAAGACATTGATTCCTGCCTGTGAATCCGAACAATTCCAGAGCAGGGAACGGAAAATCATCCAGGCCTTCAGGTTGCGGACGCTTGGGGTTTATTATAAACTGCCCTGCTTCATCTTTATAAATCAAACCTTTTATTTTTGAAAAATCTCCGTTGTTTTCCAAACATTCGGCTAAGTCGCAAATGGTTTCTTCCCCATATCCGACACATCCAAAATCCATATCCAAATGCTGAATTATAAACTCAGGTTCCGCTGTGATAATATTTCCACCAACAATAACCTTTATTTGTGGGTAGTTATTTCTAACAACTGATATCATTTCCCTTAATTCCGGAAACTCAGGTGACATTCCACTTATGCAGAGAACGTCAATGGCATCGTATTCAATTTTTTGCAACAAAGCGTTTAGTGGTTCCTCGTGCCAACCAAGGTTTATGCCCGTCACATAACGCCCTGTATTCCTTAGAGCGGCCGCCACATAGGCCAATCCTATAGGAATGCTTTCAATGGGTGAAGTTCCCAAAACTATTTTCATCGTAGTTGAAAATAAATATTTCATTTTAAATACATCCTCAGCACTGTGTATAACCGCTGGACGGACACTTAGCGCACACCGTGTGCATATTTTTAGGGTTGCGACTGCTCAATCTCTCGTAAAATTTATTAAATACAGGTGTTTTAACAATTTCAGACAATGATGTTTCAAATACATTTCCAATCACTATATTCTCTATCGCTCCTTCGCCAAAATAGCAAGGGTGCAAATCACCATTTGACGCTACTCCCAGATGAAAACAGATTTCACTTGGCACACCTGAATTACTATGGGGTCGTTCTTCGAGCAGTTCACCATGCTCGTCTGTTTTCACCATAGCATTACCCCACAAAAAGTCTACGCCAGTTGATTGCCAAAATACCGAAGCGTCTTTTAACTGTGGATGTGTAAATTCGTTAAGAATATAGCTTATACCAATTCTAGCTTGACTTCCCTGTTCGTTGCGGAGTTTTACCAGTTCTTCCACGTTTTTTTTAACCGTTTGTAATTGCTTTTCCGCACTACCTATTACGTCCGACGTTTCATTGAATCCCTGATGTTTAGCATATACATCCGCCGTTATTCCTCCCACGCTGATAATAATTACGAACAAATTGTTTTCTAGCAAGAGTTTTGAATTTTCGGGAGATAACAACACTCCATTGGTTACTAACTGAATATTAAAACCACGCTTTGCCGTTTCAACAATAGCTTCTTTGTATTGCGGATACACAAATAATTCCCGGCTGCCGTCAAGTTCGATAGTGTCTATCAAGCGTCCATGAACCCATAAACCCTTTATATCATCAAGCAACGCAATATACTTTTCCAATGGCATGTCAGGATAGCCATTGTTTTTTATATATTTTACATTGCAAAAAGGGCAGCGACAGTTGCAATTATTTGTGAGCGAAGGCGCTATATACGCGTTGTCGTTTCCGGCACGAGGATATGCTTTTCCTGGGACAAAGCGTCTATTATATCCAATTTTGAATGTTTTGTTAAGATTTTTGTCGAAAAAGCCATAGCAAAAAACATCCTTTATACCCAAGCCCAAAAGCTCCTTTTCTACAGCGTAAGCATAGTAAGGCGAAGTAATAAGTACTACGTATTCTCCGCCTTTGAGGGAATGTGAAGATTTTACCGTATAGCTGTGTTCTGTTTTACCCCAACGCCAAAAATCATCACAAATTATATGAGAGATTAAGAAACCATTTTCACGCAGATAAGAAACCACCGTGTCTGTGTTTCCTGTGTCGTAGATTACGATCGGTTTGTTATTAACGTAATTTTTAAACTCGTTTTCTTCTTTATAAATTAAATTCATTAATGTCACTCTTTATGAGAAATATTCAAAGTAGTTTATTTTTCCTTCGTTGCCGAGATAATCGACATTTGCCCGTGAAATTCTATATCTCTCAGTTTCATCTTTTAACAATATCAAAATTGTTTCAGCCATTGATTTTGCAGACATTTCGCAAATTCTGCCGTTCATTCCGTCTTTTATCTGATCGTATACGGAAGGAAAATTGGTCGTCACTATGGGACAATTTAAAACCATAGCTTCCTCAATCGCGAGCGAGCGTCCCTCAAAAAAAGACGTATGAACATACAGATCACAATTTAAATAATATGGAAAAATGTTGGGCTGTTCGGCTACATGGATTACACAATCTTCAATATTAGACATTTTAAGTAGTTCAAGATATCGTTCATAGAATTGATTAACGTGGTTTTTCCCAAGTACAATCCAACGGAAATTGATGTCCGAGTCTTTTAATATTCGAGCGGCGTCAATAAGCAATTCTATCCCTTTACCCTTTTCAATTCTTGCCACAGTCAAAATATTATAAGTATCTTTCGCATATTCTGGAGGGTAAAATTCTTTTGATTTATGAATCATAGTTTCGTGATCGCATACGTTTACCAAGATATTTACTTTATCTGAAAGAGTTGGGAAAACATTTGAAAATTTTTCTGCATTTTGTTTTGTTACACAAATAATGCCATTCATTTTTTTTAGATATGGGTTTTCTGCGGTTAGTAAAGATACAACCTGGCCATTTTCAGCATCAGAAGCGGTTTTAATATCCGTGTGTATAAAGACATATTTTTTTTCAGCAGTTACATTTTCTGCTACCACTTTAAGAGGCAGTGTGTTCCTAAACGCAACAGCAACGTCGTACCCGTCATAATAAGGGCAGATTGTACTTAATATCTCCCAATTTTTTTCATGCCTTTCACTAATTGCAAGCTTAGTAAAATTTGGATCAGTATTACGAAGATGAATAAAATTCCTTACATCAGCAACATAATTGCCATGTGTATCACGTAACTCTTGTATTAACTCCGTAGACCATCTTGAAAACTGTTTTAAAAATGACAAGATTCGAATATTTTCTGGAACCATATCAAACATTTTTGCATCGTCTTGTTTATCATCAAATAATAACAAGTCAATCTGATATCTTTCTTCAGGAAAAATATTTAGAAAATTTAATAAAAATCTCTCAACCCCTCCACAATGTTCAAATGACGTGCACACAACTATCATTTTAATCTTTTTTTTCATTCACGTTACCTGCTGCTGTCAAATTAAAACCAAATTCCGGAAATTTTTTCATAAATAAGTTCTTTTACCCATGCACATCTATCTCTCAATAATAAAAACAATGGTGTATTATAAATTTTTATAACCATCTTTCATAACGAAACCATATCCACTAAAATATAACCTTCACCAACTGCTTTGCAAATATCTTCATATCCGCCAATCACCGCTACCCAAATCATTTTTCCTACTGTTTGCTCAAATGGAATTACTTCAACACCACAAATATTTTTTCCATAATGCTGCGCGTCTGAATCCGTTATTTCAAAAGGGATGTTTGCCATTTGCAGATAACTCGCTAACATATGCCCAAAACTGCCAGCCCCCCAAATAACGATAGATTCGTCTGGTGATTTTTTTATTTCACGAATAAGCAAACGTCTAATTAAGTCATTAAAAAAAATGAAAAATTCATTTCTGTCAAGTTTCTTATTTTTTTCGATATATTCTATTACTTCGCGATTTCTTTTTCCTAAAAGCGTTTGGTTAAATGATATATTTATCGTTTTACACACATTATAAAAATATTGCAAACAATATTCAAAATTTTCACCCGCGAACTTTTCGGTAGTGTATCTTTTCACAAGAACATTTAAATAATATGAAACAATCTTTTCTCTGGTTTTATCATCGCAATTTTGAAAATATTCCGTATTAATTGCAAATTCAAAAGCCTTTGCGTATCCGATTGATGTTCCTTCAAGCTGCGACATCATTACAGAACCTTCACGCTGCACATAGTGGTACAAGGCTATTGGCATATGAACAATTTTACTCGCTGCATATTTCCAAAGGACGGTTACCATATCCTCCGTATATTGATGCTCAGGAAAAAAAAGTCTGTTGTCAATAATTAACGAACGCCGAGCTAACTGTAACCAGGCCGCCCTCGGAAAAGCGTTAACACTTGAACGTCTTGTTGTTATTTCTCCGTTACGGCAAACAAAACAGTTAAAAAAACCAAGTCAGCGTCATGTTTTTTTGCCAAAGAATATAAGAGTTGACATGCTTCAACGGTGATATAGTCATCACTATCAATGAAAAATAAATACTCACCTTTTGCCGCAGCTATCCCTGTATTCCGCGCGCCTCCAAGATTTCTGTTTTCGTTATGCCATAAACATCTCACTTTTTGAGGATATTTGTTCTCATACTCTCTCATGATCTGCGCGTCACGTTCATCGGGTGAAGAATCATTGACAACAATCACCTCAACATCATCCAGAGTTTGATATACGCAGCTATCCAGACAACGCCGCAAGTAATCCGCAACATTATATACAGGAACTATCAAAGATATCTTTATCTTGCCGCTCATGTTTTTCAGCATGATAATCTCGACATACATTCAATACAAACAGGATTCATATTGTTTTCTTCAAACGAAGCTAATTTCTCATAAAAAGAATTAAATTGCTCGGTACATATCAACTCACCGAATGGCTTTTCAAACACATTTCCAATTATAATTTTCTCACAATAACCCGCACCGCAACACGGTGACAAATCTCCGTTAGTAGCCACAAAAAACTGGAAACACGCCTCAAGCGGTCTTAATTGTTTTACGATTGCGCCAATATACTCGCCTTCATCGCTATACGAAAAAACAGGATTACCCCAAAAAAAATCCACGCCAACCTGTTTCCAAAACAGTACGGCATTTTTCAGTTGTTCGCGCGAACTGTCGTCTATCAAATAATTTACTGCTATCTGTGTACGGCTACCTAACTCATTACGGATTTGAACAGTATTTTTTACATTTTCAATAACAAGATTCAGTTGTCTTTCAGCAAACGCCTCCGCATTTATGCCGCTATAATACCCTTGGTGTTTTGAGTAAATTTGAGGCGATATTCCGCAAGCACTAACTTTGATTTCGGTTACACCATTTAACATAGCCATTCTTGCATTCTCTGCTGTCAATAATACGCCATTCGTATTAATTTGTGCCGTAAACCCATTTCTTTTTGTTTCTTTTAACGCCTCTGCAAATTCAGGATACATAAAAAATTCACGATTACCATCTAACCCAATGGTATCAACATATCTGCCATGCACATAAACTCCTTTGATGTCATGCAATAACTTTGCGTATTTTTCCAGCGGCATATCACGCGTGGCGTCATTGAGTTTGTATCTCACACTGCAAAAGGGGCAGCGGCAATTGCAGCGATTCGTCAACGCAACAAACATACAGGTTGAATCTTTCCCCTTTTGTAATGATGTCTTTCCCTGTATGAAACGCGCGCCAAAACCAATTTTAAAAGACCGATTCAAATTCTCCTCAAAAAAGCCATAACAATACACATCACATACACCTAATTGTGCAAGAGATTCTTCAACGGCGTAGGCATAATATGGCGCTGTAATCAGTACAACAAAATTGCCGTCTACCAGAGTGTGGGGGGATTTTTTTGTAAATCCCATCACTTCACTTCCCCATTGCCAAAAGTCGTCACACACTATATGAGATATTTCAACGTAATTCCTAACATCCGACAAAACAGCGGTTAAATTTCCCGTGTCATATATTACTGTTTTTCGTGTTGAGGCAAATTTTAAAAATTCCGTCTTCTCACGATAAATCAAATTCATAAATTTATCCCCTTCACATTGGGTAATGGAGGTCTGGTAATTTTTGTGGTTTAATATCTTTTTTCTGTAATTCTTTACGTGCACCCTGTGTTTCTTTGTACGCAATGGGGGCGGTTTTATTTTCCGTCCAGTGATAATCCAACATATCGGGTTGATTTTTGAGCAACGCGGATGCTGTAATTTTGGTTAATAATTCCACGCCTTTATGAGTACAATTACATAATAATTCGTAAAAAGTCCGCTTCATCAAGAATAAATACGCGTAATCATACTCCTCTATCGGGGCTACCAACCGGCTCATTTCAGTACCCGGTGATAAAAAATAACTATCCGATTCATATGAAGGAGAAAAGTCTTCTTTATATTCAGAAACGTACCACAATAATTTTTCTGGGTCTGACATTTGAAACCATTCACGAGGCAGTTTAGTCTCCATCAAAATCTCCTCCTTTTTGTATCCAGTCAAAATGAGGCTGTTCACTTTTCAGCAATAAAACTTCGCCTATAATTAAAGCATCCATTTCAGTATTCATAAAACATTTGTACGCGTCGTCAGGCGTGCATGCAATAGGTTCGCCTCTTACGTTAAACGAAGTATTAGTAAGCACGGGACACCCTGTAAGTTCATAAAACTCAGTAAGCAAATAATACACGAAAGGATTACCTTCCTTTGAAACCGTTTGTACCCTTGCCGAATAATCCACGTGTGTTACAGCGGGAATGTCGGAACGGGCTTGCCGCACCAATGGCAACAAATCGATGAATTCACTATCGGCAGCCGTATCATTGATATACTGTTTTTTATTAAAAGTCTTACATCTCTGCGCTGTTACATTTGCGACAAACAGCATATACGGGCTTGTTTTTTCAAGTTCAAAATACTCTTTGGCGCATTCTTCCAATACAATAGGCGCAAACGGTCTGAAGCTTTCCCGATATTTTATCTTCATATTCAGCTTAACCTGTGTTTCGGGATTTCTCGCGTCCGCCAAAATACTGCGGTTTCCAAGCGCGCGCGGCCCGAATTCCATACGGCCGGCGAAAACTCCAACAACATTACCGGCAACCAAGAGTTCAGCGACGTTTTTAGTTAGTTCTTTACGTGAATCAAATTTTTTATAATAAGCGCCGATTTCATCTAAAAAGTCGATGGTTTCAGTATCTGAATAAGAGGGACCCAAATAGCTGCCCTTTTGACTATCATTCTTGCTTATGATTCGTTTTCCGTTAAAATGAACATATTCCGCGTATAACGCAGCCCCTAAAGCTCCGCCCGCGTCGCCGGCCGCAGGCTGTATCCAAATATCATCGAAAATTCCGGAGTTCATAAGCTTGCCATTCGCAACACAGTTTAAGCCAACCCCTCCCGCAATACACAGGTTTTCACTTTCTGTAATTTTTTTCGCGGTCTTTGCCAATTTCAGCACAATTTCTTCGGTGACGTTCTGTATTGAAGCCGCCAAATCCATTTCACGTTTCGTGATCGGAGATTCAAATTCCCGCGCCATCCCGCCGCCGAACAACCTGTCAAAAAGCTCTGTATTCATCTTCTCGCCGCTAAAAAAACCAAAATACTCCATATTTAACTTAAACGAGCCATCGTCTTTAATGTCAATTAATTTTTCTCGAATAATATCTGCATATTTTGGTTCTCCATAGGGCGCAAGTCCCATAAGTTTATACTCGCCTGAATTTACTTTGAACCCACAGTAACGCGTGAACGCGCTGTACATAAGACCGAGTGAATGTGGATATTCAATCTGCCTTATCAGTGACAAATTTTCTCGCTTGCCAAAGCCTATCGTTGTTGTTGCAAACTCACCTACTCCGTCCATTGTCAGAATTGCCGATTCCTTGAAAGGTGACGGATAAAAGGCCGATGCGGCATGAGATACATGATGATTTGTTACTAAAAGTTTTTGGTTTAGTCCCGGCAGACCTAAATAATTATCGACTATCTTATGTATCCAAAGTTTTTGTTTGAACATTGAATCAAACGAAAGCTCGATCATTTCGCGCGCATTATCGCCTAACGATAATATATTTTTTATGAACCTTGCGTAAGTCAAACGCGGGTTATCATAATAAACAACGGCATCCAGTTGAGCGGATGTTAAGGCCGCCTCACGCAGACAGTAACGAATTGCTTCTATCGGGAAACGCGCGTCACCCTTTACTCGCGTAAAACGTTCTTCCTGTGCCGCCGCTATAATCTCTCCGTCAATTGTCAATGCGGCGGCGCTGTCATGATACAGTCCTGAAATACCAAGTATTTTCATACGCTGAACCCGTCCGCATTTACTAATGTTTTATATATATTTGCGGCTATAATCTTATTCCCTTTTGCGTTTACATGCACATAATCGTAATGTAAATCATCTGTTTCGGCAAACAAATCGCTAAAATCAAAGATAAATCCATATCCCTTAATTGCGCTTTTAATACCATAAAACTCTTCGTATGAGTTATTGGCGGCAGCCTTTAACATGCTTCCCAAAACGCTGTAATCATCAAGGATATCTTTATATCCATCATAGTATTCTTTAAGGTACTCTCCGCATTTTGGAAAACAGGGTTGGAAAAAAGCATAATATCTTGAATTTTTTGCATTGCAAATAACCTTCATTAATTTAAGCGAATCTAAATAGGATTCCGCAACAGCTCTTTCATCCTGAAGACCGTATAAAACATTGTCGAATTGGCGGAAGAAAACTTCTTGATTATAGTTTAAATATGGGCGTTTGTATCTTAAATGAATTTTATAGTTATCCACAAAATATAAATCGTTTGCGCCATTATAAGAAATTACTAAATCAGGTTTCAGAACTAACACGTCACGAATAAGTTTAAACAATTCGTCTTTACTGGTATACGCGGCAAATCCGCCATTATAGACTGTCGCATCTATGCCGTTTGTTTTAAAAAGTTCCCATAAATACTGCGGCCACGAATTTTTATAGCTTACATATGGATCGGTGGTGCTTCCGCCTAACGTTACAACACAAAGTTTACCGGTGCCGTATCGTTCAAAGCCTTCAATACCGTTTGCATAATGCCTCGAGAATCCCAACAAGTAATCACGTTGGTTATTTTCTGGAAACCGTGTTTTTGATATAGGAACAAGCGCATAATCCTGCCTATATATCAATCCTACGCGTGAAAGAATTGTTTTATTATTATACTGAAACGCGGATTCTGTAAATCCGTCATATTTTATTGCGATAACAAAATACTTTTCTTTTTCTAAATAGATATAATCATATATATCATAAACAGGGCGGCTTAAAAACGTATCGACCTTAGCATTCTCATCAAGGAAAAATTCCGGAACAAAACCATATTTGTTGCAAAATTGTTCTGACAAAGCTCCGACTCCAAAAACACACAACTTTCGACCGCTTGCGATTTTGCCATATATTAAATTCAAAATGTTTTGTGAAACGGGGGGTAGTATCTCACGCTCAAAGACTGCTTCTTTATCCATTACGCAATACTCCCGCTATCCATATCAAGTTTTTGAAGCGAAGTTCTTAAAACCTGCTGCCGCCATGCCGCTGTTTTTTTGTTTATTAATTCATCAATCTTCTTTTGATACGCTTCGAGTTTCTCGAGTGATAAAGCGTACGGTTTTATATAAAACTTGGGAAGAAGATGGACTTCCTTATATTTATCCAATAACAAAGTTTCCGATGAAGCCCATTTACCATCCCATAATTTGTCTAAATCAATATTTGTGGCAAATAAGTCGTCACGAACACACTGTTCAAATAACCGTGTCCCCGGAAAAGGTCTTACAACGCCTGCGGACACACGTTGGCATGGTACGTTTTCTATCAATTTTATGGTTTCCAGAAGCGTATCTTCCGTTTCTTCGGGCAGCCCCAGTATAAGAAACATTGAAACATTAATGCCAAATTTATTACACCACTCAAAGGCTTCAACAATTTCTTCATTTGATATTTTTTTGCCGATAACCACTTCCCGTAAATAAGGGCTTCCGGATTCAACTCCTAACCCTGTCATAATAACGCCTGCCTGTCGCATTAGTTGAACGATGTCTCGGGTTAAACTGCGTATAAACAAACCTGTATGAGCATTAAAATACAGCTTCATTCCGCTGTTTATTATCAAGTTGCATATTTTCTCAATGCGGCTTTTGTTTATAGAAAAATTATCGTCGCATATTTTAAAGTAGTTTATTCCATATGTTTCATGCAAATACTTAATTTCTTCGAATACATTTTCGGCGCTTCTAAATCTTATTGCGTCACCCATTACCAAACGCATTGCGCAAAACACGCACTTATTGGGGCACGAACGACTGGTCAGGATCGGCATCGGAACACCTTTAATAACAAAGCCGTCAGGACTATACCAACCATCAGTTGCGCAGCGATAATCTTCAAAATTGATAAACTCATAGCCGGGACGGGGCAATGCGTTTAAATCCTTTACATAACATTTTTTTGGAAAAACCCTCACCTGACCATTGATTCTCAGACATACTCCATCAAGGCTGTCTTCGTTTGCCTCACCGAAAAAATAACGTAACAATAAAGGGAAACTCTCATCAGCCTCTCCGATTGCAATAGCGTCAATTTCCGGACAATTACGCATTATTTCATGATGAAACAGAGTAGGGTGCATACCCCCTATTACAATTTTGATGTTTCGATATCGTAGTTTTAAATCGCGAGACAGTTTTCGAATAATACCTAGATTTGCTGAAAATATACAATTTATTCCAACTACTAATGGTTCTTTATAAGAAACGGAAGAGTACATTTGATCTGCCGCTTCATAGAAGTCATTTTCAGATTTTCCTATGCAAAACGGCGCGTTGAAATCGAATATTTTTATCGTATCACATACAACACGCGCGGCTCCACTCAAATAAAGTAACGCCAAAGGCACATCAGGGCTAAGCGTATGCCCAACCTCACCTTTGGATGGATAAACGAGCAAAAGATTTTTCACGCTACCGCTCTCCCTAATTTGTTTTGCTCTTCTCTGCGCATTTCATGCACTATTCTTTATTAAGTGTTAATGGAAGTCCGCATATCGCTTTAGAAAAAGTATTTAAAACAGCATATCCGAATCTTCTATCAGGTTCAAAATAAGCTCCTTCAGCCCATTCATTCCAAGCAAACATAAAAATATATTCTTTGTCGTATGCTAATGCCTCTTCTGTAATATATTTAACCATATTATAGAAATGGCTTAGTGTTAAATCAATATCAAGTATCGTGTAATTAGACGCGTACCGGGGCGTGTTGTCATAACCGCAAACACAGCTTAAATAAGCTTTATGGTCGCTTGAATCAATTATGCGTTTATAGTTTTTAAGAATGACTTCATATCTGTAAACCTCATTTGATACAGTATTGCCCTGCTCATCTTTTAATTGTATCGCATCGGCTGAGTCTGCATATACTAGCGGCGTAAAATGTGTTTCTCCATCAAAATGTTCAACCGCATTCATATCATCAAGTGTATATGGGTGTATACTTGATATCACAGCGATTTCTCCGATGCCAATTTCCATAGCATGCTTCCGCCAACGAGGGATTATATCGTTTATAACATTAGCCATATTTTGGATTTCATATATAAGGATAACCGGTTTCCCGTCTATTTTTATATATCTTTCATCATCCACGTATTTTTTGAAATCATCGATAAATTTTTCAGGGTCGTCATATTGATATTCGCATTTTATCAATACTTCTTTTTGGTTTCCAACCCAGATTTTCGTCCAAGATTCATTACACCACATCAGGCAAAAATTTATATCTATATCTTTATTTTTTAATAACAAATCAATCGGTTTTTCCAGAAGTTTCCTTCCCGAAAACCAATAGTAATACATACACCAGCCATAAATACCATGCCTTTTCGCGATTTCCGCTTGCTTGCGTATAACATCCGCATCGTTTAAGTCATAATATCCCAAGTCATCATGCGGTTCCCTAGGCTGGTAATGACCGTTAAACTTAGGTTTCGCCTTTGAAGAATTTGTCCATTCTGTGAATCCTTCTCCCCACCATTCATTATTCTCAGGTATTTCATGAAATTGAGGAAGATAAAAAGCAATCGGTTTAACCAACGGAGTTGATCCGGAAAAATCGATCTCGTTTTCGTATGAACAATTCAGATATGGATTATTTGAAAATTCATTTAATTTATGAGATTCGCCAAACATTGCGATTTTGCTGGATGCAATTATGTTCTTATATCCGGCTTCTATAAATTTTTCTTTAATTTCATTTAAGAGAGCCATAGTATTATCGGTACTTAACGCAATAATAACGATCATATTTTCTTCACTGGCAAAACGTGAAAAATCTGGTTTAGCAATAATAAAACCAAATCTTTTTCCTATGTACTTGAAATTTACATCCCATACTTCGACCTTCGTTTTATCGAAACCGTTAATAAAAAGCCTTCTTAAAAAATCTGTTCCTACCTGTCCAGCGCCATAAATTAGAATTTTATTATATGCGTTCAATGTTGAAATATTTATTTTTTGACCCTCCATATCTATGATTTTAACTCCTTTTCGTTTTTAGCGGCTAATCCACAAGCTCTCGCATCACTTAGCGCAAATTACTGCCTTTTTTGACTCCAAAGGCTTAGGCAGGTTGATGTATAAAAAATAAATTTCGAAATCACCTATCAAATCCTGAAAATTCAAAAGATTTATGCAATTCGTATTTACAACAGTTTTTACTTCATCAAATCCTCGAATAGGAGAAAAAACCACTGTATGTGCAAAGTTTTTTAATTCATCCCATGGACGAATCCGCCTGCCGAAAATCTTTTTTCCCCATAGTATGGTTTTAGAATCTGTAATTTCAAAAGGGATATCCCCATTTGTAAAAAATCCGGCAAGACGTTTGCCGCGTATTCCCGCGCCCCAAATGACAATTGGAGCATTTCCGACATCTGGAGAGGGATCGGCGGGTAATAATTGTTCTTTGATTTTTCGGACGATTAAACTTTCCAGAAAATCGTGTATTGCCGCCAAAAAATCCTCCTCGTCCAGATGTTCAACAACGAAATTTAGTATTGCGGCAACAATTTTGCCGTGAAGAGTGTTTCGAAAAACTTTGCGTGTGAAATCAAGATCTAACATATTTAACGCAGTCTTTACCAGAGAACATAATTCCGTTATTTTATTCGAATGGTATTCCACGCAGTTGATAACTGAAACATATAAATGATGCGCTGCCATAATTGCAAATTTTTGTTTTTTGTCATCCGGCAATTTCTGATAAGCGTCGTAGTGACTTATTTCAATGAATGAAAGCGGAACAGAATCGCAATACCTATAAGTCACAATAGCCGACTCCGCATTCATGTGGCGCATCCAATAGTAATAAGGTTTGCTTGTAATACTATATTTATCCGTCAGCATAAACCACAATATAGACACGACGTCGTCCGTAACGACTTTTTCTGGAAAAAACACACGGTTGTCAATAACAAATTGTTTTCGAGTCAACAACCTCCAGACGGCTGGCGCAAATTTTTCGAAGTTTTCTTCTCGGCATATTACTGGTTCATGGTAAGTAATCGT
>Ga0082212_10003899_pt1 | contig 20949 bp, 18 predicted proteins | sample TergutNt197P3_FD_71548 | JGI IMG/M metagenome (GOLD analysis project Ga0082212, IMG submission 71548) | Neocapritermes taracua P3 segment gut microbial communities from Petit-Saut dam, French Guiana - Nt197 P3 | ecosystem: Host-associated > Arthropoda: Insects > Digestive system > Gut ... | reverse complement strand
GAAATCAACGGATTGCTTGAAGCTATGGATTTTTTTAACCAGGAATCCGGTATTATCCTTACTTTTAATACAAAAGATATTATTCACACAAAGGGAAAAACAATTACAGTTATCCCTGTATGGGAATTTATAGGACACCAACCATGAAAACAGCGCTCATTTCAGGCGTTACCGGTCAGGACGGCGCCTATTTATCGGAGTTCCTGCTCAAAAAAGGCTACGCCGTTCACGGTATCAAGCGCCGTGCATCCAGCTTTAATACTGAACGCATTGATCATTTGTATCAGGATCCTCATGAGAAGGACAAAAAATTTATTCTGCATTACGGTGATCTTACCGATACTTCCAACCTGGTCCGCATTATCCAGGAAGTTCAGCCGGATGAGATATACAATCTTGGCGCTCAAAGCCATGTTCAGGTCTCTTTTGAAGTCCCTGAATATACTGCTGATGTTGACGGTATAGGTACTCTGCGGCTTTTGGAAGCCATACGAATTTTGGGTATGGAAAAAAAAGTCAGGTTTTATCAGGCATCTACCAGTGAGTTATTTGGTAAGGTACAGGAAATTCCCCAGAAAGAGACTACCCCATTCTATCCGCGAAGTCCCTACGGAGCGGCAAAATTGTATGCCTACTGGATTGTCGTCAATTACCGGGAATCCTACGGAATGTACGCCTGCAATGGAATACTTTTTAATCATGAAAGCCCGATTCGGGGCGAAACTTTTGTAACACGAAAAATTACCCGCGCCGCCGCCCGCATTAAGCTTGGACTGCAAAAAAAACTTTACATGGGCAATATTGATGCAAAACGCGACTGGGGTTATGCCGGCGACTATGTTGAACTCATGTGGCTAATGCTCCAACAGGAAAAAGCGGACGACTATATCATGGCTACAGGAATTACAACCAGTGTAAGGGATTTTGTCTCCATGGCTTTTTCAGAACTGGGAATAACAATAACCTGGCATGGAACCGGTATAGAAGAAAAAGGGATTGACAGCAAAACCGGTAATGTTCTTGTCGAAATAGATCCGCGTTATTTTCGCCCTGCAGAAGTTGATGTCCTAATCGGCGATCCTTCAAAAGCATTTTCCCTTCTGGGCTGGAAGCCAAAGGTACAGCTTCCCGAATTGGTCAAAATGATGGTTGCCCACGATTATAAACTTGCGGAAAAAGAACAGCATCTTAAAAACGGCGGATTTGAAGTAAAAAACTATTATGAATAAAAATGATAAAATTTTTGTTGCCGGTCATAACGGGCTTGTAGGAAGCGCAATTTTACGAAAGCTCAAATCCGAAGGCTTTGAAAATATCATAACAAAGAATCACAACGAACTTGATTTGATTGATCAAACTGCGGTTGATCGTTTCTTTTTCGAGAACAGGCCGGATTATGTTTTTCTTGCCGCCGCAAAAGTCGGTGGAATCGGCGCTAATTCCCGCTGCCCTGCCGAATTCATATATCAAAATATGATGATTGGCTTTAATGTTGTCCATGCAGCATATAAAAACAGTACAAAAAAGCTTTTAAACCTCGGTTCTTCCTGTATCTATCCCAAAGAAGCGCCTCAGCCCCTGAAAGAAGAATATCTTTTGTCCGGTTATCTTGAACCGACCAATGATGCTTATGCAATAGCAAAAATTGCGGTTATAAAACTCTGCAATTCCTATAACAGGCAATATGGGACAAATTTTATCTCGGTTATGCCGACCAATCTTTATGGTCCGGGAGATACTTATGATATTGAAAACAGCCATGTACTCCCGTCAATGATAAAAAAATTTCATGATGCAAAGGCTAATGGGACCAATACAGTAACGCTTTGGGGAGACGGTTCTCCCTGCAGGGAATTTCTCTTTTGTGACGATCTTGCCGATGCCCTGTTTTTTCTGATGAATTCAAAAAACGCATCTGAAATTGGTGAATTAATCAATATCGGCACCGGTGTTGATCAAACTATAAAAGAATTATCTGAACTTGTAAAAGATATTGTCTATGCCGATAAACAGGAAATACATTGTGATATTATCTGGGATACTACCAGGCCAAACGGCACACCACGCAAGCTGCTTGATGTCTCAAAAATGAATCACTTTGGCTGGCGTGCGGTCACTTCGCTCAATGAAGGCATACGAAAAGCTTACTCCGCTTTCCTTAATGGTGCAATTGTATGAAGCTGTCTATCATTACTATCAACAAAAACGATGCCAAAGGACTTGAGAAAACGATACAAAGCGTTATTTGCCAGACATATTCTGATTTTGAATATATCGTAATTGACGGCGCCTCTACTGACGGCAGTTTTGATGTCTTAAAAAAGCATTCTGAAAAAATCGACTATTGGGTATCAGAACCGGATTCAGGAATATACAATGGCATGAACAAGGGTATAGAAAAAGCAACTGGTGATTATTGTTTGTTTTTAAACAGCGGTGATTATCTTATGGAAAATGTTAACCTTGAAGCAGTATTCAAAAACATAACCGGCGATGCTGATATTTATTATTTTGATTGTCTTCATAAAAATGTTCCAGACGCCCTTGATGTCAACAAGTATATACGGGTAGGCATAAGCCATCAGAATTCAATAATCAGAAGGTCTTTGTTTATTGAACACGGTTATTACAATGAAGAATATATTACATCATCCGATTTTGAATTTTTTTTATTGGAAATATGGAAATATAAAAGCACATTCAAACACATTCCAGGGGTGCTGACTTTTTATGATTTACATGGAATAAGCACCTTAAATCCTGTATTAAGAGAAAGTGAAAAATGCATGATTCTGCAAAATGCCTTTGAAGGAATAGCCGATTCCATAGTGGATTATTATTTATTGCAAAACTCGATATATTCAAACATAATCCGTAACTGGGGGAATTCAAAAATTCTGGTTTTTATACTGCGTACATATCGTTTTGTCGCCCGCCGCCTGTTTAGGATCGTTAATAAAAAATATTTACTGGAAAAATTTGAGCCTGTCCTGCGTTGATAACATTGACTCAACTGCTTTACAATATAATAATATTTCCCCTTGAAAAAATAATAGAACTGAATTACCTTCTTTTTTACCGGATTTTCCGTAATCCGGCTGTTTCACTGCTTGGCATAAGCTTTTCAATTAACCTGTTAACGCTGCCGCTGTATTTTTGCGCAGAAAAATGGCAGCGTATTGAACGGGAGACTCAAAAGCGCCTTTCCGGCAAAATAGCCCAAATTAAAAAAGTTTTTTCCGGCGACACACGATATATGATTTTGTCCACCTATTACCGGCAGAATCATTATCATCCGGTTTATGCCCTTCGCAGTTCCTTCGGCCTTTTAATCCAAATCCCCTTTTTTATCGCCGCTTATTCGTTTCTTACGCGATATGATGTACTACAGGGATTATCTTTCTTCATTCTCAACGATTTAAGCCGGCCGGATGCCCTGATCCACGGAAGATTTAACCTTCTGCCAATCATTATGACTTTAATAAACTGCGCTTCCTGTATGGTATATACAAAAGATTTTCCGGTAAAGGAAAAAATCCAGCTTTACGGTATGGCTGCCGTGTTTCTGCTGCTGCTTTACAATTCGGCCGCCGGTTTGGTTATTTATTGGACAATGAATAATATTTTCTCCCTTGGAAAAAATATTTTACAACGAAGTACACATGCAAAGAAGATTATATATTTTTTGATATGCTCCGCAGCCATTTTTCTTATTGTATTTGCACTGTTCTTTCACAGGGGAGTTTCTTCAAAGCGATTCATATTCATTTGTGCGGTATCAACCATGTTTTTCATTCCCCTTATTGCGAAATTATTCGCATTGATTAACAGAAAAATAGAGGCAACTACATCATGGGCAGTGGCAGCTAACATTTATAAATATTTTTTCATTGCCCTGTCATGCCTGTTTTTGCTTTCCGGGGTAGTTATTCCTGTGTCCTTGATATCCAGCTCTGTTCCGGAGTTTTCATTTATTGAATCATATTCTTCGCCTTTTTCCCTTATTCTAACCATTCTCGCACAAGCCATAGGGATTTTTCTTTTTTGGCCTTTGTGTATATATTTTATCTTTCCACAGAAAATCAGGATTTACCTGACAGGTTTTACTCTTTTCCTGCTGTTCGGTACGCTGATAAATACTTTTTTGTTTCCCGGCTCATACGGTTTTCTGACAAACACATTGATTCTGTCGGATCCGGGAACATGGCTGTCATATATCCCGCTGACATTGCTAAATTTGGTATCTATTATCGCATTGCTCGCTCTTGTAATATTTCTTTTTGGCTTTCAAAAAGGCAGAAATATTATTTTTTCGATTGCGATAATCACATTTGTATCGCTGTTATCTCTTGGTATTGTTAATTCCGTATTGATAAACCGCGAATTCCGGAAACTTGCTGCACTGCACAATGATGAAAATTATATTGACAGTTTAGCCCCAATTTACAACCTATCCAATGATGGCAGAAATGTTGCCATTATTATGCTGGACAAAGCTATGAGCGGTTTTTGTCCCTATATTTTTGAAGAAAAACCTGAACTGTGCGGCAGTTGGACAGGATTCACCTGGTACCCCAATTGTGTTTCCTTTGGAGGATGCACAATTTATGGACTTCCGTCGTTATTGGGCGGATATGCATATACCCCGTTAACCATACAGCAAAATCCGAAGTCCCTTACAGAAAAGATTACCGAAGCCATATTGCTTATACCCCGGCTCTTTTCAGACAGTGGCTACAAAACAGTAGTAACCGATGCATGGTACAATCTTGGCGGCGGCCCTGATTTGCACGCTTTTGATCCCTACCCGGAAATTACCGGCAAAAATATTAATGCTGCCTATACAGGTTTCTGGCTGAGGGAACATCCTGATGTAACTGTACTGTCAATCAGCAATTTATTAACCGACCGCTTGATCAAGTTTTCTTTATTCAGGACAGCGCCCCTTATACTCAGGCAATACATTTACGACAGAGGTAACTGGCTTACAATAAATAACGGAGACAAACAACGCGCTGAAAATAAAATTACGCATGATGTAATTGGCAGCTATGCCGCCCTGGATTTACTACCAGCATTGACCTCTATTGATTCCGGCTCTCCCGGTCATCTTATGATAGCCTGTAATATGTTAACCCATGATGCCGTTTACCTGCAGTTCCCTGAATATATTCCCGAAACCGATATAACCGACAGAGGAAACGGAATATTTGCAAATATACCGGAATATCATGTAAATATGGCCGCATACCTTCTGTTGGGAAAATGGTTTGATTATCTTAAGGAAAATAATGTTTATGATAATACCAGGATAATTATTGCATCAGATCATGGGCACGGAATAAGTATCGATCCCCACAGTTCAATCCTGCCGGACGGGAGCCGGCTTGAAAGATTTACCCCTCTTTTACTGATCAAGGATTTTAACGATAACGGCAGTCTGATTGTTGATAATTCTTTTATGACTCATGCTGATATTCCGCTCCTGGCCATTGATGGAATAATACACGATCCTGTTAATCCCTTTACCGGCTTACCGTTGATAAATGACAAAGAAAACGGGGTGACCATAACCAATTCCATCAGAAACAATGTTTCAAAACACAAAAAAAATACGTTTATAATAGGCAAAAATGAATGGCTCAGCGTCTATGATAATATTTTTGTTCCTGAAAACTGGGAAAGGACAGAACATTGAGCATTCCACTTTTATATATTGATCCCGGAACCGGGAGCGCGCTCTTTTCCATATTTATCGGATTGGCAGCGACTCTGTATTTTTTTTCCAGGACACTGTTCATTAAACTCAAAATCTCTTTATCGGGCGGAAAAGCCGTCAAATCTGCTTCGCTTGCCCATCCATTCGTGGTTTATAATGAAGGAAAACAATATTGGAGTGTTTTTAAGCCTGTTCTTGAAGAATTCGAAAGCAGGGGAACAGAAATTCTGTACCTGACTTCCGCCGACGATGACCCGGTTTTTGATCATTCATGGCGCTATGTAAAAGCCGAATTCATCGGCGAAGGCAACCGGGCATTTGCGCGGCTGAATATGCTCCAGGCCGGAATCTGCCTTATGACTACTCCCGGCCTTGACGTTTTCCAGTTAAAACGCTCGAAAATGACAACCCACTATTCCCATATACTCCACGCCCCAACCGACGCAACCATGTACAGGCTTTTTGGTATCGACTATTTTGATTCCATTCTTCTAACCGGAGATTATCAGGCGGCGGATATCAAAATTCTGGAACGGCAAAGAAATTTGCCCGAAAAAAAACTCGTGACTGTAGGCTGCACATACCTTGACGTATACGCCGAAAAAATCAAACATCTTCCCCCAGAGAAAAACCACCCCTTTACTGTTTTGGTATCCCCTTCCTGGGGTGCTTCGTCCCTGCTTGTACGTTACGGGAAAAAACTCCTGGATCCGTTGACCAATACCGGCTGGAGAATCATTGTCCGCCCTCACCCCCAGTCCAAAAAATCAGAACCGGAAATTTTGTCCGGGCTTTATTCCTGCTATGGCGACAAACTAATCTGGGATTATGAGAATGAAAATATTTATTCCCTTGCAAAAGCCGATATCATGATTTCTGATTTTTCAGGAATTGTTTTTGACTATACGTTCCTGTTTGGTAAGCCGGTCATCTATATAAATCATGGTATGGATATAAGGCCTTATGACGCGGCCGACCTTGGCGAAAATGCTGCCGACAATCTTTGGCAATTCAAAACACTCAGGGAAATCGGCATTGAACTTACGGAAGATCAATTTGATCATATCGGAGAAATTATCAGTCATGCGTCGGGCAGCAAGATTCTTGAAACTGCCGGAGATAATGCCCGAAAAACAGCATGGCAATTCCCGGGCGAAGGGGGAAAGCGTATTGCCGATTTTATGATTGAAACAGTAAACAGTGAGGGGGCAGATTTGCTATGAATACATCGTCTGTTATCGGTTTTATTCGGTATTCCTGCCGCGCAAGTTTTACCCGCAGTGATTTTTTTCGCCCCGAATATCTTGATTACCGGCTTAATATTTTCAGGAACATTACCCTAAAGAGCTTTCAGGAGCAAACCGACAGGGGCTTTAATATTTTACTTTTACACTCAGAAAATTTACCGCAAAAATACAAAGACATTTTTTGTGATATCGAAAAGAACAATCCCTTTTTGCATAATATTTACATTCCCGACTCCGAACTGGAAGGAAAGGACTATATTGACGCTGTTGAACGCAGCATTGAATATGTGAATTTCTGCAATGATGTATCCATCAATTTTCGCATTGACAATGATGATGCTGTACCCCGTGATTTCATTTCCAGATTAAAATATTTTCTTAAGCCCGAATTTATTGATTATGCCATTTCCATGCCGCATATCTCCATTATACAACGTAGCCATAAAAACAAATTTCTAAAACAAGAAAAATATTTCCCTTCAAATTCCATTGGTCTGGCCTATGTTACCGGCAAAAACGATTACAAAACCATTATGACTCTCGGTGATCATGGCAAAGTAAACAAAAACCATCCGATGGTTCTGCTTCCCGGCAGCGGCGGCATTCAAACCATCAATGGCAAGAATATCATGAATTCCCTGTACTCCGGCTATGTGCCTTCTTTTGATAAAGATACTTTACGGGTATTTCTGGAAAATAACAATTATTCAGATCATGATTTTTCATGCCTGAATATCTGCAAAAGGCATCAACTCATAACCTTGATACAAAAAACATACAATTATATCAAAAAAATGCGGAAAACAAAAAATAATGTCTCTGCGCAGTTTTATTAAAAATAATTTTATAAAGCCGTTACAGTCCATTCCGGTTCAATGGTATTACACGGTAAAAAAAACATATAGTCCGGTAAACAGTGCAAGACGTGAACATCACATTGTAGTTTCCCTTACTAGTTTTCCTGCCCGTTTTGATACCCTGCATTTCGCCCTAAAGAGCATTCTTTGTCAACGCATGATGCCTGACGCAATTGTGCTGGTTTTGACCAAAGATGAAGTAAAAGGCGAATCAGAACTGCCTCAATCGGTTCTTGATCTAAAAAAATACGGGCTTCAGATTTTTTTCGCCGATGAAAACCTGAAACCCCATAACAAATATATATATGCCATGAAAATGTACCCCAGTTCGCTGGTAATTACCGTGGATGACGATAATATGTATGACAAAAACATGGTTCAGGATCTTTACAATTCATACCTGCAGTATCCGGCAGCTGTTTCAGCAAAAAGGGTTCATAAAATCAAAAAAGATGCCAATAACAATGTATTGCCCTATACGGAGTGGTCCTATGAATACAAAAAAGAGACTGAACCATCCCGTCATTTGCTCGCAACCGGTGTTGGCGGGGTGCTGTATCCTCCCGGAGTATTACCCCCGGAAACATTTGATAAAGAGAAAATCAGGGAATTATGCCTGAATGCCGATGATATCTGGTTAAAATTCATGCAGCTCAAAAAGAATATTCCGGCAGTATGGGTAAAAACCCGCAGAGTTCACCCGTTAGTGATCAGAAAATCCCAGAAAATTACTTTACAGGGGAATAATTACCACAAAGGCCAGAACGACACTTACATTGCCGCAATGCAAAATTATTTCGGCATAAACCTTGGGGAAATATAAATGCAGTATCTGTATGTACTTGCAAGCAGCCCCAACGACAATTATTATGAACAATTCTTTTTGTCGTTGACTTCCCTCAGGATGGTAATGCCAGACGCCGATGTAATTCTTCTCTGCGATACAAAAACCAAAGAGAGCCTCACCGGAAAAAGGGCTGAATATGAAAAACTTGTTTCAACAATCATCACGGTTGATGCGCCCGCCGGCATGCCCCAGGTTGAAGTTTCACGGTGGGTAAAAACTTCCATGCGCCGTCTTGTATCCGGTGACTTTTTGTATATAGACTGCGATACCGTTATTGTTGAAGATATTTCTTCTATTGCCGGACTGGGCATTTCATTCGGCGCGTGTCTGGACAAACATTCCATGCTGAACAGGCATGCCAGGGGCGACAAAATTATTGAAAGGGAAAAAAAACTCGGTTTTAACTCCTATCTTTCCAACCGTCATTTCAACAGCGGGGTTATACTGTGCGCCGATACCCCCGAAACGCATGCTATTTTTAACCGCTGGCATGAACTCTGGCAGGACAGTAATGGCAAAAATGTGGTCAGGGACCAGCCTGCATTTAATATGGCCATTTATGAAAATATGTCCCATTTTTCTGAACTTAACGGAATATGGAATTGTCAAATTTCATTTAACGGCCTCCCCTTTCTGGCGGATTCCAAAATAATACATTATTTCGCTTCAGACACGGCTCTGCATCAATCATCATTTTTACCTGCCTCGAACGATATATTCCAAAAAATCATGGACACCGGAACAATTCCCGATAGTACTCTTGCATTGCTGAAAAACCCCAGGGCTGCCTTCAACCCGGAATCCCGTATTATCGCAGAAGAAGACGCCCTTTATGTGATAAACAGCGGCCTTTTTGAAATAATTTTGCGGGTACAAAAGAAAACCCCCGGACTTTTTAATTGTCTTGATCGATTCGGCGCAATATGCAAAAAAATTGCAAAATGGGTATTAATAAAAACAAACAGGAAAAAATACGGCGGAACAAAGTTTTATAATTAAGGCATTGTAAATAAGGAGATATTATGGCTTCTTTGGCGATTATCGGCACAGGGTATGTCGGGCTTGTTTCCGGCGCGTGTCTGGCCGATTTTGGAAACACTATTACCTGCGTTGACATTGACAGCAAGAAGATTGAGCATTTGAAAAATGGTGAAATACCCATTTACGAACCGGGACTTGCAGATGTGGTAAGCCGAAACATAGCGCTTAACAGGCTGCGGTTTACGGATTCAGTATCGGATGCGGTGATGGAAAATGATGTCATTTTTATCGCTGTCGGTACACCGCCGGCGGAAGACGGCAGCGCGGATCTTTCCCATGTGGAGAGCGCTGTACGGGCTGTTGGCAGGGTAATGACATCCTATAAAGTAATCGTTGACAAAAGTACGGTGCCCATAGGAACTGCCAGAAAAGTACAGCAATGGCTTGGTGAAGAAATCGCTGAACGCGTGAAAAACGGCGAGAGGAAAGCCGCCGAGGCAGGTTTTGACGTGGTTTCGAACCCTGAATTTCTGCGCGAAGGCGCGGCGGTTCAGGATTTTACCCACCCTGACCGTATTGTTATCGGTGCGGAAACAGATCGCGCCCGGACAATTATGAAGGATGTTTACCGCTCACTATACCTGACTGAAACCCCGTTTGTCGAAACCAATCTTGAATCCGCGGAAATGATAAAATACGCTTCCAATGCATTTCTTGCGGTAAAAATTTCATTTATCAACGAAATAGCGAATTTGTGTGAAATGACAGGCGCAGATGTCCGTGATGTCGCCAGGGCAATCGGACGGGACGGCAGAATTGGAGGAAAGTTTCTTCACCCCGGTCCGGGATACGGCGGGAGTTGTTTTCCAAAGGATACGCGCGCCCTTGTCCGTACCGGCAGGGAAGCCGCTTCGCCGCTTTCGATCGTTGAGGCTGCCATCCAGGCGAATGAAGAACAGAAAAAAAGGATGGTTCAAAAAATTGAAACCGGCCTTGGAACCCTTCAAGGCAGGATAATTGCTGTACTTGGCCTTTCGTTTAAACCCAATACCGATGATATGCGTGAAGCGCCGTCCATTGCGATTATCAAGGCTCTCGCTGAAAAGGGAGCGCATATCAAAGCAGCCGATCCGGCGGCGCTTTCCGAGGCAAAATGGCGCCTTGCCGATCTGGGTGATTCGCTGGAGTTGTTTACGGATGAATATGAAGCGATGGCCGGGGCGAATGCACTGGTGATTATTACCGAATGGAATCAGTACCGGAATCTTGATTTGGATCGTGTAAAAAAACTGCTTGCCGCTCCCGTGTTATTTGATCTGCGTAACATCTACAAACGAAAAGATATAGAAGACAAGGGATTTTCCTACTACGCAGTCGGGCAATAAAAGGATTTAGAATCAATGCAGATTGTATATGTTCTTGTAAGCGATCCTCGCGATAACTATTACGAACAATTCCTGCTTTCCGTTACATCGCTCAGGCATGTAATACCCGGCGCGGATGTGATACTGCTCTGCGACACAAAGACCAGAGAAACCCTTGCCGGAAAGCGCACTGAATATCAAAATCATGTTTCCGAAATTATTGCAGTTGAAGCTCCGGACGGTATGTCAGGAACAGAAGTTTCCCGCTGGATAAAAACTTCCATGCGGCGGCTTGTATCCGGCGATTTCCTGTATATTGATTGCGATACGATTGTTGCAGATGACCTTTCTTCAATCGCCGAAATGAACATACAATTCGGCGCTTGCCTGGACAAACATTCACCCCTTAGCGAACACAGCAAAAAAGACAGGATAATCGAGCGTGACAAAAAACTCGGATTTACCAGCTATCTTTCCAACCGGCATTTTAACAGCGGAATCCTCTGGTGTGCCGATATTCCCGAAATACATACGATCTTTAACCGGTGGCACGAACTCTGGCTTTATTCAAGAAGCAAAAATATCCTGATTGATCAGCCGTCTTTCAACAAGGCAGTTTATGAAAATATTACTCTTCTTACCGAGCTTGACGGGACATGGAATTGCCAAATTGCTTTTAACGGGCTGCCATTTTTGGCAAATTCAAAAATCATTCACTATTTCGCTTCAGATACTTATTTGCATGCGTCACCATTTGTTCCCGGTTCTGATACCGTTCTCGAAAAAATCAAAAATACCGGTAAAGTTCCCGGTGACGTTATTAAAATGCTCGAAAACCCCAGGACGGCATTTGAGGGGGAATCACGGATAATCAGCGGGGAAAAAGCGCTCGATGTCATTAACAGCCATATTTTTGATATCATTCTTTGGCTCAGAATAAAAAAACCCCGTATTTTTCGTTTTCTGAACCGTCTCGGATCCGTAAACATTGATATTTTCAGGCGGATTTTTACCGGGAATCGGCAGCCATATACTGTAAATGCAGAAAACGGAAAACAAAAACCTGCCATCTGCATTGATTGCCGTATGATAGCGTCGAGCGGCATTGGCATATATCTTAAAGAATGCCTTCCGTTCCTGCTTAAATCCCCCAATAATTTTCTTTTACTTGGTGATACTGAGTTATTAAAGGATTTTCAGGCAACATCGAAAAATACGGCCATTATCGACTATAAAAAGAAACCTTTTTCATTTTGGGAGTTGTTTTTGTTTCCGGGAAAATTATTGCGAATAATAAACAGCGCCGATATTTATTATTCGCCCTATTTCAATATACCTTACGGCATAAAAATTCCGGTATACACGACAATCCATGACATAATATTCCCTGATATGCCCGAAATAGTGTCAAAGGCAGGTCTTGCAGTACGAATGTTTTTCTATCGCAGGGCCTACAAAATATCACAAAAAATATTTACCGTATCTGCCTTTTCAAAATTGCGGATTCAGCATTATCTGGGTACAGAAAAACCGATTATTGTCGCATATTCGGCAATCAGTTCAATGTTCCTTTCGTACAGGGGAAATTCCCGCACAGGCCAAAAGAAAAATACCATTGTTTTTGTCGGCAATATCAAAAAGCATAAGGGGCTTGACTGCCTGCTGGACGCATTTCTTCTGGCAAAGAGCGAAGGTTTGCCCCACAAATTGTTAATTATCGGGGAAAATGAAAAATTCCGGACATCCGACAGCGAAATCCTGCGAAAAATCAGGTCTATTGGCAATGATGATGTTTCTTTTACCGGTTTTATTTCAGATAAACAGCTCATGAACCATCTGGCGGAAGCTTCGCTGCTGGTTCAGCCGTCACTCTACGAAGGTTTTGGACTCCCGCCGCTTGAGGCGATGGTTTCCGGAACTTCCGCATTGATTTCGGATATTCCTGTTTTCAGGGAAATTTACGGTGATTATCCGGTAATGTTTTTCAGCCCGGGAAATGCCAACGATTTAAAAGACAAAATAATGGAAATCCTGTATAATAAGGAACCGAAGGCAGTTGATCTGCCGAAGGAATTGCTGCATAAATATACTTTCGAAAAAACCGCTTCAACCATTTTAGGGGAATTGTCAGACTGAAATCATGAAAGTTGCCATTGTTCATTATTGGCTTGTTAATATACGCGGCGGAGAAAAAGTACTTGAAGCCCTGCTGGAAATGTTTCCCGAAGCTGATATTTACACCCATGTTTATAACCCGAAGGCCGCCTCTCTGCTTGTCGGCAGTCACCGTATCGTTACTTCCCGGATAAACCGCCTTCCCTTTGCCAAAAAACTCTATCAATTTTATATGCCGCTTATGCCCAATGCGCTTATGGATTTTAACCTGCAGCAGTATGATTTGGTTATCTCCAGCGAGTCAGGGCCTGCCAAGGGCGTTGTTCCCAATCCCAACGCTTACCACATCTGCTATTGTCACAGCCCCATGCGTTATCTCTGGGATATGTATCATGAATATTTCAGGGAGAAGAATGTTTTTATACGTTTTTTCATGAAACGCCTTATACCCGGTCTCAGGCTATGGGATGCGGTATCGGCGAATCTCGTGGATTTTTTTATCGCAAATTCAGCTTATGTGGCAAAACGCATCAAGCGCTGCTACAACAGGAATGCTGCGGTGATCCACCCTCCGGTGAATGTGGAAAAATACATTTCCATTGAACGGCAGCCAAAAGATTTCTATTTGTTTTTCGGCCAGTTTACCGGCTACAAACGGGCAGATATTGCCATCGAAGCATGTATACAATCGGGACGAAAACTGGTAGTTGCGGGCGCAGGGATTCCCAAAACCAGCGTCAAAAAATACCAAAAGACCGGCAGGGTTATCTTCAGGGGTAGGGTTACCGATGATGAACTTTGTGATCTTTACGCTTCGGCAAGGGCGTTGATTTTCCCGGGGATTGAAGACTTCGGCATTATTCCCGTGGAGGCAAATGCCGCAGGCTGCCCGGTAATCGCATACCGGAATGGCGGCGCGACAGAAACGGTAATTGAAAACATTACAGGGATTTTTTTTGACCGGCAAACGCCGGAATCCCTTATTGCAGCCATGGACCATTTTGAGCAAAACGAGGTAACGTTCAATAACCGCAAATTGTTTAACAATCATGTACAGCAGTTTTCCAAAACAGCGTTTATGGAGCGCATACAGCGGGTTCTTGATGAAAAGAAACGAATATAATAACCTGTTTATATGATCCTTTCCGATTTTGATATCTGGTACCGCACCAGATACCACCGTACCAGTTCAGCCCTTACCACAACTATTTTTATTATCTCCGACATATTGGGTGTCATGGCATCTTTCGGATGGGGGTTTTTCTGGGTCAAGATATACGGCTGGGTCAGCCTGGATGAAAGAGGTATTATTAATTTTAAGTCATTTATTACCTACTGGCCATATCTGCCTGTGTTTATCCTGATTTTTCAGATTATGGGTTTATATCCGGGTGTTTCCCTCGCCCCCGCGGAAGAACTCAGGCGTTTTTTTATCGGGTCGGTTTTGGCCTATGGCGGCATCATCATGTCACGCTATATCGAACATGATGGCAGCTTTGACGCAATAAATGTCGCTTTTACCATCAGCGCGGTTTTTGCCGTCGTCATTTTTCTTGCCCTGCGGAGTATTTTTCACTGGGTTCTGTACAAGAGCAAATTGGGCGGAATTCCCGCGGTCGTTTACGGATCGGGCGACACCGGCAGACTGGCAATAGATCGAATCCAGGGGAGTCTCAGAACAGGGTATGTACCTGTCCTTATTCTTGATGATGAACCTGAGGGAATTGATGACTACAAGGGCATTCCGATAATTCACGACACAAGCCTGGGGCCGGAAATCGTTAAACGCTATAATATAAAAATGGCTATTATCGCAATGCCCAAAATGGATCCAGGCAGGCTGAAGCACCTGTTAAACAGCTCGGTTTCGGCATTCCGCTATAATGTTATTATTCCCGATTTTTTCAATGTTACCAATATCTGGATGGCTGTCCGCGATTTTGACGGCGTACTGGGCTTTGTCACCAGCCATAGGCTTAAAATGCCGTGGAACCTTGGGATAAAGCGTTTTATGGACATATCTATTGTTATCATCGGCGGAATGGTTATCCTGCCTTTCCTGCTGCTTACCGCGCTCCTGGTTAAACTTACTTCACCTGGACCGGTGCTCTATGGACATAAACGCCTTGGAAAAAACGGAAAGCCGTTTCTCGCGTATAAATTCCGATCCATGGTGATTGATTCGGAAGAGCGGCTGCAGCAGCTGTTGGCAACAGACCCCCAGAGGAAAAAGGAATGGGAGGAAAGCCACAAATTAAAAGACGATCCACGGGTTACCTTAATCGGGAAATTTCTTCGGCGTACTAGCATTGATGAATTTCCGCAGCTTATCAATATTCTGAGGGGAGAGATGAGCCTTACCGGCCCGCGTCCCGTAACCGAGGAAGAAGTAAAAAAATACGGTGACGATTTTGACCGGATATTTTCGGTAACGCCGGGTCTGAGCGGCCTGTGGCAGGTTTCCGGCAGGTCGGAGACGGATTATGCGGCCAGAGTATCGTACGACACTTACTATCTGCAAAGCTGGTCGGTCTGGCTTGATATCTGGATCATATTCAAAACCTTTGGCGCAGTCATTCGCGGCAAGGGGGCGTATTAATGCGGATTTTTTGGGGCACTGTATTCTTTCTGTACGCAGCCCTGTTTCCCCTTCCCGCCCAAACCGCATCGGCGCAGCAACGAACCTTTGCCGATATATTCCCCGCTCTTTCTCCGGCTGTCCGGGAAACGGTATTCACAGCCAGAGGTTACTCCAAATCTTACAAGACATCGTTTTCGGATATTGCCGGTTCGACCCGAAGCGCAATTGAACCCCATATCATAAATGCCGTTCTGAACAAGCGTCCCGGTTTTCTGGTAGAATCGATTCTGGTAATTCCATGCGCCACAGACGAACACTCATTGCTCAACGCCTATAACGCACTGGGAAAAATACAGGGGCTAAAGGGGCGGCTGTATCATTCGCATACCCGTGGAGAGGATGTCCCTCTCTTTGAGGAAGTTACCCGGATTGAAAGCGAAAAAAGAAATGTTCCTGTTAATGACCCCCCGCCTGCCGCAAGAATCCCGTCGTCCGAAATAGTCTATATGCGGCTGAAGGATGTCAATTTTGGGAATTCATTTTACCGGGGAGATCTGACGCTTGAACGGCGCGGCCTGCGCTACAGCCTTTCAAATTTCAAAAACCTGACTTACTTTCTTATCCCCGTCATAAAAGAAGAAAGGTTTATTGCCCAACTGTACTTTGAGCCGATATCCGAGGGGATTCTTATCTACGCGCTTGCGGGAGCCGATGTCTCCGATTTTATTTCCTCAAGAATTGATATGCCGTCGGCGATAAGCAAGCGGCTGGCTGTAATAATTGACTGGATTGCCGAAGGAATTTTGGGGCAGCCGGTTACTCCGGTAAACAGGTAACACAGCTTGACAGGCCATCCGGTTTTCTGCTAAAGTTTTGGTACGTTTTATGTATGAGGGACTTTCCCTGCTGCGGCTGTCGTATAACGGCTATTACCCCAGCCTTCCAAGCTGGAGACGTGGGTTCGACTCCCATCAGCCGCTGAAATTTTACAGGAATATTCAACGAATTACGCGAATGAATACGAATGGGGAATTGGGACTGTTAATCGGATAATAGTATTGCTTCCAAGATGCACCGCAATATTTCGAACAACAAGCATTGTCCCTAATTCATTCGCGCTAATTCGCGCCATTCGTTGATCAGATTTCTCTTATCCGGTAAATTCCCTCTGCCTCACAAACCAGAGACTCTTTTTTAAGCCTTTCCAAAACCCCATACAGCTTTTCTTCTCCCAGGCCGCTTGTGATCATCAGTTCTTTCGCGTTGCTGGGCCCCATTGAAACCAAAGTTCGTATAACCTTGCCTCTTGCCTGCCGGAATGAGCCGATAAACGGGCTTTGCCGGCTGTAATGGGCGCTGCGGCGATTGGGATTGAGCGTCAGTTTTTTCAGCGCCGCGCCGTAGTCCATAAGGGCATAGTACCATGTCCGGGGATCTTTTCGATCCAGCGTCGCTTCCAAAATCGGGAATATTTCCGAATCTCTGACATCGTTTCTGTCGGGAAAGAAACAGTGAATAACGGCAGCGCGGATATTGGTTTCGATAAATACCATCGGAGAATTGTACGCAAAGCAGGCAATTGCCCCTGCGATATAGGGTCCTATGCCGGGAAGTATGCGCAAAACACCGGGATCGTCCGGCACCCTGCCATTGTACTCCCTGACAATAATCGCCGCGCTGCTTTTCAGGTTATAACAGCGGCGGTTGTAGCCAAGGCCGGACCATTCGCGCAAAGCATCTTCCATGGAAGCGGCGGCAAGCAAACCGGGCCGCGGCCATAGCCGCATCCATGTTTCCCAATAGGGGATTACTCTTTCAACCTGGGTTTGCTGCAGCATAAACTCCGAGACCATTACTCCCCAGGGGTCTGCGCCGCGCCAGGGAAATTCTCTTCCGGAATGCCGGTAATTGGATAGAACTATTTTTCTGAACTCTTCAATATCCATCATTGATTTTTTATTGAATTTTTTCTGCAGCGTTGATAATAAGCTGGGCTATCTCGTCAGGTTCCAGATTATTGGTATCAATGATTAAATCGGCAAATTCATAATAATTGTTATCGATATTATATATACGGACATATCGGCTATGATCCTGAGCATCCCGTTCGGCGGTAAATTCCGCCACCGCTTCAAGGCTGCCGCCCTCCCTCTTTACGATCCGCGCCGCCCTGATATCCGCGTCTGCCGTCAGGTACACTTTCAGATCGGCTTCTTCCAGCATCCAAATCGCAAGGCGTGAACCAAGCACGCAGCCTCCGCCCTCACGGGCAAGCTGCACCTGATTCCTGTCAACTTCCCTGTCCCAGAAATCGTCTTTCGCTGCAAGGGCCAGCACATCTTCAAGGCTAATGCCCCTCTCTTTGGCCAAAGATCGGAAGGTAAAATTGATAAAACGCAGGTCCAGACGCTCGGCGACCATCCTGCTGATTGTTGTGTTCCCGCAGCCGCTTTTTCCCGATACGGCGATTTTTATGTCCTTCCTCACCATTTTCCCCGTCTCACTCAACGTTTCTCAACTGTTCACGGATGTTTTCAAGCGCTTCCTTCATGTCCACCACAGAGCGGCTTACTTCAATTATAGTACTTTTTGAACCGATTGTGTTGATTTCCCGGTGAATTTCCTGGCAAAGGAAGTCAAGTTTTTTTCCCGGCCTCTCGTTCCTTGCAGCCTCTGCCCTGAATTCGCCAATATGGGAGGCAAGCCTGGAAATTTCCTCGGAAATGGTGTATTTCATCAGCAGCACGGCTGTTTCCGCCATGATACGGTTTTCGTCGATTTCGCTTCCCGCAAGTTCCCTAAAGCGGCTTTTGATATTTTCCCTGATGGAATTTTCCAGATTGGGGATATGGGCTTTCACCGTTTCCAGCTTCGATTCTATTAGGCTGAGAAAATTAAATATTACTTCTTCGGTAAAATTTCCCTCCCTGACCCGTTCCGCCTGAAAAGCGGCGGCGGCCTCTTTCAATAACGGCTCAATCGCCCGCCAGTACTTTTCATCATCCCGGATTTTTTCAACCTCCAGCACTCCTTCAAGGCCGATTAACACGGAAACGCTTAATTTTTCATCAATATCCTGGCTTTCTGCCAGTTTGGAAACCGCCTTCATGTAGGCGTTCGCGGCGCTGGTATTAACGCCAATATCCAGGAGGGTATTTGATTCCCTTACCCTGAGTGAAACTTCCACCTTTCCCCTGCCGCACACGGCGGCAACAGACTCGCGTATCCGCGGCTCCAAATGCGAAAGCCAGGGCGGACTGTTCACGTAGATATCCAGATAGCGGTTGTTATAGCCCTTTATCTCAACCGAAACCGAAATGTCTTCATCCGCCCGCTCGCGCCAGGCAAATCCGGTCATGCTTATCATAGGTAATGTCCGTAAAGTTTAGCTCCAAGGGGCCAGTTGTTACCGGCACCAAGGGTAAGAAAGAGATCGCCCGGCCTCAGTATTTTTGTCAGAGGTTCGAACGCGTCCAAAGGTTCATCAACGTAATGCACACTGGTTTTCACGTTATCAAGAGCCTGTATCTTCTCATATATTGACATGCCGCTGATGTTTCCGTCGAATTGCTCCCGCGCCGAAGCATAAATCCTGTGCAGAAAGAGCACATCGGCAGCGGCGAGCGAGACGGCAAATTCTTCCAGCAGCGCGGCAGTTCTGCTGTAAGTGTGGGACATAAAGCTGACCACCAGCCGCCTTTCCGGGAAAAAATCCCGCAGCCCTTCCAGCGTCGATTTGATTGCAGTGGGATGATGACCGTAATCATCCATAAAAATTATTCCGCCGGCGCTGCCGACGATTTCGGATCGCCGCTTTGATCCCCTGAATTCCTCCAGCGCTTTTTTAACCGAAAGACGGTGCCGCTCATTCCAGAAATTGTCCCCCTGGCTGCCGGCGAATTCCTTTTTTAGCAAAACAGTACAGAGGGCAATGGCGGCGGCGGCATTCTGCGCCTGATAACGGCCGGGAATGTGCAGACAAAGCTCTTCGGGAAACGCGTCCACGGTGAATACCGCCCTGCCGCTTTCAACCTGGTAAGAATTGATGCGGAACTCACCCTCTGCCGTAAAACCGTAGGGAATCAGGACAACGCCGCGTCCGTCCTTTGCAACAGCAGACGCGACTTCGCAGGCGCCGGGATCATCGGCACAGTAGATTAACTCGCCGCCGGGGGGAATCAGGCGGCAGTATTCAACAAAAGCGCCGCGGATCGATTCGTAAGTGGGAAAAAAATCCTGATGATCGCTTTCGACGGCGGTCAGCACAATCCGCTGCGGGCAAAACGAGAGAAAATGGCCGCGGTATTCGCAGGTTTCAGCGACAAAGTATTTCTCGCCGAGCGAAAGGGTGGATCTCCCGTCAAAATTCGAGACGGCGCTGCCGACGAGAATCTGCGCCGGCAAATCAAGGGCGCGGATCAGGCAGCCGCACAGCGCAGTAGTGGTGGTTTTGCCGTGAACTCCGGCAATGCCGGTTGAATCGAATGCTTCGGAATATTTTCCCAGCGCCCGGGGATACGTCAAAAGCGGGATGGATTTCCGCTGTGCTTCGGCAAGTTCCGCGTTACCCTCCGCGCTGTAGGCGGCGGAATGAATCACCGCGTCAAAATCATCCCAGATATGCGCCGGATCAAATGATTCGTGATAATGTATTCCCAGTTCCTGCAGAATCGCATCGGTATAAAATACTTCAGATGTATCCGAGCCGGAAACATGTATTCCCCTATTGTGCATCAATTCGGCGAGGGCGCAGACTCCTGTCCCCTTGATGCCGACAAAGTACACTGAAGCGCCGGGACGAAAGATGCGTGCTGCAGATGCCATGTTTATTTTTTACAATGAATTTGACGGTTTTTCAAGCGGAGCCTTGTGGCATAGGGGGAATGTGATACTCCCTGCTCTTGCCGTCGGGGCCGGTAAACATAAGTCCGCTTGCCTCCAGGCCAAGAAAGCCATCCGCGCTGTGCTGTCCGCCTCCCTGTCCATACAGCGGATCATGCAACACGGGGCAGCCAATCCACGCGAGGTGGCAGCGTATCTGATGACGGAAACCGCGCCTGAGCCTGGCGGTAAAGACATAGCCGCCGCTTTCAACAGAGAAACCGGTAATTACCGTGCGGTAAAAACCGCCTTTGTCTGCGGCAAGTTCTTTGCCTTTGCCTGTACCGGTAACCGGACGAACCTGCTTCCTGCCGGGGCCGTAGGGACGAAAAAAACTTTCTATGACAAAGGGCGGCG
>Ga0082212_10003898_pt1 | contig 20953 bp, 19 predicted proteins | sample TergutNt197P3_FD_71548 | JGI IMG/M metagenome (GOLD analysis project Ga0082212, IMG submission 71548) | Neocapritermes taracua P3 segment gut microbial communities from Petit-Saut dam, French Guiana - Nt197 P3 | ecosystem: Host-associated > Arthropoda: Insects > Digestive system > Gut ... | reverse complement strand
AAAAAAAATATACTAAAAATATAATAAAAATATAATAAAAAATATACTAAAAATATACTAAAAATATAAAATAAAAAATATACTAAAAATATACTAAATAATATAATAAAAAAGAAAATATAATTAGAGATTACATAAAATTATATCACATTTAAGATTTGTTTTGGTTCTTTTATTACAAAGTGTTTCATTTTCAATGACAATTTCGTCTCCAACTTCAATATCATTTTTATCAGAAAACATAACCACTCTTTCTTCAGGTTTTGCTAGTTGTTTCCAATTAGTATCATATGCTTGAACATCACTACTTAAAGTTACTTGTATAATTGACTCATCAATCTCACTAACCACTCCAACTTTTCCTTCATCAATAATTTTAGAAGCTAATTGAATAGTTTCATTTTGTTCAATAAGATCATTTCTTAATTTTTCTCTCCATTTACCTAAAAGCTGAACATCGATTTTTATAGTTTCATCTAAATAAGATTGAGATTCATTTTCATCAAATTTAGGATGAACTATCATAACATCATATTTTTTACCTAAAGAAGGAGTTTTAGAAGCAACTTCACTTAAAATATCTTCAAAAATATCTCCCATATATTTTAAACTTACTGTGGATTTCCATCTTTTACTTATTAAATCATTAGCTATTGATTTAGATATTTTATTTCCAAATAAAACTATTGCATTTTTTCCTTTTTCTGAATGAGTAACCTCTGAACCTAGCATTTCAATTATTTGATAAGCATTAGTTGTTCCATAGATACGTTTACGCCTAGTTTCAGTAGTACTTCTTGAGCTAACTTCACCTACAATAACATCTTTAATATAACGTATCTTATTTGCATCATCAGTAATTTTTAAAGTAACATCAAGTTCTTTTGATCTCGTTTCAAGTTCATCATCATTGATAATTACTCCAGAGTAGAGTTCTTCTTCAAGTTCTTCACGTTTATCTTTATCTCCGAAATAAGCTATTCTCCTTTTATCACTAGCCATTACACATCCTTTTTCACCAATATAAGCAATAATCAAACTCATTAAAACACCTGCCCAAATTCTAAAGAATAATACATTTATAATTTTTAAATATAGTCATATTCAATATGTTTATAATAAATATAAAATACATCTATCACACATATTATATTCAAATAATTTAATTCTATTAATCACGTTAAAAAAGTGATACTATTATAACTATTATAAAATATAGCTATTATTAGTATTTATATTTATTTATTCTAAATTTAAAAGGTTTTATCAATTAGTATTAAAATCGAACTTTTTTTTATTATTTATCATAAAGTATTTTTAAAAGCAATGAAATGAAATAACATTAAAATAAATAGAATAAATGAAAATTGATTAAAATGGCTAAAAAAGATTACAAAAAACCTTAACAAGTTAATAAAATAAGAGGAACTAATTAAAATATATGAAAAAAATTATTAAAAAAAATATTCAAATAAAAAAAAAGATAAACAATATAAAATACATAAAAAAATTATTAAAAAATAAAAAATAAAAAAAAGATAAACAATATAAAATACATAAAAAAATTATTAAAAAATAAAAAAACAAAAAATAGCTAGATTTAACTAGCTATCCCATAATCCATGAATACTACAATATTCACGAGCTTTTAAATCATCAATATCGCTACATACTTCAAAAACAGCTATTGGTTCATCCCCAGGATTTAAAGATTTGCGATAAATTTTGTCTCCTACAAATAATTCAACAAAACAAATGTAATGTTCTTCTTCCATAGGGTGAGGAGTTTCTCCAACCTTTACAAGTATTTTATCCCCGTCTTTTTCAATAACTGGAACATGTTTTTCAGGTCCAAGTTCTAACTTTCTTTCTTCTAATAATTCCATATCTTCTCCACAGCAGACTATTTGACTTTCTCCTTCTTTTACCCCTTCAACCATGTTTCCACAAGTATTGCACCTATATATTTCGTTGATTTTTACCATTTTATCATCTCTTTATTGATTAAAATTTTATTAATAAATTCTATTATTATTAAAAAATTTATTTAAATATATTATAATAATTATTGATTAAAATTCTTTTAATTAAATAATATTATATATTAAAAAATTTATTTTATAATAATAAATTATGTATTAAATATTTATAAAGTAATATAATTAAAAAATTATTTAAATAAAATATTATTATTTAAATTTTTGAATTACTTAAAACTCATCACAGATAATTTCAAAGTATTTTGAAGGGTGATCACATGCAGGACATTTTTTAGGAGGTTCCATACCGACTTGTACACGTCCACATTTACGACACATCCATGTTACTTCTTTGTCCTTTTTAAAAGCAGTTCCATCTTCAATTATTTTAAGTAATATTTTATATCTTGTTTCATGGTGTAATTCAGCATCTCCAATTGCTCTTAATCTACTAGCAATTTCAGTAAATCCTTCTTCATCAGCTACTTTTGCAAATTCTGGATACATTTCATTATATTCAAAATTTTCACCAGCTATAGCTGCTTTTAGATTACTTGCTGTATCAGCTATTATAGTAGGTGCTTCAGCTTCTACAATAATATCTTCATCATTTTCTTTAATCTCATTAATCATTCTAAACAGCCATTTAGCATGTTCTCTTTCATTATCAGCTGTTTGAAGAAAAATATCAGATAATTGTTCATATCCATCTTTTTTAGCTTGTTTAGCATAAAGAGTATATCTATTTCTAGCTTGACTTTCGCCAATAAATGCTTTAGTTAAATTTTTTACAGTTTCAGACATAATATCACGTGAATTGAGTATTTTAGTTCTATACAAATAATCAAAAAATCATATTAACTTTGATTATCATTGTACTTATTATTATAATATTAATATATTATAATAATAATAATTTGTTAAATATGATTAATAAATATTTTCATTATTAGTTATGTTAAAAACAATTTGTTCAAAAAATAAATATAATAATACTTTATAAAAAGAGTTATATAAGCAAAATATTAAATTTTAATAAATTATTCATTTTAAGAATAATTTTAAGGATAAATATTTATTTTTAACAGTGTTTCAAGCTAATACATTATTTTAAATATATTTCTAACTATTAACACCTATTTTAAATATCTTTGTTATAAATTTAGATATCAACAAGGTTTATATTTCATAAAAAATATAATAATGATGAATGAATAAAAAAATTATTATTGTAATTGTAGTATTGATAGCTACTGTTTCTGTTAGTGGATGTATAAAAACTCCATTGGATAATGTAAATGATGTAATCCCTAGTTTGACTGAAAGCATAGAAAAGGGTAGTTTAAACTATAATGAATCAGTACAATATACTAATAAACGTGACTATTCTACTGCTGAAGAAAAGATTCAACAAGCTAATACTAATTTCCTTGATGCTCAAAACAAAATTTTAGATATCAAAGAATATTATAATAATATTAATGATACTCTCTATATACAATACCTTAATTTAATTGAAAGTGAATTAAATTTAAAGCAAAATGCAACTGCAAACTTACAATTAGCTATACAAGCATTTAGTACAGGAAATAAAGTTTTAGCCAATGATTACGTGAATAAAGCTAATAGTAATATGAAAGAAGCAGTAAGCATACAAAAACAAAGAGAAAATCTTGTTAAAAATAATCCTAGTAAATTTAAATAGATAATTATCTAAAATATAATACTCAAAAACATTTCCATTCCGTTTTAAATTAGAATATTCTTAAATAACCAAAAAGAAAATATCACTTATTTTTATTAAAAAATAATTATAATTTATAAAATATTGTAAAAATAAAATATACTCATTATTTAAAAATTATTTTTATATAAAACAATTATAATTTATGAAATATTGTAAAAATAAAATATACTCATTATTTAAAAATTATTTTTATATAAAACAATTATAATTTATGAAATATTGTCATATAATAAAATTTAATTATAATTTAAAAATTATTTTTATATAAAATAAATTTTATGAATTAATTGTTAAAGTTAAAATATAAGAAAATTTAAAAATTATTTTTATATAAAATAAATTTTATGAATTAATTGTTAAAGTTAAAATATAAGAAAATTTATGAATTTATTGTTAAGTATTAAATATTTTTTACAAGTTTTGAATTATAAAAATGAATATTATGATAATTACTATATAAAAAATAATATAATGTCAATTCCCACATTTTTGCAACTGATGTTTATATAAAGTGTTGCAAATTTATATTAATACACTATAATCTACTAAAATATCCAATAAATAAGATCCAATAAAAAAGATCCAATAAAAAAGATTCAATAAAAAAAGATTCAATAAATATATAATTGAGGTAAACAATGCAAAAATCATGTCCTAAATGTAAAGGGGAAGGATCCTCAAAAATTGATCAGAAAATTTGTGAATCCTGTGATGGAACTGGTTTTCAAGAAAGTTTTGAAACTAAAAATCATTTTAAAGGAGTTAATAACAATGCAAAAGCAAAATTTGATTTGGAAATAGATCAAGATATTCCTTGTGAAACATGTAAAGGAAAAGGAGTTATAGACATTTTAGAAGAATGTGAAACCTGTAACGGATCTGGGGAAGTTAACGCTTGTCAAACATGCGGTAAAATTATAGAAGAAGGTAAAGATTTCTGTAATAACTGCAAAATAAAAAAGAAAGAAAAAGAAGAAGAAATAAAAAAGAAAAAAGAGAAAGAAGAAAAAATGAAAAAAGAAAAAGAAAGAATGAAGAAAAAAGAGAAAGAAGAAAAAATGAAAAAAGAAAAAGAACTAAAAAACAAAACAAAGATTACTAAAGTCTTTGAACTTGATCCACTTTGTGAAATGGGTGATCTTGAGGTTAACTCAATATATAAAGGAAAAATTAGCCGAGTTGAAAAATATGGAGTTTTTGTTAGCTTAAATAATCAAGTTTGGGGATTGATGCGGACTGGAAATCCGAATTATTCTGTTGGTGATGAAATATTTGTAAGAATAACCGAAATTAAACCTCATAAACGAGAAGTGGATATGGGTCCAGCTACTATTATTGGAGATATAAAAATTGAAAAGGTTAAAAAGAATATAGCTAAAACTACAATAGAATCACTGGATAATAACCTTGGAAAAATTGTTAGAATTATGGGAGAAGTTATACAGATACAACAAACTTCAGGACCAACTATATTCATTATTACTGATGAAACAGGCATTACAGAAGTAGCTGCTTTCAATGAAGCAGGAGTAAGATCTTATCCTCATATTGAAACAGGAGACATAGTAGAAGTAATAGGGGAAGTTAACCAACGTAACAGTAAAGTTCAGATAGAATCAGAAATAATTGATAAATTAGATGAAAAAATAGCAAAATCTATTCGTTTAGCTATTGATAAGGCACTTGATGAGAAAGCAGAACCAGAAGAAGTTCCAACACTTATAAAAAGTCCAATACTTGACAAACTTCATCCCAAAATGAGGGCAGCAGCAAAAACCATACGAAAAGCCATTTTAGATGGCAGAACTGTTCTTTTAAGACATCACGCAGATGCTGACGGAATTTCAGCAGGAGTTTCTGTTGAAAAAGCAATTCTTCCACTACTTGAAGAATATAGTCCTAGTAGTGATGCACAATGGCATTATTTTAGAAGATCTCCAAGTAAAGCACCATTTTATGAAATTGAAGATGTAGTTAAAGACCTTTCATTTGCACTTGAAGATTTAGAAAGACATGGACAAAAATTACCACTTATAGTCCTTCTTGATAATGGTTCAACTGAAGAAGATATAGTTGCACTGATGAAAGCAAAAATATATGACATTGAAATTGTAGTAATAGATCATCACTTCCCTGGTGAAGTAGTAGATGGATTAGTTGAAGTAGATGAATTTGTAGATGTTCATGTGAATCCTTATCTTGTAGGAGGAGATTCTCAAATTACTGCAGGAGCATTAGCTGTGGAAGTGGCTAATTTAATAAATCCTGAGACAAAAGACTTAATTAGCCATCTTCCAGGAATAGCTGCACTAGGAGACCATGCAAAATCAGATGAAGCAGAACAATATATAAAAATAGCAGAAGAAAAAGGATATAGTAGAGAAGACCTAGATAAAATAGCAGCTTGTGTTGATTTTGAAGCTTATTATCTTAGATTTATGAATGGTAGAGGGATTATGGACACAATTCTTGGTGTAGATAACCTTGATAAACATGAAAGATTAGTAGATGCACTATTTAAAGAATATAATAAAAGAATAGCTACACAAATGAAAGCTACACTTCCAAATGTAGTGGAAGAAAAACTACCTAATGGAATTCATTTAAATGTATTAGATGTTGAAAAGTACGCCCATAAGTTTACTTTCCCAGCACCAGGAAAAACATGTGGATTCGTCCATGACAACTACGTAAAAAAATTAAAAGAAGGCACACCTATAATAACTCTTAGTTATGGTCCTGATTTCGGTGTTGTAAGAGCTACTGAAAATATACACAAAAAATTTGGATTTAATCTAAATGAAATAATATGGAAACTTCAAGAAAAAATTCCAGAAGCAGGAATTGATGGAGGAGGTCATGAAGTAGCAGGATCCATTAAGTTTGTAGAAGGATTATCAAAAGAAGTTCTAAGTGGTTTTGCAAAAGAAATATTTATGCTCTCACCAATTAAATAATATAATCCATTAAATCAAGATATATCTTAAATTTAAAGATTTTTTTATATTTCATTAATATAATTTATTTGAATATAGATTTCAATCAAATTATTATTCATTTAAAATACATTATAAATTTAATAAGAATATATCCTTTAAAAAATATTATAAATTTAATAAGTAATATAACCTTTAAAAAATATTACAAATTTAATAAGAATATACCCTATAAAAAATATTACAAATTTAATAAGAATATACCCTATAAAAAATATTACAAATTTAATAAGAATATACCCTTTAAAAAATATTATAAGTTTAATAAAATATATTTATTTGATTAATATTATAATTAATTTAATTATATAATTCATTAAATATAATACCAATATTGTATAATATATTTTATATAAAAAAATTTTAAAATTCTTCAAATTTAATGATAATATAATTAAAATTAATATAAGATATTATAATTATTAAGAAATTATAATTTATATAAGAAATTAAAATTAATTAATAATTAATATAAAATTATTAGTATAATCATTAAAAAACACATAATACTTAATAATAAAGGCATATGATGATTAATAATATAATTACATTAAAATTACAATTTGATAATGATTTAAAATATAAAACTAATTTAATATAAATTAGGAGTTTAAAATGGATAAAGGTCGATTAGAATCATTTAGTGATGGTGTTTTAGCAATTATCATTACTATTATGGTCTTACAGTTAGGTATTCCAGAAAGCTCAGAAATTACCGCACTATATCCAATAATACCAATATTTTTAGGTTATGTTCTTAGTTTTATATATGTTGGAATTTACTGGAATAATCATCACCATCTTCTTAAAGCAACACATACTGTTTCAGGAACCATATTATGGATTAATCTTATTTTACTTTTCTGGATATCATTGTTTCCATTTACTACAGCGTGGATGGCTGAAAATTTGTTTACATCCTTACCTACAGCATTATATGGAATAGTGCTTATGATGGCAGCCATATCCTATTTTATTTTGCAAAGACAGATTATTAAAAGTGAAGGAGAAGAATCAGTATTGAGCAAAGCATTAGGGGAAAAACATAGAGGAAAAATAACATTGGGATTGTATTTTATTGCAATTTGTGTTTCATTAATACTACCCCATGTTTCTCAACTATTATACTTTATAGTTGCTCTTATTTGGTTACTTCCAGACCGTCGAATTGAAAATTTTTTAGATTAATAATAAATTAATTAATATGATGCATTTCTTACCTAATACTACTACAAGCTAAATACAATATACTACATTAGTTAAATAATAAATACTTTAGATAAGACTAAGATTTTCACAATAATAATCACATAAATCAGTTAGTGGACACTGTTCACATTGAGGATGAACTGGTTTACAAATATTTTGACCAAACTGAACAATTAAATCATTCATCTCTATCCAAAGATGTTTTGGAACTATTTTCATTAATTCTATTTCGGTTTTTTCTGGAGTTGTTGTGTGAACAATTCCCCATCTGTTTGGGATTCTATGAACATGGGTATCTACAGGAATAGCTGGCTTTTGAAATGCAAAAACTAATACACAATTAGCTGTTTTTTGACCAACCCCTGGTAATTCAAGTAATTCTTTCAGATTATCTGGTACAACTCCCCCATAATGATCAAGAAGAAGTAGAGATACTTCTTTAATTCTACTAGCTTTAACTCTAAAAAAACCTGCACTTTTAACTAGTTTCTCAATATCTTCAACTGGAGCATCAGCTACTTCATGAATATCTTTGTATTTAGCAAATAGCTGAGATGTAGCTTTATCAGTATTTGCATCCTTTGTTCTTTGTGAAAGAATTGTTCTGACCAATACCCTATAAGGATCCCTATCTTCAAAAACACGAAGAGTAAAAAGATTATTCAACTCTTTCATTATTTTTTCTATAGTTAAAGACATACTTTCTTTTTTACTTTTTTTAGAATTTGATTTAGAAATATAAATCACCTGAAAAATAAATTTTAAGAATAATAAAAATATTTTATAAATTATATATTAATTATAAAAATATTCTACAAATATATTTATTTTAATAAAAATATTTTATAAATTATATATTAATTATAAAAATATTCTACAAATATACTTATTTTAATAAAAATATTTTATAAATAATATTTAAATTATTATAAATAAAAATATTATTAAAAAATGATAATATAATTACATTAATTATAAAATACAACACTCATCAAATAAGCCTAATTCAATGCCAATTTCAGCCATAGCTTCAATAAAGTTAGGAAAAGAAACATTGAAAACATCCCCATTTTCAATAAGAATATCATGCTTTAAAGCTATTAAACTAAATGCCATAGCTAATCTATGATCATCATGAGAAGTGACCTTATTAGAACCAGATTCTTCTAGATTAATCCCACCAATGATTTCCATTCCATCTTCATTTTCCTTGATTTTGCAACCTAATTTAGATAATTCTTCTCCACATTTAGCTATTCTATCTGTTTCTTTATAACGAGCATGTTTAACACCAAAAATGGTTGTTTTACCATTAGCTAAAGCCCCTAATGTGGAAACTGTAGGTAAAAGATCTGGTGCATTATGTAAATCTATATCAATTCCTTTTAAATTTCCATCTGAAATTAATGTGACTGAATCATGATTTATTTCAATCTTAGCACCCATCATTTCTAAAATCTCAAGAATTAACTTATCTCCTTGTTTAGACCCTTCAAAAAGATTTTTGACAACAATTTTTCCTCCCAAAATAGCTACAGCTCCAAGTAAATAAGAAGCAGAAGAATAATCTCCTTCAATAACATAATCAGTAGCTTTATATTTTTGAGGTTTAATTGAAAATGAAGTTGAAGAACACTTCTTATCTAACATTTCACAATTTTCATGTTTGGTAAAAAGGTCTGAGTCTATTTCAACTCCAAACTTTTCCATAACATCTAATGTCATAGCTACATATGATTTTGAAATGAAATCTCCTTTAACTTCAAGATTAATGCCCTCTTTAGATATAGCTCCAGCTATTAAAAGAGAAGAAATAAATTGAGAACTAACATTTCCATCAATAGAAGTTACACCTCCAACAAATCCTGGTTCAGTAGCTATTGGAGGTTTTCCATTATCCATAAGAGATTTAGCATTTCCTCCAAGAGGTTTTAAAGCTTCAAGAAGCATGGTCATAGGACGAGTCTTAAGAGAATCATCTCCAGTAAATACTGCCCCATTTTTTGCTAAACATGCAACAGAAGTCATGATTCTAAGAGTAGTTCCAGAATTTTTTAAATCAATATTGCCTTTAGATGAATTTTCAAGACCCTCTCTCCCATTCACTCCAGTTATTTTCCAAAAACTATTTGAATTTGGATGGTTTCCAATTGAATAAAAATTACTTGTATCAATATCTGCACCAAAAATCCTACAAACATTTACAGAAGCAAGAGTATCTTCTGAAAGTAAAGGATCATATAATTTAGAAACTCCTTCAGATAAAGAAGCTATTATTATTGCTCTATGAGTATAACTCTTAGAAGGAGGTGCTTTAACTGTTCCCCCAATATTTGATATTTTTTTTACTTTTAAAATCATTTAAATCAAAAATTATAGAATAATCTAAAATATTTTTTATTATAATATGATACTAATTAATATGATACTAATTAATAACTAGATATAGTAATTAATAACTAGATATACTAATTAATATTTTTTTTATTTAAATTTATTAATTATAATTAATATATTTATTTAAATTATTTATATATTTTTAAAATCAAATTTTAAAAAATTACAACTAATGAAATAAACAAATCAATAAAACAAAAAACAAACAAAATAAACAATTACGAAAAATAAACAAAACAAATGAAAAAAACAACAATAAACAATTACGAAAAATAAACAAAACAAATGAAAAAAACAACAATAAACAATTACGAAAAATAAACAAAACAAATGAAAAAAACAACAATAAACAATTATGAAAATAAAAAAATTATTGTTTTTTAATGGCTTCCCAAATAAGGTTTACATTAGTTTCCACAATTTCGTCAAATAATAAATTTGGTTGATTCAGCCATAAATCTATGTATCCTTTAAGGGAGGTTTCAATGAATATATTCAGTGATTTGACATCAATATCTCCCCTTATTTCTTCATTTTCAATAGCTTCTTGAAGTAATTCATTATAAAACTCCCATAAATCATCATGCATTTCATGGAAAAGATGTCTTACTTGAGGATATTGGTGATAAATACTCATGAGGAGTATGTAATAGTCTTTATAATTAAAATCAGGAAGGGTTGGACTATTTGCGTGAATTTTCTCTTGGTTAAAAGATTTGGTTTTATAATAGAAAATAAAATTTATTTTTTCCTTAAAAGAACCTTTGTAGTTTCTAATAGCTCCTTTAAATTCTTCAAAATTACCTAAAAGATATTTGTTTACCATATGTTCCAAAATTTCATTTTTATCTTTGAAATGATAGTAAATAGATCCTGCTGCAAGTCCAGATTCTTCTTGAATTTGCTTTATAGATACTCTATCAAAACCATTTTTTAGTGATAATAAAAATGTTACTTCAATTATTTTTTCTATGTTATTAATGGTCATATTATCATACTTTATAGTGAGTATATTATCAACTAATGATTTTACTCACATCTTATTAAAATTTATAATTTTTTTATATAGAATAATTATAATTAATAAAATATTGTTATATAGAATAATTATAATTAAAAAATTATTTTTATATAGTATATACTTTAAATTTGCAACACTTTATATATAGTCTTTTAGATAAAAAATTTTGACAATTATATTTTTATAATTTTTGTAAAAAAATCTTTTAAAAATTCTTTAATCATGAATTAAAAAGTTATTAGAAAATATTACAAAATTTCAAATTTTATATATATAACAAACTTGCTAAACACTATATATGAAGACTTATACAGAATTAGGCAAAATTATAAAATTTATATAAAACTCTATGAACTTATACAAAATTAACAAAACTTAAATAAAAAATGAAAATTTACAATAGATATAAAAATGTTATACAAACTATAAAAAAAGTAGCACATTTATTTTATTATATTTATGTAACTCATATTATATAAAGTTAACTAAAATACAGATAATTTACAAAATAAAAAAAAGTGACTAATGAAAATAATATATTGCATTAATAATAAAAATTGTGATATCTTATAAATTATGTAAAAAAGATATCATTATAAAAATAAAGAAGTATAATTGAAATTATATTAAATCAAAATTCAATTATTTATTTAATATCCTGAAAACATTCAATCAATAATTAACATTAATATAATCTAAAATAGAATCAATAGCTATTACTTCTTGATTTCCAGAAGTCATATTTTTAATAGTAACATTTTCTTTTTCTAAATCCCCTTTTTCAACTAAAATTACATACTTAGCATTTAACTTATTAGCAGTAGTCATAAGTTTCTTAAGTTTCTTTCTTGAAAGATCAATTTCAGTAGAAATACCTGAACTTCTAAGAATTTGAGCAATTTCAAAAGACTTTTCTCTAGTATCATCAGAAATAGGCGCTACAAATACATCAATAATAGATTCATTAGAGTTTTTATTATTATTTTGAGAGTTTTGTTCAATAGCATTCATCAATCGGTCAAAACCAAAAGCAAAACCAGTAGATTCAACTTTTTCTCCACCGAATAGTTCTACAAGATTATAACTACCACCACCAGCTACTTGTTTTTGAGCACCAAGTTTTGGAACATAAATTTCAAAAACAACTCCAGTATAATAATCTAAACCTCTAGCTATTGCCATGTTTACTGTGTAATTTGAAACATTGAAATTCTTTAACAATCTTATTAATGCTTTAAATTCGTTTAACGAATCAACTACTTCTTCAATGCCATATACCAAATCTTCAACATCTTTCAATATATTTTCAGTTCCAATAAAACTGATAAGTTTAATTAAAATATTTATTAAATTAGAATCCTTAATTAAATCATTTTCTAAAATTTTTCGTTTAAATAATTCTTTATCCCCTTTATCAATTAAAGCCATTATTTGCTCTTGAATTTTAGAATCGATTTTGAAATGTTTGAACAATCCCCTAATAATCCCAAGATGATTAATATGAATTTCTGCAGTATCTATCCCTAATTCATTTAAAGATTGTTCAGCCATGGCAATTACTTCAGCTTCTCCTTCTGGAGACTTAGCTCCAATTAATTCACAACCAAACTGCCAAAATTGACGAAATCTTCCTTTTTGAGGACGTTCATATCGAAAACAACTCCCAAAGTAATAAAGTTTAATAGGTTTAGCTGTTTTTTGAAGCTCATTGATGTATAATCTAGCAACAGGAGCAGTTATTTCTGGTCTAAGAGTAATTTCACGATTAGATTTATCTGTAAAATTATACAATTGGTCAACAATTTCATCCCCAGATTTAGTTGTAAAAAGTGAAAGATTTTCAAATAAAGGAGTTTTTATCTCTTGATAAGCATAATTTTCAAAGACTTTCCTTAAAATATTTTCTGCATTTTTTCTCTTTCTCATTTCATCAAAAAGAAAATCTCTAGTTCCACGAGGTCTTGTAAATTCCAATATTATTCCTCCAATAATAATAAAAGTTAATGGTAAAAATTTTTATGAAAATTTATTATTTATTATATGATATATTATTCTATAATAATTATTCAAATTTATATTATTATTCAAATTTTATACTTAATTATTTAAATTTATCTTAAATTATTCAAATTTATATTATTATTCAAATATTTATACTTAATTATTTAAATTTATCTTAAATTATTCAAATTTTATACTTAATTATTAAACATTAAATTATATATTTATTAAAGTTTATATAATTATATGTTGACAGTATATTTTCAAGAAATATCTCTATAAAATTATCCAAAAAACTATTAAAAAAGGAAAAAAAGATAATTAAATGAAATTAGGTGATTAAATGATAGATGGAACTACAAAAGTTATTGGAATAATAGGAAACCCTATAGAACATAGTTTTTCTCCAATAATGTTTAATGCAGCATTTCAATCTATGAATATGGATTATGTTTATGTTCCATTTAAGGTAGAAAAAAAAGATATTAAATATGCAATTAAAGGTGCAAAAGCATTTAATATTAAAGGTCTTAATGTAACTATCCCACATAAACAAAAAATTATAAATGAGCTAGATAAATTCGATATAATGGCTAATCTAATTGGGGCAGTTAATACAATAGATTTTAAAAATGGAATATCAAAAGGATATAATACTGATTGTGTTGGGGCAGTAAAAGCTATTAAAGAACATTGCGATATTAAAGACAAAAATGTGGTTATAGTAGGTGCGGGAGGAGCAGCAAGAGCAATAGCTTTTCAAATAGCTATTGAAGAAGCTAATAATTTAACTATGATTAATAGAAGTCCTAAAAAAGCAAAATCATTGACCTATGACATTGAAACTTTGCTTTCGTCAGATTTCACCAATGACCCAAAATTAGATGATATGACTATTAATTTTTCCCATATAAACTCAAATTTTAATTATGGAGGGTTAGATATTCTTTCTAACTCTTTAAAAGATAGTGACATTTTCATAGACACTACACCTGTTGGAATGTACCCCCATATAAACGAAGAACCAATAGCTACTGCAGACATTATGCATTCAGATCTTGTTGTTAATGATATTGTATACAATCCTCTTGAAACAAGCCTTATTAAAGAAGCTAAAAAAGTTAATGCAAAAACAATTTCTGGAGAAAAAATGCTTTTATATCAAGGAGCCGAAAACTTCAAAATATGGACTGGAAAAGAAGCTCCACTAGATGTTATGGAGAAAGCACTACTTGAAATAATTGAAAAATAATTTTTCTAATTTTAGATACAATGAATTATAATAATAACAATAATTTTAATAATAAAAATAATAATATTAATAAAAAAGTTAATAATAAAAATAATAATAATAATAATAAAAAAATTAATAATAAAAATAATAATAATAAAAAAATTAAAAATAAAAATAATAATATTAATAAAGAAAGTCAAAAGAAGAAAGAAAATGTTTTAAAGTTACTAAAAACTATAGGCATTGATACACGATTTATTAGCTATACACAAAGTGCTATTTACATTAATGACCAACGATTTTCTAAGTTTTCTAAAAAAAGACAAGAAACCTTTAAAAAATACTATTCTGAAATGGATATAATTAGTTCTACTCTCTTTCAAAAAATTTGTATAAGGGCTTCAAAAGTTTTATCAGAAAAATTAACTCCTAAAGACAAAATTTTACTTTTAAAACAAAAAAATAATGTAGATTTTCTCTTAAAAATTGTTTTAGAACCATATTCTCGAAAATATGGTGTAACTATTATTGAATCAAATATTGAATCAATGGATATAGATTCAAATTTTAATAAGAACACAAATATCAATATAGATATTCTCAAAGATATAAATATAGTTGCCAAATCAACAACATTAGATGAAAAAGTAGAAAATATCCTATCTAACTTATTTTCAGGAAATGGAATAGGAAATATTAATAGTAATGGAAGCAATAACTTAAATTTCGTATATCCATTTATAAATATTTCTAATAATTGGATTGATTCATTTAATAATTACATTGAGAAAAATTATAAAAATAATAATAACTCTAAAAATAAGTCAAATAGCAATTTTAATTATAACTCTGATAGTAATTCTAATAGTAATTCTAATATTGAGAATATATTTAATAAAAACAAAAAGATAAATTACAAAAATAATGATAAATATAAAAATCATATTATAATTGCAGCATCATTTATGGAATTTTTAGATGAAATAATACCTCAATATAAAGAAAATTTTCTAAAATCAGCTAATTATATTAAAAATAATATAAATCAACAAGATATTTAAAAAATAGAAATGAAAAGACATGGAAAATTAAAAAATATAGAAAATAAAAAATTAAAAAATATAGAAAATATAGAAAATAAAAAATTAAAAAATATAGAAAATATAGAAAATATAGAAAATAAAAAATTAAAAAATATAAAAATATTGAAAAAATTAAAAATCAATAAATTAGATAAGTTAAAAACTTATTCTTTTTTAACAAATTGATCTTTTCCTACACCACACATTGGACAAGTCCAATCATCTGGTACATCTTCAAATGCAGTTCCAGCTTCTACACCATTATCAGGGTCTCCTTCAGCTGGGTCATATACATGTCCACACATTTCACAAATATATTCATCCATTTAATCACCTTTTCAAGATATTATTTTTTTTAATTATATTTATAATATATTAATTAAACATTATAGACATTTATTATTTATCTTTTTATAAAAACTATTATTCATTAATAATTTATATTTATAAATTTTTTATAAAAAAACTTTTTCAATGTATTTATAATTAATTTTGAATTTTATTAATATATTAAAATTTAATTAAATTATAATGGTTTAAACATTTTTTTAGGGGCGCCACAAGAAGGACATTTGAAAATATCAGGAATATCTTCCCATTCAGTTCCAGGTTCTACATCTTTTCTAGCTTCGCCTTTTTCTGGATTATAAATATATCCACAAACTTTACATTTCATTGTACTCATCTAATCATACTCCATAATATATTAAAATAAATATAATTAATATTATATTTATTATTTATTCATTCTAATATTTATCATTATTGATTAATTTTTATTATAAAAAAATATTTAATAAAAAAATTCAAAATCAATTTTTAATTAATATAAAATAATAAAAATTAAAAAATAATAAAATTACTTAACTAAAATAATTGGAATTTCAAATGTCTTAATAATCCTATCAGTTATACTGCCAATAATTATATCTCTGGAATTATCCTTACCAAAAGCATTTATAACAACTGAATCTACTTGAGTTTTTTCAGCTATAGTTTTCATATCTCTTAAGGGATTAGCTGTTATTAAATGTTCAATAATCATAACACCCTCATTTTTACCTTTTTCGCTAATTTTTTTAAGAATTTTATTACCTTCATCTTCTAAAACATCATAAGAAAAACTAGTATTTTCATTAAGGACATAGACAGCTGTAACTTTAGAATCAAATTTTTTTGCTAATGTGATAGCCACATCAACAGCTTTATCAGAATGTTTTGACCCATCAGAAGGAACCATTATATTTTTAAACATAAAATCACCAGTTTATAATTAAAAATAATAAAAAATTGTTTGAAGATGAATAAATTAACTAATATTAATTTAGCTAATTAACACATTTAAACAATTTAACTATTAAATTTAAGTAATTAATAAACTATTCACCTATAAATTTAAGTAATTAATAAACTATTCACCTATAAATTTAAGTAATTAATAAACTATTCACCTATAAATTTAAGTAATTAATAAACTATTCACCTAAAAATTTAAGTAATTAATAAACTATTCACCTATTAAATAATCTGCTTTGCAGAATTCAACAAAATCATCAGCTAACTTAACCGGATTACCATCATCAATGATTTTACCTTCATCCATAAATATTGCTCTTTTACTAAGTTCTTTTATGAAATCAATGTTATGAGAAACCATTACAATAGTTGTTTTAAATTCTTTGTTAATTTTTTTAATAGAATTTGCAACAATTCTAAGAGTAACTGGATCTAAATCACCAAAAGGTTCATCCAAAAAAAGAGTTTCAGGTTTAGAAGATAAAGCTAAAGCTAACATAGCCCTAACCTTTTGACCACCAGATAATTCATAAGATTTTCTATTTATTATATCAATAGACAAGTCAAGAGCATCAAATATTGGTTTAATTTCTTCTTTAACAGCTTTTTCAGGGAACTTTGGGAAAAGTTCATCTAAAATATCTGGAAGAAGACCAATTTGCTCAAGTCTAGCTTTAGCTTCACTTTCAGGTAAATCCGTAAGTTGATATAATGCATCTAAAAGTTCATCTCCAAGCTCCAATTCTTTAGCTCTTTTGCGAGCATCATCCACTACAAATTGACTTTTAAATCCAAGTTTAGTAGCTAGCTGATCTCTTATAGTTGAATGATGTTGAAGCGCAAATTCCTGATACATAAAACCAATTTTTCTTCTAACTTTCATTCTATTAATACCAGGATTATCAAAATCTACCCAAATCGCTCCATTTGAATCAGAACTATTATCAGATGCAATACTATCTTCAACATTATCAACATCATCTAAATCTTCAGGATTTAATCTATAATAAACTTCTCCATTTTCAGGAAAATCTAATCCAGCAAGCATTCTAAGAAGGATAGTTTTACCAGCACCACTAGGTCCAAGAATAGTTACAATATCCCTCTTTTTTATTTCAAGATTAATATCTTCGATTTCAAGAACATTTCCTCCTTTCAGAAGAATAAATTTCTTTTGAAGATTTTTCGCCTTAATAATAGTTTCCTCATCAACAGTTGTATCTATATCTATTTCACTATCAAGTTCAGATAAGAAATCTTTAGTAATATCTTTAGGTTCACCTTCAGCTTTAATTTCACCATCTTCAAGAAGAATTACCCTACTGGCTAAATAATTGTGAACTTCAGGTAAGTGAGAAACTAAAATAACAGTTACTCCCAAATCTTTATTAATTCGCTTTATAGAATCTAAAATAGCTTGTTTAGTCTTAGGGCATGCCATAGTTGCAGGTTCATCTAAAAGTAAAACTTTAGGTTTTTTAGCTAATTGTCTAGCCATAATAAGACGTTGTTTTTCACCACCACTCAATACCGGAGCAAAGTGTTTAGCCTTATCCTCAAGGCCAACTATTTTTAACATTTCCATTGCTTCCTCACCATATTGACTTTCAGCAGATTCTAAATCAATATCTGACTCATCACCATATTTATTTCCATAAAGTTTTCTTATAACATTATCAATAGCTGTTTCTGGCCATAAACCAAATGATCTTTGAAGATGGATAGCTGTTGCACCTCTAAGCTTGTTATGATAATATTGACTTGAGTCATAAGCAACTTCAATATCATCAAGAGTTATTTTACCACTATCAAACTTTTCAACCCCACGAAGTATTCTAAGAAGACTAGTTTTTCCAGAACCACTCATACCAATGATACCAAGTATCTCACCATCATTTACTTCAAGATTAATATTTTTTAAAGCAGATATCTCTTCACCATTATCTAATGTGTATGTTTTACTAAGATTTTCTATTTTTATCATGAATATCACTGATTTTAAATGAAATATTATATAATTTCCTATAGCTTTATTAATAATTCTATAATAACTTAATAAATAAAATATATCTATAACAAAACCTATAATTTTGATAAACTTTTTAATATATTTTTATATTAAATATTATATTTTATTAAATATTTTTATTTAATATAATCCTATAGTAATATTTTTATTTAATACAATTTTTAGTAACATATTTTTTAGTAACAATATATTAATAGTAAATTATTTTTGAATATAATTTTCTTGAATAATATAATAGATATTGATTAATTAGTTATTATAACTTTTTTAATAATTAGAATATTGAAAATATTTTTTATTTTAATTTTTTTAAAATTAAATAATCTATATATTGAATATCATTATTAAAGAATATATATTATATAAATATTAAAATGTTGTTTTTTAATTTATTTAATAATTATTATAATATTTAATAATTTAATAAATCAAACTTATTTACAAAAATATACAATAGAAAAAAGTTAGACAATATTAAAATAAAAAAATATAAAAAATATAAAAAATATAGCTAAATATAATAATATGAAAATTAAATATTATATTGATGAAAGACAATCGTGGATTATTAATTGGAAGAATGCAACCAGTCCATAACGGCCATATTCAAGTTATAAAAGAGACATTAAAAGAAGTTGACGAAATTATAATAGGAATTGGTAGTGCACAATTAAGTCATACAACAACAGACCCATTTACAGCTGGTGAAAGAGTTATGATGCTTACAAAAGCATTATCTGAAAATGGTATTGACTCATCTAAATATTATATCATTCCAATTCAAGATATGCAGATGAATGCAGTATGGGTGTCATATATAAAGATGTTAACACCACCTTTTGCTAAAATATTTAGTGGAAATTCATTGGTTCAAAGATTATTTCAAGAAGAACATTATGAGGTATATAAACCACCACTTTTCAAAAGAGAAAAATTATCTGGAACTGAAGTTAGAAGAAGAATGTTAGCTGATGAAAATTGGAAAAACCTAGTTCCAAAGTCAACTGCAAAAATAATAGAAGAAATTAATGGAATTGAAAGAATTAATCACTTAAATCAAAAAGAACTTAGTGAAAAAATAAACTTAAAATAAACCATATAATTCTATTCTACAAAAAATAATTAAACAATAGGAGATAATATGTTATTAAAAATAATAGAAAAAGATGATGAACATTACAAAATCCAAGACCTTGTTGATTCAGTAAAAAAAAGTAATAGGATTGATGAATCTGGAGCTATTTTTACTTTTGAAGGTTTTGTTAGAGGTAGTGAAAAAAATTCTGAAGGAGAAAAAACTGTAGATAAACTGATTCTAACTACTTCTAATAAAAAAAAAGCTATTGAAGATCTTAAAACTATTTCTGAAAGTGTAAAAATTAAATATGGAGTTTTTGAAGTAGCTATTATCCATTTCATTGGAGAGTTTTATACTGGAGACTCATTATTTTTAGTAGCAGTTCTTGGACCTCATAGAAATGAAACCCTTGATGCTTTAAAAGAAGTCATTGAAAGAACAAAATTTGATGTTGATTTTAAAAAAGAAGAAATATCTAACACTGGTACAAAAATCATTATGGCTGGAGGTTAATATTTTTTTTAACTTATTATTCTGTATTTAATGATAATAAATAGAAATCTTAAAATTTATATATTGTCCACTAATTCTATAATGATTATATTTTATTTAAAATATCTATATTCAATACAATAGTTAGATAAATTAATAAAAAAGTTAATTAAAATATCTAACTTCAATACAATAGTTAGATAAATTAATAAAAAAGTTAATTAAAATATCTAACTTCAATACAATAGTTAGATAAATTAATAAAAAAGTTCGCTCATGTTAATTTGATGGTGCGTAAATTTATATATGTTGGTTTATATATATTAATATATGATGCCAAAAGTTTTAGATTCGAATCTGTTTATTCCTAATGATAAGATAGCTATGGATGT
>Ga0082212_10003897_pt1 | contig 20956 bp, 14 predicted proteins | sample TergutNt197P3_FD_71548 | JGI IMG/M metagenome (GOLD analysis project Ga0082212, IMG submission 71548) | Neocapritermes taracua P3 segment gut microbial communities from Petit-Saut dam, French Guiana - Nt197 P3 | ecosystem: Host-associated > Arthropoda: Insects > Digestive system > Gut ... | reverse complement strand
GTTTATCAGCATCCGCAGTTCCGTACACCAGTTTTGAGAACTCAACTTCGGCTATGACGGAGTACTCTTCATAGTCGTTGGTAACAACTATACCTTGACTGCTGCTGCCTGACATCTGTGCGTTAGTTATTGTAATGCTCTTTGCTCCTTCGGTCCCGTAATCGTAACTTGTTGTGTAGTTGATACCTTCCTCTTCCAGTACGAGGCATACTGCCCCGACCGGCATATTGTAGAGTACAGCAGGTGCGTTGACCGAGAACTCAATGACAGTACCTACCTCGTCAGAATCTAGATATTTGTAACCATTTGCGTCTCGCGCTGCGAAAGTAAGGAAGTCTCCGCTTGCATTGTCCCTTACTCTGGCTTTAAAAGGCGTACCGTTACCAATCTTAACTCCATTCTCGTCTTCCCATTCGCCGTGCTTGCTACCGCTGGCGAACGCTTTGCTGATAGTCAGTTTGCCTGCTCCGCGCTCGTAAGTGTTGATGACAGTTATGGTGGAGTTAACTTCCTCAAACAACGCGCCACCTGCTCCGTCAAACTCATGAATAAACGTTATATAGTTTCCAACGTAACTGATATCAGGATCGTAGATAGGAGGGTTTTCCTTGACAGCATAGATCAAGGGCACATCCAGCGGAGGTTTATCGCCTTCAACCCACAGGTTAGTCACGATTGCTGCCTGACCTGCGTTAAACGGGACATCCTTAATAATGACACCGGTATCTAGCAACTCTGCAATCTGATCAGTAGTACCCGCAGGTTCAATATAGAGCGGGTTTACCCCATTAACAACTTCGGTAAGTCGCTCAACATTGCCCACGCATTTGTATGTGTACGGCCCTGTCTGCAGAAAAACAAGCGGCACATCATGATCAAGCAACCCATCGTTCAGCACATCAAAGACCTGTGCGTAGAATGTCGTCGATCGGTCTACGCCCCAGTCTCCGTAATAGCCTCTGAGGTTCTTAGCGATAATCAGGTTACCTTCGCCGTGCTCGTAATGGTTTGTCATCAGTACGTTGTTAGTGCCATTCGCGGGTAAAACGACACTGTTTCCACTGTATAGAACCCAGTAATAAGCGTCTGTACCATGGTTATCCGTGGTTGGCACAGCAGTTCCGTCGATGAAGACCTCTTCAATCTTGTAAGCCCTGTTCGCCCATAGGTTAACGAGCTTTGAGAAGCTAGACACCGTGACGGGGATTTTATCTAGGAAATCGCCTGCAGTAACAAGGGCTTCTATCTCAGCCGGCGCCTTGCTGGTATACTCTTCTTTGCTAAGAGCGGTGTTATTGCCTACGCAGACATAGTTTCCGCCGGCGTCTGTCTTCGCATCGAAAATGAGATAAGTGTTATCGGAGGTATCCCACACCTTCGCGTAGAAGACTGTGTTATTGTCGACTCCCCATTCAGCGCTTTGGCCTTCAAGCGCTTTGCGGATTACCAAGCTTCCTATTGGCGGTAAAACTCTGATCCTGTGGGTGCTCTTATTATTGTTGTAGTCCTTTTCCTTCTCGTTGATCTTGACTTCCGCTGTGTTGGGAATCTCCACCGGGGTGTTTACGTTGTCGACAGTGCAGGTAATGTTGATCACAGAGGTCTGTAGCGGAGAGAGCGTTCCAAGGTTGACGGTCAGGAGCTTTGTCGATGAGTTGTAGCTGTATGGCCTGTCGCAGCCCTTAAAAGTGAGCTCTGCGGGGATTGTGTCCGTTACGACCGTGCCTGTCGTCGCCAGTTTAGAGTCGTTGAAAACTGTCAAGGTGTATGTGACAGTCTGACCGGAGTTGTAAGACTCTCTGTCAGAAGTCTTATCAATCTTCACGTCGAATGTGACGATCTCAATCCCTGCTTTGATTGCTTCAAGGTACGAAGTATCCGTGTTTATTGCATATGAGTTGAAGGCTAAATCGCCGACTGCACCGGCAGCGGGCATCGCAACGTTCAGTATTGCTTCAATGCGCTCATTCGGGGAAATGTACCCTTCTACCAGTTCTATCTTGAAAGCACGTACAGCCCCCCAGTTTGTGACTGCGCCGGCCTCGACCCAACCGGCTCCGGTCTCGTAACTGGAAATACCGCTCCAGGGCGAAGGATCTTTTGTTGAGTAGTATACCTTGAAACTTCCAAACTTTGCGTTGGCGAGCACTATCGGGCCTGTCAGCGTGACTGCAAACTTTGACAATCTGTCAACGTAAACTCCGGTTTGGTCCTGAACGAGTGCCTTATCCCCCACATAAGGCAGCACATCAAATACAGTAAGCTTATTAAGATTGGTCGGCGAGTAGTTGATGATGTCCAGCTTGAAGCTGGAGCCTGTTGTATCCAGCTCCTGCGAATACCCGGTTGCCGGCGCATAGAGGTATGTAGAGTTGTACGAACCTTTGACGCCTTTTTGCGCGACTATCCCCTCAGCAGCGTTGTATGTAAAACTCAGTTCGCATTTGAGGAACTGGTCGTCTGTACCGCTGTGGTTGATGTCGCCCAGCAGCGGGTCTGACGACTCCCTGTATGGGACGTATCCCTTCCAAATGCCGCTTCCGCTCTGGTTGTTGGTTGTGCCGATGATTTTATCATACTCCGGCCAGTGGAAGTACCCGTACAGGGTGTTGACCCCTCTTTGAGCGGTATCCAGTATTTTAACCTGATAGGTATAATAGAAGGTGTACTCGCCTTTGTACCATGTGATGTCCGCCTCGCCCTTCAAATCCCATATAAGGGCCGTCATGCCCGTTCCGTTATAGTCATATATAACGGTCGGCTCTGCTTTGACGAAATGGCTGCCGAGCGTTTGCCCGTTGAGGTTCGTGAACACTACCGTACCCGGTATGTATTCCAGCCCCTGCGGCATCAGATCGATGATCTGTCCGCCCTCCCAGATGATTGTGTCTTCTTTGTCAAAATCGTAGAATCGCAGCCTGTTAGAAACTGTGAATATCTGCCCTTCATATTTATCCACGGCGCCGTTTGCAATCTTCATGCCCCTGAACTTGGGCTGATACGGGACGACGTTGTGGTAAGCTATAGCTGTCCCAAACGTTTTCCTGTTGCTGTCGCTCACCCAGTCGTAGTGGAATCCGGTCGCGTTGCGAAACTCAGGCATGTCGGTGTTACTGATTTTATCTGCCTCGCCGTCCCTGAGTACTGTCCCGACGTCCATGAATATCATCTTGCCCGGGGCAAACTCTTTTACAAGGAGCCTGAGCCCATCCACGACCAGACCTTCCGGTAGGAAGATATAGTCGGAGTATATTGTGTTCGCATGCAGCCCTTCGTAGATGAATGCCGCCCTGTCGCCCAATGCGTCGTCCGGCCTCGAGTGGTTCGTGAGGTCGTTCTCCGTTATCGTCATGAGGGTCTGCCAGGCAGATTGCCCCGCCACCCTGTACTGAACTATGGCGTCGCCTACTATCGCGCCGGGGTCTGCGCTTATGTTAAAGGCGTAGAATCTAAGGCGCACGTCCAGAGAGTCGTCAGAAATCATCGCGTCCTTCAGCGGCGTGGCCTTCATAGTGTTTTTGTATGAGTTCCAGAACCAGTAGTCGCCGCGAATCTCTTCTTCGATAGCAAGCCTGTTGGCGTGGCCTGAAGGCGCTACCAGTTTTGAGCCGCGAACAGTACGGAGGGGGACTTTGTTATAGATGCTGCCCGGTATCTCCGTGGGGGCAAACTGTACGTTGGCGTTGACCGTCTGCGAGTAAGAGGTATCACCGTATGCGGGGTTTTCGATATTGTACGTATACTCAGCTTCATTCGTGTAATCCTTACCAATTTCCGCTCCCGGGAAACGCAGCTTGAGTGCAACCTTGTCTTCCCTGCCGCTGTACGTTACGGTGTTCGCCCCCGGATCATCAGTCCAACCGGCGATATTGTCTGCTGCGTCGAATACTGCTCCCGGTGGCAGTTTATCGACTATGGTCACGGTGCTTGTGTTTCTTTTTGTGTCATTGCGAACTGCGTCGTTGTCAAAGGTGAAGGTAACTGGATATGTATCGTCAGGATTACTGGTAATATAGCCGCCTTCAGTAGCGCCGCCGTAGACGAGAAATCTTTGCGGCTCACCGCTCGCGCTTGGTAGGATGTTCATATAGTCATCTTTTTCAACTGTCTTGGCAGGGGTCTTCTGGTCGTACTTCCAATAGACAGTAATTTCGCTAACAACATCAGAGCGGCCCTCACTCGATAGGACAGCCTTTAGTTCCAACGGATATTTTAACGGTGTCGTGCCGTTCGGCATGGTTATATTCCCCGGAATGGTGAATGAAGTCCCGCCCGGGATGTCCTTGAGCGGCCATGTGACGGTTTTTGCTTCGTCATTTATTACGGGAGGACCGGCGGCGAACTGAGCAATCGCTCCGCCGACGTTGATTACCGGCACATAGTATTCGCTGGCAGGTTTACCCGCAGTGAAGTCGTACTCATAAGCATCGTAATACAGCGTAAGCGTGGGGTTCCCTAAAATATCGCTAATGTTCAACCCCGACGAGTCGATCTTGATATCAAAGTACGCTAACTCACCAACATAAAGTGGATCAAGAACGTTGCCCGCGCTCGCGCTCGTAATCTCCATGTTGAAGGCCGTGGCGCTCGACGCGAAGACTGACGGCACTACAAACACAGATAGAATCAGCGCAAGGCACAGCAGCGCCGAAGCTACCCTCTTCCTCTTCGCTTTTAGGGATACCCCGGTTATCTTGCGTAATCCGTATTTCGAGAACATAATATCCTCCTGACTTTACGGTGCGGCGCGCATTTGCGATGGATTAATCGCTTGCGTCCGCATATCTCATATTCTGTTATATAGCAGTATACCATATAAAAGCAAGATGCACAACAGCGTAAAATATTACAATACTATTAATTTTGTACTATATTTCTGCATTTTGGGATATTCGTATGGAACACGTGAAAAGTCTCGATTTTTAGGCCGTTTGATGTTTACTTTACGCCTGCTCGGTGATAAAATCGTCCGAAATCGGCAATAGCGCGGAGCCGGTTCGCCCCCTCCCGCGTTTTGCTGAACAATTATTACAAGGAGGCAAAATTAATGCTGGACCCGACCAAGTACAAAGACTGGGAAATCGCTGAGGACGCTGAGAAATCGCTCCCCAATGTCGAATACTTCCGTGAGAAGATGGGTCTCCTTCCCGATGAGATCATCCCCTACGGGAAGACCCCAAAGCTCGACTTCATCAAGATCATGGAAAGGCTCAAGGACAAGCCGGACGGCAAGTACATCGAAGTCACGGCCATCACGCCCACCCCTCTCGGCGAGGGTAAGTCCACCACCTCCCTCGGCCTTATCGAAGGCATAGGCTACCTCGGCAAGAGCGTAGGCGGCTGCCTGCGCCAGCCTTCAGGCGGCCCGACTATGAACGTCAAGGGCACCGCGGCAGGCGGCGGCAACTCCCTGCTCATTCCGATGACGGAGTTCTCGCTCGGGCTGACCGGCGACATTAACGATATTATGAACGCCCACAACCTCTCGATGGTCGCCCTGAACGCACGTATGCAGCATGAGCGCAACTACGACGACAAGAAACTCGAAGAGATCGGCCTGAAGCGCCTCGACATCGACCCCGAGCGCATCGAGATGGGCTGGGTGCTCGACTTCTGTGCGCAGGGCATGCGCAATATCCGCATCGGCCTCGGCGAAGGCACGAGCAACGGCTTCGAGATGGATTCTAAGTTCGGCATAGCTGTCGGCAGCGAGCTCATGGCTATCCTCTCAATAGCGAAGGATCTTAAGGACCTGCGCGAGAGGATCGGCAAGATCATCGTCGCCTACAATAAAAAAGGCGAGCCCGTCACGACGGCCGACCTCGAAGTCGACGGCGCGATGACAGCGTGGATGCGCAACACCATCAACCCGACCCTGTGTTACACGGTAGAGCATCAGCCCTGCCTCGTGCACGCGGGTCCCTTCGCGAACATCGCCATCGGGCAGTCTTCCATCATCGGCGACCGCCTCGCGCTCAAGCTCTTCGACTACCACGTCACAGAGTCCGGCTTTGCCGCCGACATCGGCTTTGAGAAGTTCTGGAACGTCAAATGCCGCCTGTCCGGGCTGAAGCCGCACGTATCCGTACTCGTCGCCACGATCCGCGCGCTCAAGATGCACGGAGGCGGCCCGGCGGTCGTCGCAGGGCGCCCGCTGCCCGTGGAGTACACGGAGAAGAACCTCGACCTACTCGAGAAGGGCACGGCGAACCTGTTCCACCATGTCAACAACGTTAAAAAGTCAGGCATCAAGCCGGTCGTCTGCATCAATAAGTTCTATACGGACACCGAAGAAGAAATCGCCCTCATCAAGAAGCTCTGCGCGGAGCAGGGCGTACGCTGCGCGCTCAGCGAGCACTGGCAGTTCGGCGGCAAAGGCGCGAGCGATCTCGCTCAGCTCGTCATCGAAGCCTGCGAGGAGCCGACTGAGCTCAACTACCTCTACGACCTTTCGATGCCTCTGCGCCAGCGCGTAGAGCTCATCGCCAAGGAAGTCTACGGCGCCGACGGCGTCGAGTGGGCGCCCCTCGCGGTCGAGAAGGCAGAGCGTTTCGAGAGCGACCCGTACTATGCGGACTTCTGCACTATGATGGTCAAGACGCACCTGTCGTTGTCGCATGACCCGACTATCAAGGGCGTTCCGAAGGGCTGGAAACTCCCCGTCCGCGACATCCTCGTCTATGGCGGCGCGAAGTTCCTTTGCCCGATGGCCGGCACGATAAGCATGATGCCCGGCACAGGCTCGAACCCGGCTTACCGCCGCGTCGACGTCGACGTCGAGACAGGCAAGGTATCGGGTCTGTTCTAAGGAGAAACATTATGTCATATATTGATATCAGCTCAAAAGAATTTGTAGATATCCTTGCGTCAAGCGCCGCCGTTCCGGGGGGCGGCGGCGCCTCGGCGCTTGCGGGCGCCATCGGCATGGCGCTCGGCAACATGGTCGGCTCCCTCACGGTCGGCAAGAAGAAATACGCCGATGTAGAGGACGACATCATTGCCCTTAAGGCCAAGTCCGACGAGCTGCAAGCCGAGTTCCTGCGCCTTGTCGACGAGGACGCCATCGCGTTCGAGCCTCTGTCCAAGGCCTATGGCATCCCCAAGGACGACCCGGATCGGGGCAAGATCATGGAAGACGCACTGCGCATTGCGACAGCCGCGCCCATGGACATCATGCACGCGTGCGCCAAGGCGATTGACGTCGTCGAGGAGTTCGCGGCAAAAGGCTCCGCCCTCGCCATATCTGACGCCGGGGTCGGCGCCGCCTTGCTGCGCGCCGCGATAATCGGCGCGAGCTTCAATGTGTTCATTAACACTAAAGCCATGGCCGACAGGGAGTACGCGGAGAAGGCCAACGCCGAGGCCAACGCGCTGCTCGACAAGTACGTCGAAAAGTCCGGGGAGATCGTAGCAAAAGTCTATGAGAAGGTGTGTGGTTAATACATTATGGCTGAATTACTGAAAGGCGCGGCCGTCGTCGCCGCGCTCAATGACAAGATGATCAAGGAAATAGAGGAACTCAAAGGAAAAGGCGTCTCCCCCACCCTTGCGATCCTGCGGGTCGGAGAGAGGGACGACGACATCTCCTATGAGAAGGGCGCGACGAAGCGCTGCGAGACTGTCGGCGTCGAGGTCAAAAGCGTCGTGCTGCCTGCCGACGTATCCCAGGACGTCCTCATGCAAAACCTCGAGCAGCTCAACGACGATGACAGCGTCCACGGCGTGCTGCTCTTCCGCCCCCTCCCCAAGCATATCGACGAGGAAGCGGTCCGCAACGCGCTCAAGCCGGAAAAGGACATCGACGGCATTACCGACGGCTCCCTGGCCGGAGTTTTCACCGGCAACGGCCGCGGCTACGCCCCGTGCACAGCCCAGGCTTGCATGGAGATCCTGGACTTCTACGGCGTCGACTGCACAGGGAAACGCGCAGTCGTAGTCGGCCGCAGCCTGGTCGTCGGCAAGCCCGCCGCCATTATGCTCATGGGCAAGAACGCGACAGTAACGGTTTGCCACACCCGCACCGTCGATATGGCTAACATCGCCAAGAACGCGGAGATCCTGATAGTAGCCGCCGGAAAGATGGAAAGCATCACAAGCGAGTACTTCAACCCCGGGCAGGTGGTCATTGACGTCGGCATCAACTGGAATGATGAAAAAGGCAAACTCTGCGGCGACGTCAAATTCGAGGACGCCGAGCCTATTGTCGCCTCGATCACACCGGTTCCCGGCGGCGTCGGCACCGTCACAACCTCCGTGCTTGTGTCGCATGTCGTTGAGGCGGCTAAAAAAAAGATATTGTAATAAGGGAGCATCTATGATATGATTATCATCGCAGAAAAACTCAACGGCTCGATACCATCCTGCGGCAAGGCGATAGCCGCTCGCGACGAGGCCTACATCAAGGACATGGCTACTCGACAGGCTGAGGCCGGCGCCGCGTTCATTGACTGCTGCGCGTCCGTCAACGAGGGCGAGCTCGAGACTCTCAAATGGATGATCGACACAGTCCAGAGCGTAACGGACTGCCCCATATCCGTCGACTCACCCGACGTCAACGTCGTCGTCGACGCAATGCAGTTTTGCAAGAGGCCGGGGCTGTTCAACTCTGTTTCCGGCGAAGGCGGCAAGATAGACCTGGCGTTCCCGATACTGGCCAAGCCCGAGAATGCCAAGTGGGAAGTCATGGCTCTTCTGTGCGACGACACCGGCATTCCGAAGAGCGCTGCCAAGCGCATTGAAGTTTTCGACATGACTATGGCGAAAGCGGCGCAGTACGGTATTGACGAGAGCCGCATCCATATCGACCCGCTTATTGAAATGCTTTGCACGACCGATGACGGCGATGGCATTTCCATGGTGCTCGAGGTCATGGCGCATATCAAGAAGACCCACCCCAAAGTGCACATCTCCGGCGCTATCTCCAACATCTCCTTCAATCTGCCCGTGCGCAGGCTCGTGAATCAGGCATTCGCGGCCTTGGCAATAAGCGCCGGCATGGACAGTTCGGTCATGGATCCGCTTAGCCAGGATTTACGCGGAGTCATCTATGCGGCCGAAGCGATGATTGGGCTCGATGATTTCTGCGCCGAGTACACCTCAGCCTACCGCGAAGGTATTTTCGGAGCGAAATGAGCATACCCCGCTCCTCAACGATGCGTTAGAAAATAAATATATATACAATAATTACAGGAGGAAACAAATATGTCCAAAATCCCGGAAATCGCGGCTGCAGTAGAAAACGGCAAGGTCAAGCTCATCGAAGGCCTCGTGCAGGAAGCTCTCGACGCGAAAGACGATCCCAACGACATCCTCAACGACGGCATGATTGCGGCAATGGGCGTAGTCGGCGCGAAGTTCCAGGCGAACGAGATTTTCGTCCCTGAGATGCTCGTCGCCGCCAAGACAATGAAAAAGGGCGTTGAGATCCTTCGTCCGCACCTCGCCGGCGACAGCGTTGGCAAGCACGGGCAAGTCGTCATCGGAACAGTATCCGGCGACCTGCACGACATCGGCAAGAACCTGGTCGCCCTCATGATCGAGTCGGCCGGATTCGAAGTCATCGACCTCGGCGTCGACGTCCCGGCTGAGAAGTTCGTCGAGACGATCAAGGCAAACGCGGGCGTCAAGATCGCCGCATGTTCGGCTCTTCTGACGACGACCATGGATTCCCTGAAGAACACAGTCAAGGCTCTGATCGACGCCGGTCTCAAGAACCAGGTCAAGATCATGGTCGGCGGCGCTCCGATCACGCAGGAGTTTGCCGACGAAATCGGCGCCGACGCATACACGCCGGACGCGGGTTCCGCGGCTGTCAAGGCGGTAGCGCTGGTCTCGTAGCATAGCGCGCTCATCGCGTAAAAAGCGTCGCAGGGGTTGATTTTTATCGACCCCTGCGCTTTTTGCGTTTTGTTGCAAACTTCATATATACATTCGCGGCGTTATGTATTATACTATGGTTCGAAACGGTGGTGTTTACTATTATGATGCAGCTTAGAAATTTCACGGAAGAGACCGTGCGGGCGTTCCTTGACAGGCTATATCCGACTACGGACATCTGCCAGTGCGAGATTTGCCGCCTCGACGTCACGGCCATTATGCTCAACGGTTTCAAACCGCACTATGTCGTGACCGAGGTAGGAGCGCTATACGCCCAGCTCGAAGGGGATTTCGACCCCCAGTATAAAGTCGACTTGATGTCAAGCATGGCACAGGCTGTAAAGCTCGTCAAGGAGAGGCCGCGGCACGACCAGTTCCCACCTGCGGAGTGACAGCGCTACCGGCCGATACCGCAGCAGCAACGCATTTGCACACACTATGCTCTGACAAACTCTGCCAGGCGGTCAAGCCCTTTCCTGATGCTGTCATCCGAAGCGGCGTATGTCATGCGCACGTAGTTGTCGCAGCCGAACCCCGAGCATGAGACGACGGCAACAAGGCCGCTTTCCAGGAAAGCCAGAGAGAAGTCGTCGCTGTCATTGATAACCCTGCCGCCAAGCGTCCGGCCGATGAGCTTTTCGATGTTCAGCATAATGTAGAACGCTCCGTCCGGTTTGAGGCAACTGACGCCGTCAATGGCGTTGATCCTATCGACTATATAATCGCGGCGCCTTTCAAATACCAGGCGCATATCCTCGACGCTGTCCTGCGACCCGCTGAGCGCCTCGACAGCCGCAAACTGCGATATGGTGCTCGGCGAGTGTGTCGAGTGGCTCAGGTAGTTCGACATGACCTCGGCCAACATAGGGTTCGACGCGGTGTAGCCGATTCGCCAACCTGTCATCGCGTACGATTTGGAGACTCCGTTTACGAGTATGGTGCGCTCCTTGACCTTCTCCCCCAGCGAGGCTGCGCTGACGAAGCTCTTGCCGTCGTACACCAGCCTGTAGTAGATCTCGTCAGACATTATGTAAAGGTCGTGCTTCACGCATACGTCTGCAATCTCTTTCAGTTCATCCGCTCCGTAGAGCGCGCCCGTCGGATTCGACGGGTTATTTATTATCAGCAGCTTAGTCTTGTCAGTGATGGCTCCTTCGAGCTGCTCGCCGGTTATCTTGAACCCCGCGGACGCCGGTGCTGAAATGATTACCGGAACCCCGCCGGTCATGCTGACCGATTCGGCGTATGTGACCCAGTAAGGCGCTGGGATTATGACTTCGTCGCCATCGTTGATAAGCGCGCGCAAAGCGATGTACACGCTGTGCTTCGCGCCGCTTGCGACGACTATCTGCCCTGCGCCGTACTGTACTCCGCAGTCCGCGAGCAGCCTGTCGGCCGCCGCCTGGCGCAGGGCGGGTATGCCGTTTGCGGGGGTGTACTTAGTCTGCCCGTCCCTTATCGCCCTGTGCGCGGCCTCGCTGATATTATCCGGGGTGTCGAAATCCGGCTCGCCTGCGCCGAAGCCCACCACGTCTATGCCTTCGGCTTTCATCTGCTTATACAGCGCGTCAACTTTCAGCGTCGTAGACGCTTTTACCGCCGCTGCGATTCTTGATATTTCCTTCATAGCCTTATTACTTCCCTCGTCTAAAATGTTTTCACACGAGTATATTTCACGCAGAGAGCAAATGCAAGTCTTTTTTAGGTGCGAGCTCGATGAACAGACACGAATCTTAAATAATCTCGAACATCGACAGTATAATAAGCACGCAGCTTATTATAATGAACGCGGAAATCAGGAAAGCCCCGATGTTCACCTTTGCGCTCGACTTCTCCGCCGAACCTTCCGCCGCGATCGGCAACAGGCGCGACTTGTCGAGCGCGATGCGTACGGGCTTATACAGGAGCATCGTTATGGCTGCATTGAGCCCGCCCTTCAGGAGGTTGAACGGCAGGAACGCCGGAAGGAGCATTTCGACTACCTTTTCGCGCGATATGTACGGCGTGTAGATAGGCACCAGAATGTAGTTCCACAGCAGCATGACGACCGTGCACACGCAAACGCCCGAGATGAGCCCTATCGCGGCGCCCGCCAGCGAGCGCTTCTTTTTGTAGATCAGCGCCGCTGTTACGGTCAGAGCGACGGAAGATATTATGTTCATCGCGCAGCCGATTATCCCCGATTCGCTGACTGTGAACATCTCCAGGAACGATACAACAACTGATATCGCCAGGCTCGCTATCGGCCCCAGCAGGAACCCCCCTATGGCGATGAAGACGTCCTTAGGGTCGTACTTGAGGAACGTCGCCGCAGGCACCAGCGGAATCCTGCAGACTGCCATCACCGCGTAGGCCAGAGCGCAGAGCATCGCGACGAGCGTTAGCTTCTTTGTCGAAAATCTTGTGTTTGTCATAATTCTGTAATCCCCTTCCTTGTCACAAAAACGTTACACCTGAAAAACATACGTTCTTCAGGTGTAATAGTTTCTGTGCGGCCACGCCGTCGCGCAATGCTGCGGCATACCCGTATCTTCTCCCATCCAGACTTTTACTGTCGGTACCGGAATCACACCGGTTCAACGCCGCCGTGGAGCAGTTGCTCCATCATGCGCGCTCGCGGACTATACCGCCGGTAGGGACTTGCACCCCTCCCCGAAGACACGCTTATTCAGTTACCGGTTATACTAGCATAACCACTCAGGTTTGTAAAGCTGTTTTTTCAGCGCGGTTCAGTAGTAGTTGGCACTCGGTAACCGCATTATATATGCAGAGCGGCTTTGAACGCCGTGTTGACCGCCGTGCTGATTGTCCCGACTTCCTCGGCGTCGCCCACGATGCGAACCTCGGTCTCCGGTGCGCAGCGGCGCATCGACTCAGCCATATCGCGCAGCGGCTTCATGCCGACGGCGATGAGGACAGTATCGGCGTCGAACGTCACTTCGTAACCGGTCGCGTCGTTCACACAGATGATCTTATCATCGAGGATTTCCGTGAGCCTCAGGCCGTAATGCACCGGAACCTTCTCCGCCTGCAGGATCGACGGGAACTCGCGCGCCACGGACCTCGCGCTCCTCATCAGGCTCATCATCGCGCCATCGCGATCCAGCAGCTCGATGACCGTGACATCTTTGCCGGCGCGCTCAAAGTCGATAGCCGCTTCGAGGCCGACGGAACCCGCGCCGATGATGACGATCTTATCTCCAACTTTCGTCTTGCCCATCTCAGCGTCGGGCGCCCAACTGACGTGAGGTTTATCCATGCCCGGCAGGTTCGGCATGATCGGCTCCGCGCCGACAGCGATTATGAGAGCGTCGTACTTCTCCTTCTCGAGGAGCTCTTTGGTAGCCTCTGTGTTCATGAGAACCTTCGCAGGCGACCTTTCTACTTGCAGCTCGAGCCACTTGAGGTAGTCCTGGCAGTCAATTTTGAATGGCGGCGCGGCGCCTCCGATGACATTGCCGCCGAGCTTGTCGGTCTTTTCATATAGCGTGACGTCGTGCCCGCGGTCTACCAGCGTCGACATCGCCGTGATGCCGGCCGGCCCGCCGCCGATGACCGCGACTCTCTTCTTGACCGGCGCCTTCGGCACCTGGCCGTCCACGAGATCCCTGCTCCAGAACGCCATCGGGTTAACGGCGCAGAACTGTGGCTTGGGGATCATAAGGTGCCCTGTGCAGGCGTCGCAGCGCAGGCATGGCCTGCGTTCTTCCGGCATATCCATGGCGTACTTGCGCGGCATATCCGGATCCGCGAGCAGCGGGCGCATCATTGCGACGAAGTCCGCTTTGCCGCTGCCGATGATTTCCTCGGCCATATCGAGGCTGGTGATTGAGCCAACTGTCGTCACGAGCAGGTCGGGGTGAGCCTTTTTGATCTTCTCCGCGAAATGAACGTTGAAGCCGCGCTCCATCATGTAGTTCTGGCACCAGTTGCGGTAATATGCCATGTTGAAGTCGCTGTGGATACCGGCTGAGATATGGGCTATGTCGATATGGGGCTTGATATAGTTGAGCAGTTCGATTGTCTCGTCGATGTGCATGCCGCCTTCAGCGATCTCGTCGCCGGACATGCGCATTTCAATGACGAAGTTCTCGCCGCAGCGCTCGCGAATGGCTTCGCAGACTTCAATGGCGAACCTCGCGCGCTTCTCTATCGTGCCGCCGTACTCGTCTGTCCTTTTATTGTACAGCGGGCTCGTGAACTGGGAGATGAGGTTGCCGTGCCCGCCGTGGACAAGCACGATATCCATCCCCGCGCGTTTCATGCGTTCCGCCGCCTTGGCGTACTTCAGGACAGTCTCGCGGATCTTTGCGTGCGACATCTCTATGCAGGGTATCGGTTCGCGCCCAAGCCTTTTGGCCCTGGTGCGCTCAGTTACCGATATGAAAGATGATGAGGAGAAGCGGTTCTCGGCGCCTACTTCCTCGGGCGCGCTGTTCTCGCCGTTGTGGTTGATCTCCAGCGAGGCGTGGCAGCCGTACTCTTTGCACATATCGGCATACCACGTCAGAGGTAGGATGCTCCTGTCGCTAATCAGGTTGAGCTGGTATGCTTCGTCCTTGCACTCCGTGATGTCGATCGAGCTGTTGCCGACATAGAGCGTGCTCACGCCGCCGCGCGCGAATATACGGAAGAAGTTGACGAAGTCCTTCGTCACCAGACCGTCCTCGCTCGCGAGGTTCGGCGATGGCGGGGCGAGCACGACTCTGTTTTTGAAGTCTACGCCCCTGATCCTGATCGGTTCAAACACATGCTTGTACTTAGAGCCCATTTTTCTACTTCCTTTCATTGTTTTGTCGCGTTTTACACAGATAGTTTACATTTTCGCTTACGCATTTGGCTCATTGTAACAGGTATATCGCGAGATTTCAATTACAAATTGTACATTTCCTCCGACGTGAGCATATCGACGCCATTGGATTCCAGGCAGCGCACCGCGGCAACAGCGTCGTCGGCGCAAATCACGGCGTAGGCCTTTCCGGCCTTGCCCGCTTTCGGAGCGACAAAAACATAAGTGTACTCCACGGCGACGCCCGCATCGGCGAGCACACGCAGCGCGGCAGCAAATTTTCCGGGCTCGTCGTCGACCGCAACAGGGATGACATCCACAAGCTCGACGCCATAGCCTTCATCTTGAAGGATCTTCAGGGCGCGGGCCGGTTTGTCCACTATTATCCTCAGGATGCCGAAATTCTCGCTGTCGGCAAGCGACAAAGCCCTCAGGTCGATGCCGGCTGCTGCCAGCGACTCCAGCGCTTCTGCCAGCTTCCCCGGCTTGTTCTCAAGAAAAACGGATAACTGCTCTATCGTCATGATAATCCACTACCCTTCTAAACTTTCCGGTTGTCTATGACCCTGACTGCTTTCCCCTCGCTGCGCGTGATAGTCTTTGGATTGACGAGCTTGACTTTCGCGGCGATGCCGAGCATGTTCTTGATTGCGTCGCGCAGCATCCGCTCGTGCTTTTCCACAGCTCCCACAGTCCCGGACCCGGAGAACATTTCAGGCGTCAGCTCGACCCTGACCTCCAGCGTATCCGAATGGTTAACCCTGTCGATCACGAGCTGGTAATTTGACGAAAGGCCATAGTCGATGAGAACAGTCTCGATCTGCGAGGGGAACACGTTTACCCCCTTGATTATCAGCATATCGTCGCTGCGGCCCATCAGCCTCGACATCTTCGCGAGCGTCCTTCCGCATTGGCACTCTTTCCGGCTGAGGATGGAAATATCCCGCGTCCTGTAGCGCAGCAGGGGGAACGCCTGCTTTGTCAGACAGGTAAAAACCAACTCGCCCTTTTCGCCGTCAGGCAGGACCTCTCCGGTTTCGGGGTTGATAATCTCCGCGACGAAGTGGTCTTCATTGATGTGCAGCCCCTCTTGCTGCGAGCACTCGAACGAGACACCGGGCCCGGTGATTTCCGTCAGGCCATATATGTCATAAGCCTTAATCCCCAGCTTTTGCTCCAGGCGCAGGCGCATTTCGTTGCTCCACGCCTCAGCCCCGAAAATGCCGGCCTTCAGCTTGACGCTGTCCCCAATGCCCCTCTCCTCTATCGTCTCGGCCAGGAACTCCGCGTACGACGGGGTGCAGCAAATAATGGTCGCTCCAAGGTCGCACATGAACTGAAGCTGCCTGTCGGTAAACCCGGACGACATCGGCAGAGTCAGGCTGCCCAGCTTATGCGAACCGCCATCCAGCCCCGCGCCCCCGGTGAACAGGCCATAGCCGTAAGAGATCTGCACGACGTCGCCAGGCGTCGCTCCGGCCGCTGCGAGCGCTCTCGCGCAGCAGTCGTACCAAAGGTCGATGTCTTGCTGGGTCAGGAACGCGACGACGCGCTTGCCGGTCGTGCCGCTCGTGGAATGAATGCGTACCGGAGCCTCCCGGGGGACGGCCAGCAGCCCGTAGGGATATGCTTCGCGCAAGTCGTCTTTCGTCAAAAAAGGCAGTTTGCCCAAGTCCGCGATCGACTTTACATCCTCCGGCCTGACGCCGGAAGCATCCATCTTCTCCCTGTAGTAGCCTACGTTCGCGTAGACGTGCTTAACCTGTGTTATGAGCCGTTCGCTTTGCAGGTCATGCATCTTCTCCCTGCTCATGCACTCAGCCTCAGGCTGGTAATAATTCTCCTTCGCGCTCATTCCCCGACCTCCACGGCACCTAATTCAAAAGCTCTGCGATTCAATTCCGCGAATCGCTCAGGCACTGTTTCCTCCAGCGCCCGCGCCCAGGCATCTTTCGGGTAGGGAAAATACTTTGACAGCCTGCCCATCAGCACTATGTTCACAGCCTTGGATGAGCCGGCTTCCATCGCGAGGGAAAGCGCGTCCACTGCGTCGACCGCAGCCCCTGCGCCCCTCATTTTCTCCACGAGCTCCCCGGGGTACTGCGCAGCCCCCGTGATTACAGGCATCGGGTCGATTTGCTGGGTGTTAGTTATAACGCGCCCCCCGGGCGCGAGGTACTCAAGCCACCTTGCGGCTTCCAGCAGTTCAAACGAGACGATGAAGTCCGCCTGGCCTTTATCGATGACGGGAGAGTAGACCTTGTCCCCGTAGCGCACATACGTGACTACGGACCCGCCGCGCTGGCTCATGCCATGGACTTCGGAGACTTTCGCGTCATAGCCTTCGTTCATGAGCAGTCGCCCGAGCAGTTTGCTCGCCAACAGGCTCCCCTGCCCCCCGACGCCGACTATCATGATGTTCTTTACGCTCATGTGACCATTCCCTTTCAGTTCGCTTGCTGCCGCAGGGCTTCAAACTTGCATAGTTGCGCGCACACACCGCAGCCGACGCAGAGCGTCGGGTCGATGGCCGCTTTTTTGTCTCTCATGCTGATTGCGGGGCAGCCGATTCTCATGCAGGCGCTGCACCCGGCGCATTTATCCTGTGCGGCTATGAACGGTTCGGCAGCTTTGACATACTTCAGGAGCGCGCACGGCCTCCTGGCGATGATGACTGAAGGTCCCGGCGCCGCAACTTCCTCCGTTATCGCCTTCTCGCACTGCCCGAGGTCGTAAGGATCGACGACTGCTATCCTCTCGATGCCAATGGCACGGCACAGTGCCTCGAGGTCTATCTTCCCGGATGGGTCGCCTTTGATGTTGTAACCGGTAGTCGGGTTGTCCTGGTGCCCCGTCATGCCGGTGATTGAATTGTCGAGTATGATAACGGTCGAGTTCGAACCGTTGTATGCTATGTTGATCAGCCCATTTACCCCTGTGTGCATAAACGTGGAGTCGCCTATCACAGCGACGCTGTCGCCTCCGCCCGCGCAGTTCCATCCGTGCAGCCCCGAGACCGACGCGCCCATGCAGATAGTCGTGTCCATAGCCGACAGGGGCGCCGCCGCGCCTAGGGTGTAACAGCCGATGTCTCCCAAGACTGTCAGCTTCAGCTTGCTCAGCACGTAGAAAATGCCCCTGTGCGGACAGCCGGCGCACATGACCGGCGGCCTCGAAGGTATAGCTTCCTCAACGGCTGCCCCCGACTGTTTCGGCGCGCCGAGTTTCGCCGCGACGAGGTTCTGCGAGAACTCGTCGAATGGCGGGAATATCTCCTTGCCCGTGACCTCCAGCCCAAGCTTTCTGCAGTGGTCTTCTATGATACCGTCGAGTTCCTCGACTACAATGAGCTTCTTGACTCCCGCCGCGAAATCCCGGATAAGCTTTTCCGGCAGGGGGTTGACCAGGCCCAGTTTGAGCACGCTTGCGGCCTCGCCGAGCGCTTCTTTCACGTATTGGTATGCAGTTCCCGAGGTAATGACTCCCAGTTCGCCGCTGCCCTCTTCGACCCGGTTGAGGAACGTGCCTTCGGCGAGAGCCGTGAGTTCACGCGTCCTCTCGTCGACCATCGGGCGGCGCACCTTGGCGTTGCCGGGCATCATTACGTACTTAGCGGCGTTCTTTACGTATGGCTGCTCAGGCGGCGCGGTCCGCTCCGATACCTCGACCACGCTTTGAGAGTGGCTTATCCTTGTGCACAGCCTTAGAAGCACAGGCGTGTCATATTTTTCGGATAGTTCATAGGCGTACTTCGCGAACTCGTAGCACTCTCCTGAGTCAGCCGGTTCGAGCATCGGCAGTTTAGCAGCGATGGCATAATGCCTCGAGTCCTGCTCGTTCTGCGAGGAGTGCATGCCGGGGTCGTCGGCTACGGCGATGACGAGCCCCGCGTTGACGCCTGTGTATGACAGCGTGAACAAGGGGTCTGCCGCTACGTTCAGCCCGACGTGTTTCATCCCGGCGAAGCTGCGCTTGCCTGCAAGTGACGCGCCGAATGCCGCTTCAACGGCTACTTTCTCGTTGGGCGCCCATTCGGAGTAGATTTCACCGTACTGCGCGATGCTTTCGGTTATCTCTGTGCTGGGCGTGCCCGGGTAGCTCGAAGCGAAGGAGCAGCCCGCCTCGTATAGGCCGCGCGCCAGCGCTTCGTTGCCTAATAGCAGCTTTTTCAAATTGCATATCCCCTTTTTTCGTTGTCGCTAGCTTTATAGTGTACTTCCGTTCAGGTACCCACTAGGAGCCTTGGACAAAAGTCGCGTCATTAGATAGGTGCCGATTGTTTTCGCCTGTTTTGCAGGGTTTACGCTGAACAAGTTCAGCGGGGGCGAATACTTGGTTGTATTTAACCGAAAAACTCGCAAAACAGGCGGAAAGAGGTGGTGCCTAGATGATGGTGGGAGTTTTGTCCAAGGCTCCTAGCTTCAGGCGCTATTCGCGCGTTTGCGCGGAAACCAAAGCCTCGGCTCCGTATATGGAGCGCAGCTTAGGCTTTTCTATCTTGCCCGTCGCGTTGCGCGGCACATCCGCAAAAATAATCTTGCGGGGCCGCTTGTATCTGGGCAGGCTGTGGCAGAAGTCGTTGATGTTCTCTTCCGTAACCGCACGCCCTTTTTCCACCTCGATAATCGCAGCGGAGATTTCACCCAGGCGCTTATCGGGAAGCCCGATCACAGCGACGTCTTTGATGTCCGGGTGGCCTGAGAGGAAGTTTTCTATTTGCACAGGGTAGATGTTCTCGCCGCCTGTTATAATGACGTCCTTCTTCCTGTCTACCAGGAAGTAGAACCCGTCCTCATCCTGCTCGGCCATATCGCCGGTCAGTAGCCAGCCGTCTTTGAGCACATCCGCTGTAGCTGCGGGGTCGTTATAGTAACAGTCCATTACGGCGGGGCCCTTCACGCACAGCTCGCCTACGCTCCCCCGGGATACCTCGTTGCCATCTTCATCGATTATCTTAGCTTCCCAGCCGTATCCGGGGATGCCTATTGCGCCAATCTTATGGATGTTCTCGACCCCGAGATGGACGCAGCCAGGCCCTGTAGACTCGCTGAGTCCGTAGTTCGTGTCGTAGCTGTGCTCCGGGAAGTATTCTTTCCAGCGCCTGATGAGGCTCTGCGGCACCGGCTGCGCGCCGACGTGCATCAGCCTCCACTGCGACAGGTCGTAGTCCTCGATGCGTTCCTCCGAGCTGTCGAGCGCGCTGAGTATATCCTGAGCCCACGGTACGAGCAGCCATACTATCGTGCATTTCTCAGCGGAGATTGCGTCCAGAATGTACTTCGGCTCCGTCCCCTTGAGCAGCACGCCTTTCGCGCCGACATAGAAGCTGCCGAACCAATGCATTTTTGCCCCTGTGTGGTATAGCGGCGCCAGCGAGAGGAAAATGTCGTCGCGCGTCTGCCCGTGATGGGCCTGCTCCGCTATGCAAGAGTGCATCAAGCTCCTGTGTTTGTGCAGGATGGCTTTCGGGAAGCCTGTCGTCCCGGATGAGAAGTATATCGCGGCATTGTCGTCATCAGTCAGGCTTACGTCAGGGCGCGTGCTTGAGCAGTCGGCAGTCAGCTCGTTGTAATCCTCCGCAAAGGTGGGGCACTCTCCGCTGCCATAGTAAATGAGCATCCGCCTTTCAATTATCGAGTCAGCTATCTCTTCGATACGCCCGATAAACTCGGGTCCGAATACGAGTACGTCCGTCTCCGCGAGGCTCAGGCAGTATTCGATCTCGTCCGGCGCGTATCTGAAGTTGAACGGCACGGCAAGGGCGCCTGTTTTGAGGATCCCGAAATATATCGGCAGCCATTCGAGGCAGTTCATCATCAGGATTGCGACTTTGTCGCCTTTCTTTACGCCCCGGTTAAGAAGCAGGTTCGCGAATCTGTTCGCTTTTTCGTTGAATACATCCCAGGTTATCTCGCGGCGGTAATGCGGGGCGTGCGATGGCTCGATGAGGCTGTACTCTTTCCATGTTACGCGCTTTGTGTCGCGCCTTTCGGGGTTGATTTCCACGAGGCATACGTCTGACCCGTAGAGTTCGCAGTTTCTTTCAAGTATTTCCGTTATTGGCATTTCTTTCCTCCATGCAGTTTCTATGCTTTGGGATTTCTCCTCATTGTAAGCTACCGTATCCTAACAGAGTTGTCGATAGATGTCAATACGGGCGCGCCACTTGCATATTTGCCGGGAAAGTGTTATACTAGCGTGCGTAAATATTCGCCACGCTGCGCCGGTCTTTTTGCTCTCAGGCGGCGCGTCAAAACCTTGAAAGGCTGCTAGCATTCCTGCGGTTTTGCC
>Ga0082212_10003896_pt1 | contig 20961 bp, 13 predicted proteins | sample TergutNt197P3_FD_71548 | JGI IMG/M metagenome (GOLD analysis project Ga0082212, IMG submission 71548) | Neocapritermes taracua P3 segment gut microbial communities from Petit-Saut dam, French Guiana - Nt197 P3 | ecosystem: Host-associated > Arthropoda: Insects > Digestive system > Gut ... | reverse complement strand
GATTCAGCCAGGTATGCCCGCGGTAAGATTTACCATACCAACGGACGGTTTGAACCACGTATCGGACTGCTTTATGAAATCAACAGGAACAATTCCGTCAAGGCGAGTTATTCGCGCACGGTGCAATACATACAGTTAGCGTCCAACTCGGCGGCAGGATCGCCGCTCGACGTTTGGTTTCAGTCCACGCCCAACGTCAAACCGCAGATGTGCGACCAGTTTGCGGTGGGTTATTTCAGGAATTTCAGGGATGATATGTTTGAGACGTCGGTAGAATTGTATTACAAGAATATGAAAGATGTGATTGATTTCAGGGATCATGCCGATCTGATGGGAAACGATGAACTTGAACGCGAATTGCGTTTTGGCAGCGGCAAGGCATATGGTCTGGAGCTGATGATACGCAAGAACGAAGGCAAACTCAACGGCTGGGTGAGCTACACACTTTCGAGGGCGCGCCGCACCATCGACGAAATCAATAACGGCAAGGAATACCGGTCGCCTTACGACAAGCCCCACAATATTTCCGTTGTGCTGAACTACGAGTTGTCGCAGCTGTGGATCGTGTCGGCCAACTGGGTGTTTGCCAACGGAACGCCGGTAACCTATCCGACGGGACGGTTCGAAATCGAAGGAAGGTACGTGCCTCTCTATTCCGGACGCAACGAATACCGCTACCCTGCCTATCATCGCCTCGACCTTTCGGCCACATACTCGTTCAAAGGTAATGCGAGCCGGCGTTTCAAAAGCGAGCTGAATTTTTCGCTCTACAATGCCTACGGACGGCACAATCCATGGACAATTATGTTCCGTCAGGAAAAGGATAATCCCGACAAAACTTTTGCCGAGATGGTATATCTGTTTTCGTTTGTGCCGTCGGTGACGTATAATTTTACGTTTTAAGGATAACTCATTTTTCAACAAAAAATGTAATTTATTTCAAATAAACTCTTTATTCTAATAAAATATTGTACATTTGCAGCGTGTTATAAAATCAAAAAGTATAGAGTGTATGATAAAGGTAAAAATTACAAAAACCGTATTAACGATTATTGGCATATTGTTTACAGCGACATTAATTTCTTTAGTCATAACAAATGTCGCAAAAGATGATAGTAGCATAGAAAGTTTAATAAACAATTATACGAAAGCGGATATCTCTGAAAGTGAGAAAGAAAAAATCAGAACTGCTGCTGAAAAAATAACAAATCCGGATACAGCTGAAGATTACTTTCTGAAAGGTCATGCTGCCGATATTGACGGAAATTTTGAAGAGGCTTTGGAACATTACCTGAAAGCAATTGATGTAAACCCTGAACATGTAAAAACTTATAAAAATTTGGGAAATATATTTTTAAATGCAGGAGATCTTGATGAAGCGATCAAATATACCGGAAAAGCGCTTGAACTTGAACAGGAACTTCAAACACCTGTTCATATGGCTAACACGAGAATCTTATTAGCTTTAGCTGTTTTATTTTTTCTTTTCATAGTTGTGTTTTCTTTGCCAAAAACTGAGGCTGTAATAAGCAAATATTCGGGAATAGTCATCAGTTATATTCAACAATTTTTTGCTATCCAAAAGGTAAAAAAAGATATAGAGGATCAAGTAGAGGATGAATATGAATTGAAGTACGATAAGACTTTTATTAGCAGTGTGAATAATGTTGACGATGAAGGCAAATATCAGGTAGCGATTCAAACTTTCCAAAATGAGATTAAACTACATCGTGATCAGGCAGGCGCTTATATTAATCTGGCAGCTGCACAGGTTGATTCAGGCAAATATCTTGAAGCAATACATTCTTTCCAGAGAGCGATTGATATAGAGCATGATAATCCATACGCTCATAAAAATATCGGACTTGCGTATGAAAAGTTAAGCAATCAGGCCAAAGTAAAAGCAAATGACTGTTATCAGAAAAGTGAAACACTGAAGAAAGAAAAAAACCTGATAATGAATCATCCATCATCCATTAAAAACCATCCGTCATGAAAAACTGCATATTTTTAATCACAGCATTATTTTCGGTAACGTTTAACTCATGCAATTCTACTTCCCGGACAAATGCTTCTGAATATGAAAACTCGCAGTGGCGTGGCGAAGGACGCGATGGTATCTACCACGAAACCGGATTACTGAAAGAATGGCCTGACGACGGGCCTCTTTTGTTATGGAAATATGAAGGATTAAGCGAAGGTTACACATCGCCGGCCATAGCCAACGGTAAGATATATATCACGGGGCTTACGGAGGACAAACTTGTCCTTTACGTTCTTGATCTGAAAGGACAGTTGCTCGCCAAAAAGGAAATATGCGAGGAGTGGACTAAAGGCCGCAACGGTACGCGGTCTACCGTTTGTGTCAATGATGGTAAACTGTATGTTTACAGCGCTTTAGGAGAATTATTTTGTTTAGATGCAGCTACGCTTGAGGTGGTCTGGAAAAAAGACATTTTTACCGATTTCGATGGCAGTAAAATTCCCTGGGGAGTTACCGAATCGCCTTTGGTAGTGGGTGAAAAGATTTTTATCACGCCCGGAGGTGCTGAAAACAATATGGTAGCGTTGAACAAAAGTACAGGGGAATTGATATGGTCGTCGCCGGGTGAAGGAACGATTTCAGCCTACTGTTCGCCACAATATATTGATGATCAGTCTGTACCTGTGGTGGTTACCTGCTCTTTCGGGTTCGTCATTGCATTTCATGCCGATACAGGCGAAAAACTATGGGCATATCCACGCGCGAGCAAATATGACAATAACCCCAATACCCCGCTTTATTATAATGGTATGATTTTCTCTGCTACGGGAGATAATGCTGTGGCGATAATGCTCCGTTTGAAAAACGGAGGAAAAGACGTTGAGTTAGTGTGGCAAAATACCGAAGTAGATACCCAGATGGGTGGCGCCGTTAAGATAGATAATTATGTTTACGCTGCGGGACACCAGAACAAATACTGGTTCTGTGTGGACTGGAACACAGGCGAAATCAAATATAAGGACAGGGAAATCGCTCCGTGTAATGTGATTTCAGCCGACGGGATGCTCTATTGCTACAGCGAAAAAGGCACGATGAATTTAGTAAAACCCAACCCTGAAAAATTCGAATTGGTAAGCAGTTTTAATATAAAACACGGAACCGGTGAACACTGGGCGCACCCTGTCATCCACGAAGGCGTCATGTATCTTCGTCACGGCGAAGCTCTGATGGCTTACAAGGTAAAGTAAACATTAATCAAAAAAATTAATCATCATGAAAAGGTCTTTATTTATTAGCGCAGTAATATTTTCTTTAGCGTTCAATTCATGTAATTTTGGTTTTCGAACTAACAACTCGGTACCGGAAAACTCACAATGGCGGGGTAAAAACCGAAACGGCATATACAACGAGGCCGGTCTGCTGAAAGAATGGCCTGCCAATGGTCCTGAATTATTATGGCATTTCGAGGGATTGGGCGAAGGTCATACATCTGTGGCTATTGCCAACGGAAAAATATATGTCACAGGAATGCACGACGACAGACTTGTTCTTTACGTGTTCGACAAGATGGGAGAGTTGCTTGTCGAAAAGGAAATAGGAAAAGAATGGAATACAAACTGGAACGGTACACGCTCCTCTGTTTGTATCAACGACGGAAAACTCTATATCTTCAACGCTCTTGGTACTCTTTTCTGTCTGGAAGAAAATACATTGAATGAGGTTTGGAGAAAGGATTTACTTAATGATTTCGACGGTAGAAATGTTGACTTTGGCATAACTGAAAACCCCCTGATTGCAGGCGAAAAGATTTTTATGACGCCGGGAGGAGAAACACATAACATGGTGGCACTGAACAAAAATACAGGTGAATTGATTTGGTCGTCGCCGGGCGAAAGCACGGAAAGCGCTTATTGTTCGCCGCTATTTATAGACGGATATTCCGTACCCATAGTCGTAACCGCTATGATAGAAAATCTTGTTGCATTTAACGCAGATACCGGCGAAATGCTGTGGTCGCATCCGCAAACGAACGAATTCGGTAACCATCCCAACATCCCAATTTACAGCGACGGAATGATTTTTTCCACTACCGCCGGTTCCGGCGGGTCTATATTGCTTCGCCTGACCAATGGCGGAAGAGCCGTAGAACAGGTTTGGAAAAACAATGTAGATAACGCAATGGGCAGCGCTATAAGGGCAGGAGATTATATATTTCTTTCGGGACATACCAATAGGGGCTGGTTTTGTGTGGATTGGAAAACCGGCGAAATCATATACAAGGTGAGCGATATTGGTCCGAGTAATATAATTTTCGCCGATGGAATGCTCTACTGCTACAGTGAATCGGGCACAATGCACTTAGTAAAGCCGAACCCTGAAAAGTTTGAACCGGTAAGTTCGTTTAAGGTAACTTTGGGAACCGACCAGCACTGGGCGCACCCTGTCATCCGCGAAGGTGTCATGTATCTTCGTCACGGCGAAGCTCTGATGGCTTACAAAATAAAATAAGTCTCTCTTAATTCTTAATTCTTAATTTTAAAATAATCGTTATGAAATCTTTATTTGTTGTAGTTTCTCTCTTTTTGTTTTCGTTGTCTACTTTATTCAGCCAGAAGCTTCCCGCGTATTGGGAAGATCTGACTGCATCCGATTTTGTTTTGGCAGTCAAACAATCGGAAGGCGTTTGTGTGATCCCAATCGGTGTAATCGAAAAGCATGGCCAGCATTTACCTTTGGGAACCGATGTATTCACTGCGCGTGAAATCTGTCGTCGTGCCACTGAAAAGGAATATTGCATTATTTATCCTTTTTATTTCATGGGTCAGATTTTTGAAGCGCAGCAACAACCCGGCACCATTGCATACAGCCCCGAATTGTTGCATCAGTTATTGGATGAAACGTGTAAGGAAATTTCGCGAAATGGAATCAAAAAAATCATTCTGGTGAATGGTCATGGTGGAAACAACGCATGGTTGCAATATTTTTGTCAGGTACAATTGGCCACGCCTCGAGATTATGCCGTATATACGGTTAACCCTTCACTCAGCCAGGATGTTCAGAGAAAAATAACAGAATTGCGTAAAACTTCTACCGGCGGACATGCCGACGAGGTAGAATCAAGTACCATGATGGCGATTCGTCCCGATCTTGTAAAAATAGAACGTGCCACAAGCGAATCGGGAGCAAACCAAAACAGGTTGCAGCATTTACCATCAGCTTTGATCACAGGTATCAGATGGTATTCGCAATTTCCCAATCATTACGCGGGCGACGCCAAAGACGCCAGTGCTACGATTGGCGAGCTTAGTGTAGAAGGACGCAGCCAGTTTTTAAGTGAAATCATCAAAGCTGTCAAAGCAGATCAAGCCACCATTCGTCTGCAAAATGAATTTTTCAAGGATAGCCAGGCGCCGTTGGATACCAAAGCCAGATAACCGTCAAACAGGTAACTACTCAGGTACCATATAGCCAGTTTACAGATGTTAAAAATCTATAATTTTTTTTTACTTTATAAAATTTCATTACTTTTGCGCCTGATTTATATATAGTTATATTCGCTGTTTGGCGAATAACGAATAATAAATAATCATGCGTATTAAAAGAGCATTATGGTTTGGCGCTTTGTCTGTGTTTATACCGGCAGCAATAGCCCAAACCACTGAAACCGGCGACACTGAAATGGTGTTCGAACTCGAACAGGTAACCATTACCTCGCAGCACGGCGAACAGCGGATGCTGGATATTCCTGCCGCAATTACAGCGGTAAGCGCAATCACGCTCGAAAGCGCCCATGTTGGCAGTATGGAACAGTTGTCGGCTTTTGTGCCGGGTCTCAATATTCTGACGCAAACTCCCGGTCGTCCCAATCTGGTTATTCGCGGACTGACCAGCGACGAGGTAAGTCCGACGGCACAACCGCGCGTTTCGGTGTATCTGAACCATGCGCCCATCAGCCGCGCCACCATGGCGGTTACGGAACTCTACGACATGGAGCGCATCGAAGTGATGAAAGGTCCGCAGGGAACGCTCTTCGGGCGCGGTGCGCAGGCGGGGGCAATCAGTTTCATGACCAAAAAACCAAACAACTATTTCGGCGGGTATGTTACGGCAGGCGCGGGAAACTACGGTATGATGCACGTTGAAGGCGCTCTGAATGTTCCTCTGACCCCAAGCGGACTTGCGGCGCGTGTTGCCGGTATTTACAGTTACCGAGACGGCTATGTCAAAAATACGTCAGGCGGAACGCTCAACGACAAAAATACGCTCGGCGGACGTTTTTCGCTGTCCTTCGCTCCGCAAAACAGTAATTTCAAGGCTGACCTGATGCTCAACTATCAGAAGGACGACAACGCGGGAACGGCATTTATGAGTAAAAAATATGCTAATGCAAACGGCGTTACAGATATTTTCAAATACGATGCGACACTCGATGAAGATAAGGATTTTTACAACCGGCGCGAGGTTTTCGGAACCATTCTCAACGCGCGATATTATACGGGCGAGAAAAATTATTTCAGTTCAATTACTTCCTATTTTGACAACTCTGCCAATTCGCGCTTCGACGGCGACGGCTCGGCTGCGCCCGCAATAGATATGGAAGAACGTGTACATGCCAAACAGTTCATGCAGGAAATCCGTTACAATTTTTCTTACGGCAATCGTTTTACCGGAATTGCCGGCGCAGGTTTCTGGCGCGAAAACGTGGATCATAGATATATCTTCAGACCCGACGAGCAATATCTGGGTGCAATTTTTATGTACGCTTATGGTATGGGGGAGTATTTACCGCCCGATTATGCCATGTTTGTCAATCATCAACCCAATCCGTTGCTTACTATGGAAGTGCCGCCTCAATATGCTGCCATGCTGCCATACGATAAGGTTGACCTTCCGTCGTATCATGTGGAAGATAATTTTACCGAAGCCGTGAACAGCGCTTACGACCTGTTTTTTGACGCATCTTATGAAATTATTCCAAAATTGACTTTTACGGCTGGAGTACGCGCCACGTTTGAAAAATTTACGATTACCAACCGCGCCGGTTTTGTTGAGGGCGAACCTTCGGTATTTGGCGCGATGGGCGGCAGAGGCGACAACCTGTTTTTCAAACCGGTAAACAATCCCGAAAGGAACGAAACTTTTTCAGGACTTACATGGCGAGCCGGTCTGAAATATGACCTTAACGACCGATCAAACGTTTTCGCAGGATATACGCGGGGACGCCGACCCAATGCGCTTCAGTACAATTCGGAAGGGGAATATGAAGTGATAAAAGCGGAAACGCTTCACTCGTTTGATGCAGGATACAGGCTTGTCGCGCAAAGCCTTATGTTCGACGTATCGCTGTATTATCAACTTTACAGAGATTTTCAGTCGTGGATGTGGGAAGGCATGGACTACCTGCAGGAAAACATTGACAGAGCCACATCATACGGCGTGGAACTTTCTGCCAAATATTTGCTGAACAGTTACCTGAATATTTTCGGCAACTATGCTTTTGCCAGCGCTACTTTCGACGACAGGGGCAACGACGGAAGACCTCAACTCAACGCCGGCAACAGATTTCGCCTTACGCCAAAAAACAGTTTTTTGGTTGGCTTCAATGCCGGTTTTGATGTGGCAAGCAACGTTCGTATCACGCTCACGCCAACATATTCATGGAAGAGCCATTTTTTCTTTGAAGACGCCAACGACGATGACATAGCGCAGGACGCTTACGGATTGCTGAACGCAAACCTCGCAGTCCGTTTCAAACAGCAGGGATTGACCCTTTCGCTGTTTGGCAGCAATCTCGCCGGCACGAAATACCTGATTGGCGCAGGCAACATGGGCGCAATGTTCGGCGTTCCGACTTTCGTTCCCGGTGCGCCAAGGATGGCGGGTGCAAAATTGAATTTTAAATTTTAGATTTACGATTTTAGATTTACGATATATTCATGAATAAATTGAAATACAAATATATAATATAAATATAGACTAATAAATTGTCCCCGTAAAACACAACCTTAAAATCAATCACAAATCAAATCCAAAATCTAAAATCTAAAATCTAAAATAAATTTTATGCAGGCAGAAATTAAATTCAGAACCAAACAAATAGGCTTAAAAATAATAGAACTTATTGATGATTTGCCAAATAAGCCTTCTGCATGGGCTATTTCAAAACAAATTGTTAGAAGTTCGACTTCAATTGGAGCAAATTACAGGGCTGCTTGCAGAGCGAAATCGACGCCCGATTTTATCAATAAATTGAAAATTGTTGAGGAAGAAACAGACGAAACACTTTATTGGCTTGAGATATTGGAAGAAAGTTCATTAATTCAGAAAGAAAAAATATCAGATTTGTTAAAAGAAACAAATGAAATATTATCTATCATGGTAGCATCAATCAATACAGCCAAAAAAAATCTAAAATTGTAAATCGTAAATCTAAAATCTAAAATCTAAAATCTAAAATCTAAAATCTAAAATCTAAAATCTAAAATCTAAAATCTAAAATTGTATGATCAATAAAAAGTTTTTAACGAGTTCCTTAATTGCCGCTTCATTAGCAGGCGTTGTTGCATTTTATGCGTGTAACAAAGATGACCTTAAACCCGCTGACGACGGGAAAAATCTGGCAAAAGAATTGTGCGACTGTTTTACCAAAGCAGGAAACGAGGACGCCAAAAAATTGACATGTCTTTCTGATTTTGAAAGCAAAGCCAATAAGTGGAAAGACGCAGATAAAGAAGCGTTTGACGCCGCATTTAATCAGGCAGTATGTACGCCTACGCCTTATCAGTGGAAATCTGCTTATTTAGGGAAAAAAGCGGCGCAGGAAATGTGCGCCTGCTTCAGCGCCGCTGATGGAGGAATGATGTGTATGATGGGGTTGATGGCGAATTATGACGGTTACTTCAGAGGCGAAGATACCCCGGGCGACCCTGATTTTGAAAACGCTTTTGACGCTGAATTTTATAATTGCGCCAATGTGCCGGATTGGTTCATTTGCATGTTCGACCCACAAAATTGTCCTGAAGTTGAATTAACTGATGAACAGAATTAGCGGAACAGTTTTATCTATTGGAAAAGCCCGCATTTTATGCTGCATTTTTCGGCAAGGCGGGAGCAGGTTGTCCCGATGCCATTGAATTGATAGAAGGGCTTTTGCAGAGTGGCGGTCAATAATCAAATGATTGAACAAAAGGTCAGAGAAAAAATATCTCACGAAAATTTGATGCAATGTTTTAAAATTGCCTATTTTTGTAATCATTTTAAAAATTCAAATCATGAGTATCAAAAAAAACAGTTTCATCCCAATTTGTGCAGGACTATTGCTTTTTGTATCCTGCAATCAGGTTTCAAAGACCGATGTAACCCTGAAAGATTTCGGCGCAGAGCCGACCGTGCTGAACATTGAAGCCTACACCTTGACAAACAGCAATTTCAGAACTGCGCTGTGGACAGGCACCAAACTTCAGACAACTGTAATGACCATTCCCGTTGGGGGCGACGTCGGATTGGAAAAACATCCCGATACCGACCAGTTTCTTCGCATCGAAGAAGGAAAAGCCCAGGTAGTCATGGGCGATACGGAACAATCGCTTACTTTCGTCAAAACGGCGGAAAAGGATTTTGCCATATTCGTTCCTGCGGGGAAGTGGCACAACATCATCAATACCGGCGATAAACCGCTGAAACTCTATTCCATTTATTCGCCTGTGGAACATCCGCACGGTACGGTACATCTGACACAGGAAGAAGCGGAAGAGGCAGAACATCAGTTCTTCACAAAAAATTATTTTAAAATGAATATCGAATTAATACAGTTGCCATACGCAACAAATGCACTGGAACCGGTAATAAGCAAACAAACCATTGAATTTCATTATGGTAAACATCTTCAGGGGTATGTAAACAATCTGACCAATCTTGTGAAAGGAACAGAATTGGAAAATGCCAACCTCGAAACCATTGTCAAACAATCGGATGGGGCTATTTTCAATAATTCAGGGCAGATTTTGAACCATAATCTCTATTTCCTGCAATTTTCCCCGAAGGGAGGCGGAAAACCTTCCGGTCGTCTGGCTCAAGCGATTGACGCCGCGTGGGGTACGTTTGAAAATTTTCAAAAGGAATTTGAAACCGCCGGCGCCGGTTTGTTCGGTTCAGGCTGGGTTTGGCTGGCTGCCGACAAAAACGGGAAACTGTCCATTACCAAAGAACCCAACGCCGGAAATCCAATAATGAAAGGGTTAAAACCGTTGCTGACCTTTGATGTCTGGGAACATGCCTACTACCTTGATTATCAAAACCGCCGCGCCGATCATCTGAAAAGTTTATGGTCAATCGTGGATTGGAAAACGGTGGAAAGCCGATATTGAGTATTTAAGCAAATAAGTTTCACAATAATAAATTAAATAATATGTTAAATTCAAAAATGGAAACAGCATTGAACCAACAGGTTAATGCGGAATTATGGTCGAGTTATCTGTATTTATCCATGTCATACGATATGGACAACAAAGGTTATGAAGGAATGGCGTCGTGGTTTGCTTTGCAGGCAAAGGAAGAATTTGGTCACGCTACCCGTTTTATGAAATTCATCGGCGAAATGGACGGAAAAGTAACATTGCTGCCGGTTGAAGCAGTCAGACAGGAGTGGAATTCGCCCACAGATGCTTTTGAAGATACGCTGATGCACGAAAAACTTGTATCCGGAAAGATTTACAAACTGATGGATCTGGCAATCGAATTGAAAGATTATGCCACGCAAAGCATGTTGAAATGGTTTGTTGACGAGCAGGTGGAAGAAGAAGATACCGCACGGAAATATTTGGATACACTGAAAAAAATTGAAGGCAGTACCGGCAGTCTGTATGCGTTTGACAAAAAACTCGGCAAACGCGGAAGCAGTGAATGTTAAAAACAAAATTTTTATAAATATCAAATAATTAATTTAAAAAAAAGGAGATATTGTTTACACCGATGCCCATCCAAACAAAATTCAATGGGGTACATGACGCCATTTGAAATACATCCGGCATGAAGTACGATCACTTCACTTTCATCTGGTCGAAGCCTCTCCCGTATACGCCCATGACGTTTCCTAAGGAAATAAACGCATCGGGGTCAATTTCCTTGATGGCTCTGAAAACATCGGTCACTTCGTGCTTACGTACAATCGCCATGATCATCTTGGTGGGTTTTCGGGTATACCAGCCTTGCGCATCCACGAGAGTCAATCCCCGCCTGACATTCGAGAAAATATTGGCGGCCACTTCCTCGTATTTATCCGAAAAAATGAACAACTGGTACGACTGTTTGGAACCGGCCAACACGAAATCCACTACATAACTGGAGACCACCATCACGCAATAACCGTAAATCATCCGCTCCAGCGATTGGAAAATAAAAAACAACGAAGAAATCACCACCACGTCAATCATCATGATGACGCGCCCCGGACTGATGTTCCGCCGGCTGGTAACCATCATGGCAATCAGGTCGGTTCCTCCCGCGCTGCCTCCCTGCGTAAATACAATACCGCTGCCAATGCCCGAAAGTATGGCGCCTACAATGGTTGCCAACAAAGTATCGTTGACTAACGGCTCTGTAAATATCTGCTGAAACAGACCCAGCAGAAACGAAAATACAACAACGCCATATACCGATTTCATTGCAAAACTCACATTGACAATCTTCATGGCTGCCAGAATCAACGCCGTATTTACCAATAGATAAGTGACGCCGGCCGGAAATTTCGTGGCAAAATATATGATGGCTGCTACGCCGCTCACACCGCCGCCCGTGACATTGCTGGGAATCAGAAAAGCGCACCATCCAAACGTAATGCACAGCAGTCCAAAGGTAATGATGGCATGTGAACGTACAATTGAACCAACTTTTGATCTCTTTTTCATCTTCTATGGTTTGATGTTTTTGAATTGAAAAAATATTCGCAAAAATAAAAAAACATTTGTCTTGTGATATGATGATTCAATCAATATTTGTTACAAAAATTATCTTCCGGTTGATTAAGGATGAATTACTATCTTATCCCTCTTGTACACAATCTTCCCGTCTGCGGTCATTCCCTCTATCACTACCGTATAGGTCGAAGGCGCATCCGCCGTATAGAAACTGAAGGACGCCGTTCCGTTCTCATCAGTGGTAATGTTGGGTTGCCAGTGGATGGTGGTTCGCAGGTCAGATTTGGTGTTTCGCGCGGGCGTGTCGTATTTGGGCGTATAAAACTCGGCAGGCTTTTGAAAACCCAGCGGCATCGCCGGTTTGATATAGGGCGTTTCTCTTGGAGCGTTTGGTTTCCCACGCTTGGTATGTATGGATATTACAAAAGATCTTATATCCATGGTAAATATCATTGCGATTGGTCCTGTCAGTAATTCTACTTGAGTAATGTCGTCTACATTTATTCTTTCAATTACATCCCACATGGGTACAGACATATCATCAATACGGAGATAAACTGTATCTCTACCATGTAATACATTAAGACTTGCACCTACTCCTGTTATCCGAATTCCCGGAAGCCGCATCAGCAAGATACTCATGCTCACCGCCGGGAATTTATCCAATTCTTCTTCTGTAATTACGAAGGAGGCTTCTTCTGCTTTATAAAAAAAGGAATAATCCACGGTTTTCTTTTTTTGCGCCGTAATGGTAACTTCCGAAATGGGTATAACACGTGTTCCGTGTTCGTCCACATATTGCTGTTCCGCTTTGTCGGCGTATTGGGCAAACTGTTCGCGGTCGGGCGCACCTGCGGCAACCACCGGAATCGTTCGTTCGGGGTACGTCGGTTTGTCGAGCGACAGTTCAAGGTTTTGCCTGCCCAATTGCGGCGAGGTTTGTACCACCAACCGTGTACTGTCGTATATTTCGCCAACGTGCAGATAGAAAATCCCGTTTCGGTCGGTATTGACTTCCTCGGAAAATCCGCCGCCAAAGGAAAGAACCGATACGCCGGCATTTTCTGCGGGTCTCTTTGTAAGGGTGTATTTCACCGTTCCCGACAGTTCATAACCCTTTTCCATCAGCGTATCGGGATATGTAAACTCATTCCGTATGATATGTTCCGTATCGTATCGTCGCCAGCCCTGTGTCAGCATTAGCAAATCGAGCGCATATACCGATGATTGGTCTTTCTTTCGGAAATAGTAAGCAGGATCGGGTATGTGCCCCCGCAAATCAGAGGTCAGTAAAAGCGACGTCAATATGTTGGAAACACTGTCGGCAACTACATCATGATCATCTGTTACCGAAACGGAAAAGTTTCCCAACAATGGTTCTCCCGATTCATCAGTGATGTTGACAGCATATTCAACCTGACTTCTGGCGGAATATGTATCCTTGTCTGTTGTACATTCAACTTTTGCCTGATCGTCATTGTTGACAAAAATTAACCGCTCGCTTACCGGAATCATCTCTTTGGATAAAAGGAGCAAATGGCTGACGCCCGAAGGAAAGAACTCTTTCGGAAACACAAGCGGTACAGATGTATTTTCCCAGATGCGAACATCCTGTACTACGCCGCGCGTGTGAACGATGAGACACAACGTATCCGCACCTCTCTCCTGTGGAGAGGGGTCAGGGGTGAGGGCCCTCACTGTCAAACGGTCTCTGAACCACGCCGCCGTCAGCGCATAACCGTCCTCGCGGGCAACCGGTAACTCAAACCGTTTGGATTGTCCCTTGTCATTGGTACACACGGCATAATAGGTCTCGCCATGCAGGGGTATCATCGTGAATAGTCCCATACCCCGTACATCAGTTTTGAAATTTGTCACCTCATCTCCCTGCCGGTTGTACACTGCGCCGCTCACGTTGATTTCCGTTCCATCCCGCTGCATCGCTTTGATGGCGGTGCGTCCCGTACAGCCTGCCAGCGCCGCGCCTCCTTCGGGATAAAACGAAACGTCGAAATCATCGTCCGGCAAAGGGATACGGATGTATTGCCGGAATGGTTTCTTTTCATATTGGGCGTCGAGCAGCATCACCCTTTGTTTTTCGGTATTTGGGAGATTGAAACTGAAAGCAGACAGTCCGTTTTCACATTTCATATTCATCGGTTTGCCGTCATTGACAGATATTTTTACCAATTCGGGGGTAATTTGGGAATAGGGCGAAGGGGTGAAGGGGCGAATGGACGAAAAGCGGATGCCGGCGCCGATTTCTTGATCCGTCAAAAACTCAAACTCCGGTCGCGCATGTATCATCCGGCTCATGGGATCGCCGATGCGGATATTTTTTATGAAAAAATAATCTTCATCCAAATTCCTCATACTGTTGGTGTAGGCTCTAAGCGTGTAGTCCCCTTCCGGCGCATCTTCCGGGATGGAAATGTAACCGCTGAACAAATCGTTTGCAGCGCCTGTTTTGACGCGGCTAACCACCGAATCCCGCGCGTCGAACAGCTCCACATAGACGCTGCCCGACGAAAACGATGGAACATGTGTTGCCGCATCCACCACGTGGGCGCGGAACCATATCCGTTCGCCGGAAAGATAATAGGGCTTGTCGGTATGCAGATATAATTTTTCCTGCGGAAATACGCTCAATTGCAGGTCGAAACGTCGGGCAACCCGTGTGAGGGAATCGGCAAGCGGGTTTGAAGGCTGAACATCCACCGAAAGTTCATTTTCCGCAAAAGCGTTCGTTCGTTCATTTTCACCATCAGGACGATAATCTGTAGGCAGTATCATATTCAGCCCCGAAAGTGATTTTGAGGAAAACACAGGGGTCAATCGCAGCGGATTCATGTATGAACCATCCGGAAAAATGCGAACAGGATCACCGGGAATAATCAGATGATTCCGGAATAAACCGATCATTTCAAATGGTTTCTGCCCTTTTACCTTTTCCATATCCTTTTTCGTTACCGGTTTGCCGAAACTAAACAGCACGATATCCCAATCGGGCGGTATCTGAAATGTCTTACTTCCGGTAACTGAATCTGTCCGTGTTAAGTAATCCGAATCTATCACATTGTATTTTATCGGGACAAACGGTTTATTGGCTTGACGATCCTGAACTTCCAAAAAATTATTTATAAACACTTCTCCTGTTTTTTTATGAGAATCGTCTTGTTTTTGGGTATAAGCAAATAAGAAACCATCCTCCAACGCAGTATTTTTGTACAATGACTTGATCAAGTTTGTGATGGAAGTTCTGTATATCTTCTTTCTGTTGTTTTCATACGTATTTTTTTGTTTGAAGTTTGCCGGTTCAAGTTCGGTGAACAGGTATTGCCCTTCCCACGAACTGATATTGGTTTCATAATCGTGTATAAAATAATTAAGTACATATTGAATATGATACCCCGTTTCGTGATTAACAATAAGCAGTGGCACACGGCAAGTAACCGTCAGTTTCTGCGTTTCGGAATTGTAATAATAATACACTGCTTCGGGATTCATGGGTTGCATGGTCTTTTTGGACGGTTTCACGCCCAGAATGATTCGCCAGAAGAGTTCGACGTCCTTATTGCGGAAACGGGTTTTTGCGCTCACTGTCACTTCTTCCATTTCATACGACCGTAAGCCTATATTCAGCGTTTTCGATGCTTTTTCCGCGTCAATATCCACGAAAACCGGTTGATACGCCACGTGCGAAACCGCCAGACGGTAACTGCCCTCGCCCGGCAGTTTGAGTTGGTAATTGCCATCTGCGTTTGTGGTAGTTCCAATAGTAGTATTGTCGATAAAAACCGCAGCTTCGGGTACAGGCTTACCGTCACCGGCATCGGTCACGCGCCCGCTGACAGTGCGCTGGGCGGATACCGTGAAGGGGATGAGGCATAACAGGAATGTAAAGAATAATTTGCGTTGGTTCATAACCCATAATTGTTAAACATAATTATTAAATATATGAGTAACTGATAATTATTCTAAACCATGTCGTTTTAGAATTTCAATCATCTGTGTGAGGGTGAGTTTTGTTAAAAATTGGATTTGTTCCAATGAAAAATTGTTGAGTTTACCCTCGACAACTATTTTTTCCAGGGTTTTTGTTTCGCCTATTGCTTCGCCTTCGGCTCGTCCTTCAGCCCTACCTTCAGCGATTCCTTCAGCCCTACCTTCGGCGATTCCTTCAAGTCTACCTTCGGCTCGTCCTTTGATTTCGCCTTTAAAGACGGCTGTGTCTATGGCGTTTTGTTCATAAAGCCTCTGTTTCAGATGGTGGTCATAGTCTATCTTTTCTTCTTTTGAAAGCGCATCATACTGTAGCCGCTCTCTGATTTCTTCAAGACCCGGAGCCGTAAAACTGTCGGGGATGACATTGTTCTTCAAATAGTACATCCATTCGTCCAGACTGTTTGTGGCTACATTGTCGAAATTTTCAACGCACAGAATATAATATACAGGATACAAATCCTTCACCTCATTCACATGGTGCCTGTTTTCACCTGCAAAAAACTCTTTCTGCTCCCGCGTCAGTTGAAGCAACTCGTTGTCGTGAATGCCGCGAAACTCTGTGGCGCCGCAGTACACATAGTCCGTGCCATGACCCAGTTTAAAATAGACGATATTGATGTGATATACCTTGCGTACCTTACTGTATGGCTCTCCTTTCGTGATATGTTCAGTAATGGCTTTGGATACCCCGTAAAGCATCCGTAGAAAAAAATCAACCTCTTCACTGTTCTGTATCTCTATGATCAACAACTCGCCATGTTGATTCTCAACCAGAATGTCCACACGGTTAAATTTGTCATTGGGATGTTCCTGATTGCCCTCGCTTTCCTTGATGTTGATGATTTTGACCTTTTCTTCCAAAAGTACGGACAAAAAACCTTCCAACACTGTATGGTTAGCCTTTTGGCGCAACAAACGCTTCATCGCCCAGTCAAAACGAATCAGGGACTGAGTTTTACTTTTGTTTTTGCCTTTGGTTTTCATATCGTGATAAATTATATGGGTGCAAAAATAACATTTTTTTCTGATTCCAATGCAAAAATTCAAAAATGGCGAATATTCCCACAAAAATCAACTTCCGGATGTTCAGGGAATAACCACTATTTTATCCCTTTTGTACACAATCTTCCCATCTGCGGTCATTCCCTCAATCACTACCGTATACGTTGCAGGCGCATCTGCCGTATAGAAACTGAACGATGCTTTTCCGTCTTCGTCGGTGGTGATGCTCGGTTGCCAGTGGATAGTGGTTCGTAAGTCGGGTTTTATGTTTTTGGCGGGCGTATCGTATTTGGGTGCGTAAAATTCGACCGGTTTTTGAAAACCCAACGAAATGATGACCGGCTTGATATAAGGCGTTTCTTTAGGTACAAATTTACCTCTTTTGGTATGTATATATACTCCCGGCCTACCGGTTAAAACAATATCTACTTGAGCAACATCAGACGGATTCATTTTATTCATTACGTAGTCGTAGGATTCATTAAGATCATCAACAAAAAATGATAGACCATCCACCTCATTAGAATTGTTTATTGCAGGTTCTATATTACTCATCATATCATTTACGGATGGATTGATGTTAACAGGATTGTATGTTACAGGCTTGTTATAATTAATTTTGGTCATTAGCGCTGGTATTCGCATCAGCAGGGAGGCCATGCTCGCCGGCGGCATTCTTTCTATTTCTTCCTCGGTAAGAATAAACTGGGCGTCTTCCACTTTGTAAAAAAAGGAATAATCTACAGCCTTACTTCTTGGCGCCGGCGCCGAAATAGTAACCTCTTTTATAGGAATAACCCGGATTCCGTGTTCATCCACATATTGCTGATCAGCCTTATCCACATATTGTGCAAACACCTCTCTCGGAGGCGCTCCGGAGGCAACAACGGGTATAGTCCGTGTTGGATACGATACCTTGTCGAGCGTCAATTCAAGATTCTGACCGTTCAGTTGCGGCGTCGTCCGGATAATTAAACGGGCGCTGTCAGGAGCGTCGCCTGCCGGCAGATAAAACCGTCCGTTACGGTCGGTAACGGTTTCTTCTGCAAAATAATCTGAAAAGGACATGATACTTACAGGTGCATTTTCTACCGGTTTCCACATAAAGGCGGTTCTTACCGTTCCCGTTACATCATACCCCTTTTCCAATAACGTGTCCGGCTGTATCAGGTCGTTGCGGACAATCCGTTCCGTATCGTACCGTCGCCATCCCTGTGTCAGCATCAGCAAATCGAGCGCATAAGCCGACTGATTGTTTTTACGGAAATAATAAGCCGGATCGGGTATATTGCCCCGCAAATCGGATGACAGTAAAAGCGAAGTTAATATATTGGCAGCAGTATCAGCGGCTACTTCGTGATTGTCCGTCACCGCGACGGAAAAATTTCCGTGCAGGGGTTCGCCTGTCCGGTCGGTAATGCTGACCGTATATTCTACAGGGCTTCTGGCGGAATATGTATCCCTGTCTGTTGTACATGCAACCATCGCCTGATCGTCGTTATGGACAAACACCAGCCGTTCGCTCAACGGAACCATGTCTTTGGTCAACAGCAGCAGATGGGTGACGCCCGAAGGAAAGAAATCCTTTTGGTAAACAACCGGTTCGCCTGTATTTTCCCAGATACGGGCGTCCTGTACCACTCCGCGCGTGTGAACGATAAGACACAACGTATCTGCTCCCCTTTCCTGTGGAGAGGGGTCAGGGGTGAGGTGAAGCGCCCGCACGATGAGACTGTTTCTGAACCATGATGCCGACAGCGCATAACCGGTTTCCTTTGCAGCAGGCAGGTCAAAGCGTCTGGACTGTCCCTTGCTGCTGGTGCAAACGGCATAATAGATTTTTCCGGGTTCGGGATTAATAAAAAACTGCCCCATGCCGCGGGTATCGGTTTTGAATCGGGTAATTTCCTGCCCCTGTGAATCGTAAACTATTCCTTCCACGTCTATTTCTGTTCCGTCGCGCTGCAACGCTTTGAAGGCAACACGCCCCACGCACCCCGCCAATGCCGCCCCACCTTCGGGATAAAACGACACGTCGAAATCATCGTCCGGCAAGGGTATTTTGATATATTGCCTGAATGGGTGCTTTTCATACATGGCGTCCAACAGCATCACCCGCTGTTTTTCAGTATTTGGAAGGTTGAAACTGAAAGCAGACAGTCCGTTTTCACATTTCATATTCATTTCTTTTCCGTCGTTGATGCTGACTTTCACCGATTCGGGGGTGATGGACGCCGCAGGAAAGAGGCGCGAAAAACGAATCGCGGCGCCGATTTTTTTATCCTGCAAAAATTCAAATTCCGGAAGCGTTTGCACAATTCGGCTCATGGGTTCGCCAATGCGGATGTTTTTCATGAAAAAGTAATCTTCGTCTAAATTCCGCATACTGTTGGTATAGGCTCTAAGCGTATAGTCTCCTTCCGGCGCGTCTTCCGGAATCGGAATATATCCGCTGAACAAATCGTTGGCAGCGCCTGTTTTGACGCGGCAGATCACCGAATCCCGCGCATCGAACAACTCCACAAACACGCTGCCCGACGAAAACGAAGGAACATGCGAAGCCGCATCTGCCACGTGGGCGCGGAACCAGATCCGTTCGCCGGAAAGATAATAGGGCTTGTCGGTATGCAAATACACCTTTTCCTGCGGAAAAACGGCCAATTGCAGGTCGAAACGCCGGACAACCCGTGTGAGGGTATCGGCAAGCGGAAGCAACTTTTCAGGTTCGTTTTCAGCAATAGCATCCGTTGCTGGAAATTCTGCCGCTTTGCCATCAGGGCGGTACTCTACGGGCAGAATCATATCAAGTCCCGAAAACGGTTTGGAAGAATATCTCGGAGCCACCCACAATGGATTTCTGTATGTACCATCGGGAAAAATACGAACCGGTTCGCCCGGTGTTTGAAGTTGGTTGCGGAATGAACCCACTGAGTTTAATGGCGTCACTCCTTTTATTCTTTGCAAATCTATGTTTCTTACCGGCTTGCCGAAGCAAATAAGTATGACGTCAAAATCAGGCGGAATATGCAGGATTTTACCGCCTGCCGCTTCCGTCGATATGAAGTCTTTAGGATTGGCAATATTGATGTTTTGGACTCCCTGTTTCAGAGTATAAATCAGCAAAAAACCATTTTCCGATGTCGAATCATCATATAATGATCTAATGAAATTTGCTATGGAAACACTGTATATTTTTTCCCTGTTCTTTCTCCACGTATTTTTTTGTTTGAGGTTTTCCGGTTCCAGTTCGGCGAACAGGTATTGCCCTTCCCATGAACTGACATTTTCGTTGTAATCGTGCGTAAAATGGTTGAGTACATACCGGATTTGATACCCTGTTTCGTGATTGACAATGAGGAGCGGTACGCGGCAGGTAACCGTCAATTTCTGTGTTTCGGTGTTGTAGTAAAAATAAACGTCGTCCGGATTTGTTGCCTGAATGGTTTTCTTAGACGGTTTTTGTCCTAATATGGTTTTCCAGAAAAGTTCAATATCCCCTTTGCGAACACTGGCTTTTGCAGTTACCGTCACTTCTTCCATTTCGTATATCTGCAAGGCTACATCAAGAATTGTCTTCGTTTTCGCAGGCTCAATATCCCTGAAAACCGGCTGATAAGCCACATGCGAAACCGCAAGGCGGAAACTTCCCCCGCCCGCCGGTAGATTGAGTTGGTAATTACCCGATGCATCGGTAGTAGTACCTGCGGTAGTGCCGGTAATGAAAACCGCAGTGCCGGCGACAGGCTCGCCGTTTTCAGCATCGGTAATACGCCCGCTGACGGTGCGCTGTGCGGATACCGTGAAGGGAATGAGGCATAACAGGAATGTAAAGAATAATTTGCGTTGGTTCATGACCTATAATTGTTAATAACATAATTTTTGAATCAATGAGTAACTGAAAATTATTCTAAACCATGTCGTTTTAGAATTTCAATAATCTGTGTGAGGGTGAGTTTTGTTAAAAATTGGATTTGTTCCAATGAAAAATTGTTGAGCTTACCCTCGACAACTATTTTTTCCAAGGTTTTTGTTTCGCCTATTGCTTCGCCTTCGGCT
>Ga0082212_10001331_pt1 | contig 20973 bp, 20 predicted proteins | sample TergutNt197P3_FD_71548 | JGI IMG/M metagenome (GOLD analysis project Ga0082212, IMG submission 71548) | Neocapritermes taracua P3 segment gut microbial communities from Petit-Saut dam, French Guiana - Nt197 P3 | ecosystem: Host-associated > Arthropoda: Insects > Digestive system > Gut ... | reverse complement strand
AAGCCCTGGAGGCCGAAGGCCTGGAGGTGGTGGAAACGGATCTGGGCGAATTTATCATTCAGTTGCGCCACGAAGGACCGTCCCACATGGTCATGCCGGCCATCCATGTTTCGCGCCACCAGGTGGCCGATACCTTCAGCGAGGCCACCGGACGGAAGCAGGACAGCGAGATAGCCGGGCTGGTGAGGGTATCCCGCCGGGCCTTGCGCTCCAAGTTCGCCGCGGCGGATATGGGCATCACCGGGGCCAACTTCGCCGTGGCGGAAAACGGCGCCGTAGCCATCTGCACCAATGAGGGCAACGGCAGGCTTGTCGCCACCCTGCCCAGGGTGCGGGTATCCATCTGCGGCCTGGATAAACTCGCCCCTACCCTGCATGAAGCCTTGCGCGTGATCAAGGTGTTGCCGCGAAACGCCACGGCTCAACCAATCACCAGCTATGTCTCCTGGATGGCCGGAGCCGGCGAATGCGCCGTGAATCCTGACGGCCGGCAGATTACGCATGTGGTGTTTCTGGATAATGGGCGCGGCGCCCTTGCGAAAGACCCGGTGTGCGCCCCGGCCTTGGACTGTGTGCGCTGCGGGGCCTGCGCCAATGTTTGCCCGGTTTTCCGTCTGGTGGGCGGGCACAGGATGGGACATATTTACGTTGGAGCCATCGGCCTTATCCTGACCTATTTCTTCCACGGCCGGGACAAGGCCAGGAATCTGGTCCAGAATTGCATTAATTGCGAGGCTTGCAAGGATGTTTGCGCCGCCGGCATAGATCTGCCGCTGATCATCCAGGAGATCCGGGCCCGCCTGAACGAGGAGGAAGGCGCCATCCAGCCGTCCTCCCTGCTCGGCAAGGTGCTGGCCAACCGTAAACTCTTTCATAGCCTGTTGCGTTTCGGCAAGTGGGCGCAACGTCCGGCCACCGCCGGCACGCCCTTTATCCGGCACCTGCCGCAGATCTTCATGGCCGGCCAGGGTTTTCGCGCCTTGCCGGCCATTGCCCGCACCCCGTTCAGGGATGAATGGAAAAAGCTGAAAAATTCCCTGCCGGCCAAGGGCAAATACCGGGTGGGCATTTTTGCGGGTTGCGCCCAGGATTTCATATATCCGGAACAGCTCCGGTCCGCGGTGGAACTTTTGGTCTACAAGGGATGCGTGGTGGATTTTCCCATGGATCAGAGCTGTTGCGGTCTGCCGGTGCGGACTATGGGTGAACGCCGGGCGGCGGAGGAAGTGGCCCTGCGCAATGTCCGGGCCTTTGCCGCCGGTTATGACTATGTGCTCAGCCTCTGCGCCTCCTGCGCTTCATATATTAAACACAACTACGCCGCGATCCTGGACGGCGTGCCCGGAATGGCTTTTTCGGCCGGGCAGTTCACCGCCAGGTTCCGTGATTTCAGCTCTTTTGTCCGGGATGTTTTGGAGGTGGGCGCGGCGGACCTGAAGAAAACCGACGATCTGGTCATGTACCACGCTTCTTGCCATCAGTGCCGGGGACTGGGAGTGCGGGAACAGCCCAGAGCTTTGCTGGCCGAGGGAGCCTCTTACAAGGCCACCGAGGAAGAAGAGGTCTGTTGCGGCTTCGGCGGGACTTATTCCGTCGTTTTCCCGGAAATATCCGCCCGGATCCTGGATCACAAACTGAGCGCCTATGAGGCTAACGGCGCGGGAGTTCTGGTTACCGACTGTCCGGGTTGCGTCATACAGTTGCGCGGCGGCGAGGAAAGGCGCGGTAACAAACTGAGAATTGAACACATGTCCGAGTTTTTGGCCGGACGTCTGAAAAAATAGCGGGTTTCTTTAGGAGCTATGGAAAATTTTATCCTGATCTTTCTCTGCCTCGGCTTTGGCAAGATCGCGCGTCGTTTGGGCCTGCTCCCTCCTGACGCTTTCAGGACAATAAATGTATGGGTGCTCTATGTGGCCATTCCGGCCATGGCTTTGCGCCTGATTCCCTATATTGAGTGGGGCATCGGCATGATCCTGCCGGTTATCGCCCCTTTCTTGCTTTGGGTTCTGGCCTGGCTTTACACCGGCCTGTACGCCAGGGTGAAAAAACTCGATAACGCCGCCAGGGTGGTTCTGTTGCTGGGAGCCGGCTTGGGCAATACGGCTTTTATGGGTTTTCCGCTGGTCACCGCCTTTTATGGATTGGAAGGCATGGTTGTGCCCATTGTTTATGATATGTCCTGCTTTATCCTCTTCTGCACCGTCGGGACCATTGTCGTCCTGAATGCGGCCATGCATGGCGAGGGGCGGAAGGTGCGCCCCCAGGATTTTCTGCGGCGCATATTTACTTTTCCGCCCAGCCTGGCCATTATCTGTGCCCTGATCCTGCCCTCATTTGCGGATATTTCATTTTTGAACCCTCTGCTGGACAAGATTATTCCCACGGTCGCCCCCATGGCCATGTTTTCCATAGGATTGCAACTGGAATTCGGGGGAGGGAGGCAATACTCCGAGCCAATAGCTGCGGCCCTTCTCTTCAAGCTTATTCTTTCTCCAACGGTGATCCTGGTTCTGGCCCTGCTGGCGGGAACCCAGGGGCTCATCGCGCAAGTCAGCGTGTTGCAGGCCGGCATGGGCGCGCATGTCACCGCCAGTCTCATGGCCAGCCAGTTCAATCTCAATCCCAGGCTGAGCGGACTGGTGGTCGCCTTCAGCATTATCGGGGCGCTCAGTGTTACCCCTTTTTGGTGGTGGATTATGCGAGGGATGTTTTAAGGCGTGGGAGGGGCGGCGCGGTTTAGCGTACGGACTGACCGGCGGGCATGGGCGTGTTCTGTGTCGGAACAGGCGGCGGCGGCGGCACAAAGTTGGGGATGATGTCGGCGAAGGAATCCGGGCTCCCTGAAGCCGCCGGCGTTGCCTGGCCGTTGTTGCCGGTGGCGGCAGCCGCCGCTGATAGGGCGGATTGCCGCTCTTCCGTGGAATTCGGCATATTGTCGACGGTCTGGGGAGCGCCGCCCGAATTTACCCGGCCGGCGAGCGGTATCGGCGGCAAAGTTTCCAGGGTCATGGACGGAATTGTTGTCGGCCAGGATGGGATTCCGCTGTCCGGGCTATACGGGACAACAGTTGGGGGCTCCATCGTGGAGAACGCGCTTGGGGCGTCAAGATTGCGTGCGCCTTCAATGGCCGGAGGCGCCGGATTTTGTGCCGGGAGCATGGAGGCTTCCGGGCCGGGGCTGAAAGCCGTGCCGCCTTGCGGAGAGGTTGCCGCGCCCGACTGGAAAAGCGTTCCAGGTGCCGGAGACGGTGGAGCAGGCATTCCAGGGATTTCGGGCATCGTCCGGGTCAAGGAAGGCGGGACTTCATCTGTTCCTGGCAATGCCGAAATGCTGGGTGTTTCAGGCGCGCCCGACATTCCGGATGCCCCAGGCAGGGCGGGCGTCTTTGCGGCCTCAGGCGCTGGCGAGGCCGGGCTTGGCGAAGTGGAGGCGGGTGGAAGCGCGTCTGTTCCTGGCAGAGCCGGCGTTTCCGATATGCCGGGCGCAGGAATGAAAGCCGGAGGAACGTTTTCAGGCGCGGCCGGTATTTTCGCTGTACCGGGGGGGGCTGTTGTTTTTGTGTCCACGAGGACCGGCGGTTCCGGAGCCAAGGCCGGCGGGGCCGGTTCTACCGCCGGTGCGGGCTGGGATGCAGGTGTTTCCGCGGGCAGTAACGCCTGGGAAGCTGGAGAGGCTTGGGCCGCGTGTGACGGAGCCTTGGGAGGGCTTGGATAGCGTCCGGGTTTAGGGCGATCGAGTTTTAGCCCCGGCTCCAGGGAGCTTAGTATAGCACCGCGCTGGGACAGGTTCGTCCGCTCCTGGGCCTTCGGATCCTGTTCCGGGGAAAGACCGTGAATATATTTGCCCAGGTCGCGGCAGCCTTTGTTGTCATGTAGATTAGCGAATAAAGTCCTGCACCGATTGTCAAATTCATTCCAGCGGCGCATGGGGTCTTCGTCGGGTTTGTAAGAAGCCGGCTCGCTGTTTTCTAGGCTGCCGCGCAACAAGGAGAGAGTGCCCAGGCAACCGTCTTTGGTCATATAAGACAAGGTTCCGGAACGCGCGCAAAAGCTTTCTCCACGATCCAACAATTCGCGTGTTTTTTCGGGTATGCCCCTGTAGGCGGATAAATCCGCCGCGCCCGATGGCGAGTAAAGGCCAAGAACCAGGATCAGGGCGCAGGCTGTAAGATAAAGGTTTTTATGTTGGAAGCGATCAGACATGCTTTCCCTCTGGCTAATGGCACTCAGCCCTCTTATCGGCCCGGAGGAGGATATCTTTAGAGCCTATCCACCAGGGTAAAACCTTCGTGGAGCAAATCCTCCAAGGGCACGGCTCCGGGGCGGATTAGGCGCAGTTTTCCGGGTTTGCCCTCCGCAATTTCCACGATGGTGGAAGGCAAGCCGCCGGCCGGCCGGGGGGCCGCCTGGTAAATGAATCCGCCTGCGGCCTCCAGGAGGGCTGGAGGCATCTCCTCGGGAACGCGGGCCGGGGCTTCTCCGCTCAGGTTGGCGCTGGTGGAGATCAAGGGGAAACCGGCTTTCAGGCAGAGTTCGCGGGCCGCCGGATGAGCGCTGAGACGGACGGCGATTTTGCCGCTTCCGCCATGCAGGGGCAAGGGCAGGTTTGAAAGGGCCGGTAACAGCAGGGTCAACGGTCCGGGCCAGAAGCGCCGGATCAGCTTTTTTGCCGCTTCCGGCACTTGGTCGGCCACCATTTCCAGTTGTTCGAGCGCGCCCAGGATTATCGGCAAAGGGTTCATACGGGCGCGTTCCTTCACACGGTAAATCTCCGCGGCTACCGAAGCCTTAAGGGCATTGCCGCCTATTGCATAGAAGGTTTCAGTCGGGTAAAGCAGGAGGCGATCCCGGTTCAGCCGGTCCAGCGCTGTAAGTAGGAGCCGCGCATCCATTTTTGTCTCCGGAGCCTCTCTTGTATAAGGCAAGCATAATCAGCATCGGCCAACTCAAGGCCTCTTTCTGGAAAGAGGCCGCGGAATTTTACCGCGGCCGCCTGTCCCGCTCCTGGCGTATCCGGGAGATCTGTCTGCGGGACGCGGACAGCGCCCTGCCTCCGGCCATGATCAAGGAACGGGAAGGGGAGCGTATCATGGCCGCTCTGCCCGCCGGGCATACCTTCATCTGCCTGGATGAGCGCGGAGAGGGCTTGAGTTCCGAGACCCTGGCCCGTCGCCTGGAAGCTTTCCGGGACGTCTCTTCCCCGCCCTGTTTTATTATCGGCGGGGCCTGGGGCTTGTCAGAGGTGGTCTTGTCCTCGGCCGCGCTACGCCTCAGCCTGGGTCCGATGACCTTGCCCCATGAACTGGCCCAGGTGATCTTATGGGAGCAACTTTTCCGGGTGGACTCCATCCTGCGGCGTAGCGGCTATCACCACTAGCCCTCCAGCATTTCCGGGGTCAGCCCCACGATGGCCAGATCATGGGCATCTGCCAGGGCCAGGCTAGGCTCGCGGTCAAAAAAGAGAGTGTTCCCGGCCTCATAGGCCAAGCAGGCATAAGTGTGTCGCGTCAGGATTTGGATAGTTTGCAGGCCGATGGCCGGCAGGTCCACGCGTTTGTCCTGTCCGGGCTTGAGCATTTTCAAGGCCACACAACCAGGACCGGCCAGGAGCGCGCCTCTTTCCAGGGCGGAATCCGTGCCTTCCAGAGCCTCCACCGCCACCACCATTTTTTTCGTCATGACTAGGCATTGTCCGATGTCGTGGACTCCCAAGATCCGGCCGATGGGCCAGCCATGCCTGATGGATTCCCATTCTTGCGAGCTGGGTTTCCTGTGGGTGAGCGCCCCGGCCGGCCCCAGGAGTTCTGGCAGCAGTTCCGAGGCCTGGCGGACTTCCAGCCCTTCGCCCTGGAGTTCGTCCAGGACGGAGCGCAAGATGGCGTCATCACCGTGGTGGCGCGAAACTTTGAAGAGAACGCGGGCGGCGCGCAGGTCCGGGCGTATATCCAGGAAACGGGATTTTTTTATGGCTCCGGCCATGCAGACCTTGGTCACCCCGCGTTTTTTGAAGAAGGCGATGAGACGTCCCAACTGTCCAAGCGGGATGATCGAGAAGTCATCGGCCTCGGCGCGTAAATCTTCGGTGGTCTGTCCCTTAAAGCCGCAAATGAACACCCTGGATCCGGCGGCTTTGGCCGCACGGGCCACAAGGGCCGGGAATTGCCCTGAACCGGCGATGATCCCGATATCCGGCGCGGCGCTATCCATGACCATCCGGCGCGTTTATTCCTCGCACTGGCCGCGGTCGGCCATGAGCACGCCGCGTTTGCTTTCCCGCACAAAGTCCACAATATGCATGACCTGGGGGAAGGCGGCGTATTCCTGGGCGGCTTTTTCCAGGGCTTCCTTCCGGGGGAGGCCGGAGAGCCAGATGAGCCTGTAGGCTGAGCGGAGGGCGCCGATGGTTTCGTTGGAAAAGCCCTGGCGGCGCAGTCCCACCAAGTTGGGGCCGTACAGGGAAGCTCTGGCGCCCGAGGCCAGCATATAAGGAGGTATGTCCTGGCCTATGCCGGTCATGCCGCCGATAAAGGCGTGGTGCCCGATGCGGGTGAACTGGTGTACGGCTGAAAGCCCCCCCACTGTGGCATGATCCTGCACTTCCACATGCCCGGCCAAGGTGGCGCTGTTGGACATGATCACCTGCGACCCCAGGACGCAGTCGTGGGCGACATGGCAATAGGCCATGAGCAGGCAGCCGTCGCCTATGCGGGTCACGCCGTCTTCGCCTGTTCCCCGGTGCAGGGTGGCGAATTCGCGAATACTGTTGCCGTCGCCGATCTCCAGCCTGGAACGCTCCTGGTTGAATTTGAGATCTTGCGGGATCTCACCGACCACAGCATGGGAAAAAACGTGATTGTTCCGTCCAAGGCGGGTGTAGCGTTTAATACAGGCAAAGGCGTCGACGCGGGTGCCGTCCCCGATCTCCACCTCGTCATCAATGCAGACGTAAGGGCCGATGTTCACATCCTGTCCAAGTTTGGCCCCGGCGGCCACCAGCGCGCTCGGATGAATGGATACGGCCATCAGATGTCTCTCCTGTCGGCCATGCCAGCGCTGATCTCGGCCTCAGCGGCCAGTTGCCCGTCCACATAGGCCTTGGCGGCCATTTTCCATAGGCGCAATTTATGTCCCAGGATCTCGCAGTGCAGATCCAGCCGGTCGCCAGGGTAGACGGGCTTGCGGAAACGGACCTTATCCATGCCGGCAAAGAGAAAAATTTTGCCTTCCCGTTCCTCCGGGGTGAAGGCGGCCAGGATCATCACCCCCCCGGCCTGGGCCATGGCTTCCGTGATCAGTACCCCGGGCATGACCGGCAGCCCCGGGAAATGCCCCTGAAAAAATTCCTCGTTAAAGCTGACGTTTTTGTAAGCCCGGATGGTTTTGCCAGGGGTAAGTTCCACCACTCTGTCCACCAGGAGGAAGGGGTAGCGGTGCGGCAGAAATTCCATAATTTGCAAAAGGTTCATGACAGGTTCCGCGCTCATGTTTACTCCTGGGAAGCTGGTCCGCTCTTTAGTTTATCCACGTCCTGTTCCAGTTTTTTCACCGTCTTGTGCAGATCCGGCAGTTTGGGGGTCAGGGCCAGGACGCGCAGGAAGGTTTGCCCGTCCATCAGGGGGGTGCCGCCGCCTTTGAAGTCTTCCGGCACATCGTGGGGCACTCCGGCCCTGGGGCCGATCACCGCTCTGGCGCCAATTCTCAGATGCCCGGAGACAGCGGCCTGGCCGGCGATGGTCACATCGTCCCCGCTGCTGGAGCTGCCTGCTATGCCCACTTGGGCCACTATCAGATTACGCTTGCCCAAGCGCACATTATGCCCGACCTGGATCAGGTTATCAAGCTTGCTGTCGTCGCCGATGCAGGTGGGGCCGAGGGCGCCCCGATCCACCGCGCTGTTGGCCCCGATTTCCACCCGGTCCCCCAAGCGTACGAAGCCGTTCTGCGGGATTTTTTGGATGCCGTCTCCCATCCTGGTAAAGCCGAAACCGTCAGTCCCCAACACCGCCCCGGCGTGGAGGACGCACTCCCTGCCCAATTCCACCGCTGACATTAATGTCACATTGGGGTAGAGGGTGCACCCGTCGCCCAAGCGGCAGTCTTCTCCCACATAGACTCCGGGGTAGAGGGTGCAGCCAGCGCCCAGGATGGCCCTTGCGCCTACATAGGCGAATGGATAAAGGGTACAGCCATCTCCCAGGAGGGCTTCCGGGTGGACGAAGGCCAAGGGGCTCACCCCTGCGAAGGTCCCTTCCCGGCGGGTAAACAGGGCTAAGGCCCGGGCAAAGTCATGGTAAGGATTCGCGCTGATCAGGGCGCGCCGGACCTTTCCGGCATGTTTCGGGGTCAGAATGACCGCCGCCGCCTTGGTTTCAGCCAGTTGGGGCGTGTATTTGGGGTTGGCCAGAAAGCTGAGTTCGTGCGGGCCGGCCTCTTCCAGGGTGTTCATGCCGCGGATGGACACATCGTCCCCTTGCAGGACCAGTCCCAGTTCTTGGGCGATAAAACGCAATTGGAATTCAGGCATGCCCTGCTCCGGATTATAGCCGGGGAAGCTGGAGCCCCCTTTATATAAATCTATTTGCCTGTTCCGGTCCCGAAGACTTCCTTGGGTTTGTCCTTCCAGACCCGGTTGGATTCCGTCAGGATCTGCTTGGTAACATCCAGGGATTCGTTCATCCAGGCCACGCCGGCAATGTTCTGTTCCAGAATAAAAGAAAAGCTTTCACGTTTTCCGTATTCCGAAGCCGCGTACCCGATGACCCGGTTGATTTCGTCATTGGCGCGTCTTTCCGCCGCCTGGCGCTTGCGCATGTAATTATTCATCTTGTCGTCCAGATCGCGCTTCTGCCGGGCCAGATCAATCTGCCGGTCTTCCCGCGCTTCGGGTGACAAGGCCTGCTGCTGAATTTGGAAATCATTTATTTTTTTCTGCAAGTCGGTGTTCTGTTTGTCCAGGGTCTTGCCTTCGCTTTCAAATTCCTTCTGCAGTTCGGCGTTTTTGGCTTTGTATGCGTCACTGGCCTGGGCCACCGCATTCAGGTCGAAAAAGCCCACTTTTAATTCAGCGGCTTGGGCGTTCCAGGCAAAGAACAGCAGGGCCAGAAAAACACAGGTGCTTGTTAACTTGCGCATGTATGCAAACTCCTTAAAAGGGGCGCGTTCGGGGTTGCCCCGTGGCGGCCTAGGGGATTTCGGGGAGCGGAGCCCCGATAGTTTTCACAGGCGAATTTTTTATACCGTGCGGCATGGCGCGTCAAGGACAAATCCTTTTGGCGGGTGACAAGTCCGTCAGAAAGCGTTATGTTGCGGGATATTATAATTACGCGAGGCCAATATGATCCGGGAAGCCCATTTGTCTCTGCTGGTGACGGAAACGCCGTTGGAAATGGCGGAACAGGCCGCATTGCTTCTTGAGGCGCAATGCGCCGAGGCTCTGCGGGAGCGCAAGCGGTTCAACCTGGCCATTTCCGGCGGTAAAACCCCAATTTCTCTGTTCAGGCTTCTTTCGTCGCCATCCTGGATCAAACGCCTGGACTGGGAAAAAACGGTGGTTTACTGGGTGGATGAGCACTGCGTGGGGCCGGATCACCCTGACAGCAATTACCGTGTGGCCCGTGAGGAACTGCTTTCCAATGTTCCGGTCACGCGTTACTACCGCATGAAAGGCGAGGACAATCCGGTGCAGGCCGCCGAATCTTATGAAAAACTGCTGCTTGAACATTTCGGCCTGGAAGAAGGCGGCATCCCGCGCTTTGACTGTGTGCTCCTGGGGGTTGGGGACGATGGGCATACGGGTTCGCTCTTTCCCAATTCCAGCGCCCTGAGCGAGAGTAAACGCCTGGTGGTGGATCAATATATCCACAGTCTCAAGAGTTCGCGGATCACCATGACCTTCCCCTTGCTGAATAACGCCCGTTGCTGCATTTTTATGGCCGAGGGGCAGGCCAAGAACCATGTGCTGTCCACAGCCTTGAACCTCATGAGCGAACCCGTGCTGCCCGCGCAGATGCTCAGGCCGATCAGCGGCCGGCTGTGCTGGATTATTGACGAAGCCGCGCACCTGGGAGAATAACGCCATGTCTCGCAGCATAAGCCGTCAGATTAAGCCCTTTCTGGCCATGCAGGTCTTGGAGAAGGCCCTGGCCATGCAAAGGACCGGGACGGAAGTGATCATGCTCAGTGTCGGACAGCCGGATTTTCCCACCCCGGAATGTGTCATGGAGGCGGCGCACAAGGCCATGCGCGACGGACATACAGGCTATACGCACAGTTTGGGCATCTGGGAGCTGCGGGAGGCGGTATCCGAATACTACCACCAGGAATATGGCCTGGATATTTCCCCGGAACGGGTGATCATCTCCGGCGGCTCCTCCCCGGCCATGTTCATGTTGTTTACGGCCCTCCTGGAGGAAGGGGACGAGGTGATCATCGGCAACCCCGCGTATGCCTGTTATGAAAGCTATATCCGTAACGCCGGGGGGATTCCGAGAGCGCTTCCGGTGCAGGAGGAAAACCGTTTTCAGCTTGATCCCTCGGAGGTCAGGGCCGCCCTGACCCCTCGCACAAGGGCCATCCTGATCAATTCGCCCTCCAATCCGGCAGGGACTATTATGTCCGGGGAAGATATCCGGGCCCTGGCCGGATTATGCGCCGGAAGCGATTTGGATTCCGGGCCGCTGCTGATTTCGGACGAAATCTATCACGGCCTGAATTATGACGGGCCGGTGGCCTCGGCCCTGGAATTTTCCGACCGGGTCTGCGTGGTGGATGGTTTTTCCAAGCGCTACGCCATGACCGGGTGGCGCCTGGGCTGGTTGGTGGTTCCTCCTGGTCTGGTGCCGCTGCTCAATACCCTGCAACAGAATTTTTTCATCTGCGCCCCGAGCATCGCCCAGTGGGCCGGCATCGCCGCCTTGCGTGAGGCCGGGCCGGATACGCGGCGCATGGCGGCGGAATATGACCGCCGTCGGGGGATCATCATAGATCTCTTGCGCGGACTGGGCTTCGGGGTGAACTCTTCGCCCTCCGGGGCTTTTTACATCCTGGCCGATGCCAGGAATCTCGGCCGGGACAGTCTGGCCCTGGCCCATGAAATTCTGGAACGGACCGGGGTGGCGGTGGCGCCTGGGGTGGATTTCGGCAGCGAGGCCGAGGGTTACTTGCGTTTCAGCTACGCCAGTTCAGTCGATAATATCCGTTTGGCTATGGAGAAAATCCGCTCTTATCTGGAACAGCGCCGGGTATAATTTTTTTTACTTTTTTGCCCTGCTCACGGTGTGTTTTTTTAATGTTCTCCCTCAAATATCCGTGAAGAGGGCCGGAGCGCGTTCAGTTTTTTGTACTTAAATTCCGGCGGAAACCTTGCCGCGAAGTCCATCTTCCTGTTTTTGGAGGTCTTATGCCGGTCAGGTATTTTGGCATGTAATTTGCTTATTGAAAAGTACCCTTCCTTTGCAAGCGGGTTTTGGAACGGCGGGTTGCGGGTGGTCCGTAATCCGCCGTTTCGCTTGGCAGTCCCCTGATTTTTGTTTATCCTTCCGCAATGCACGAATTTTCTCTGGCCAGGAACCTGTTGGAGATTATCCGGGAAGAACTGGCCAGGGGCGGATATACCCGGCTATATCGGGCGCGAGTTTGTTACGGCCCGTTGTCCCAGGTGGCGCCTTCGGCTTTGCGTCTGGCTTTTGACAGTCTGGCGGAAGAAAACGGTCTGGCCGGGGCGGTATTGGAACTGGCCGAAGATCCCCTGGTGCTGGTTTGTTCTTTTTGCCGGGCGGAATTCACCCCGCCGGAACAGAGCCTTTTCGCCATCTGCCCTGGTTGCGGCCAGGAATTTTTACATCAGGTCAAAAGCGGGCGGGAATTGTACCTGGATCGCCTGGAGGCGGAATAAGCCGGCGGTCTTGGGTGAAATCCGGGGAGTACTTATGGAAATAGAGGTAGGACGTTCCCTGCTGGAAGGCAACGAACGGCGGGCGGCGGAACTGGTCGGGATCTTCAGGGAGGCCGGTGTGCTGGCGCTGAACTTGATCAGTTCTCCGGGTGCCGGCAAGACCTCTCTTTTGGAGCGCACCTTGAAGGATTTGGCTCCAGAGTTACGCATGGCCGTGATTGAGGGCGATTTGCAGACAGATAACGACGCCCGGCGGGTGGCCGCCAGCGGAGCCAGGGTGGAGCAGATCAATACCTACGGAGGATGTCACCTGGATGCTGCGCAAATCCACGAGGTGCTGCCGCGCTTCGATTTGCGGGGCACGGATATCCTGTTCATCGAAAATGTCGGCAACCTGGTCTGTCCGGTGGAATTTCACTGTGGAGAGGACCACAAGGTGGCCCTGCTCAGCGTGGCCGAAGGCGATGACAAGCCGGAGAAATATCCCCTGCTTTTCCACCTGGCTTCGGTACTGCTCTTGAACAAGATAGATTTGCTTCCCTATGTGGATTTTGATCCGCTCCGGGCGGAGCGTTTTGCAAAGGCGGCCAATCAGGGTCTTCGGGTGCTGCCCGTCTCCTGCCGGGGTGAGGGACAGGGGCTTGCGGCTTGGTATGACTGGCTGCGCGAGGCTTTGCGGGACAAAAGGCGGTGAACCGTGCCCTCCGGAAAAAAACGCGGCCAGGGGCAAAATCACCCTGCCCCGGACGTATATGAAGAGGAGGAGGCGGAGTTCAGCCGGGCCATGCAGGGAGTGCGGCCGGTATCCGGAGGCGGCCGTTCCATTCCGGCCGCGGTCAAGGAGAGCGTCCGCAGGGAAGCAGCGGTGGAAAGCTGGGAAAGCTTGCTGCGTGGCGGTCTGGAATTTATTCTGGAGTACAGCGAGGAATATATCGAAGGGCATGTCCTGGGCCTGGACCCGCTGGCGCTGGGCAAGCTCCGGGCCGGGCAGTACAGCCCGGAGGCGCACATTGATCTGCACGGGATGAACCTGGAGCAAGGACAGGCCGCGCTCATGGATTTTATCCGCAACGCCTATATCCAGGGGCAACGCGCCGTGCTGGTGGTAACCGGGCGGGGCAGAAATTCTCCGGACGGGCAAGGGGTACTGCGGGCGCACCTGCGGGATTGGCTGACCAGAGATCCTCTAAAACGCGTGGTTCAGGCCTTTTGCACGGCCCGCCCCAAGGATGGCGGCGCCGGCGCGGTCTATCTGCTTCTGCGCAAGTATAAGAAGCGGCGCGGCAAGATTCGCTGGAACTAATCCCCGGAGCTTTCCGGCAGGTATTTTCCCAGCTTTTCCAGGACAACGGCAAAATCCAGGGGTTTGCCCACGTGGTCGTTCATGCCGGCCTCCAGGCAGTGTAGCACGTCTTCATGGAAGACATTGGCGGTCATGGCCACGATGGGGACGGCGGCGGCGGCCGGATGCGACAGGGCGCGGATGTGGCGCGTGGCCTCGTAGCCGTCCATCTCCGGCATCTGGAGATCCATAAAAATCATGTCATAGATCTCCGGGGAGGCGCTGAACAGACGCACGGCCTCTGCCCCGTTTTCCGCGCAATCGATGGCCAGTCCAGTGGGTTCAAGAAGGGCCAGCACGATTTCCCGGTTGATCTCCACGTCTTCGGCCAGCAGGATGCGGTATCTGCTCAGGTTAATGTTTTCTTCGGCGTTTTCCTCCACGGTCTCGACCGGTCCTCCCAGAGAGTCGTTCAGGCAGTCCAGGACGTTGGAAGGAAAGATGGGCCGGAGCAGAAAATTTTTCACCCCGGTGTTCCCGGCTTCCTCCGCGATGGCGTTCCACTCCAGGGGGGAGGCCAGGATCGCCACCTGCCCTGCGCCGTGTTCGAGCAGATCCTTTACTAGTCCCGTGCCTTGCGCGGCCGCGCATCGCCAGTCCAGGAAACAAAGGTCATAAGGTGGCTGGGCGCCCATGCGTTCGGGGAGGTCTTCGCCGCCGGCATAGCTATCGCAGTCCAGGCCGGCATTACGCAAGATATCCAGTAAATACGCGAGTAAATGCGGGTCGTCGCTAGCCGCGCAGAGGCGCGCGTTTTGGGGGAAGGCGGTCGGCTCCGCTTCCTCATCCGGGCAACATCCCAGGCTCACGGTGAAAATAAAAGTCGAACCCTGGCCCATGGCGGATTCCACCCAGATATTGCCGCCCATCATTTCAACCATACGTTTGGAAATGGCCAGCCCCAGACCTGTGCCGCCGAAGCGGCGCGAGGTGCTGTTGTCGGCCTGCTGGAATGAAGTGAAGAGTTTGGTTTGCTGTTCTGGCGAAATGCCTATGCCGGAGTCGGCCACGTCCACCCTGATGACGCAGATCTCGTCTTCCGTTTGTTCCAGGCGCGCGTCCAGGCACACGGAGCCCCCTGCCGGAGTGAATTTGACGGCGTTGGATAAAAGGTTGGCTATGATCTGATCCAGGCGCTGTTCATCGCCGTTCAGGAAGCGGGGGATTTTCTGATCCAGGCGGGCCATGAATTGCAGATTTTTTTCCTCCACCCGGAAATTTATGACATTGACCACTTTCTGGAGCATCTTTTCAAAATTGAAAGGGGCATGGAAAAGCTCCAACTTGTTGGCCTCTATTTTGGACATATCCAGGATATCATTTATGATGGCCAAAAGATGGGTGGAGGCTTCTTCAATCTTTTGCAGGCAGTAATTCTTTTTATCCAGGTTGTCCGTGGGCCTTGCCAGGGCGGTCATGCCGATGACGGCATTGAGCGGGGTACGGATCTCATGGCTCATGTTGGCAAGAAATTCGCTCTTGGCGTGGCTGGCCTGTTCAGCTGTTTCTTTGGCGCTTTCCGCCTTTTTCTGGGCCGTGTGGATCTCCGTGATGTCGTGGAGCAGCATGAGGTAACTGGAGGTCTGGGTTTCCGCATCGAACATGGGGGTGAAGTGCACTTTATAAGTACGTTGTTCATCATTCAGGAAACTGAATGGTTCCTCAAAGGACAGGGATTTTTGTTCCGTCATGGCCCAATCCAGCTTGGAGGAGAATTTTTGCGCCCAAGGCGCGTCCAGCGAATTGCTGAAGGCCTCTGTGAACAGTTTGCCGTTCACCAGGCTGGCGTGCTGGATGCCCACGGCCCTCAGGAAGGCGTTGGTGCAATGGACAAAGCGTCTGTCCTGGTCAAAGAGCAGGATGATGTCCGGACTGTTTTCCAGCAGGAGCTGCAGGTGTTGTTGCTGTTTCCTGTGCTCCATCGCCCGCATGTTGTTGATGTTGGTCAGGGAGTTCGTCACCGCCTTGCTGCGGTCAAGAGTTGCCTGCAGACGGGCGACCTGGCGGGCGAGTTTGCTGTTTTCTTTTTGCAGGGCGTCGATTTGTTCTTGAGGCTGTGGATTATCGTCCATTATAATACAACAAGGGTGTATGTGTAGTTATGGAAGCGGTTCACCGCAACGCCTTCCTTGTTGTACAGCGGGCAGATCTCTCCTCCGCTGTAGAAAAGCATGAAAGGCAGCTTCCGGCCGATGGCATCAAAGGTCTTGAGCATTTCGTCCTCGGAGTTGGGCATGATCATCAGGCTGCGCGTCATGCATGGAATGGCCAGGATGCCGTTTGCCCCGTTTTTCTCCGCATAATCCAGGGCCTGGCCCAGGGCGTCCGCCGCTGTATCCATAACGCTGTTGTAATCAATTTCCGTGAAGGTAATGCCCGCGCCGGACGGTATCTCGCCGCCGCACAAGGCCCCTTCCGGCAGGATGGAATATATGGCCAGGGCCACCGGGGGGGTGCCGTCTCCATAATCCACCATAAAAGGCAGGGTGGTCAGGGTGTCCAGGGTCTCTTTCCGCACCCCGATGCTGGCCAGGTAGTCAATGAAGGTCAGGTTGTTGACTTTTTTTATGAAATAGCCGTCCGATTCCGTCACCAAGGCCTTTTGGTGATGGATATTCTTGATTGAAACGGAAGATACGAAAAAGCGGGGTTTGACCGGGCCGTATAATTGCAGGAGGGCTATTTTGCCCTGATGAACCTCTCCGTTCAAGAAGGTGCGGCTCTCCTGGAAATTTGGGGAGGAGTCGTTGGAAAGGGTGCCGAAGATCGGCAGGCCTCCGCAGATTTCGTCTAGCTTCCGCAGCATGTAATCCCCGCTGATATCGGACATTATTGGGGCAAAGGCTATAATCAGTCCGGGGTCTCCAGGGAGTTTGGCCCGGCCTTGCCGCCAGGCCTCTTGTAGGGGAGCATCCGTGTTCCCTTTGGAAATTTCAGGGGAGATGGAGGTCGCGAAGCGGATCTCATCGCTGGTCAATACGGTCAGGCTGAGCTGCTCCATGCTGTAGCCATTGTTGGTGGCGCTGCCCAGAGCCGTGCAGCCGATGACCTCAAAGGGCAAATTTTTGCGCAGTTCTTCCAGCACGCCTGTTACGATGAATTCGTAGTAACAGGTGACAATCCCCACGGCATTGGCCAGGAGACCGTTTTTAACGTCAATCTGCTTCAAGATTTCCGCCAGAGCGTCTTCCGGTTCATCAATCTCGGTGGTGGAAGCGGTTATTACCTTAAGCATGGTCTTTCCCCCTCTTTCAGAAAAAACTTTGGTTATTTATATCATAGTCGCATATTTAGGACAAGTCGGTTATTCCCGTCCGGCCTTGTCCGCTCTTGCCTAAAGGCGGCTTCTGGCATAATAGAGATGCGGATGATTAGTAATACTCAGGAAAATAAGGCCAAGACCGTTCCCATATCCGCCCATTTGGCGGGCCTTTTTTGTTGTTGCGCCGCTCTTATGTTGCTGCTCAGCCTGCTCAGTTTTGATCTGCGTGATCCCAATATCAACCACGTGGTGCACGGGCATAAAGAATATTATAACTGGATGGGCATGGTCGGAGCCTACACGGCAGGCCTGCTGGCGGATATCTTCGGCCTGGCCGCCTATACCTTGGTGATCTTTCTGGCCGCGCTGGGAGTAGGGCTGTTGCGCAAAAAGGTCTGGGTCTGGTGGCGCTGGGCGGCCCTTCCTTTTTTGGGATGCAGCCTGGCCACGGCCGGGGCGGCTTGGGGCCTGGGGATCATTCAGGTGCGTTCCGGAGGGCTTCTGGGGTACAGCCTCCTGGATTTTTCCGTGCGTTACTTCAGCCGGACGGGAACAGCTCTGATCTGGGGCTTTATTTTTTTGCTCGCGGTCCAAAGCTTGGGCGGCTTCACCTGGGTTCAGGCGTTGCTGGCCCTGGCAGGCAAGATCAAGGAGCAGATGTTGGAGGCCGGGCGACAGGATCGGACCCTGGCGGGCGCAAGCAAGCGTGAGCCTATGATTCGCGTCAGCACACAATTCCTGCCTCTGCCGCCGCGGCGGGCCGGGATCTTGTCCCGCCTGCGGGATCTGCTCCGGCCGTTGACGGCCAATTCTCCGAAAGCGCGCGAAGAAGCCGTCTGCGCGGATTCGCCGGATCTCGCGGGTTTGCCGGATTTTGCGGATTCACCGGAGGATCCGGCGGCGGCGCTCTCTTCATCCGTCGCGGGGGATTCTTCTCCGGAGCGGACGGTGTTTGAGCGGGGCGCGGCCCTGGAAGAATCCGGCCAGGACGCGGCTGCGCCGTTCTTCAGGGTACCGGAGGCGCGTTCCTCCGCGCCGCTTCCCGTCCTGCCCCCCTTGAGCCTGCTGCGCTGCGCAGAAAATGGCGGAGAAGAAACGCGGAAGGAAGAGCTGGAAGCCAGGGGAGAGGCCTTGCTGCGCTGCTTGAATGATTTTTCCGTGCAGGCGGATTTGGCGCGCATTACTCCCGGTCCGGTAGTCACCACCTTTGAGGTGCGCCCCGCTCCCGGGGTCAAGGCCGCGCGCATTTCCGGCCTCAGCGATGATCTGGCCAGGGGGCTCAAGGCGGTAACCGTGCGCATTCAGGCCCCCATTCCGGGCACGGATGCCGTGGGCATCGAAATCCCCAACGACCGGCGCGAGATGGTTTATTTGAGCGAACTTATCTCTTCGGCTGGCTTCCAGGAGGCCGAAAGCCCGCTCACGCTGTCCTTGGGCAAGGACAGCGGCGGTTCTCCGATCATGGCGGATCTGACCAGGATGCCGCACTTGCTTGTGGCCGGGGCCACCGGCACCGGTAAAAGCGTTTTTCTGAATTCTCTGCTTTTGTCCATGTTGTACAGGGCGAAACCCGAGGAAGTGAAATTTCTGCTTATTGACCCCAAGAGGGTGGAAATGGCCGTGTATGAGGATTTGCCCCATCTGGTGCATCCCATTGTCAAGGACATGCCCCTGGTCAAAAATGCCCTGGAATGGGTCACCAGCGAAATGGACGGCCGTTACGACCAGATGGCCTTGCTGAATGTGCGCGATTTCGCCTCATACAACACTAGGCTTAGAAATCTAGGGGAGGCGCGCCCTCCCCATCTTGCGGAACTCAGACCTTTTCCGTATTTGGTGCTGATCATTGATGAACTTGCCGATCTCATGTTAACCTCCGGCAAGGAAGTGGAAACCTGCCTGGTGCGCCTGGCCCAGTTGGCCAGGGCCGCGGGCATTCATCTCATTGTGGCTACCCAGAGGCCCAGCGTGGATGTGGTCACCGGGCTTATCAAGGCCAATTTTCCTTGCCGCGTTTCCTTCCAGGTGGCCTCCAAGCATGATTCGCGCACTATCCTGGACACCGTGGGGGCGGAACATTTGCTGGGGCAGGGGGATATGCTTTATAAGCCGGCGGGCGGACGTTTCCAGCGCCTGCATGGGGCCTATGTGAGCGCGGCCGAGGTGGAGGCGGTGAGCAATTTTTGGCGCGCCCGGCAAAGGCCGGACTACCAGGTTGATTTCGCGAACCTGGAGCAGGGTGGGGAGGAAGATTCCTTGGCTCCGAGCGGAGACGAGCTTTACCCGGAGGCGGTGCAATTTGTCCGGGAGCAGGGGCGGGCCACTATTTCCTTTATCCAGCGCCGTTTCAATATTGGTTTCAACCGGGCGGCCCGGCTTATCGAACAAATGGAGAAAGACGGCATAGTCAGCCAGGCCGACGGCAGCAAACCGCGCAGGATTATTAAATGAACATGCGTAATTACCGGAAAGGATTTTTTCCCATGCCAAGAACCACTATCTTATGTCCTATGAAAACCGTTGCCGCGCGTCCCTGGAAAATCCTTGTTCTGGTCTGCGCCCTGTTTTTGTTTCCGGCCGCGCCGGTCTGCGCCCAGACGCTGAACCGTCCGGTAGACGCCCAGGGCTGGTCCAACCTGGTGTATGATTATTACCAGGGCCTGAAAAGCCTGTATGCCACCTTTGAACAGGTGGTCACCCACAAGGAAAGCGGCATTGAGGAACAGCGCGTCGGCGAGCTGTATTTCAAAAAACCCTTCCTGGTCCGCTGGGTCAGCCATGATCCTTACCCGGAACTGCTCCTGGTGGAGCGGGAATTTCTCTGGCAGTACCTGCCTGAGGAAAAACTGGTTTTTAAGTACCGGGTGGAGGATATTGACGACCAGAGCCAGTTTCTTTCAGTGCTCACCGGGCAGGCCCCCCTGTCTGAAAAATTCAGGGTAACTCCCAAAGGGGAGAGCGAGGGGGTGCAGACCATCGCCCTTCTGCCGTATTCGCCCTCCACCAACCTGGTGGAGGCCACCATCTGGGTGGATATGGACAGCGGCATTATCCTGCGCCTGCTGTTCAAGGATTTTTATGGAAACCTCAATGATATCTCCTTTACCGACCAGGAGCTGGACATAAATATCCATCCGGATACCTTCAAGTTTGCCGTCCCCCCGGCGGCCACCCTGGAAGATTATACCGGCGCCCGTGACTGATCAGCCAAGATGCGGGCATGCCCATGTCCATTTTCAGCGATGACCGGATGCATAAACTGCTCTTCATGCACATCCGGCATGCCTTCAAGACCGGCCTGGCCGCGGCCGTCGCCTTTGGAGTTTCCACTCTCATCGGTTCCCATTTCAGCGTCTGGGCGGTGATTTCCACCCTGATTGTCATGCAGGGCATCAGTGTGGCCGATTCCGTCCAGGCCAGTTTTTACCGTTTTACGGTGATGAGCTTGGGCGCCCTGGTGGGGATGATCCTGCTGATCCTCTCGCCGGCCGGCCAGCTTTTTTTGCTGGCCGAGGTCTTTGCCATCTGCGTTCTGGGGGCTTACCTTGGCCGTTACGGCAACAATTTTACCATGGCTACAACCGCGGTCTGCATTGTGCTCCTGGTAGGCCAGTATGTGCCGCGCACCCTGGCCGAACAGCTTTGGTTCGGGGTGACCCTTTCGGTGGAGGTGCTCATCGGCGTGAGTAGCGCCATCATCGTCACCGCCTTGATTTGGCCCGTGCGCCTGGGTGACACCCTGCGCACGGACATCACGGCACAGCTTGAAAAATGCGCTCTCCTGCTGGATACGGTAGTGCAAGCCTTTCTGGACCATCAGCGCCATGTGCCGTGCAGCCAGCTTGCAGGCCTGGGCCTGCAGATCCGGAGCAACCGGGAGCGCATGACCAAGGTGCGCAAGCTGGAAGCGCATATCTACCACTATGAGCACAAGGGTCTGGCCATCCAGGTGGATATGGTGGAGAATTGCGTGGAAAAAATGCGTGCGCTTATTGACGCCTTGAACGAATATGATGAACGGGGCTATGACCCGCTGACCGCCCCGGAACTTGTGTCTTTGGCGGACATGATGATGCGGGCCTTACGCTGCCTGGGGAGCCGTGATGTTCGCGCCCTGGCCCCGGAAGTGGCCCGCGGGCTGACCATGGCCGTGGATGCGATGGATGCCGGGCTGGAACAGCGGCATCAGGAACTCGGCAAACTGGAGCTGCAACACATTTTGCAGCTTCATACGTTTTATTTGGTGCTACGGCATCTGTCCGAAAACCTGCTTACCGCCTTGTACCAGATGCAGAGCCTGGGGGAGTCGAAAATTTTTCCAAAACCCGGTTGACTTCCCGAAATAGTTCGGGCAGATGAATTCTCTTACCTGGGGGTGTAGCTCAGTTGGGAGAGCGCTTGAATGGCATTCAAGAGGCCGTCAGTTCAATTCTGTCCACCTCCACCAAGAAAACCCAAGGATTCCAAAGAGAT
>Ga0082212_10003893_pt1 | contig 20983 bp, 21 predicted proteins | sample TergutNt197P3_FD_71548 | JGI IMG/M metagenome (GOLD analysis project Ga0082212, IMG submission 71548) | Neocapritermes taracua P3 segment gut microbial communities from Petit-Saut dam, French Guiana - Nt197 P3 | ecosystem: Host-associated > Arthropoda: Insects > Digestive system > Gut ... | reverse complement strand
TGCTGTTGAGCAATGTTCCCGGCCTTGATTATATTCAAGGAGAATTTGGCATACCAACTTTTTATTTTCCAAGAGTATCCGGTTCTTTTTCATTGGATCCAAAGCCTGCTAAAATATACGTAGACAACATATTGATGAATCCTGATGGCGACAGTTCCGAATCTTCTTTTGATGTAAGAACCATTCCTATGACAGCCATCTTCTCTGTAGAAGCGGTGTCCCATCCTACCAGCGCTTTGATGGGCATGGATGGATCTGTGGGGGGGGCCATATTGATCATGACCAAAAAATGGGAAGAGTACTTTATGGACAACCGCACCAACCCCGGCATCAAAACGTATATGCCCCTCGGCTATAAAAATGATGTGGAGTTTTACGCCCCCAAATACGAAACTCCGGAGGCCCGCTATGCTGCTAAGTCCGATCTACGCACCACCCTCTACTGGAATCCAAACAATGTATTGGTAAAAGGAAAGTCTAACTTTGATTTTTATACGGCCGATTCCAAATCGAGTTATTCTATTGTAGTAGAAGGGATTACATCAGAAGGAAAAATATTTCGACAAATACGTACTATAGATAATTTATGAAAAAGCTTGTCGCTATCATCATTATTTGCCTTACGTATAGCGGACTGTATGCTCAGAGCCTTGTTATTGAAGGAACAGTCTACGATGCAAAAAGACGGGAAACGATTCCCGGGGCGGCTGTTTATCTAAACGGAACGTCCGTGATCACCATTACCGACGGAAACGGAGTCGTGTTGATTGCGGGATTGGAAGACCCCGAAGACCCCGGGTATCAGTTGGCGCTCAAACAGCAGGAGTTGGGTATGCAGGTGGCGTTTAAGGAGCTAATCGCAGAGAATGCGGCGAAAAGCCTTGAACCGTTACTCTTGAAAGTGTTCGGTCCTAACAATTACACCCTTTCGGTGAGTGCGGAGTTGGACGAACGCAAAGACCATGAAGTTATCGACCATGAGTTTTTCCCCATTGAGGGGCGCGACCACGGCGTGCTCAGCAAAATGCTTGAGAAGATTGCCGCAGGGGGGACTGCACAGGACGGCGGCCCGATTGGTACGTGGGGTAACTCGGACATTGCCCCTAACTATCCCACCGTCCCCGAAGTTGAGCAGGGTGAGGAGTTTTACCTTGACGGTTTGCGTGAAATGACCTATGAAGTCAGCAACCGATTGCAGACGTATACCGAAGCGGGGTTGCGTATTAAAAAAGTTACGGCGTCCGTAGTGGTGAACCGCGAGGAAATGACGCCCGCGCAGATTGCGAACTGGGAAGAAATCGTTATGTTGGGCGTTGGCGCGAAAACGGTGGACGATGTGGCGTTCATGACCACAATGTTTGACATTCCGCCCACTGAACGCCCTGATGACCCTCAAAAATGGATTACCAACAAGAACATCTTGGTTTGGATAATGGCTCTCCTCGGGCTTTTGTTGATTGTCTTGGTAGTTTTGGCTATTACAACGTCGAATTCGCGCAAGAAACGCCTCGTTCGCGCACGCGGTTTCGTTCCTGCGGCAGACGGGCCTACCGGGTATCTGCGAGATGATTCGTTCAAGCCTATGGATGAGGAGCAGGAAGGGTTCGACTTGCCGAGTTTGCTCGACGAAAACGAAACCAAAGATGTTGTTCTTAAACGTGAAATTCGCGAGTTCACGCGCTCTAACCCCGAAATTATCGCACAGTTGATACGAACTTGGTTACGCGACGAAGATGTGTAAATCGGGTTTGACGGGGCAGTGAATAAAGACACGGACTGACTACGGAATGCGGCGGAATTCCGCAAACGTGCCGCATTCCTTATGAATGGAGATTAGCAATGCCTGAAGAAAAAAAGGTTGACGTTACGATGAGTTCGTTGCAGAGAGCGGCGTTGGTATTGTCGTCGATTGGGGCGGAGAACGCGTCGGAGGTGTTCAAACACTTCTCGGACGATGAAATTGAACGGCTTACGTTAGAAGTCGCTAAGTTGGATTACTGGCCCGCCGAACAAGTAGAGACCGTGTTGAACGATTTCTATGAGCTGTGCCTCACCCAGAAAGTTATTTCTGAGGGCGGCGTTGAGTATGCGAGGGAGGTTCTTGAAAAAGCCTTCGGTCAGCAACAAGCTAACGCGCTGTTTGATAAGATTACCAAACAACTCAAAACTAAAGCGTTCGCGTTCGTGCGTAAAGCCGATTATAAAAACTTGTTGGCGATTGTACAGAATGAACACCCGCAGACTATTGCGCTGATTTTGTCTTACTCGCGCAGTGACCAAGCGTCGGCGATTCTGCCCGAGTTGCCTAAAGAAGTGAGGATTGACGTGGTGGAACGTATGGCGCGTATGGATTCGGCGGCACCTGATGTCGTCAAGTCGATTGAGGAGACGTTAGAGCGTAAGTATGCCAACTTGGCTACTATGGATTCCATGGAAGTGGGCGGTATCAGCTACGTTGCAGATGTCCTCAACAATGTTGACAGGGCGACCGAGAAGTTCATTTTTGACGAGTTGATTCAAAAAGACCCCAAACTCGCAGAGGAAATTCGCAAAAAAATGTTCGTTTTCGAGGACATTGCACTGCTCGATTCTATTGCGATTCAGACGTTCCTCAAAGAAGTGGACGCGAAAGAGCTTGCTGTGGCTATCAAAGGCTCGACTGCGGAAGTGGCAGAAGTCATTTACGCGAATATGTCCACTCGTATGCGTGAGTCTACGCAGACCGACGTGGAGTATCTCTCCAACGTGCGTATGCGTGACGTGGAAGAGGCACAACAGAAGATTGTCGCAACGATTCGACGTCTCGAGGACGAGAACGTCATCGAAATCAACCGCGGCGGCGGCGACGACTTTATATAAGTTTTCATCGGGGCTATGCCCTAAGCGTAATCTATGAGTGGGGGTGAGCGGCTTTTGGGCGGGATTATTAAGCAAACCGGGCAACCCGGGAAGAGCGAAATTGTCAGCATTATCGGGAGCGCGCCGAATAACTCCATGCTCTCCCCCACTAAAACGCGCATGATTGACAACGGCGAAGTCGCCGACCGATTAGCGCGCGTTGAGGCTGAGGGATTAGCGGCAGTATCGGCGGCGCAGAACAAGGCGTTGGCTGTCGAAGCGGAGCGTAAGAGGTTAGAGACGCGAGTACAAGAAATCATTGACAAGCAGAAAGCCGAGTGCGAACGCATGAAAGCGGACTACGAGGCGCAGTGTCGACAAGTGCTTGCACAAGCCGAAGCGGAGGCACTCAAGACCATTGAGGACGCCACGAGTACGGCGCAGTTACTGCGGGAGTCGGCGGAGAAAGAATGCGTGAATCTGCGTAAAACCGCACAGGAACACGGCTACGCCGACGGTTACGCGTCAGGCGAGAAACCCGGCTACGACGACGGTTATGCGCGCGGGCGTGAAGAATGCACCGAGACGTTGCGGGAGCTGAACGAGGCAATGTCGAGAGTTCCCGCCGAAAAAGATAGCATTTTTAAGGAATATGAAAATCAGTTGTTTGACTTGATTTTCACTATTTCAAACAAAATCACTGCACATAGTTTGAATCAGAAAGATAAATCTGTCATTTCTCGTATGTTGAAAGAGGCGGCGCGCGGGTTCAGGGGTTCGTCTTACGTCAAGGTATCGCTGTCTAAGTTGGACATCACCGAGTCGGCAAATGTCGATTTAGACGAATTGAAGAGCGTGTTCGGCAAATTCGGGGAGAAACAACAAGTCGAGTTTGAAATACTCAAAGACGCGCCGAAAGGCACGCTAATTTTAGACAACGGAAGCGAAATCGCTGACGCAGGGATTCAGACGCAGTTAAAAATGATAGAAAATCTCGGCAAGGGTAAGTTCAGGAGTAATCCCGAGGACGCCGAAATAGGGCGAGGTGTTGTCGGAACGGGTGGCGTCGAACCGACGTGATTGAGGCGATACCAAACAGGCTCTGGGGAGGTTGCCGATGGATTTAAGAGGTTTTCGCAAGGAGTTAGACCAGTTCGATTCTTACCGAAATATGGGCAAGATTGAGAAAATTATCGGCATGACGATTGAGGCGAGCGGTCCGTCGTGTAATATCGGGGACGTATGCAGAATTTTCGCCAAGGATATGCGCGAGTATGTTTTTGCCGAAGTCGTGGGGTTTAATTCCAACAAGGTTTTGCTTATGCCGTATACCGACATTGAGGGAATCGGGCCGGGGAGTATCGTGGATAACACGGGCGAAAAGCTCATGGTTAAGACGACGCCTGCGTTAGTGGGGCGGATTATCGACGCAATCGGCAGACCGCTTGACGGCAAGGGCGAGATTGAGTATTCGGGGAGTATGCCCATTACGGGCATTTCGGTGAACCCGCTGACGCGCCCGAAAATCGCAGAGCCGCTTGAAATGGGCGTGAAAGCGATTGACGGACTGCTGACACTCGGCAAAGGGCAGAGAATTGGGATTTTTGCGGGCTCAGGCGTGGGTAAGTCTACTCTGATGGGTATGATTGCACGAAAAGTCAAGGCGGATTTGAACGTGATTGCTCTTGTGGGAGAGCGTGGGCGTGAGGTGCGGGAGTTTATCGAGAATGACTTGGGCGACGAGGGAATGGCGCGGTCGGTGGTGGTAGTCGCTACAGGAGACCAGCCCGCGATGTTGCGTAACAAGTGTCCGCTGACCGCTACGGCGATTGCGGAGTATTTCATGCAACAGGGGAATGACGTTCTTTTGATGATGGATAACCTCACGAGGTTTGCAATGGCGCAACGTGAAGTGGGGCTGTCGATTGGGGAGCCGCCCATTGCGCGTGGATACACGCCGTCGATTTATTCGGCATTGCCCAAGTTGTTGGAGCGCGCAGGAAGTTTCGAGAAAGGTAGTATTACGGGGATTTACGCCGTTTTAGTCGAGGGCGATGACACGAACGAACCCATTTCCGACACGGTTCGCGGGATTATTGACGGGCATATCATTTTGTCGCGTAAAATCGCGGCGCGTAACCATTACCCCGCCATTGATATACTCGGGAGCATATCGCGGCTTATGACGATTATCTGCCCTGACGAACATAACGATGCGGCGAATCGTATGCGTGATTTAATGGCGTTGTACGACGATAACTACGATTTAATTACGATTGGGGCGTATAAAAAGGGTACGAATCCCAAGTTAGATGAAGCGATTGATAAAATGGACGAGATTAACGAGTTTCTGAAGCAGAAAATCCACGAGGCGTTTGATTTAGACGAAACGGTGGAAATGCTCAAGAAAGTAATCGGCGGTTGACGAGTAACAAAACGAGGAACAGGTCGAAAATAATTAAGTAGTTGGAGGTGCGAATGAAAAAATTTCAATTCTCGATGGAAAAACTGCAAAATTATAAGGAGCAAATTCTCGAATCGGAAAAGAACAGTTTGGGGATTCTGCGTAAGGAGCTGAACACACTCACCCGGCAATTAGACGATAACATAAAGCTGATTAACATGAAAAGCGACGAGTTGGAATACTCCATGCTCAAAACGATAACCCCCGCTGACTTCGCCGCGCGAAAACGCTTCATCACGTTCAAACAGCAGGAGGGGCATGAGTTCAGGCGGCTGATTGCGCTCAAACAAGCCGAGGTAGAACAGCAGTTACAGGTTGTCATTGAGGCTACGCAGGAAGTCAACACGCTTGACAAGCTCGAGGAGCGGCAGTTGGAGGAACACAGATACGCTGAAATGAAAGAAGAAGAGCTGTTTATTGAGGAATTCGTCAGCGGTGAGCAGTTCAGACGGCAAATGACGACGTGAAATGAACCGAGTTTGTGCGACTTTCGTCAAAATTGACGGAAATTACCGCAATAGAATTGTTAAAATTTATAAGTTAATTTCGTCTAATGGGTTGACTTTTGTACAACTTTGTTGTATAATAAGCAGATGAATCTTGATAAAGATTTCAAGAATGCCTATATCGTGCCCACAAGCAGAGCCAAGGGCACATTTTATAGTGAATCTTATAAGAAAGGAGGAGAGAATCGAAAATGAACGTAAACGGTGCAATGAAAACGATGCAGGGTTTTGAGGCGGCGCAAGGTGCGTTAGGGGTTCACGGAGGCGGCGCGGCGGGCGGAAATGCACAGCTCAGCGGACAATCAGGCGAGGGCGCAGAGGTGACTTTTTCGGAGTTCATGGCGTGTTTGAAAGACTACGGCGCAAAAAGTTCACAGGGCGCGCAAGCAGGCGAAATTGCGGCGAATGTCGGCGAGTGCGAGTCGGTCACGGAGTTGGGAGAAACCACAGCTCTTGAGCCTGAAATGTTGTATTCAATCGCGACGGAATTAGGGGTAGATTTGCCGATAAATGAGGAGTTCGAGGGGTTGGATTTGTCGGAAATGGCGAAGTTTCCCTGGTTGCTTGATGCGAAAGCCCACGGCGATGATGCAGACGAGATTGATACGACAAGTGACTTATCGGCAGTAGTCGGCAGTGCAATGGCGGCTGAAACGATGGCGACGGTTGAGGCGTTTATGGCGTTTTTGGCAGATGTGAAATCGTCGGGAGTGAATGCCCGGACCGAGGGAAGCGGTGATTCCGCGCAATTGAGCGGAGTCGGGTTGACCGAGGAAGGCGAGTCCTCGCAGATACTGAACGTATCGCGGGGGGCTGACGGTAACACGCAAGCCAAAACCGACACAGTGGCAGAATCGGACGTGTCGGTGAACGCGTCCGGCGGCGAAGCGTCGCAAGGCGCGGCGGCAGTTGTGCAAAACGAAGTAGCGGTGCAGTCGGCGGAAGTCGGCGCGAACAGGGGCGCAACGGCGAATGTTCACGAAAACGCCGCGTATGAACGAATTAACGAAGTTGGCTTAACGGCTGACGTAGCGGTTCCGCAGGAGACGGCTGTACATCTAATAGACGGCAGTTCGGGTTCGGCAGAGTTGTCGGGCGCGGGCAAAATAGTCGCGGCTGTGTCAACGAGCGCGAATGGCGATGTTGCAGGAGCGGCGGCGGTGTCGGCACAGGTATCGGGAGTGTCACAAATGTCGGAATCGGCGCAAACGACGGCAGTATTCGCGCAAGCGTTGTCGGACGTGCAGTTGACTGACCCTGCAAAAAGCGTGAATCAAGGCGTTTCGGCGAATGTCGCGGAAACGGTTGAAACACCTCAATTTCAAACAAGCGCGAGCGCGCCCGAAGTTGAAGTCTTCAACGTCGCGGGTGTGCTGAACAGCCCTGCCCTTTCGGGGGACACGGCGGTGCAAAAGACAGTAGCCGCGCAGGTGGGCGAAGCAATTGCGGCACAGCTTATCGGGCTTTCTAAGTCTGACACAAACGGCGTTAGCGCGGCGGCGCAGTTGCCGCAACCACAAGTCGTGACGGCGGCACAAGTCGAGGCGGCAATCATCGCGAATGCGAATTTTGATGCGGCGGCGGTTCAATCGGGCGTTAGCGAGTTCAAGATTATGTTGAACCCCGAACATCTCGGCGAAATTACCGTACGGTTACTCGTGGACGGTAACAAAATGTCGGTGTTCATTACGGCGGCGAGTGAGAGTACGCGTGATTTGCTTATGGCGCGTATGAATTCGGTGCGGGTTATGGTGGAGTTAAGCGGCGTTACTGTTGACAAGTACGAAGTCACGGTCACGGCAGACAACGTAAAGGCGAGTTACCTTGACTCACAACAGCGCGAGAACGGTCACAATCAGGAGAATCACGAGCAGAGTAATGACGATGCTGAAAAAAGCGAAGACGACGTCAGCTTTGCAGAAGTGGTTCAGATGATGCAGATGATGGACAGGCAAGGTTGAGTGGTAGCAGTTTAGTGTCACGCAAGTGACAGAAAGGTATGGTTAAAAATATGCCTTCAGTAATAGACCCTAATGTTGGCAGCGTTGCCAATTTAATGGAGAATCGCAAGAAGTTCGCGCATTTGGCGGGCGACACGCGAGGCGAAATCAACATAGAGACATTTTATCAACTTCTGATTGCGGAAATGTCTAACCAAGACCCGCTCGACCCCATGTCTAACACGGAGTTTATCTCACAAATGGCGTCGTTTACGGCGTTGCAGGTTCAGCAGGAGGCGTTGTACTACAACAACGCGAACTACGCCCAGTCAATGATTGGTAAGTCGGTCATTGTGGCGAGCGGTGTAGGTGAGAAGTTCCAGGTTGACCAAGGGATTGTTTCAAGCGTTGACCTTACGCAGGGTGAGTTCACGATTACAGTCAACGGGGAGAAATACCCGCTTGACCGCGTGATGCAGGTTGTTGACCCCGGCTACGGCATGGCAGGCGGCAACGGAGCGTTCGCGACGTCGCTCATCGGCAAGCACGTCACCGTGGCGATTGTGCGAAATGGCGCGCCTGTTTCTGAAAAAGGTTACGTTGAACGAGTCGAAATCAAGGGCGACGAAATCAACGTGGTTATTAAGGGAGTGGCGTATCCGCTCAGCAGTGTTTCGATTGTTGAGCCGTACGACATTGATATGTATGACCCCGAGGCATCTCAACCGGGCGGCACAATCAATTAAAGGTATATGTATGGGCGTGGCTACACGTCGCGCCCTATATATAGTAGAGCGGTATTATTGCGCCAAGGAGTTCGGCTTTGCCGAACCCGCGGAGGACAAGGAGCGTAGCTCTGTTTGTCCGTAGTTCAAAGGGAAAGGAGGAGGTAGTTATGACGCTTAACGATTTTTTGCAGAACAGGCAACATATTAACATCACCACGGGTTCACCGAGCATTGGCGCGGGATTGCCCGAAACGAACGAACCGAAAGTCAACGAGAATGGCGAGAGTTTTGCCGAGATTCTCAGCAAAAAAACGGCGGGCGTGGCGTTCTCGGGACACGCTATGCGGCGTATCGAGAGCAGGAGCATTGACATCACGGCGAACGCGAAACTCGAGCGGTTGAACAGAGGCGTTGAACTTGCGGCGAGTAAGGGAAGCAGCGACGCGTTGGTGTTGGTTGATTCAACGGCGTTTGTAGTCAGCGTGAAGAACAACAAAGTCATCACAACTATGTCAGGGGCAGATTTGGCAGGGAGCATATTCACTAATATTGACTCCACCATTATAATGTAAGCGGTGAGCCACCGCCGGCAAAAATCCTCCGATAAGCGGAGCAAAACGCAAGCAGAACAAATACACAGCGTGAATTTGTTCGCAATCTGTCAAGAAAAATCGGTCTGAGGAGGGATTTTATCCTCCGAGGAGATTGTGACTGTTCGGAATGACTGAAGAATAGTCCTTGGCAAGTATGAAAGGAAAATTTTTGATATGATTCGTTCACTTTTTTCAGGAGTAACAGGGCTAAAAACCCATAACCAACGAATGGACGTCATCGGTAATAACATCGCGAACGTAAACACAACCGCGTTCAAAGGCTCGACAGTCACGTTTAAGGACGTGTACTACCAAACCCGCCAACGCGCATCGGGCGGTGACTACACCCAAGGCGGTGTCAACCCTATGCAAACAGGTCTCGGCGTACAGCTCGGCACGGTCAGCAAAGTCATGAGCCAATCGGGTATTACGTTCTCGGACAGCGTGTTTGACCTTGCGTTAGAGGGCGCGGGATTCTTCCAAGTTATGGACCAAATGGGCAACATTTTCTACACACGTCTCGGGCGGTTCTCGCTTGACGATATGGGCAACCTCACCGACCCTAACGGAAATATCGTTCTCGGTGTGTCGGGTGACCCCACCAACATTCCTGCGAGTTCGCAACGTATTGCTATCAATATCCCCGACATTCCCGACCAAGCCGCGTACAACGTAAGCGCGTACAAAGGTCACGAAATCACCATCAGCGCAGGCGGATTCGGACCGGGCGGTAACATAGCGTTGACGATTGTTCAATCGGATTCACCGTTTGCGACTATGACAGGGCAAACGCTGAACGTGTACATGGATTTAAGCAAAGACTATGAGGCAGACGCTGTACGCCGTTTGGCGGGTCCTGATGTTCCGGTAGTCCCTGCAACGGTTCCGCCTACATTTGTTTTGGCACGCCCGACTGTTCTTCCTGTTACTGTTCCTGCTACAACTCCTATTCCCGGAGTACACACTCTTAATGCTGCTCAAGCGGCATTGATAAGCCAAATGTCGGGTAATCCCGCTGCTGCCGGTGATGCTGTAACTGCGGCGCACGCTGCTTTGTTTAGTCAAGCGGTTGTACAAGAAGTTTCACAGATGTTCACCGATGATATGACTGAAGCGATTCGTCTCGGCGGTATTCCCCTTGATGACGCTTTGAATCCTCTCATGGGTGGCGGACTTGACGTTACTTTCGGTACTGTTCCGGAAGTCACCGCGCCGCAACAAGCCGAAAACTTTATTCGTATGCCTGAAATGACCCAAGCGGCTCTTGAATCAAGTTTGGGTGGTGTACCGGTGGCAGGTACTCCGCTTAATACGTTACAAATAAACGCGATTAACTCGTATAGGGCTCAAACAGGTGGTACGGCACTCACGGCCGCTGAGATTACGAATGCCGCCGCTACTGCCGCTGCTACGTTGACCGAGTTTAACACTATTGTTGCTGCTGGAATGTTAGAAAACCAACTGCACTTTATCGTAGACAAACCGGGCGCATTCGGCAATGCGTACCGCATTGACCTTAAAACAAGCACCACTGCAGGGTTTGCGTACCCGACCGCACAATGGAAAGGCAATGTACTTGAACTTACACTTCCTGCTGACGTTGCCGTTAGTATTGCCGATATTCAAAATGTAATTGACAATGCGGCATTAGGGCGCGAAGACTTTGAAATCACCGTTACAGGCAGAACACCGACGACCCCTGGCGGTACTGATTACACGCCTGTTGCTTTCATTAACACACTCGGTCTTGCAGGCAAAGACGGCGCGCGTGTCAGCCCTGCGGGTGGTACTAACAGTTTCTTTGAAGAGGCGTTCAAAAACCTCGGGACGGTTCGTCTGCTTGACGGATATTTCGCGGGCCCGCAAAGCGCGGATACTGCGGAAATCTTCATTGACCGTGACGGGATTATCTACGGATACCACCCCTTCCACAAAGAGCTGATTCTCGGGCGTATTGACATCGTTGACTTCGTGAACCCATCGGGGCTGAACCAAATCGGCACGTCCTACTTCACCGTGACGCAGGCGTCGGGTAACCCGCAAGTGCGGATTCCGCGCGACGAGTCGGATACGCAGATTATCTCGGGCGCGCTCGAAATGTCCAACGTAGACCTGTCGCAGGAGTTCTCGGACATGATTATCACGCAACGTGGATTCCAAGCAAACTCAAGGATTATCACTGTTTCTGACTCTATGTTGGAAGAGCTGATTAACTTGAAGCGGTAAGCCAAACAAGGGCTTTAGCTTGACGGCGAGCCAAACAAGGGCTTTAGCTTGACGGCGAGCCAAACAAGGGCTTTAGCTTGACGGCGCAGAAATGATAAGTAGGGGGCGGTGAACGCCATCGCCCCTGTTACATATCGTGAAAGGGGGATAACAAAAGTGATTGTATTGACTAAGTTAGGCGGGCAGGAGATTCTGATTAACGAGAACCTCATTGAAACCGCTCAAGAAACCCCTGACACGGTTGTCACCATGAATAATGGGCACACATATATCGTATCCGAAGGAATAGGCGAAATCGTTGATAAAATCGTGGAGTTCAACAGGCTGACTAAGCGTAAGCCGCGCCGTGACGGCGGCAAGCGAGACAACGATAGTGACTGAGTGAGTAGTGGCGCGGAAAAATTACGAAAAAGAGGGAATTTTGTATGAATCTTACGTTTCTGATAGGTAGTATATTAGCGTGGGGACTGGTCATTTTTGGGATTATTCAAGCCGCGCTTGAGGCAGGTTTCACGGCAGGCGGCGGGCTTATGATGTTCGTGAACCCGCCGGGTATTCTTATCGTTATCGGCGGTACGATTGCTACATTGGCTGCGTCATTCCCCGGGTCAACGCTGAAATCTATACCCAAGTTTGCTAAAATAGTTCTTTTTCCACCGAAGTTCAACCCTGTGTCGTACATTGACCAAATCGACAAGTTCGCGGTTACGGCACGGAGTAAAGGGCTGTTGGCGTTGGAGGACGGCGCGGCGACTTGTTCTGACCCGTTCTTGAAACAAGCAATCATGCTCATCGTTGACGCGAACGACCCCGACAAAGTTCGGGCAATGTTAGAGGATTCGATTGAGTTCACCACCGACCGACACGCGATTGCGTGGAATATGTGTGACAAAGGTATGGCATTATCGCCCGCATTCGGTATGGTTGGTACGATTATCGGGCTGATTATCATGCTTGCCTCGTTGGCGGCAAACCCCGACGCTCTCGGTCAATTGATGGCGGTTGCCTTGGTTACGACGTTTTACGGTTCGGTAATCGCGAACGCGTTTTTCGCGCCGATACGCAGTACGCTGAAAAACACTCACGACAAAGAGGTTTTTTGTATGCAGTTAGTCGTTGAAGGCGTTATGTCCATTGCGGCGGGTTCTAACCCTCGTCTGATTAAAGAAAAGTTAGAGTTCATGCTTGCTAAGTCTGAAGTTAAAGGCGAAGCCGCTAAAGAAGGCTAAGAACACGTACTGAAATAGAAAGTTTTGTTAGCGTAAATCAATTTTATGTTGACAAGTCGGAAAAACTGTGTTATACTATTATAGTGTAGCGAAAAATCAGAGGAGGGTAACGACATGGCGAGAAAGAAAAAAGCGGAAGATGATGTCAAAACGGATGGTTGGCTTACGACGTTTTCGGATTTGTTGTCTCTGTTGCTGTGCTTCTTTGTTATGATGTACACTGCGTCGGTTCCCGATGATGCGCGTATACAGTGGATATTCCGCTCGTTTGCACAAGTCGCGGGTAATGTAGTCAACCCTGTTGAAGACCAAGATGATGAAATTGACGGTAATGATGATGCCACGCCCACTCTAATCGCACCTCATATTACTAATATGGAGGGAAACAGACCTGGGATTAAAGGCGATTTGCCCATGACGTTTGATGATATGTTTAACTGGGTTTCGGAGATTGTGGAGGCAAGCGATTTAGATGACGCCATAACCGTTGATATGTACCCGGGGCGTATGCACATTCGTATTGACGATGAGATTATGTTCAGAGCGGGTGAATCAGAGTTGTTACAGCGCGGCAGGGACACATTGACTAAGATTGCGCCGGGGATTAGCGTGATGAATCCGTTTATCGAAAACGTGGAAGTTGCGGGGCACACTGCTCCTGTACCACCGGGGATTTCTCCCGATAAGTGGAACATCGGCAATCCGTGGGATTTATCGAGTGCGCGCGCGTCCAGTGTTACGCGATTTTTAGACGGTTCGTTGCGTATGGTTGACTCTGACAAGTTCCGTACGTCGGGTCACGCGGGTTATCAACCCTACTACCCTGTCACGCCTTTAGAGCAGAATTTCCGTAACAGACGCGTCGAACTCATCATCACGCGTAACGATTACTCGCCTGAAAGCACCACAAATATGATTGACAGGCTTGTGTATGACTATCGTTTCCCGTTGTTACCGGGCGGACCGTTAGATTCGCGTGAACCTACGCCCGAGGCTATCGACAACCACCAACAGATTTTGAACGCACTCAAGAGCAGGCACAACTTCAACGATGAAATATTTGAGTCTCCCGGTGTACCGATTGAACCCGAGGAAAAAGGGCGCGAATTTGATTTCGTGATTCCGACTTTACCGTAACGGTTTTTGACAGAAGCGCAAATGACGTTCGCGACGAATCGGCAGGGGTGACAGTGGCGAGAAATGAAATGATTAGATTGTATAAAGGGCGGTGAGTGAGTTGGCTGATACTCTTACGCAAGAGCAGATAGACGCGATGCTAAATAACATCGGCAAGGGTGAGGATATTACCGTTGTCGAGTCGTCAAACGCAATCAGGGACTATGATTTCAGGTCTCCCAAAAAGCTGACGAAAGAACGGCTGAAAGTCTTAAACGGGATATTCGACAACTATGCGCGGCTTGTTTCGTCGTATTTCACAGGGCTGTTGCGGCTTTATTGCAAAGTTTCGCTTGTTTCGGTTGAGGAGCAAAAATATTACGAGTTCAACAACGCGTTGCCTGACTATGTGATGATGGGATTAGCGAACCTCGTGGTGAATGACGACGATATTGACGATGTTACGGCGATTGTTCAGCTCTCCAACTCCATCACCTATACCATGATTGACCGTCTGCAAGGCGGTAAGGGCGCGAGTGATGAGGCGGACAGGGATTTTACGGAAATCGAAATCAGCGTCTTGCGCGGAATCGTCAAGAACATGATTAAACTGTTGCAAGAGCCGTGGGAGAATTACGTAAACATTGTGCCTAAGCTCGAGAAAATCGAAACAAATGCGAGAGCAATATCTAACATCGGATATGATGATGCCATGGCGATTGCCGTGTTAGATGTTCATATAAACGAAGTTAAAGCAGTCATTTCTGTGTGTATTCCCGCTTTAGAGCTTGACAGTGTCATGCAGAAATACGCTACTTTCAGCTCAAGAGGGACGCGCAAAAGCGATGCGGCAAGAGAAGAGGAGCGTAAGGAGAGCATTATCACGACCCTTTCGCAATCTTTGCTGAACGTGACGGCGGTTCTCGGTGAAACCAACCTTGATATGCTTGACGTTATGAATCTTCAAGCCGGGGATATTATTCCGTTAGGGAAAGGCATTGACTCGAATATTGAACTCAGCGTGGGCGGAAAGCCTTGGTTTGACGGAAAGCTCGGGATTTTCAACAGCAAAAAGGCGATTAAAATTGAAAACGTGCTTCGGAACGATTTTTAGAAGCGGCGTTGGTGAAAGGGAGCGGACATATCAATGGCGAATATTGAAATTACGGATATTCAAAAAGATGCTATCGGCGAGATAATGAACGTCGGTATGGGCAGCGCGGCTACAGCCGTGTCAGAGTTACTTGACGCTAAGGTGTGGATTACGACACCGACTGTCGCTGTCGTTAAGGCGGGCGACCTTAAACGAGATGAGCTTGAACCTGCGATTTGTGTGAAGATTGTTTACACGAAAGGCATCACCGGCACCAACCTCATGTTGTTAAAACAAAATGACGTTCAGATGATTCTGAACCAGTTGATGGGGCAACCACTCGAGCTGCAGCCGGACTTTGAGTTTGATGAGCTAAACATCAGCGCGGTTTCGGAAGTTATGAACCAAATGATGGGTTCATGCTCAACCGCTATGTCGAAATTCTTGGACATGAACATCGACATTTCTCCGCCCGAGCCGCGTGTCATGGATTTGATTGACCTTTCAATCGAACCGCGCGAGTTTGAGTTGGACGAAGAAGTAGTCACGATTGGGTTTCGGTTGTCCATTGAGGACGTTATCGACTCGGAGTTTGTTTCGGTCATGCGCTGTGAATTAGTTCAGGAGTTATCTGACCAGCTCATGAAAGTCAACACCGAACCTGAGCCCGAACCCGTTCCCGAGCCCTCGGCGGCTCCTGCGCCTGTTGCGGCTGCTCAAGCGGCAACTGTGCCTCAGGGAGGCGGAGCGGCACCGCCTCAAATGCAACAACCCTATCCGCAAATGCCACCGCAGAATTATCCGCCACAAGGAGGAATGCCACCTATGGGTTATCCGCCTCAAGGAATGATGGGGTATCCGCCACCATACGGTTATCCTGCACCGCAAATGCCAATCAATATCCAAAACGCACAGCTTCATCAGTTCGAGAATTTTGACGCGAACCTGTCGGGCGAACAAAAAGACAACTTACAGTTGCTCATGGGTGTTCCGTTGCAAATCTCGGTCGAAATCGGAAGCACACGCAAGCGAGTCAAAGACATTTTGGAGTTTGCACAGGGCACGATTATTGAGCTTGAGCGTCAAGCGGGCGCGCCTGTCGATGTGGTGGTGAACGGAAACTTGATTGCGCGGGGAGACGTTGTCGTGATTGATGATAATTTCGCGGTGAGAATCACCGAAATCATTAAATCGAAGTTTATGGATTCTTTGGGTAAAGAGTGAGTGCTTTAGCTCAAGCGAGCTATTACTAAAATATAAATTAAGGTAAGGAGTTACTGTAATGGATAAAAAAATCTTGCTGGTGGACGACGCGGCTTTCATGAGAATGCTCATTCGTGACACGCTGACTAAGAACGGTTTCACCAACATCATCGAGGCGGCTGACGGAGAAATCGCTTGTCAGATGTATGATGCCGAAAGCCCCGACCTTGTGGTCATGGACATAACTATGCCCAACAAGACCGGGATTGAGGCGTTGAGCGAAATCAAGAGCAAAAACCCCGCTGCGAAAGTCATCATGTGTTCGGCTATGGGGCAAGAGGCGATGGTTGTTGAAGCAATCAAACTCGGCGCGCTTGACTTCATCGTTAAACCGTTCAAACCCGACAGAATCCTGCAAACTGTTACCAAAATCTTAGGGTAATCGTGGGGTATACTAAATAGTAAGAATCGAGAGGAGGGACGAATTGTGTTTTTCCTCTTGTTTCGGTATGGGGCAACCTCGGGAATATCGAAAAAGAAGGGTGGGTTAAAATGCCACCGATTTTACAAATGATTATATCCTCGCAAAAATTAACAACAATCTTGGCGCAAGCAAAAATGCCACCCGCTTTGCAAATGATTATATCCCTGTTGGGGGTTTTGGGTCTGTTTTTCATGTTGTTCTTCGCGCTCAGAATGTTCAGCAGGCGAATCACCACCAACGGCGGGCGGTTGCGTGTAATCGACAGAGCATCATTGGGGCGGGACTCCATGTTGTTGGTCGTTGCTGTAGCAGGCAAAGTTATCTTAGTAGGCGTTTCTTCGCAAAGAGTCGAGCAAATCGCAGACTTAGAAATGACCGAGGACGAATACATCGAGTCGGCTTTCAACAGCCCGCACAAAAACGTACCGTTCTCTGATATACTCTCCACTGTGGGAGCGAGTTTCGGAATCAAAAAGAAAGAAAATGCGAGCATTAGCGAAAATGTCAATGAAGCGAATGAAAAAAATGACGGCTAAACCGAGCCGCAGGATTGCGGAAAAAATCGTAAAAATCAACCCCAATCGTTTGATTAGGTCAGGGGTTACGTTTGTTGTTTTGATGTTTTTAGTTGCGGCGGCATTCACGTTGCCTATATTCGCTGACGAGCCTGTTGCGGAGGACACCGCGCCGGACACAGTCGCCGAAGATACAGCAGAAGTTGGCGACACTGACGCTGACGAAACGGAGTCCCCGCCGCCTGACTCGGCGTTGTACGAGTTGATTGGCGTGGACGGCTCACAGCCGCTGCAGATTCTGTTACTGCTGACGATTATATCCGTCGCACCGTCAATCCTATTGATGATGACGTGTTTCACGCGAATCATCATTGTGTTAGGGTTCTTACGTAACGCGATGAGTACGCAGTCAACGCCGCCAAACCAAGTGTTAGTCGGGTTGGCGTTGTTCATGACGATGTTCATTATGTGGCCTGTGTTCGCGGAAATCAACGAGGAAGCGTATCAGCCTCACGTCAATGGGGAGCTGACTGCGTGGGAGGCAGTGGAGACGGCGGGCGGTCCGTTGAAGAAGTTCATGTTGTTGCAAACGTCAAACAATAGCCTGAGTTTTTTCATGGGGTTAGCCGAAACGACGTTGTACGACTTGGACGAGGACGGACATCCCAGCTATTATTTCGAGTTCAGCGATGAAATTGACATTGAGAATTATAGGGAGCAGTTGCCGTTGCGCGTGGTGATTCCCGCGTTTATGGTGAGCGAGCTTTCACGGGCGTTCCAGATGGGGTTTCTGTTGTTTCTGCCGTTTTTGATTATCGACATGGTAGTGGCGGCGACGCTTATGTCAATGGGTATGATGATGCTTCCGCCGGCGATGATTTCTATGCCGTTCAAGATTATGTTGTTCGTGTTAGTGGACGGCTGGCAGCTATTAGTGGGAACGCTTGTCGAGTCATTTAACTATACGTTGCCGGGGTAGGAAAACCGCTATAGGAGTAGAAAAAATGACGCAGGAAATTATATTAGGAATATTCACCGACGGGCTGTGGTTGGCGTTTAGGTTGGTCGCGCCGATGTTGCTTGCCGCTATGGGAATCGGGTTGATTATCGCCATCTTACAGGCGGCGACACAAGTGCAGGAGCAGACGCTTTCGTTCGCGCCGAAACTAATCGGAATCGCGTTGGCGTTGTTAATCTTCGGCCCGTGGATGATGAGCCAGACAGCCGACTTTGTGCGCGAAATATTCGCCAAAATGTCCGAGGTGGGTATGTGAGCTAAACAAAAGCTGAGAGGATTGGCTCAGCCAATACGACAGCTTAACGGCGCAAGTGAGCGCGCGAGTAGGCAGGGGCGCAACGCTACGAAATTGAGGGGCAACGAATTGTGGAATCTATGCAGGACGTTTGGGATTTAATCCTATATAATTTCGTAGGCATACTTGTGATTTTTGCGCGGATTATGGGAATATTCATATTCAACCCCATATTAGGGCGTTCGACGGTGCCCGTGCGTATTCGAGTATTGCTGACCGTTGTGCTGACGTTTGTTATGGTAGGCTCAGTGGGGGACGTGGTGGGGTTTGTGCCGAATTCGATGATTCATTTTGGCGGCGTGTTAGCGGTGGAGGCGGTGTTGGGTTTCTTTTTCGGGTTTATAGTCAACCTGATACTCAACGCAATCATCTATGCGGGGAAAATCATGGACTACCAGATTTCATTCGCAATGGCAGAAGCGTTTGACCCCTCAACAGGCGTGACAATGCCCATTATGGCGAACTTGTATAACTATATTTTCGTGTTATACTTCTTTGTCGCGGGCGGACACCTGACGTATATACGATTGTTTCACCTTTCGTATCAAATTATCCCGATTGGGTTTGAGCTTACGAACGAATGGCGCGAGATGTCTTTGATAATCGCCATGTTCTTCGCGCAGGTGCTGACGTTGGCGGTCAAGATGGCGATGCCGTTGATAGTGTCGCAGATGATTCTGCAAGTATGCGTGGGCGTGATTATGAAAGCCGTTCCGTCCATTCAGATTTTTGTTATAAACATTCAGATGAGGGTGCTTATGGGATTATTCCTCATCATGATGATAACCCCCGCAATGTCCGGTTTCTTAGAGGAGCTGATGGACATTATGTTCCAAAACCTGTTCGGAGTATTATATGGATTAGGCGGCGCGGAAACGGGCGGATAGAGTCGAGGTAGCGGGAACGGGCGGATAGAGTCGAGGTAGGTGAGGTCATATGGGTCAAGGTGGCGGTCAGGAAAAGACGGAGAAAGCCACGCCGAAGAAGCGTAAGGACGCTCGCGAGAAAGAGGGCAATGTCCTGCAAAGCAAAGAGATTACGACGGCGGCATCGCTCGCGCTCATTTTCTTTTTGTTTTACATCATGGGCGAGTATATCCTGCAACGGCTCATGACGACTACGCAGGAATCGTTGGACATGGTTATGTCAATCGGCGTGGAGGGGAGCGTGAGCGTTGAAACGCTTATGCAAATTGTGCGGTTTATTATCACGTCGTTTGTGGTGTCAATCGGGCCGCTGTTCGCGGTGGCGTTGGCGATTCCCGTGCTGAGTTCCGTAGCACAGACTAAAGGGCTGTTCACCATGAAACCGCTGACTCCAAAGTTTTCTAAGTTAGACCCCATTAAAGGCGCGAAACGATTGTTTTCTATGCAGACGGTCATGAACGTCGTAAAAGGGCTGATTGTCATAGTCGCGGTTATGGCGTTGGTGTTCAACCGAATCTATAACGCGACAGGGGAATACTACAATTTGTTGGATATGGAACTGCGGCAGAGCATACTTTATATGGGCAAAGAAATCTTTGCGTTAGTCATGCTCATTGTTATGATTATCATATTCGTGTCCGCCGGGGATTATTTGTTTCAGTGGTGGCAGTATGAGAAGAAACTCAAGATGAGCAAACAAGAAGTCAAAGACGAGTATAAGCAGATGGAGGGTGACCCTGCCATCAAGAGCAAAATCAAAGCGAAACAGCGCGAAATCGCAGGGCAGCGCATGATGGAACAAGTACCGCAGTCAGACGTGGTTGTGCGTAACCCGACGCATTTTGCAGTGGCTATCTCGTATAACCGACAGGACAACATTTCCGCGCCGACAGTCACCGCGAAAGGCAAAGATGCGTTGGCGTTAAGAATAATCGACATAGCCGAAGAGCATGATATTTACGTCACCGAGAATCGCCCGTTAGCGCGTGAGTTGTACGACACAGTAGAAGTTGGGCAGGAGATTCCGCCGTCGTTATACAACGCAATCGCGATTATATTGACCGATATGTACACGGCAAAAGGCATTACTCTTGATGATAAACAGAACAACGTGAAGAATTGACGTAAACTAATGTGAAAAATCTTAATGTAAGGGGAAAAGCGAAGCATGATTAAACGAATGCTCGGTAATATGTTCGCGGTGTTTGTCATAACAATCGTGCTTGCTATTGTTATACCGCTCCCTACGTTTTTGATTGACTTTTTGCTGATTATCAACGTAGCACTCGCGGTCATCATCTTGTTGATGACGCTGTATATAAAAGAAACGCTGCAATTTTCGATTTTCCCGACGATTCTGTTGATTACGACGGTATTTCGATTAGCGTTGAGTATCTCTACGGTGCGAAAAATCCTCGGGAACGCCGCGATTGACGGAACGGCGGCGGCGGGCAGCGTAATCGAAACGTACGGGACGTTTGTTATGGCAGGGAACGCCGTAGTCGGCTTTGTAGTGTTTATCATCATCGTAATCACCAACTTTTTGGTTATTACTAAGGGCTCTGAGCGTGTGTCAGAGGTTGCGGCGCGCTTCACGCTCGACGCGATGCCGGGTAAACAAATGGCGATTGACGCAGACTTGAACACAGGCGCAATAACCGACGTTGAGGCGAAAGAACGCCGCCTGAAAATCCAGCGCGAGGCGGATTTCTTCGGGGCAATGGACGGTGCTACCAAATTCGTCAAGGGTGACGCGATTATGTCAATTATCACGGCGTTAGTGGCGTTGATAGCGGGCGGAATTATCGG
>Ga0082212_10003892_pt1 | contig 20985 bp, 15 predicted proteins | sample TergutNt197P3_FD_71548 | JGI IMG/M metagenome (GOLD analysis project Ga0082212, IMG submission 71548) | Neocapritermes taracua P3 segment gut microbial communities from Petit-Saut dam, French Guiana - Nt197 P3 | ecosystem: Host-associated > Arthropoda: Insects > Digestive system > Gut ... | reverse complement strand
CTTACTGCTCTCCTGAACAAAAGGGCAGGCTCAGCAGCAAGGTTCAAGCGCCTACGGTAGCGACGTAAGGAAAACCGGCTATGGAAGAAGCGTATCGGGCATATCTACCTGACAACCCCGCAATCGATGCTTTCTACTCAGGGAAGTCAGCGCACGCAGCGGATATCTTCAGCTGCAGGTACTTTGAGGCAACAGAGGGCCATCTTGGGGTGTGGCGCTTCTGCCTCTGGGCGCCCAACGCGAAGGCCATAAGTCTTGTTGGTGACTTCAACAGTTGGGACTGCGAGAAGCATGTCATGGAGCGGCATCGCGGCCTCTGGGTCTGCTTTGTCACAGAGGCAAAGAACGGCGATAACTACAAGTTCCAGATAACCGGGGCAGATGGCGCCGTTGTGATGAAGGCGGACCCCTACGCTGTCCACGCTGAGACCGCGCCGGATACGGCATCCAAGGTATGGGACACCAGCGGGTACGCATGGGGCGACCAGGAGTGGCTGAAGAGCCGTGCAGGCACAGACCCACTCAAAGCTCCTCTTTCCATCTATGAGTTGCATCTTGGCTCGTGGCGCCTGAAGGAAGGCTATGGGTTCCCCTCGATACGTGAGGTCGCAGACGAGCTCTGCGAGTATATTTCCGACATGGGTTTCACACACGTCGAGCTCATGCCGATCAACGAATACCCCTTTGACGGGTCCTGGGGTTACCAGGTCACCGGCTTCTTCGCGGTCACAAGCCGTTTTGGGACACCGCAGGACTTCATGTACTTTGTCGACACCCTGCACAAGGCGGGAATCGGCGTCATAGCCGACTGGGTGCCCGCGCATTTCCCCAAGGACATGCACGGCCTGCCGCACTTCGACGGGACCTGGCTCTATGAGCACCTGAACCCCACAAGGCGCGAACACCCTGAATGGGGGACCTACGAGTTCAACTACAACCGCCCCGAGGTCGTCTCCTTTCTGGTCTCAAGTGCGGCGAACCTCATCGAGCGTTATCACATAGACGGCCTGCGCGTCGACGCCGTCAGCTCGGTGCTCTACCTGGACTACGGACGCAAGCAGGGCACCGTCCGCAACAAGGACGGCGGGAACGTCGACTACGCGGCGGTGGATTTCCTCAAAACGTTGAACACGGCGATACTGGGCGAGTACCCCGGTGTCATCACCGTCGCCGAGGAGGCAACGTCATTCCCGCTGGTGACCAAACCGCCCTATGACGGCGGGCTCGGCTTCACCTTCAAGTGGAGCATGGGCTTCATGCACGACACGCTGGACTACATGAAGATCGACCCGTTCTTCAGGCATGGGGCACACGACAAGATGACCTTCTCCCTGCACTACGCCTTCTCCGAGAACTTCATCCTGCCGTACTCGCACGACGAGGTCGTACACGGCAAGGCCTCGATGATCGACAAGATGTTCGGCGCCTACGAGGAGAAATTCCCTGCGCTGAAGACACTCTATGCCTGGCTCTTCGGCCATCCGGGTAAGAAACTGCTGTTCATGGGCTCAGAGTTCGCACAGTTCATCGAATGGGCCTATAAAAAGGAGCTCGACTGGTTCCTGCTCGACTATGAGACCCACGCCGGCGTCCAGGACTGGGTGCGCCAGCTGAACGGGCTCTACCGCAGGCACAGCGCGCTGTATGCCTGCGATGACAGCTGGGAAGGCTTCAAGTGGCTCAGTGTGGATGATAGGAAGAACAGCGTCTTCGCTTTCTTGCGCTTGGATAAGGCGGAACAGATAGTCTGCGTCTACAATTTCTCCCGGGAGGATTTCGCCGCCTATGAGATCGCGCTTCCCGCAGCCGGAAAGCTGAAACTCCTGCTTGCAAGTAGCGCCTCGGTGAAGAAGACGGCAACAGCCCAACCTGGGGAGCTGAACGGACTGCCCTACAAGGTGACGCTTAAGCTGCCACCGTCCACTGCCCTGTTCTACAGCTACAAAATGGTATGATAATCAGGCAAAACACACTGACAGCCGGAGGGGACCGATGCATAGGAAGAAGAAAACGGTTGCGATGCTTCTTGCGGGTGGACAAGGGTCGCGGCTGGGCGTATTGACCGCAGAGAAAGCGAAACCCGCAGTAACCTATGGTGGCAAGTACCGCATCATAGACTTCCCGCTCTCCAACTGCACATTCTCGGGAATCGACACGGTTGGCGTGCTGACACAGTACCTGCCGCTTGAGCTCAACACCTACATAGGCACAGGTTCGCCGTGGGACCTCGACACCATGACGGGTGGCGCCTATGTATTGCCGCCCTTCTCGGGTGGCGGTGAGTCAGGCGAGTGGTATTCAGGCACGGCGAACGCCATCTACCAGAACATGGGCTTCATCGAGCAGTTCGACCCTGATTTCCTTCTCGTGCTCTCGGGCGACCATATCTACAAGATGAACTACAAATGGATGATCACCGCCCACCAGGAGAAGGGGGCAGACGCGACCATCGCCGTCATCCCCGTGGACTTGAGCGAGGCTTCGCGCTTTGGCATCATGAATACGGACGAGGACATGCGCATCATAGAGTTCGAGGAGAAGCCCGAGCACCCCAAGAACAACCTCGCTTCGATGGGGGTCTATCTCTTCAGTTGGAAGGTGATACGTAAACACCTCATTGAAGATGCGGAGAACCCCGCTTCAGACAATGACTTTGGGAAGAACATCATCCCTGCCATGCTCGCCGCGGGAGAGAAGCTCTACGCCTATGAGTTCGGTGGGTATTGGAAAGATGTCGGGACCATCCAATCGCTGTGGGAGGCGAACATGGAGCTGCTTACCGACAGCCCTCCCATCAACCTCTACGACGAACCGTGGCGCATCTTCTCACGCAATCCAAACGTCCCACCTCACGTTGTCGACGCGGACGCACGGGTCAAGGGCAGCCTCATCTGTGAAGGCTGTGAGATATTCGGGACTGTGGAGAACAGCGTGCTTTCCACCGGCGTCATTGTCGAGAAGGGTGCGACTGTCTGTGACAGCATCGTCATGGCGGACACAAGGATCTGCGAGGATGCCAGAGTCGACATGGCGATCATCGATGAGGAAGCCGTCATCGGGAAAGGCGCGGTCATCGGCAAGGCAAACGATCCGGGCCAGGAGGAGAAGGAGATCGCGGTCATCGGCCGAGGAGTGGAGGTAGCACCCGGGGACAAGGTGTTGCCAGGAACGGAGGTGCGCCATGATTCGTGACGCATTTGGGATCATCTACGCAGCAGAAGAAGTCCCCAATCTACGTGAGCTCATCGACCTGCGCACTATCGCAGCGCTGCCCATCGGGGGGAAATACCGCGCAATCGACTTCCCACTCTCCAACATGGTCAACTCTGACATCCGCAGCGTAGGTGTGATCGTCAGCCGCAACTACAACTCGCTGATGGACCACCTGGGTTCCGGCAAGGAATGGGACCTCTCAAGGAAAAGCGACGGGCTCTTCATCCTGACGCCGTTTGCGCGCCGGGAGAACCCTGGCGTCTACCGCGGAGAGGTCGAGGCCTTAAGGAGCTCCATAGACTTCCTGCGCAAGACCAGGCACGAATACTGCGTGCTGGCAGGGGCATCAAGCATCTTCAGTCTCACATACGACGAGATGATGCGCTTCCATATCGACAACGGCGCTGATATAACAGCGCTCTATCAACGCGTGCCATCCGGAGACCAGGCAGAAGGGCAGAACAATGAGGTGTTCCTGGACGTGTCCAAGGAGGGGCGCGTACAGGGCATCGAGATCGACCCCGTGTCGACAACACTGACGGCACGCTCCCTGAAATCCTATATCGTCCGCAGGGACACATTGATCTACCTCATCGACGACTGTTATTCAAAGGGCGAGTACCGATTCCATGAGAACCTGCTGAGGAATAACCTGAGCCGGCTCAAGATAATGGGCTTCGAGCACAAGGGCTACGTGGGCGTGTTACGTTCGGTCCCGGCATACTTCGATATCAACATGGATATGCTCGACCCAACAGTACGCGAGGAGCTCTTCTCGTCGAACAACCTCATCTACACAAAGACGAAGGACTCGGTGCCCGCGAAGTACACCCAGGCAGCTGACGTCAAACAGAGCCTCATCGCGAACGAATGCATAATCGAGGGAACGGTCGAGAACGCGGTGCTGTTCCGCAATGTACACGTTGGCCACGGGTCGAAGATCAAGAACTCCATCATATTGGCCGGGTCGGTTGTTGGGGAAGGCGCTGAACTGGAGTATGTTATCCTCGATAAGGACGTCAGCATACGCCCCGGCAGCCGTCTGGTGGGCACAAGGAACTATCCTGTGGTGATTCGAAAAGGAGCAATGGTTTGATCGACTACCCAAAGGTGTTGATAGTTGCGTCCGAAGGTATGCCGTTTGTCAAGACCGGCGGGCTGGCTGACGTGGTCGGCGCCCTGTCAAAGACGCTGACGGCCCTGGGCGTGGATGTGCGCGTGATGATGCCCAAGCACGCGAAGATCAAGCGGGAATACCAGGATGAGCTCGAGACCCTGACAGCAACCACGCTCAATCTGGGCTGGCGTGAGAAATACCTGGGGATCCAGACCCTCAAAAAGGATGGGATCTCCTATTACTTCCTCGACAACGAGGACTACTTTGGCGGGGAGGTCTACCGCGGAGGCGACGCAGAGAGTGAGCAGTACCTCTTCTTCTGCAAGGCCGTCTGCGAGGCGCTTCTGCTCATCGACTTCGAGCCGGATATCCTGCATCTGAACGACTGGCATACCGGCATGGTCCCGATGCTCGTCAAGACGCAGTATGCGGACAGACTGGGCAAGCCAAGACGCCTGTTGTTCTCCATCCACAATATCGAGTTCCAGGGGAAGATGGGCTTCGACCTCATGCAGGACCTGCTCACGATCCCTGATTTCTACTACACGCCGGAATACGTGGAGTCGCGCGGCTGTGCGAACATGCTGAAAGCAGCCCTGGTGTTCTCGGACAGGATAGCGACAGTCAGCCCGAACTACTCCGACGAGATCATGAACTCCTGGTTTGGGAGCGGCATGGAGGGTATACTCCGCGCACGCAGGCACGAGCTGAGCGGCATACTCAATGGGATCGACACGGAGGTCTTCAACCCGGAGGATGATCCGACGATAGCCGCGCCTTTCTCGGCAGCTGACATCACGGGCAAGCGTACCTGCAAAAAAGCGCTGCGCGAGGAGTTCGATCTGGGGATCCCGCTGACCTCACCTGTGATCGCCATGGTGTCGCGCATGACGGAGCAGAAGGGCTTCGACCTGGTCCAGCATGTCCTGGAGGAGCTGCTCCAGGAGGACCTCGCCTTTGTCATACTTGGCAGCGGTAACCGCAACTACGAGGACTTCTTCAACTACATCGCGGCGAAGTATCCCGCGAAGAGCGGCGTCTACATAGGATACAATGAGGCGCTTGCGCACCGGATCTACGCAGGAGCTGACTTCCTGCTCATGCCGTCCGAGTTCGAGCCCTGCGGGCTGTCGCAGATGATAGCGCAGCGCTATGGGACGTTGCCCATCGTGCGGGAGACAGGCGGACTTGTCGATACAGTCGCGCCCTACAACAGGTACACCAAGGAGGGAACGGGTTTCTCGTTCTCCACCTTCAATGCCCATGACATGATGGATGCCGTAAGGCTCGCACTGTCAGTCTATAGAGATAAGCCGACTCTACGGAAGCTACGCAGGAATGCGATGCAGGTCGATAACAGCTTCCTCAGATCTGCTGAACAATACATGGCTCTCTATGAGTCGATGCTGTGACAAGGAATCAGTACTGTGATAGGACATACATGACGGGATTACCGGACAAGGACCATATCAAGCAAGAGATCATCAAGAAATTACGCCGCAGAGTTGGAGTCACACCTGAAAAGGCGACAGCCGAAGAGGTGTATCAGGCGGTGTCCCGCACCGTGCGCGATATTGTCATGGACAGATCGGCCGATTCGCTGGCGGAGGTGCACAGACAAGGCGCCAAGCAGCTCTACTATCTGTCTGCGGAGTTCCTCATGGGGCGGGCGCTCACAAACAACATGATCAACCTGGGGCTCTATGAGGCATACCGAGAAGCGATCAGCGAGCTTGGCTTCGACCTGGAGTCGATAGAGGAGCAGGAGGCTGACGCGGGGCTTGGCAATGGCGGCCTGGGGCGGCTTGCGGCCTGCTTCCTGGATTCCCTGTCCACGCTTGAGATGCCGGTGACCGGCTGCTGCATACGTTATGAGCACGGGCTGTTCCGCCAGCGCATCGTTGACGGGGAGCAGATAGAGACTGACGACAACTGGCTTGACCGGGGTAATATCTGGGAGATCGAGCGGCCCCAGGACCGGGTCGAGGTCCGCTACGGGGGATACATCGAGGAGACTTGGACGGAGCACGGGCTTTCCGTGCTGCATAAGGGCTACGCAAGCGTGCTGGGTTACCCCTATGACATGCCGGTCCTGGGCTATGACAGCAAGACGCCGGCGATCCTGCAGATGTGGGAGGCAAAGGCGAAGACAGAGCTTGACATGACCTATTTCAACAAGGGCGACTACGCACGCGCGGCCTATGAGAGCTCGCTTGTCGAGTCGATCTCGCAAGTGCTGTATCCCGAGGACAATCATGAGCAGGGGCGCCTGCTCAGGCTTAAGCAGTTCTATTTCTTCACGTCGGCGGCGATGCAGTTGCTGGTACGCACCCATAAGCAGCAGTACGGCGACGTGCACACCCTGCCCGATCACTACACGGTCCAGATAAATGACACACACCCCACACTCGCGATCCCCGAGCTGATCCGCATCCTGCTTGACGAGGAGGGACTGTCCTGGGACGAAGCCTGCGGTATCGCCTTCAAGATGTTCAACTACACCAACCACACCATCATGCGCGAGGCGCTTGAGCGCTGGAACGAGAACATGATGAAGGAGCTATTGCCGCGGATCTACAAGATCATCACCGTCATCGACGGCAAGTTCCGCGACAGCATCTGGCAGAAGTGGCCAGGCGACTGGCAGAAGATGGACGAGATGTCGATCATCTATGGCGGCGAGATACGTATGGCGAACCTCTGTATCGCCGTCTGCGGCAAGGTCAACGGCGTATCGCAGCTGCATGCGAACATCCTCAGGACACAGACCTTCCGCGATTTCTACATCCTGTATCCCGATAAGTTCCTCGGTATAACCAACGGCATAACCACCAGGCGATGGCTCGCCAAGGCGAACCGCGCACTGACGGCTGAGATCGAAGCACGCATAGGCAGCTCCTTCCTGAAAGACTACCAGGACTTCGAGCGGCTCAGGGGCTGGATCGGTGACGACGGCTTCAGCACAGCAGCTGCGCGCGTCAAACGGGAGAACAAGCAGCGCTTCGCCGCCTTTCTTGAGACACGACAGGGCACCGTACTCAACCCGGACACCATCTTCGATGTCCAGGCAAAACGGCTGCATGAGTACAAGCGGCAGCTGCTGAAGATACTGCATGTCCTCTGCCTCTATTACCGCCTCAAGGACAACCCATCAGCCCCCATCCCACCGATAACCTTCCTCTTTGCGGCCAAGGCGGCGCCCGGCTATCACATGGCAAAGGAGATCATCCGCCTTATCAACGTGGTCGCTGGATTCATCGAGGCAGACCCTGCGGTACGGGACATACTGAAGGTGGTCTTCATCGAGGACTACAACGTCTCTGTGGCCGAGTACCTCATCCCGGCAACCGACATCTCCGAGCAGCTCTCAACGGCCGGGCTCGAGGCCTCTGGCACCGGCAACATGAAGTTCATGCTCAACGGCGCTGTGACCATCGGCACCATGGACGGCGCGAATGTCGAGATATTTGAAGCAGTGGGTGAAGACGACATCTTCATCTTCGGCGCCACGGTGGATGAGCTGGACGCGCTGAACCGGCTGGGAACCTACAACCCGCGCGCCGTGTATGACGACAACCCTGAGCTCAAACGCGTTTTGGACACCCTGGTCTCCGGCGTGCTGCCGGTCAAGGGGGGAAAACAGTTCCAAGACCTGCACAACGCCCTGCTCAATGGCAGCCATGGCAGAGCTGACAAGTACTTTGTCCTGCATGACTTCGCGTCCTACGACGAGGTGTTCACAAAGCTTTTGGCCGCCTACAAGGACGCTGAGCGGTGGAAGGCCATGAGCATAAAGAACACGATCTGCTCGGGCCTCTTCTCCTCTGACAGGACCATCCTCCAGTATGCGGATGAGATCTGGAAGCTTAAGGCGCTGGGCTGATGGAGCAGTTCTCTGTGGGGGGCATCGTCGTCCGCGACGCCAACATCATACATGACAGCACCAAAGAGGTCTTCAGGAGCCCCCTTGGCGCAGTGGCAGCTGGTACAAAAGTCGAGCTCACGCTGAAGATCGAGGATATACCTGTCGAGCAGGCCGTTTTGTGTGTGCTGCGAGAAGGAGGGATCGACAGGCTGGCGCTCAGCCACCAGGGCGGTATGCACCGGATACGCTACAAGACGCCCGTCATCCCATCTGGAGGGGGTTGCGTCCTCTGGTATTGGTTCGAGATAACGCTGGAAGGCGGCGCGGTCTGCTACTACGGCGCCGGGCCCTCCTTCGCGAGCGGCCTGGGCCAGATCTGCCTGTGCCCGCCCCCGGCATTCCAACTCACGGTCTATGACGCAGGTTTCAAAACGCCTGACTGGGCGAAGTCCGCCGTTCTGTACCAGGTCTTCCCCGACCGGTTCCAGAAAGGTGACGAGAAGGGCGTGCGCGAAGGCATAGCCTATCACCAGCGCATCGGCCGCCCTGAGATGGAGCTGCAGGAGGATTGGGGCGCACTCCCCCTCTATGAGGCAAAGGACGGGCAGAACTACTACATGCCCAGCGACATCTTTGGCGGCGACCTGGAGGGAATCAGACAGCGGCTGCCCTATCTGCAGTCCCTGGGTGTGACGCTGCTTTATCTGAACCCCATCTTCGAGGCGGCCTCCAACCACCGCTATAACACCGGAGACTACCAAAGGATAGACCCCATCCTTGGGGATGAACAGGCCTTTCACACGCTTGTGGAAGAGGCTAAGGCTGCCGGCATACGGATCATCCTTGACGGCGTCTTCTCGCACACAGGCGATGACAGTATCTATTTCAACAAGTACGGCCGTTACCATGCCGTTGGCGCTTTCCAGAGCGCTGACTCGCCCTATGCAGGGTGGTACCGTTTCACAGAGCATCCCAATCGCTATAAAAGTTGGTGGGGTTTCGAATCGCTGCCCGAGGTGAACGAGCTCGACCCCGGCTGGCAGGAGTTCATGGTCACAGGCCCCAAAAGCGTGGTGAAACGCTGGATCGAAAAGGGCGCGTCTGGATACCGGCTTGATGTCGCCGACGAACTGCCCGACAAGACCATCGAGCAGATCCGCACAGCGGTCAAGGCTGCCAACCCCGAGGCCTTCCTGCTGGGAGAGGTCTGGGAGGACGCGACCACAAAGCAGAGCCACGGCCAGCAGCGCAGCTACGCGCTTGGCCTTGGCTTGGATGCCGTGATGAATTACCCCTTCCGCAACCAGACGCTTGCCTTCTTGATGGGCGGGATCGACGCCTGGCATTACTGCGCCTTTCTCGCGCACCAAAGGCATGTGTACCCACCGCCCATGTACTACACCCTGATGAACCTGGTCTCCTCGCATGACGTATGCCGCATACGCTCAGTGCTTGCATTTGACGTTGACGCCTCAAGCATGACACGGGCGCAGCAGGCCACCTGTGAGCCCGCTGAGGAGGAGTACGAGCTTGGGGGCCTCAGGCAGAGGCTGGCCGCCGCGATACAGTTCTCCCTTCCCGGCATACCGTCCGTGTATTACGGTGACGAGACGGGCATGACCGGCCTGCTCGACCCCTTTAACCGTAAACCATTCCTTGAACGGGACACAGAGCTGACTGTCTGGTACCAAAAGCTCGGCGAACTGCGGCAGCGCAATCCCGTGTTATGCACAGGCCATGTGCTCTTCTTCTCGACAAATGGGAACGTATTGGGCATATTGAGGCATACCGTCTGCGGCCGTGATTTCTTTGGCAAAAGGATTGGCCCCAGCGTTGTGCTGACAGTAGTCAACCCCACCAGCGAACCACACCGTATCGTCTTCGATTTTGCGGACCTGCTCAGTTCGATACCGCATGATGCTGACAGGGACCTGTTCCCAGAGAATGCGGCAGAGATCCGCAGTCTGTTAACAGAAAGAAGGGTGCTGCTTGAGAAAGGCCTTGTGGAGATCGACATGCCGCCGCTCAGCGTTGAGATATTCGGGCAGGCCTGATGGGTAGGCCACAAAGCCGCACGGCAGGTATCCTGCTTGCGATTCCCTCATTGCCTGGTCGGTCTGGCTCGGTGGGTACGCTGGGTGAAGAGGCGTACCGCTTTGTCGATTTCCTGGCTGCCGCAGGGCAGAGCTATTGGCAGATCCTGCCTCTGGGCCCTGTGGGGAAGTCGCGCAGCCCTTATCAGACGCGCTCCGCGTTCGCGGGCAATCCTGCCTGGATAGACACTGAGTCAGTCCAGGAGAAAGGAGCTGACTACGAGGCTTTCCTGGGCAAGAACATGACATGGCTTGATGACTATGCCCTCTTTGAAGCAGTCCGTGCTGGGCAGGAAGGCAGGCCGCTTGGGCTCTGGCCACAGGAGCTGCGAAACCCCAGCGCACGTACAGTGGAGGGGCTCAAGCGTCAGTACCAGGTAGAGGTCGAGGCGGTCCGTTTTGAGCAGTATCGCTTCTTTAGGCAGTGGCGTGAGCTCAAGCGTTATGCAAATCTAAAAGGCATAGGCATCATCGGCGACCTGCCCATCTATGTGTACGGGGACTCTGCGGAGTTCTGGCTCAGGCGTAGGCTCTTTGACATTGACAGAGACGGCCGACCGACAAGCTCGGCGGGTGTGCCGCCTGACAGGTTCTCAGAAGTCGGCCAGGTGTGGAACAACCCCGTCTACGATTGGGCGGGGCATAAGAAGGAGCTCCTCGGCTTCTGGCGTGAACGGCTCGCCCAGGCGACCCGCCTCTATGACGGTGTGAGGATCGACCACTTCCGCGCCCTGGCAGACTACTATGCCGTGCCTGTCAATGCGACGGGTGAGGCGGGCCCGCCACAGAATGGCATGTGGAAGCCAGGCCCCGGCAAGGCCTTCATAGACATGATGCACAGGGACTTCCCTGGTATGTCCGTCATTGCAGAGGACCTTGGTGAGCTCAGTGATGCGGCAAAGGAGCTTGTGGAATACAGTGGCTTTCCCGGCATGAAGGTGCTGCAGTTCGCCTTCTCGGGTGATTCGGGAAACCCCTATCTTCCGCATAACATCACGGAGAACTCCACCTGCTTCACTGGCACGCACGATAACAACACGCTCGTCGGTTGGCTTCGCTCTGCTCCTGCAATGGAGCGGAAGTACGCCCTGGACTACCTTGGCCTTTCGCACAGGGAGGACCTGCCCGATGCCCTGCTCGCGGCGGCGCTTGCAAGTAAGGCGGAAACCGTTATCATCCCGCTTCAGGACTGGCTCGGCCTGGGCACAGAGGCGCGCATGAACCGGCCCGGAACGGTGAGCAACCGTAACTGGAAGTGGCAGTGCCCCCCAGAAGCGCTTACTACAAGCCTGGCAAAGCGCATCCGCCACAAGACCAAGGACCTCTACAACCGCTGACACTCCGCGCAAAAGGCGGCACAGCGTGGCAACCTAGGGCATCAAGCTGCGGTCTTGGGCAGGGCGGCTGAAGTCTACCTCCATCGTACAGTTGACGCATCCACCTGCGATTCCGTCTACCTCCCCGTCATTGCGAGCGCAGTGACAACTCGTGCAAAACTTCCGTCATTGCGAGCGCAGCGCGTAGCGCGCAGCGCGGCAACCTAGGGCATCAAGTTGCGGTTTTGGGGTCGATGGCTGAAGTCTACCTCTCCGTCATTGCGAGCGTAGCGCGTAGCGCGCAGCGTGGCAATCTATGGATACAGCTCTCATTGTCGGCAGCCTGTCACAGCGCACAGTCTTGCGTTGCTGAAGGAAGAAGAGACGGCAGTGAAGAAGAGGTGGCATCCTCTTGTCACCCCGGGCTTGACCCGGGGCCTAGCCCAGCGGTTGTAGAACTACCAGGGCTGTCGTCTATTCCTGCCATGGGCACTACGAGGGAAAAAGCAGGCAGTGAAAAGGATGCATGGTGTGGCTGGCAGCCAGGCCACCAACTCCGTTGGCATTGTCCTTCTCGTAGGCAGAAAAGAAGCCGCTTGCCACAAATCCGGGAGTTCCTGTCGCAAAAGTGGCGTATTGTTTGATTCATCGCAGGGCTCCATAATAGCCTTCTCGACTGGCAATTCACTTACCAGCAGGTTTAGATATGAAGTAGCAAATAGCCTTGAAGAGGCAGCTGGGAAATCAAACAATACGCCACTTTTGCGACAGGAACTCCCGGATTTGTGGCACGGTGCAAGTGAAAGCAGTGTTACGCAGCCTGCGGCTGCGTTTATTGGCGTAAAGGGCGAAGAGAAACACGCGGCAGCACCTGTATCCCAAGCAGAAACCCACAGGCGTGCCAACAGAAGCGCGGCAACAGGGCACACACTGCCACTCTTCCTTGCCTGCTCTTCTTCCTTCAGCAATGCGAGTCTTTGCGCTGTGTCAACGTCACAAATCCCCAACCGCTGGCGTAGATTGCCACGCTACGGCTGCGCCTCCGCTCGCAATGACGGGAGTGTTTATACCCTAGCCAGCCGTTGCGTCATCTGCACTTCCTACCAATACGGAGCCAGCGTAGCTGGCGACAAGCGCGGGTTTGCTCTTTACCCGCGCGACACAGTCACCGCTCGCAATGACGGAGGGGTCAACCGCTAAGCTGACCACGTTAAGAGGGACCCCAGCGGGGCCCCTCCTGTACTTCTATCCTACCGTCGCCTTGCGTCAGAGGTCTATCCTGGTCCCATTGATGATCAGGTGGTCGACACGCTCTAAGCCAGGCAGCGGCCTCACAATGGTGAAGGTGTGCGTATTGGCGCCAGCATCCTGAAAGATCACGCTCATACCTTCCTCAGTGATGCTGTAAACACTGCCATCCTCGTAGACGACATCTATGTCCAACTCGGCTCCCACCTTGACTGCACCCTGCATCCTGACCGTGATGCCCAGGGAAGAAAGCTCCACGGATTCAAGCTTCACTGGCGTACCACTGACATTCACCGTAGCGCCAACCTTCTTGATAATGGTGTCCATGCGCTCGGGAACCTCAAAGCCTACCTCCCAGACGCCATCAATGACCTGTGTATAGTAGAAGCCTTCAAAGAGGAAGCAATACTCTCCCAGCGCCTCCCTGGCAATCTCAAAGACATACTCCTCGTGGTCAGCCAGACCGTCCTCGTTGCGTTGCCCTGCGCCAATGGAGTAATACGACTGCAGTTCCTCACCCGTACGCTTGTTGACAAGCGCTAACCAGGTAGCAGCATTACCGCGATCGCTGTCGCGCCCCAACTGGACATGGAGCTTGCCATCACGATAGGCGATATTGGAAATCCAAGCCTTGTCACAACCGGGTATCGCAAGCGCAAAGGCGTCTAACTCAAGGATCTCCTTTACTTTATCAAGATCATTGCCGTCCTCGTAGAACTTGGTGCTGAAACCCCCAGAAGTACCCTCCAGGGTATTCCGCTTCACAAAGTCCCCCTCATTCTCGGCAAGCAGCTGTGGGATGTTGATGTCATTCGCGGCAATGCGATACTCGACCACGCCACTCATGAAGGAACTCAGGGTGAACAAGACGCTGTCGCCCGGCTTTGCGCTGATGGAGTGGATCATGAAGGTAGCCGTCTTTGTGGCGGGGTCATACCCTACCAGGGTCGATCCTCCCCCACCCAACGGCCGACTTCCCGTCATGCTCCAGCGGTTGATCGTGGCGTCGTCGGAAAGGCGATCGCCCGTCTCGTCGGTCACCTCGACAAACAGATAGGTATTCTCGCCATCATTGACAGCGGACAGGACTTCCATCTTGAAGCCCTGGTCGGAGGCGCTTTGACCGATCTCCGACACATACTTGGCGATGTTCGCTCCCTCGCCAAAGTACTGGTAATACAGCTCATAGATGCGGTTTGCGCTGGTAAAGCCAACGAGAAGGACAAACACAGCAGCGATTGCAGCCACCATGAGAAGCCTTCTCCGTGGCTTGGCTTGCCTGCCGGTCCTCACGGTTGCAGCAGTTGCAATAGCAGCACTTTCAGCCTGGGCAGCCTCTTCAACCTGAGCACACTCGGCAGTCTTGGCGACAAAGCGCCCTTGTATGTTCTGGATGTTACTGTCACTGAGAGGATGCTCGTATGCGGCAAGCGACTCAAGCTCCTCGTTTGACAGTTGCTCCAATGGGTCGATGGGATAATTCATTACAATGCCTCCTTATATCTGGTGGGCAGGGAACTTGAGAGGCTTTGCTTAGCACGATAGAGACGGTTCTCGACTTCTTTCTTTGGCAGTTGCGTCCTTGCTGCGATCTCGGCAGGCTGTTGGTTGTAGAAATACCGTCGCACAAGTATCTCCCGAGTTGGCTCAGGCAGATGCACTATGGCACGGTACAGGTCGCCATAGTCCTCTACATCCGCCGCCTCTTCAGAGGACGGCTCCTCATCCTGCCTCAGGTCCTCAAAAGAGACGACCTTTGTCTGAGCCGCCCTGCGATACCTGCTGATCGCCTTGCGGGAAGTCAAGACGCACAGGTACGACTTCAGGCTTCCCTTCTCGGGGTCATAACGCTCGTTGTTTAGCCACAGGTCCAAGAAGACATCAGCGATGCATTCCTCGATATCATGCCCGGTGAAACCGTCTGCCTTCGCCAGATGCCGGCTGGCCACAACCCACAGCAGCCGCGAGTAACTGGAGATAGCCTGCGCAAATGCTATCTCATCGCGTGCCCGTAACCCCTTGATGATCCTTGCCTCGTCCACAACTGACTCCTTGGGTCTCTGTGCCTGATTAAGCCTCTACTACCTACTTCGCAGAAAAGGGCAAAAACACTCACAGTCAAACCAGTTTATACCATCACGTTGGATTTAAGATTCTTCTCAGGTAATATGCACTCAGCTGTTGAATCGCAAGGGAGGGGTCTTATCGCACCAGGAGTTAGTCTATACTATGCACACGAACAAACCTGACTATCGGGGCTTTCGATAATGACGAGCGTAGACAGACAGAAGTCCACCAAACCAGAGGCAACAGTGGCTGAGTCGCAGAACGTGCCACAGTTGGCAATCCACGATATCTTTGGTGTCTTGGGCATCACCTTCAACCTTACCTGGGGCCTTTGTGTGCTGAGAAGCCCGCTTCTTTTCAAGACCCTGGGGCTGACCATGTTGCCCATAGTCGCCAAGGAAGTCTTCATCGCAGCACAGCTGCTCATTGTGGTCATCATCCTTCTACTGGTATCCCTCAAACTCTTTGTGCGGCTGACCGTCTACCTTCTAATAGTGGTTGCAGCCTGCTCACCTCTGGCAGCCATCCTGGACATCGTTGGCGCCGGCCCTGCCACCATCCTTGTGTTTTGGGCCATATCGGGATTCGGGACCACGGTGATCCTGGTGTTCTGGGGCTCCTATATCACCAAGCTCGACCATCGTCGTATCGTTTTATACCCCACACTCAGTTTTGTCTTCATGGGCCTTCTGATGATGATGGTGGGCTTATTCGATCCTGCGACTGCAGCTGTAGTGATCACCTTGTTCCCCCTGATATCACTGCTCATGCTCTATCTGGAGCGCAGGATGCGGTCAAGCGAAAGGAGCGCCTCGATACATGAGGAGTTCGTGAATTCCGGGTACAAACCATTCCCAAGGAACGGGGCGCTTATCCGTTCGATACTGGGAACCATGAAGAACAGCCTCTTCTTTGGCTTTGCGATCTATTACTTCTTCATAATGACATCCCACAACGCTTCCCTGGTCTTTGGATTGATGATCCTTATCGCCTGTATTGTCCGAGTCATCGACCTTTCAAACAAAGATATCATCAATATGGACTCACTAGGCAGAAGCCTGATGTTGGTTGCCGCCATTACGCTTCTGCCGCTTTCCTTCATCAACGCAGACATCACCTTCTACCTTTGCTGCATCATCCTGATCTACTCCGGCCTGGCAAACATGACCGGTATGAGCGCAATCGGTGAGAACGCGAGGACCAATGAGATCAATCCACTGATCATCTTCAGTGTTGACAGGCTGGGGAACCTGACGGGGCTCGGCATCGGCATCCTCCTCTCCTTCCTTTCCTTTGGCACGGAAGGCCTCGAGGCCGCCACTGGCTCATTCTTCCCCTGTGTGCTCATGATCATCCTGGTACTCATGCATCCGATCATCGTCAGCGGCAACCATTCCTATCAGTTCACTGTCAGCAGGAAGACGAACAATATCGCAGCTCCAAATACAGAAAGCCACTACGGATTCTGGCGATATCGCTGCATGAAGTTCGCAGAGCACTATCGTCTCTCTCCGCGCCAGCTGGAGGTCATGCTCCTTCTGGCAAAGGGACGGGATGCGGTCTACATCGAGGAGACCCTGATGATTTCCGGCCATACTGCGAAGGCCCACATCTACAATATCTACTCGAAGACCAATGTCCATTCTCGCCAGGAACTCATCACCCTCATCGAGTCATTCGAAGTACCCGATCAGGATGGATGAGCCCGCGGACTTCAAGACTAGCCGCTTCTACTAATGAGCATCTTTACTGCCAATAGCCTAATAAGCTTCTGTTTGGGATGAAAGATCATCCGAATCGAAGTAGACTGTTTTCAAGGCTCAGTGACGCAGGTTTTTCGCGTGCGCCCATGCCCGTTGTTGTTCACTGATAAGAAGGAGGATACCAAGATGCAGTGCGTACGTTGCCTGAATGACACAGCTTCAAAGGTGTGCGACGCCCCTGATGGGAGCGGTGCCTGGGAGGTATACTTCTGCGAGAAGTGCCGCTATAGCTGGCGGAGTACAGAGGAAGACTACATCGTTGATATCGCGAAACGGAACCCTAAGTTCCAGCTGAAGGAAAAGGATTTCGAGGTAGTCTGAGAGTCGGTGTGATCACCCATGGTGATTGTGGCTCGAACCAACAATCCATGAATAACTGAGAGGCAAAGAAGAGTCTTTTCTGCTGTGAAGGGACACGGCAAAATGGCTAAAGAGAAAAAACAGTTCCACTATGCGTGGTTGATCCTTATCGGCTGCTGCTGTTTCAACGCGGGGACCATGGCTCTATCCATGAACATAGCCGGCGTTTTCCTGCGGCCCCTCCAAAGCGCCCTGCAACTCAGTCCAGCAGAAGTAGCCCTTTGGCTTTCGGTAACCGGGCCAGCCTCAGTTGTGACCGCGCCTCTCTGGGGTTACCTCATCAACAGCAAGAACATCAACATCGTCACCACAGCCGGGGCGGCGTTCATGGTTGCGGCAATGGTCATCTTCGCTTTCGCAGACAGCCTCTGGATGCTCATAGCTGCAGGCCTTTGCGTAGGCGCTTCCATACCCTGCACCTTCAACATCATCTCCGCAACCCTGATAGGTAACTGGTTCGATGTCAGTATCAGGGGAAGGATGCTGGGAATCGCAGCGGCTTTCTCTGGGGTGAGCACCTTTGTCTGGGCTCCCCTGTTCACCATACTCATCCAGAATATCGGGTTACAGATGACCTACCTTATTGTTGCGCTGATCTGTGCCATTCTCCTCTTCCCCTTCTCCCTGTTCGTCTTCAAGCGCGACCCTGCGAGCAAGGGCCTGCTGCCCTATGGCTATAAAGCAGAAACGGAGAAGTCCGAGAAGCCCGTAGAGCGTGGCGCGAGTCTCTCGTCTGCGGTTAAGACCCTGGCCTTCTGGTGTGTCCTGCTTGCCCTGGCATTCACCGTCATGGGCGTGGGGATCAATGCGAACCAGCCCAGTTTCGCAGCAGAATTCCTGGCAGGCCAGATGGATCCGGCATCGATACCGCTCTTTGGCGCATCCATGATCTCGGTTGCTGCGGCTACCAACATCATCGGTAAGCTGATTTTTGGCTTCCTTACCGATAAGTTCGGTATCCGCAAGACATTCATCATCTTCTATATCTGCTTCATCTGCGCATACGTCATCTGGCTGACCATACACAACCCCGCGGGGATGATAATCGGCGCCTTCCTCTTTGGTATGCACAATGCGCTGGTGTCTGTTGGTTATCCCCTGCTCACACGGACTATCTTTGGGCCTAAGAACTTCGCGAAGATCTTTGCTTATGTGCCGATGCTTGGCAGTATCACCGGTGGCGGCAGCGCCACGATCCTCGGCTTCATCTATATGTACACAGGCAGTTACACCTATGTCCTGTACTTTGGGATGTTCCTTGTTGTCATCATCGCGGTATTCGCTATCATCGCGACTAACTACATAGGGAAGATCAAATGGGATGATACGTCCGAACCGGCACAGGAACAGGCGCAGGCACAGGCTTAACCAGTCACTTCTTTCCTAACGAGGCACACAGAATGGGCGACCCTTTCGGATCGCCCATTTCCTGTTCGGACTTGCTTTGGAACAAAGAGCGCTACCGCTGGACCTTCTTCTCAAGACCAGATGCAGGCTCACCAACCAGAAAGCCGTTCTCAGCCCAATCGGCCCAGAGGCCGCCGTCGATTTGGGCCATATAGCCATCAATGAAGATCTTCCGATCATAGAACTTCCCCCGCAGCTCCTTGCTCTCGGATCCACACTCGGGGCATTTCTTCCCGGCAATCATCCAGGCTGGTTTTGCGTAGATCGCTTTGCAATCATCGCAAACAAAGACATCGACGCCAAAAGGTATATCGGTCAGTCTTTCAGCCATTTTTCCTCCTTACGTGTAAGTTGCATTCCAAAACCATTGTAGCGGTCCAAAGCAGTCCTACTGCTTGGGAACAAAGAGGACTTGACGCGTCTTCTTCTCAAGTTCCTTGGAAAGCTCTTCAACGGTCCCATACTTCATGGCGCCCGTAAAGCAGTTGTGGACGCAGGCAGGCTTCTTTCCCTTTGAGACCCTATCCGCGCAAAGATCGCACATGTCGGTGGGGACAGGGACAAAGGTCAACTGCCAGCTGTTTTCATCGATCTGCCACGGACCGATCTCAAATACCTTTATGCCCCACTTGCCTTCTGGGATATCAAGTTCTGCCTTGCATGCGATCTCGCAGGTGTGGCAGTTCGTGCAGTATTCGTAGTCGATAAGAAGACCTAGCTGAGACATCAGTATTCACCTTCCTCACACTTGTATATGTTGCAGAGAATAGCCTTGACATCTGCGCCGAATCCAGTCACTCCCTGATGGCCAGCTTCGCTCAGAAGGTTGGGATTGACATCCCAGCAGCCATACATGGGGTCACCCTTTGGATCCATCTCGGGGAACCACCAACCGGATTGGAGGTTGATGCAACGAGGGTCGATAATCCTGGTGATATGCGCAGTCTGACGGATACGTCCCAGGTTGTTCTCGATCCAGCACCAATCGCCTTCTTTGATGCCAAGTGATGCGGCAAGGTCAGGATGGACCTCGAATTGCGGATACTTGCAGATCTCACGGAACTTGGCAACCTGGCGTCCCTCTGAGTGGAAGAACTGGATGTTACGGGTACCGGTCATCGCGATGATCGGGTATTCCTTGTACATCTCCGGTGTTGAATAGGGGCTCTGATAGGGCTCTGCATAGAAGGGCAGTGGTGGAGCGCCAATGGATTCAGCCACGGTTGAATACAGCTCAACACGGCCAGAAGGAGTTGGGAAACCGAGCTTGCCGTCATGGCGGAGGCCGCCTGTCTTGTAGCGATAGTACTCTATGGAGGAGTCATACCACCAACGCATCTTTGTGAGTTCCTCATAGGTAACAGGAGCAGGCTCCAACATGGCATCATACATGCCATCGACATCCGGCCAGGGGAACATATCCTTGTTGAAACGGCTGCCTATGTCGATGATGATCTCCTGGTCCGACTTCACATCGCCACTGCGCTCTAGACCCACACAGGGGGTGATGGCGCTGATGTTCGCGTACCAGGCGCGGATGCTCTTCTTCTCTGGCCAGCAGGCAATGGGAAGGAAGAGGTCTCCCAGAGCCTGTGCGCTTGGGGTCATAAGGTAGTCGAGGATGACAAAGAACTCGATCTTCTTCATGACGTTGTACACACGGGAGAGGTCTGCGTTGCTCATGCAGCAAAGCGGGTTCGTGCCGATCATATAGGCTGCACGATAAGGTTGCGGGTCATCGCGCTCGGCTTGCTCGAGCTGCAGGTCCGGTTGGTCAAGGCGCATACCCAGACCGATCATGGGGTACTCATAGTAGCCCACGAGGGATTTCTGTGCCTCCTCGGAGAGGAACTCCCAGCCCCAACCAAAGGTGGCGACTCCACCGGGGTCGGGTGCATAGATGTTCCCGCCAGGGGCATCCAGGTTGTTGGTGATGGCAATCGCACAAAGGATCGCCTGCACGCTGTTCACACCATTCGACTGCATGTCAAGGGCAAGGCCAAGCTGTATGCCGGAGTTGTTCCCCGCAGCATAGATGCGAGCTGCCTTCCTCAGTTGCTGGGGATCGATCCAGGCCCTCTCGCAAAGCTCGTCTATATCGTATTGCTCTAAAGTCTCCTTGAGCTCATCAAAGCCAAAGGTCCAGAGGTCGACGAACTCATGGTCGTACAGGTCCTCGTCGATGATCGTCTTCAAGAAGGCAATAGCTACCGCTGAGTCGGAAGCCGGGCGATTCTGCAGCCAGATCTCGGAACGAGCGGCGAACCAGGTAAGCCGCGGGTCGATGGTGATGACCCTTGAGCCACGCTGCATACACTCGACCAGCCAGCTGCCGAAGAAGCCGTCGGAGCTGGATTTTGTGCAGTCGTTACCCCATACAACTATGACCTCAGGGATCTTGAAGCCTTCATGGTCCCAGCGATCCTCAAAGATCTGTGAACAGTCGACCTGTGTGTAGTTTCCTACCGTAACAACGTGGGCGACCATACGCGGCATCCAGCACGCCAGGCCAGAACCATAGCTTACGCCATGCGGA